>VFQP010002477.1_pt1 | contig 20491 bp, 16 predicted proteins | sample 3512351 | NCBI WGS metagenome assembly VFQP01 (sample SAMN10412372, study PRJNA504923) | tailings metagenome | isolation source: Relicate 1 Philex TSF1 revegetated site | place: Philippines: Tuba, Benguet | collected 2017-08-29
ACACTTTCGGAATCCAGACCGGTCCACCAATGGAGCCGCCGGTTTCGTTGAAGCGTTCCTTCGCACGGGGCAAGCCGCCGGCGTTACGCGCCCAAGCATTGGAATTCCAAATGTCGCGGCGCATATTGTGGAAGGCCGCGCCATGGAACCAACTCGTGCCGGACTTGGCGACGTAGATTTCGATACCGCCGCCCACGCGGCCGTATTCCGCCGAATAGTTGGAGCTCAGCATCTTGAATTCGCTAAACATTTCCGCGGACGGGAAGTTGAACACAGCGCTGGACTCGACGTTCAGGGCGCTGGCGCCATCAACGAGCACTTCCTGGGCGCGACCGCCCGAACCGGAAACGCTCTGTTCGCCGTTGTTCGTCACGCCGGGCATGAAGTTCACAAAGGTGCGGGGGTTACGAATGCCGCCCGCGAAGAGCGGCAGGTTGTCCATCATCTTCGTGGACACGCTGTTGCCGCGTTCCGCCGTCGTGCTTTCGAGCAACGGCGCCTGATCGGTGATCGTGATGGATTGCTGGACGTCGCCCACTTCCATCTTCAGATCCAGATCAATACGGGATGCGATACGGATTTCGATGTTTTCGCGGCTGAGCTTGCGGAAGCCGGTCTTTTCCACCGTTACGATGTAACGGCCGGTGGCGAGAGCCGGGTACACATATAGGCCGGCGTCGGAGGTTGTCGTTTTGATCTCAACCCCAGTATTTACATTTTTTGCAGTGACGGCCGCGCCGGGTACGGCGCCGCCATTTTGATCGCTGATTACGCCCGCCAGTGAGCCTGTGGCACTTTGGCCCCAAGCTACAACCGACATGCACAGGGCGAGAAACCACGTGGTTATCAGTCTTGTCTTCATTTCTCCTCTTTCGTTTTTGGAAGCCATCTCTATGAAAAATCATAGGGTTAGGCTTCCTCCACTCTGTCGTTTCGAGATTCTATCTCAGATCGTCAGACAAGGGAAGTGAAAGTAGGCGAAACCGGATTGAAACTATAAATTTTTTGAATCTTAGCGGGCTGAAGCGCTCAAAACATCAATTTTACGTGCTCTCCAGCGTTGCCGGACCAATACAGAATTTGGGGAGGCTTGCCTTTGCCGTCGCGCTTCAAGAGCACACGGTTGACCTGATCCCTCTGCCAATCGAGGAGCAATTCGTTGCGCAAACTCAGCCCGGAATCGCCCTCCACGGGCGACTCCACGTACAAATTTACGTTGCCGCCTTTGACTTCCATCCCCACCCAGTAGAGCGTGATGAATTTGCCCTGGACGTTCTGGACGCTGAAACGGCGAAAGAGGTATTCCTTCACCATTTCTTCGATGCCGGGCGTGCGATCTAGCTCAATGCGCTTGCCGGACTTCGAGGAAAGGATCTCCTCCAGGTGTTGCGAAGAGAGGGAGATGAGGATTTCGAGGCGTTTGGTGTCGCTGCGGTAATCCACGCTCGTCATGCTCATGTGCACGCCGTGGTAGGCGTAAGCACAGGAGATCAACGTCAGGAGCAGCGCTCGCATCACTTCCTATTGTGCCGCCAGCAGGACTTCTCCGAAAGTGTCGCCGATCCCGATGCGTACGCGGAAATCCGAGGCGCTGAGCTGGGCCGCGGGTATTCGCACATTGAACTGCGAGAGCCCGACGAAGCCCGGCGCTTCGCCCGCGTAAAGCAACTCCGCATTCTCGCCATTGACCTGCGCCCGCGCATTCAGCGGCGGGACACCGCTACCAGTGCCGTATAGAACCAACACATCCTCCACTCGAATCAACCCGCGATAAAACTTCGGCGCCGCCGCGCGCAGTTCAATCTCTTGGGCCAGCGCACCCACCCTTACTTGTGCTCTGCGATTCCCGGTGAGTTCCGCCGGAATTAGAAAGTTGATTTGCCCGGGCGAAGTGAAGAAGACTCTGGCGGGCGTACCCTCGACCGTGACGGTCTCTGCTAACGGCACGCCATAAACGGAGACGATCTCGTTCGCCGCGAATGGCCCGGCGCTGCCGTCAAAGACGCCGCGCACGGAAATTTCCGGGCGGCCCAAGCGCCAAAGCTCATTCGTATTGCCGGCGACAATGCCGCCGAAGAAGACGCTGCCGAAGCCATCGGCGTATGCTCCTTGCAAGCGCTGCCGAGCGCTGGGCTTTGCGTCCGCCGCATCTAGAGCACTCCAAGTCTGCGTCGCGGGATTGAATTCCCAAGCGTCACCCAATTGACCATTCCCTGCCCCGCCAAAGAGCACGAGCCGCTGCCGCGCATCGTCGAAGCTCATCCCGTACCACTGCCGGCCCGGCGGCTTGGTGGCGCCGGAGACTTCACGCCATTGATTGCGCGCCAGATCGAGGATCCAGAGATCGCCCTGCGGGCAGGGCCCCGCGCCGCTGGAGCAACCGCCGTAGAGATACATCTCGTCGCTCGCCGAGGAGATCACCGAGTGGTGCAGGCAGCGTCGCAGTGGCTTCGTGCCTGAAGGAGTGACGTTCGTCCAGCGGCGCGTGTTGAGATCGAAGGCCCAGGTGTCGTCAAATCGGCCGCGCTCGCTGGTGAAGCCGTGGCTCAGTAGCAAGCGGTCGCGTTTGGCGTCGAGTACGACGGAATGCCCGTAGCGCGCGGAGGGTCCGCCGCCGGTCGCGCTTAGTTCCCGCCAGGCGTTTGCGGCTACGTCATAGGACCAGACGTCGCCGAAGAGTCCGCCCGCCTGGCCGGCAACTACGAGAAGCTGATTGCGATTGGCGTCGTAGCTCAAAGTGTGACCGTGACGCGGACGCGGCAGTGCGCCGCTCGGGGCGAGCTTCGTCCAAGCGGCCGCGACGAAATCGTAACGCCACAGATCGTTCACGTCGCCGGAATTGTCCGTGCCGCCGAAGAGATAGAGCTTGCGGTCTTGGCTATTGAAGGCAATTGTGCCGTCGAATCGGGGTGAGGGCTGCGAGCCGGTGGAGGCAAGTTGTCGCCATTCGAGTTGCTGAGCAAACAGACTGCATGCTGCGAATAGAATCGGTAGAAGCTTCATGGCTGCTTCCCTATTCAAAGCCCGGCAGTGTAAAGTTACGCGATGATCGCCCGCATTCACCTTTGGCTTGGAATCCCGCTCGCCCTCTACTGCCTCATCATGGGCGTCACCGGGGCGATCCTGATGTTCCATTCCCAGATCCACGCCTGGCAGCACCCCGAGTTCTACTCCGGCCCCGCGCCGACCTATCGCGCTGACCCCGACGCCGCCCTCGAAAACGTCCGCGCGAAGTACCCCGGCTGGAAACCGCTGGGCCTGACTTGGCCGCACGACGGCACGCCCTATTGGCAAGTTTTTGTTCTGAAGGGCGCCGAGGGCCGCGAGATCTACATCAGCACAGACACAGGCGCCATCGTCGGCGAGCGCAATCCGCGCGAAGGCTGGTTTGGCGTTGTCGAACGCATCCACAACAATTGGTTCTGGGGCCGCAACGGCCGCTTGCTGAATGGCTATGGCGCCATCGCGTTGACGATTCTCAGCTTGACGGGCCTCTATCTGGTCTGGCCTTTTATCAAAAAAATCGGTTTCCGCACCAACCGCGATTACCACTACTCGCTGGGTCTCGCGAGCTTTGCCTTCGTGATCGTAACGTCCTTCACTGGCGCGTATTTTACTTGGGCCCCCAGCTACATCAATTTCGCGAAATCGATTGGGAGAACCGTTGACCCGGAACTCCCTCCATCGGAACTCAGCACCACATTGCCCATCGCCAAGCTAACGGCAATCGCGCAAGCCGCCATGCCGGGAAAACCCGTCCAAAGAATCGGCATGCCCAGCGCCAAGTCCGTCTTCAAAGTCCCGATGCGTGAGGACCGCTTCGCGGCTTTCCACCTGGTCTCGCATGTGGTGCTCGATCCGCGCACGGGGCAAGTGCTGGCGGTACAACGCTTAGAAGATCGCCAGCTTGGCGACGGCTTCCTCGCTTGGGTCGCTGCCTTGCACGTGGGCAACTTCGGAGGCGCACCCGTCGAATACCTCTACGCGCTACTCTCCATCGCCATGGCCACGCTCGGCCCCACGGGCTTTTTGATTTGGTGGCGGAAACGCTAGCGTTCTCTCAGCGCCGCCTCGGCACATCCATTTTTTCCCTTCCCCTTGCTTACCGAGACGAGTCCACCTAGACTGGTCTCGGTAACCAAGATGAGCAGACCCGCCGACCTGGTCCAGGGCACCCTCGACGTCCTGATTCTGAAGATCCTCGCATTGGAGCCAATGCACGGCTTCGCCCTGAGTCTGCGATTGAAGCAGATTTCGAGCGAAGTGCTGCAAGTGAGCGAAGGCTCGCTCTACCCCGCCCTGCACAAGCTCGAGCACGAAGGCTGGATCGGGTCGGAATGGAAGCCGAGCGAGAACAACCGACGCGCGAAGTTTTATTCGTTGACGCGCGCGGGGCGCAAGGAGCTCGATCGTCAAAGCGCGGATTGGAATCGTTTGTCGACGGCGATCAGCTACGTTCTCGCGCTCAAGGAGATGAAGCCGTGAGCGCCGGGCGCTGGCTGGCGGGCTTGCCTTTGAAGCTCCGTTCGCTCTTCCATCGCAGCGAGATGGACGCGGAACTCGACGAGGAACTGCAATACCACCTGGATCGCCTGACCGAGATCGAAATCGCCCGAGGTCTCACCGCGGAAAAAGCGCGACTGGCCGCGCGCCGCCAAATGGGCAATGTCACCACCCACAAAGAACAAGCCCGCGATGGGTGGTCTTGGGCGCAACTGGAAGTGCTCTGGCAAGACCTCCGCTTCGCCGCGCGATCCTTGGCCAAGGCTCCGGGCTTCACCACTACCGCCGTGATCACACTCACGCTCGGCATTGGCGCCAGCACGGCGATTTTCAGCGTCGTCAACTCCGTTCTTCTACAGCCTTTGAGCTTTCGTGAGAGTGGCCGGCTCTTTGCCGTTTGGGAGACCATCCCTCTGTACTCGCCCGAACCCATGGGCCCCAATGCGCGGCACGCCGATATCTTCGCCCGCAACGCGCAAAGCATCTCAGGCTTCGCCCGCTATTCACAATTTAGTAGCGGCCTAGGCTGGACTGCCGAACGCCAACAGAGCGTGGGTATCGTCTCCGCAACGGCCAGCCTTTTCGATGTCCTCGGCATGCGGGCGGCGGCCGGTGCCCTATTCACGGAACGCAACGAAGTGAGCGGCAATCACCGGGTGATCGTGCTCAGCGATGCCATCTGGCGCAACCTCTTCCAGAGCGACCCCAAAATCCTAGGGAAGCAAGTCATGCTGGGCGACACTCCGCGTACGGTGATTGGGATTCTTCCCGCCAACCTGCACTTCCCCAATAGCAACGAGCTGGCGCCGTTCCACAAGAACCAACTGCAGGCCCGCCCGCCGGAGCCGGCCGCCTTTGTTCCCCTGGTCGATAATCTGGCTGAGAAGAGTTGGCAAGGAGAGTTCGGCAACCAAGTGGCGTTGGCGCGGCTGAAGCCCGGCGTAGCACTATCCCAAGCGCAGGCGGAATTCAGTTCCCTCATGCCGGTGATCGTAAAGAATTTGCCCGCCGGCTCCCCGCTGGCGCGGCCCGGCGTGCTGCAAGTCTCTCTGCAACCGATGAAGGACGCGCTGGTCTCGAAATCCGAAGAGGCGCTTTGGTTTCTGTTGGCGGCCGTTCTCGGCCTGATGCTGATCGCTTGCGTCAATCTCGCTAACGCGCAATGGGCGCGCAGCATGGCGCGTATGCGCGAAGCAGGCGTGCGCGGCGCGTTGGGCGCTCCTCGCTGGCGCGTCGCTTGGTTCGTCTTCGCGGAGAACCTCATCCTGGCCGCGCTTGGCGGCGCCGGCGGAGTAGCCTTCGCAGTTGCGGCGCTGCGCATACTGCGCGGACAGACCTTGATCCACATCCCGCGCGTCTCGGAAGTTTCGCTGCACCCCGGCGTTCTGGCCTTCGCTGCCACTCTAATTTTGGGCTCCGCTCTGCTCTTCAGCTTGCTCCCCATGCTTGGCTTCTTGCGCCAGAATCCCCAGACCGCTCTGCACCAAGGCAGCGTGCGCGTGCACGGCGCGCGTGGCGGGGAACGCGTTCAGTCCGTCCTGGTCGCCGCTCAGATCTTCGGATGCGCCGTGCTGCTCATTCTCGCCGGCGTATTCGCCAAGAATCTTTGGCGCATGCTCGATCAGGATCGCGGCTATCGAACGCAGAACATCGTCCTCGCCCAAGTCGGCTTACCGCGTGGGACCTATGGCACGCAGGAAAAGCGCGTGGCGTATATCGATGGGATGCTCCGGAAACTGCGCCAAACGCCCGGAGTAGAGAGCGCCGCCTACATGAGCGTGATGCCGCTCGAAGGCGACTCGTGGATCGACGGTCTGCAAAGGAAGGACGGGCGCGAAAAAGGGGAACAACCAGTCAACCTCCGCTTCGTCAGCCCCGGCTACTTCGAAACCCTGGGGCACCGGCTGGTGGCGGGGAGATTCTTTGAGGAAGCCGACCGGCAACGCAAACACCTCATCGTTACGGAATCCTTGGCGCGAGCTCTCTGGCCCGAAGGCAACCCCCTCGGTGGCGCGGCGCGCATCTCGGGCGAAGACTTCACCATCGCGGGAGTCATTGCCGATTCCAGCCTGACAACCTTGAAAGCCGCGCCCGCCCGCATGGTCTTTCTACTCCATAGCTTCCGTGATGGCGACCGCATGATTTTCGGCGTACGCAGCTCGCAACGCCCGGAAGAAATGACGAGCCTCATCCGCCAAACCATCTGGGAACACGAACCCATCGTTTCCATCTCGCGCGTCAAGAGCATGGAATCGCAAGTTCGCGAATCCCTCGGCACCGAATACGTGCAGACTTATCTCATCTCCGCTTTTGCCATCGCCGCTCTGTTGCTCGCCATGGTCGGCATCTACGGCGTGCTCAGTTATTCCGTGGTCAAGCGCCGTCAAGAAATCGGCGTGCGCCTCGCCCTGGGCGCATCGCGTGCCTCGATCTACAGCCTAACCATCGGCGGATTGGCCCTGCCTGTCCTCCTGGGCCTCGCCACGGGAATCGCCACCAGCTTCGGCGCCACGCAAATACTGCGCCGCATCGTAGCCGGCGCCCAAGGCATTGACGCTTGGCTCGTCGCGAGCGTCGCCTGCCTTTTCCTGCTCTCTTCCGCCGCTGCCAGTTGGCTCCCCGCCCGCCGGGCCGCCTCGGTCGACCCTATGCAATCTTTACGAGCAGACTGATACGATGGCGGCCAAGATGCCGAATCGCCGAGCTTTTCTTGCTTCTTCGCTAGCCGCCGCACCGCTTGCCGCGGCCACCAACATCCAACGCCGACCCGGCACCTGGCTGCGTGTTTCGCTCAACGCCTACACCTTCAACAAGGCCCTGGTCGCCGGCACGATGACTCTCTTCGACCTGATCGACTTCTGCGCCGAGAACCGCATCGAAGCCGCTGACCTCACCGGCTACTACTTCCCCGGCTATCCGCAAAAGCCCAGCGACGAATACCTCTTCAAACTGAAGCGCCACGCCTTCTTGAACGGCGTCACGATCTCCGGCACCGGCGTACGCAATGACTTCGCCCTAACGGACGCCTCCAGCCGCGCCGGCCACATCCAACTCGTCAAGGACTGGGTAGACGTTTCTGTAAAACTCGGCGCCGACATGCTGCGCGTCTTCTCCGGCCGCGAAACGCCCGCCGGTCAGAACTTCCAAAGCGTCATGAAGTACATGGTCCCGGCTTTCCAGGAATGCAGCACCTATGCGGCGAAGCACGGCGTCCTCCTGGGCCTCCAACACCACGACGACTTCTTGAAGACCGCGGACGAGACGATCCAACTCATCGACGCCGTGAACTCGCCATGGTTCACCGTCATGGTCGACGTCGGCAGTCTGCGCGTCAAGGACGTCTACGAGGAAATCGACAAACTCATGCCCTACGCCACACACTGGCAAATCAAGGAGCACGTTTACTTCGGCAAGCAAGCCGTCCCCATCGACTTAAAGCGCCTCCGCGCAATCATCGACAAACACGGCTACCGCGGCTTCACGCCCATCGAACCACTGAGCGTGGGGGACTCCAAAGAGAAAGTCGTCGACTTTTTGAAACAGGTCCGAGCCGCATTTGCATAAACAAAGCATGGACAACACCCCGGACATCGTTCAAGTCTTCACCGCCCAAGACTCCTTCACGGAACGCCTGGCGAGAAACGCGCTCGAAGAAGCGGGCATCCCCTGCTTTTCCAACTCCGAGGATCGCCATCTGATTCCCGGCTTCCACGGCGCCTCGGGCATCGGCGAGGTCCCATTGGCAAACATCGAGACTCTCCTGTACGTCCACACCGAAAATGCCGAAAGGGCTCGCGAGATCCTAGCCGTCTTCACCGAACCGCCAGCCGAAGCGCCCTAGATAGACTGTAAAGGCAATGACCATGTCCACGGCCCGCATTGCGAAGCTCTCACCTCCTCGTGGTTCCCAGTGATGGTCAATGTTTGCAGCTGCCAAGTCAGGGACGTCGACGAAGGACTCGCTAGGCCATGCGCAACGCCACCCACTGGCGAATCAAGGAGCACACCGATTTCGGCAAGCAAGCCGTGCCTATGGACTTGAAGCACTCCCGCGCCGTGATCGGCCAACTCGGGTAACCTGGCTTCACCCCACGCAGCCTCCCATCGTGGGAGACTCCAAGGAACTGGTCGAGAAGTTCTTAACACGAGTGCGGAACCCCTTCGCTTAAACCGGAACGACAGCAAAGTTTTTCTCTCAGCTATGAGTCCAGACAACCATCGAGTACCCCTATCGCCCAAGGACGCCTTCGAGCGAATGAAGCTGGTCGCCGCCGCCGTTCAAACGCCCGCGGAGACGCTTGCCCGCGTCCGCCACGACGCGGTGTTGCTTCAAGATGCCCGCCCACTTACATCCAGCCTCGAATGGGAACTTTCGGCCCTCCATTGGCGAAGCGCCGGAGTGAATCCTTTCCTGGAGGAGGAGGTCCCTTATCTCATCAACAACTCCGGACGCCTCTCGGAACATGCCGCCGCCCTCTTATTCGCCAATCTTAGGGAAACGGCCGACAGTGGCCAGAAGATTCATCTATTGGAATTGGGCGCGGGCACCGGCCTCTTCGCGCGCTTTTTCGTCGACACCTTTCGGGCTATCTGCCGCCAGGAAAGCTGCAACTTCCACGAACGCTTGGTCTATCACGTGACCGATGCCTCGCCCAGGACCGTCGAACAATGGAGAGAGCGGGAACAATTCGCGGACTACCCTGAGATCGCCGCCACTTGCCGCGATGCGCTCGCTCCGGCCAATCCAGGCGATCCAGCCTTCCGCGCGGTATTTTGCAATTACATACTCGACGTCCTGCCCGCTACTGTCGTGAAGCGGTCAAGCGGCGGCATGCCCGAGGAACTTCTCATTCGCACGCTCCTAACCCAGGATATGGCCCTACTCGCCCAATACACATCCTGGACTCCTCTCGAAATCGAGGAAATCGCCAAGTCCAACGACCCGAATCTCCGCGCTCGGCTCTCGCCTCTCCTAAGTCTGTTTGAGATTGAGTCCCACTTCGGACCGGTTCAATCCCCCGTGGATCCGCAATTGCTGGGTGAAGCGTTGGACCTTGCGGCGGCAGGTGAACGTTCCGTGCTGAATTATGGGGCGATCGGCGCGCTCCGGAATTGCTTGGAGCATCTCGATCCCGAGGGCTTCATTCTCATCAATGACTATGGCCCCGTAAAATCCGAACAGGTCGCAGGGCATTCTTATGGCCAACGCTTCGGCTTGACCAGCGCACTGGGCGTTAATTTCCCCTTGCTGGAGCGCCACTTTAGGTCTTTGCACCATACCGTTCTCGCGCCACAGGACGACGAATCCAGGGCTTTGCACACGCGGCTCATCTTGCCAAATCCTTCGCCCGCCACCGTCGCCGCATTTGAAAATCGCTTCGGTCCGGCGGGAAGCGCATTCCTGGACGGCCCCGCGAACGAAGGCCGCCAACACCTGGCCGCCGGAAGAAAAAACGAAGCCCTCGAGTGCTTCCAATTGGCCCTTTCGCGCAGCCCGCGCGATTGGCAATTAGTTGGAGAAATCGCTGAATTCGTCGGCTTGCAACTCCAAGATCTCACTTCGGGCTTGGAGTTGATTCGTGCCGCCATTGAACAAAATCCGTGGTACAGCCCTTGGCTGTGGAATATTCTCGGCGACATTCTTTTCCTGAAAAAAGAACTGCCCGGGGCGCATGAAGCTTACCTGCAAGCCCAGCGCTTGAATCCCAACGACACGAGAACGAATCTCAATTTAGCCTTCACCTACAGCGAATCCGGAGAATATAGCAAAGCTCTCCAAGCCATAGCCATCGCGCTGGAATCGGACTTGCAAGGTCGTTATCGTTCTCGTTTGCTCGAAAAACAGCAACAGACCTTAAACGCGATTTCGGCGCGCTCATTGGGAGAGGCCGAACGGCTTGCGCAGCAAACGATGCGCTTGCGATCTCCCGCCTAGGGTACTTTTGTCCACTTCACCCAATTCGTATCCGCGCTCTCGAAATCGCCCTTCAATGACTTTTGCATTTCCGAGACCATCTTGGCCGTAATGTCCGTGTCCTTGAACACCTTCTTGGATTTCGCCGCGATTTCCTTGGCGGTGAGCGCCTTTGCCAGATCGCCTTTGCTAAACGTCGCCGTACCCGCCCAAACCTGCTTCGCCGTGCCTACGGAATACATGGCGCCACCCAATCCGAAATCGGATTTATAGCCCGCTTCCCACTTCATCTTGCCTACCGTATTTAGCAACTTCACCAGCGAATTGATGTTGCTGAAAGTAGCTTGGTCGAAAAGCTGCAAGTGCACTCGTTCGAAGTTTAGCCGGAAGAGCGGCAAAGTCTTCGCGATCGCGTCGCGGGCGTCCCAAAGGGCATTGGCCTTGGCCGCATTAGCCGTTTCCAGAGCGTTCAGCCAGTCGGCGTCCTGCTTAATCGTGCCGTCGCCCTGAACCCATTTGAAGCCTTTGAATCCAATATCCGAAGCCCTTCCGAAATTGTGATTGCTTTCGCCTGGCCCGGCCTTCGTGGCGGTTTCCGCCGCTTGCTGCGCGAAGGTTCTCCTCCTACCGGTGGGAGTTATTTTCAAAACGATCTTGTGCTCGGTAAACATTTGGTCTACCAGCTTCGCCAACAGGCCTTTGAAGGTCGTTTCGAACTCAGCGTCGGACCGGATAGCGGCGGCGCTCGCGTTTGCGTCCGCTAGGGCGCCCTCCAGATAAACCGTCTTCGTTCCGGGAATAATGCGAAGCTCCTTGTGCGTCGCGGGTAGCGCCGCCGCCAGAGCCTTTACGGTTGCCGCTCCGGGGTCCACGACTCCCAGCGCTTCCTTCCCCTTCGCTCCGGCATCGATGGTCTTCGCGTTGTCTTTTTGAAAAGCGATGATAGCGGACTTGGTGACGCCACCATAGCTCCCATCGTAGTTAGCGCCAAGATAGGCGGAACCTTTGGCGTTCTTCACGATCTTCAACATCGCTTGCACCAGAGCGACATCGTGACTTTGATTCACAGCGCCTTCGCCAACGCTTTTCTTGATATCGGGCATTCTTCCTCCTGCTTGCCGCCTAGGGCTCTCCTACGACAATCCGTCGCTCTAATCGGGCGCCCCCGCATTCTCGCTCGATTTCCGCTTGCGCGGTCTCCCGCGTTCCAGTTGCCTTCACTAGCACGTAGCCTCTTGCGCTTTTCTTCAAGCCTAGCGCCTTGGCTTCAATAACCCAATAAGAATTGAAGCAATCATGGGCCTTGGCGTACTCGCGCGCTTTGCTTGCTGACGCGAAAGCTCCTGCGGCGACCAAAGGAGCCGATGACTTCTCTTGCTTTTCGAACTTCTTGGCCTCTGCGTTCCATCGCATCTGCTCTACGTGAAATTCGTCCTGCTCATTGCCGTCGCCGGGCCTCGCATACTGGTACAAAAGTTCGACCGGCCCGCCGGGGGAAACGACATCGAGCCTGGATGTAACCGGCCCTGCGCCCTCTTCGCGGGCCCAAACACGTTGGAGCTTTCCGCCGAGCGCCGCAAATGCATCGTAACGTCGCTTCACATGTTCAAAGCCGCCCGCCTGGTACACGATTACTCCCCCAGCCTCCGCTCCTAGCGACACGCCCTGCAACGCTGTTGTCACCGCGCCCTCCTCGCTCCCGGCCGTAAAGGCTGCTACGGTCGCCGGAATTGCGAGTCCGCTCTGTCCCTCTTCTCGTCTCAGATCGCGCGAGGAAGCCGCGAATTCCAGATCCATCGCATCGACCACCTTGCCGCTTGACGCCTCCAGCAATTGCAGTTGCGCCTTACATGCTTTGTCAACGCAGGTCCCAGGGGCCAGGGCAAAATCCCAACCGCCTTGCCCCTTCACGGTGACTACGGCGACCGGCCCTGCTTTGCGCTCGGGTTCAATCTTTTGCGAGCAGTTTATTGCAAGAAGTAAGGCCGCCAGCAGCAAAAACATACGGCTCAAAGTGGTGGCCATTTCGCTGCGATTATAGCGTAGAGCTGCTCCGCAAGGACTCAAGGCATACCATCCTTGGCTGCGGCCGATCTTCACCACGCCCTCGCTAAACTATAAAGACAATGACCATGTCCACCGCCCGCTTTGGGCGTGATGTCTCCGTTCCCCTCAGCAAAAATCCGCACCTGATCCGCTGGGTGGAAAAAATGGCGAAGCTCACCAAGCCCGCCGCGATTCACTGGGTCGATGGCAGCCAGGCCGAGTACGACGCTCTCTGTGAACACCTTGTCGAAGCCGGCACCTTCACCCGTTTGAACCAAGACCTCTGGCCCGGCTGCTACTACGCGCGCTCCAGCCCCAGCGACGTCGCCCGCGTCGAAGATCGCACCTTCATCTGCTCGCTCTCCAAGGACGCCGCCGGCCCCACCAACAACTGGGTCCAGCCCGTTGAAATGCGCCGCAAATTAAAGGGCCTCTTCGACGGCGCCATGCAAGGGCGCACCATGTACGTCCTGCCCTACAGCATGGGCCCCGTAGGCAGTCCGCTCTCCCAGATCGGCGTCCAACTAACAGACTCCGCCTACGCCGTCGTCAACATGCGCATCATGGCGCGTGTCGGCCTGCCAGTCTTTAAGGAAATCGACAAGGACGAAAAACGCGTCGTGCCTTGCATGCACACCGTTGGCAGGCCACTTGCTCCCGGCCAGCAGGACGTACCTTGGCCTTCAAACGAGGAAAAGTACATCGTCCACTTCCCGGAGACGCGCGAGATCTGGAGCTATGGCTCGGGCTACGGCGGCAACGCCCTGCTGGGCAAGAAGTGCTTCGCGCTCCGCATCGCCAGCGTCATGGGCCGCGACGAAGGCTGGCTCGCCGAGCACATGCTCATTCTCGGCGTCGAAAGCCCAGAGGGCGAAAAGACCTACGTCGCCGCCGCCTTCCCGTCCGCTTGCGGCAAGACAAATCTCGCCATGCTCGTCCCCCCCGACGCGTTTGAAGGTTGGAAGGTTTGGACCGTGGGTGACGACATCGCCTGGATCCGTCCCGACGCCGATGGCCGCCTGCGCGCTATCAACCCCGAAGCCGGCTTCTTCGGTGTCGCTCCCGGCACTTCGAAATCCACCAACCCCAATGCCATGGCCGCGCTGGCGAAGAACACCATCTTCACCAACGTCGCGCTCACGCCCGAAGGCGGCGTCTGGTGGGAAGGGATGACGCCGGAACCGCCCAAGGAATGCCTCGACTGGCAAGGCAAACCCTGGACGCCCGAATCGAAAACTCCCGCCGCGCACCCGAACGCTCGCTTCACCGCGCCCGCGAGCCAATGCCCCTCGATCGACCCCGCTTGGGAAGACCCGGCCGGCGTGCCGATCTCGGCGATCATCTTCGGTGGCCGCCGCGCCACCACTATGCCGCTCGTTGTGCAGACCTTCAACTGGAGCAGCGGCGTCTACATGGGCGCCACCATGGGCTCTGAGATGACGGCCGCCGCCGCGGGCACAATTGGCAAAGTCCGCCGCGACCCCATGGCCATGCTGCCATTCTGCGGCTACCACATGGGCGATTACTTCCGCCACCAACTGAAGCTGCAACGCGTATTGACGGAAACTCCCAAAGTTTTCTGCGTGAACTGGTTCCGCAAAGGCGAGGACGGCAAGTTCCTCTGGCCCGGCTTCCGCGAAAACATGCGCGTGCTGCGATGGGTCGTCGAACGCGCCCGTGGCCGTGTGCGCGGTCGCGAAACGCCTATCGGCTGGATGCCCTTCTACGAGAACATGGATTGGCGAGGCCTCGAATTCTCTAAAGAGCAATTCGATGCGCTGCAAACAGTGGATCGCGCCGCATGGAAGAACGAACTCGTGCAGCAGGAGGAGCTCTTCATCGACCTCCACGATCACCTGCCGCCCGAGCTCGTCTACGAACGCGAACTCCTTATCTGCCGGCTCTAGAACACGTACTTCAAGGCAAACTGAATCACGCGTGGCGCGCCCGCCGAAGTAATCTGTCCGAACTGCGGGCTCTGCAAGTTATTGTTCGGCAAACCAAGGTTCGCGTGGTTCGGCAAGTTGAAAAACTCCGCGCGGAACTGCAAACGATGCCCTTCGCGCACTGGGAATTGCTTGAAGATACCGAGATCGAAATTGATGCTTCCCGGGCCACGCATCGAATTGCGTCCCGCGGTCCCGAACTGTCCTTCCGCCGGCAGCGCGAAAGCGCCCCGGTCGAAATAGCGCAGAATCCGCTCCGCCTTCGGCCGGCCGCTGGCCAGTTGCCAGTTGCCAACAAGGTCCGCCCGGTCCGCTCCATTGGCGGTCAACGATTGATCGATGCCCGCCAGCGGCGTGAAGACTAAACCGGAGTAGGCGGTGAGAATGCCGTTGTTCTGCCAGTTGCCCAAAGTCCAGCGAACGAGCTTCGGGGTATTCGCCAACTTCGGCAAATCCCAAAGGTAACTGACGATCATCGAGTTTGTCCGGTCGGAATCGGCCCGGCCCCGGTCGCTGTTCCAGTTGTAGGGATTGTTGATCACGCCGGAATTCGCGGTACCCGCGTTGATCGCGTTATCAATCGCCTTGCTCCACGTGTAGCTTGCGTTCACCGTCCAGGCGGAAGTGAAGCGCCGCTCGTAGGTCAAAATCATCGCGTGGTAGGTGGAATTGGCAACACTTGTCAGAGTCCGCACCGCGCCAAAGTCGGGCCAGTAGGGACGCCGTTGGTTGAAGTTCGTCCTGTTCGATTGACCGGGAATGTAAGTGGCAACGTTTTGGTTGTAGACCAACGGCAGGCGCGTGCCCTTCGAACCTTGGTAGGTGGCGCGAAAGACGTTTGCCGCGCCAAAGACTTGCCGTTCCACAGTCGCGTTCCACTGCTGCGTGTAAGCGTTGTTATAGTTCGGGTCCATGGCGTTCCAGGCAAGCGGGCGAGGAATCACTGTGTTCGCGGGCTTCGGCGAGACGCCGGGGAAGGGTGCGGCGGTGTTGCCATACGGATTCACGACAGAACCGGGGAACGGAATCGAAACCGCCGTGGCGAACATCGGGAGGTTCGCGGGTTGCTGCACCTGTTCGGTCGGCAACAGCGAATCGTAAAAGACGCCGTAGCCCAAACGCACGCTCATCTTGCCATCGCCGCGCGGGTCCAGCGCCATGCCAACTCGCGGCGAGAAGCGCGCATTGCGCTGTGGCGCAAGGCTCTTCGGCACGCCGGGGTCTCCATAGAAAAGCATGCCCACTGGTGCGTTCGTGAACACATTGCTCTTCTGCCCGGGCGCGAAGACCGCGTTCTGTGGCAGATTCGGAATCCATTGATCCTCCCAAGGCCGGAAGGGTTCATAACGAATGCCGAAATTGAAAGTCAGGCGGCGATTCAATTTGTAGTCGTCCTGTGCATAAGCGATCCAATCGGTCTGCCGGACGCGCACGCGAAATCCATCGCTCTGCGAAAAAGCCGAAGCGATTCCCAACAAAGCATCCGCCGCCCCATCTCCCGTGGTCTGACCAAAGCCAAATTGCCCGTTGCCATTCGTGTTCACATGCGGAATATTGAACTGCCGCCGGATCGTGTCCATGCCGAATTTCACCGTGTGTTGGCCGCGCGTCCACGTCATCGCGCCTTTGTACTGAAAGTTGTTCCGCACCAGCGTGGTGTCGCCAAAGAGGTTGATATTGAAGTAGCCCGGCACCTGATTCAGAATGAAATCCCTGCTGCCGGCTGCGGGCGTCACGCGCACGCCCAGTTCGCTCCAAGTAAACGGCGTCACCTCGCCGCGCAAGCCCCAACTCCGGTTGAACGTTGTTAAAAACTCACCGATCAGGTTGGGCGAGAAAATCCGCGAGTAGTTCAACGTCGCATTCGTCGCCTTCTGAATCAGCGAATTGCTGTAGCTGATGATATTGCCGTCCACGCCCAGGTTCGGGTTCGTGTTGTCCTCCCGGAAGATGCGGCCATAAATGCGATTGCGTTCGTTGAAAACGTGATCGGCGCGCAAACTCCACTCGGTGTTGTCCGATGGATTGCCACGCGCGTAGCGCAGCAAACCCGTCGGGTCCGTCGTGGTCGGCACACCCTTGGAAAGAAATTGCTGAAACACCGGATCGAGCCGATTCGTGGGGATCCGATTGCCCGGAAACGGCGCGTTCGCATTGGCCGGATCGCGAATCACGATCAAAGCACCCGTCCCCGTCCGCACATCGGAGTAATCGCCTTGCCGCTGCGCACTCGTCAAAACGCGCGTCGTCAAAGTATTCGGCACGCTGCGCACCGGTGTCTTTTGAAAGCCCCCAAAGAAGAAAGTCTTGTTCTTCCCGTTGTAGCCTGGCAGGATCACTGGCCCACCAAAGCTCATGCCGAACTGATTGCGCTTCAAGCCATCCTGCCCGGCGGCGAAGAAGTTCCGCGCATTCAGCTTGTAGTTCCGCAGGAACTCATAAAAGCTGCCATGAAAATCGTTCGTGCCCGCCCGCGTCACCACATTCACCACACCGCCCGCGCGCCCGCCGAACTCCGCCGAATAGCTATTCGTCTGCACGCTGAACTCCTGCAACAAATCCGGATTCGGAAACGAATTCGCCACGCTTCGATAGGTGTCCTGGTTATCGCCGCCATCCATCACGTAGTTCAATCCGTTCGAACGTGATCCCGAAACGCTCGCCGTCACCTGGTCCGCCGGTTGAAAACTCGTTCCCACATCGCCGCGTATCGGCAGCGCCCCCGGCGTCAACGTCACCAACTGCAGCGCATTCCGCCCATTCAAAGGCATCTCCGTCATGCGGCGCGCGTCCACGACATTGCGCAATACGGCGTCCTGCGTATTCACCGCCGATACCGTGGCGCTCACTTCCACCGCTTGCGTCACTTCACCCAGCTTCAACTGCACGTCCACGCGCAGCCTCTCGTCCACCTGCAACTGCAAACCACTCTGGATAAACTTCTGAAACCCCGCGGCCTCCACCTCCAGCCGGTAGTTCCCCGGAGCCAACCCCGTGATCTGATATAGTCCCGACGCCGCCACGGCGGCTTCGCGCGTCGAGCCGTTCGCGGTGTTGCGCGCCAGCACCTTGGCGGTCGCCACCGCCGCCCCGCTAGGGTCGGTCACGCTGCCCGAGAAGGCGCCCCCTTGGGCGAACAGCAATGCCGCTGCATTTACGAATATGAGAAGTCGTTCCATATTGTGGATCATTGGTCCATCTCCTTTGCCGGGCTGAGCATATCAAAAGCCGATGGAATAGCAAGAGGCCGATATGATGAAATTCGCGTCCATGTCCGGTCCGCTAGAATTTGCCGCCATCGCCGACGATTTCACCGGCGGCTCCGACCTCGCCAGCATGATCGCCTCCCAAGGCGTGGCCACCGCGCTTGTCTTCGGGCTGCGCGACGCTAGTCTTCTCGCATCCCTCAACGCCCAGGCCGTCGTCGCCTGCTTCAAATCCCGCAGCGTTCCCGCCCCTGAAGCCCGCGCCATCGCACGCGCCGCCCACGCCATGCTCGCAACGCTGCAGCCCCGCCAGTACTTCTTCAAGTACTGCTCCACCTTCGACTCCACGCCCGCCGGCAACATCGGCCCCGTCCTCGAAGAACTCCTCGCCCTCACCCAAGCTCCCTACACCATCGCCGTCCCCGCCCTCCCCGTCAATGGCCGCACGCAATGCCTCGGCCACCTCTTCGTCAACGGCGTCCTCCTGCAGGAATCCAGTCTCGCCCGTCATCCCATCAATCCGATGACGGACTCCAACCTCCCGCGTTGGCTCGCGCGGCAAACGCGCTTCCCCATCGGTCTGATCGAGTTGCCCACCGTCCGCCGCGGCCCCTCCGCCATTCGGCAAGCCTTGGATGAAAACAGCAATGCCGTGATCCACTTCATTGACGCCATCGAAGACTCCGATCTCGACGTGATCGCCGCCGCTACTCACGATCTCCCCCTCCTCAGCGGCGGCTCGGGCATCGGCGCAGCCCTCGCCAAGCATTGGCCGCAAGCGCCTGACAACACGCTTCCCAGCGACACACCTCTCGGGCCCCGCACGCTGATCCTGAGCGGCTCTTGCAGCGACGCCACACTCGCCCAACTCCGGCATCTGAGCGAAACAGGTATTCCCATTCATCGCCTCACGCAAGATGCTTTCGACGAAGCGGCAATACAAGCAAACCTCCAGGAAAACAATCTCGCCGTCCTCGCCAGTTCCAGCGCCCAACCCACGCCAGACGCCTCCAGCTACTTTGAACACAGCTTTAGCGACATCGCCCAACGTGCCGTCCAGGATTGGGGCGTTGAACGCCTCATCGTCGCCGGCGGCGAAACCAGTGGCGCCGTTGTCACCGCCCTCGGCATCCCCGCCGCGAAAATCACTTCCACCATCGCCCCCGGCGTCCCCGCGCTCCTCACCCAAGGCACCAAGAAGCTCGGCCTTGCCTTAAAGAGCGGCAACTTCGGCGGCCTCGATTTCTTCACGCAAGCCCAAGCCCACCTCGACAAGATCCGCTTATGAACTATACGCACAGCCACGAACTGACCTCCCAACTCGACGCCCTCTGCGAAACCGCCGCAAGCTTCTACCAGCGCGGTCTCGCCTTCGGTTCTACCGGCAATCTCAGCTTCCGCCACGACGAGGAAGTCTGGGTCTCGCCCACCGGCCGTTCACTGAAGAACCTGCAACCCGAAGAGCTTGCCTGCGTCCACTTGAGCGACGGCCGCCCCCTCAACGGCAACAAAGCCTCCAAGGAAACCCCCTTCCATCTCGCCTGCTATCGCGCCGCCGGAGATCGCGCGAAGGCCCTCGTTCATCTGCACTCCACCTACTCAGTAGCGCTCAGTTGCCTCGATGATCTCGATGCCACCGCTCCGCTACCCATCTTCACGCCCTACTACCTGATGCGCGTGCTTCCCCTCGCTGTAGTGGATTACCTGCGCCCCGGCTCACAAGAACTGGCCGAAGCCATGGGCCAGGCGGCCGCCGCCCACGATTCCATCCTGATGCGCAACCACGGCGCCACCGCACTTGGTGCGACTCTCGAGGAAGCTACAGACCGCATGGAAGAACTCGAGGAAACCGCCAAGCTCTACTTCCTCCTGCGCGGCGAAACAATACGTCTTCTCACGGACGCTCAGAAAGAAGACATCGTCCGCGTCTTCAAATCCAAGCCCCGATAACCCAACAGCGAAGAAATCTTCCCAGCCCCCTCGCGCGCCATCCGCGCATACTTCTCCATCGCAGCCTTATTCATGTCCGGCGCCGGACCGCCAATCGCCAAGGACGCCACCACCGCGCCCCGTCGTTCAAATATCGGCGCGGCCACCGCGCGTAGTCCCGGCGTCCACTCCCCATCGTTCAACGCCACACCCCGCGCGCGCACCTGCGTCAACTCCCGCCGCATCTTCTCAATGCTCACGATCGTCCGTTCCGTAAACGCCTGCGGCTCCCGCATAGCCTCATGCAACAGCGCCTCGCCACCAAAGGCCAGGATCGCCTTCCCCATCGCATTCGCGTGCAGCGGCAAGCGGTCGCCCGCATCGCTGTAAGAGTAATAACTGCTCGGGTGCCCTACGGTCCGCAAGAACAATAGCGTTCCGCGATCCAAAGTCCCCAAGTGAATCATCCCCGCCACCTTCGGCGCCATCTCGTTCATCACCACGTACGCCGCGCGGTTCACCGGATGATGCCGCAAATACGCGCTCCCCACGCTGAACGCCTTCCCCGCCACAAAATAGCGCCGCGACTCCTCGTCCTGCCCCACATAGCCACCTTCCACCAACGTCGCCAGCAAGCGGTGCGCCGTCCCCTTTTCATAGCCCGTCAATTCCACCACCTCGCCCAAGCTATAGATGTAAGGCTCGGTCGCCAGCAGGTCCAAAACCTTCAAACACTTCAGAGTGCTGGACATTCCCTTGCTCGCCGTCAGCTCTCCGTTCAAGCCATAAAGCGGGTCGGGCTTCACTCCATCGTGAACGGGCCGTTTTTTTATCGCGGTCTTTTTCTTGACAGGCATACGCTTCGTCGATAGACTCACCGCAGTTTATATGATGGACTGGCATTCCGCAATCCGAAACGCAATTCTGCTCGCTGCGAGCGTTCCTCT
>VFQP010002478.1_pt1 | contig 20478 bp, 17 predicted proteins | sample 3512351 | NCBI WGS metagenome assembly VFQP01 (sample SAMN10412372, study PRJNA504923) | tailings metagenome | isolation source: Relicate 1 Philex TSF1 revegetated site | place: Philippines: Tuba, Benguet | collected 2017-08-29
TCTTGCCCTTGGTCGGCTTGCCCCACGGCGTGACCGGGTGACGGCCGCCCGAGGTACGGCCTTCGCCGCCGCCATGCGGATGGTCGACCGGGTTCATCGCGACGCCGCGGTTGTGCGGACGCTTGCCGCGCCAGCGCGAACGGCCGGCCTTGCCGTCGTTGATGTTGCCATGGTCGGGGTTGGAAACGGCGCCGACCGTCGCAAGGCAGGTGCCGTGCACGATGCGCTGCTCGCCCGAGTTCAGGCGCAGGATCGCCATGCCCTGGTCGCGACCTACCAGCTGCGCATAGGCGCCGGCCGAACGGGCAACCTGGCCGCCCTTGCCCGGCTTCAGCTCGATGTTGTGGACGATCGTACCGACCGGCATCGAACCCAGCGGCATTGCGTTGCCCGGCTTCACGTCGGCGCTCTCGCTCGCGATGACCTTGTCGCCGGGAGCGAGGCGCTGCGGCGCCAGGATGTAGGACAGCTCGCCGTCCTCGTAGCGCAGCAGCGCGATGAACGCAGTGCGGTTCGGGTCATATTCGATGCGCTCGACCGTAGCCGACACGTCGAACTTGCGACGCTTGAAGTCGACCAGACGATAGGAGCGCTTATGACCACCGCCCTGGAACCGGGCCGTGACGCGACCGGAATTGTTGCGGCCGCCGGACGACACGAGACCTTCGGTCAGACCCTTGACCGGCTTGCCTTTGTAGAGGCCCGAGCGGTCGACGATCACCAGCTGGCGCGTCGAGGGCGTTACGGGCTTGAATTTCTTCAGTGCCATTGTTCTTTCCTCGCGCCCTTGCTCAGAGGCCCGTCGCGACGTCGATCGAGTGGCCGTCGGCCAACGTGACCACCGCCCTCTTCACGTCGCCCTGGCGGCCAACCGTGCCCCGGAACCGCTTCAACTTGCCCTTGCGCAGCAGCGTGTTGACGGCCGTCACCTTGACGCCGAACAGCGCTTCCACGGCAGCCTTGATCTCCGGCTTCGACGCCTTCTTGGCGACATTGAAGACAACCTGGTTCTGCTCGGAGGCCATGGTCGACTTTTCGGTGATCGCCGGGCTGACGATCACGTCGTAGTGGCGAAGGTCAGTCATTTGAACCGCTCCTCGAGGGCCTCGACCGCCGCCTTCGAAAGGACGAGCGTGCCACGGCGCAGGATGTCGTAGACGTTGATGCCCTGGATCGGCAGCACGTCGATGTTCGGGATGTTGCGAGCAGCGCGGCTGAAGCCCTGGTCGATCTCGGCGCCGCCGATCAGCAGCGCGTTGGTCAGGCCGAGCTTGGCGAAGCTCTCCACCACCGCTTTCGTCTTGGCGTCCTTGATCGCGAGGTCATCGACGACGATGATCGACGATGCCCTGGCCTTGGCCGACAGAGCATGCTTCAGGCCGAGCGCGCGAACCTTCTTCGGCAGATCGTGCTCGTGGCTGCGGACGACCGGGCCGTGGGCCTTGCCACCGCCGCGGAACTGCGGGGCGCGCGCCGAATGGTGGCGGGCGCGACCGGTGCCCTTCTGCTTGTACATCTTGGCGCCGGTGCGAGCGATCTCCGCACGGCCCTTGGCCTTGTGCGTGCCCTGCTGCTTCTTCGCCAGCTGCCATCGCACGACGCGCTGGAGGATGTCGTCGCGCGGCTCCAGCCCGAAAATCTCGTCGGAGAGCGACACTTCGCCGGCGCTCTTGCCGGCGAGCGTGGTGATCTTGATGTCCATTACTCCGCTCCCTCTTTGACGGCCGCGGCCTTGGCGCGGACGGCGCCCGGCTTCGGCGCGTCGGCCGGCAGAGCGGCCTTCACGGCGTCGCGAACATAGATCCAGGCTCCCTTGGTGCCCGGAACAGCGCCACGAATCAGGATCAGCCCGCGATCCCTGTCGGTCGAGACGACCTCGACGTTCTGGGTCGTCACGCGGGTCGACCCCATGTGGCCGGCCATCTTCTTGCCCTTGAACACCTTGCCCGGATCCTGGCGCTGGCCGGTCGAGCCATGGGTACGGTGCGACACGGAGTTACCGTGGGTCGCGCGGCCGCCACCGAAATTGTGACGCTTGATGACGCCCTGGAAGCCCTTGCCCATCGACGTGCCCGTCACGTCGACCTTCTGGCCGGCGATGAAGTGGTCGACGGTGATCTCGGCGCCGACGTCGAGCAGGTTGTCCGGAGACACGCGGAACTCGGCGACCTTGGCCTTCGGCTCGACCGAGGCGGTCGCGAAATGGCCGCGCATCGCCTTCGCCGTGTTCTTCACCTTGGCGAGACCGACGCCGAGCTGCACGGCCGTATAGCCGTTCTTCTCCTGCGTGCGCTGCGCCACGACCTGGCAGTTCTCCATGCGGAGAACAGTCACCGGGATGTGCTCGCCCGCGTCGTTGTAGACGCGGGTCATCCCGACCTTCTGTGCGATTACACCTGAACGCATTGGTTCGTTCTTCCTTCAGAGGAGCCCTGGGCTTTCGCCTTCCGGCTCATGTCGCTCGTTAGAGCTTGATCTCGACATCCACACCCGCGGCGAGGTCGAGCTTCATCAGCGCGTCCACGGTCTGCGGGGTCGGGTCCACGATGTCGAGGAGGCGCTTGTGGGTGCGCATCTCGAACTGCTCGCGGCTTTTCTTGTCGATGTGCGGCGAGCGGTTGACGGTGAACTTCTCGATCCGCGTCGGCAGCGGAATCGGCCCACGGACATTCGCGCCGGTGCGCTTGGCCGTCGACACGATTTCCTTGGTCGACGCGTCGAGCACACGATGATCGAACGCTTTGAGGCGGATGCGGATATTTTGACCGTTCATTCGTCTGTTCCTTCAAGTCCTACGCGGCGCGGGCTTTGTTCCGCCCGCGTCTGACCCGTTTCCTTGCTTATTCCGTGATGGAAGCGACGATTCCGGAACCGACGGTACGTCCGCCCTCGCGGATGGCGAAGCGCAGCTTCTCCTCCATGGCGATCGGCACGATCAGCGCCACGTCGACCGACAGGTTGTCGCCCGGCATCACCATCTCGGTGCCTTCCGGCAGCGTCACGATGCCGGTCACGTCGGTGGTGCGGAAGTAGAACTGCGGACGATAGTTGGTGAAGAACGGCGTGTGGCGGCCGCCCTCCTCCTTCGTCAGGATGTACACCTCGGCCTTGAACTTCGTGTGCGGCAGCACCGAGCCCGGCTTGGCCAGAACCTGGCCGCGCTCCACGCCTTCGCGATCCACGCCGCGCAGAAGCGCGCCGATGTTGTCGCCGGCCTGGCCCTGGTCCAGCAGCTTGCGGAACATCTCGACGCCCGTGCAGGTCGTCTTCGTCGTCGGGCGGATGCCGACGATCTCGAGTTCCTCGCCGACCTTCACGATGCCGCGCTCGACGCGACCCGTCACCACCGTGCCGCGGCCCGAGATCGAGAACACGTCCTCGATCGGCATCAGGAACGGCTTGTCGACAGGACGCTCAGGCGTCGGGATGTAGCGGTCGACCTCTTCCATCAGCTTGCGGATCGCGTTCTCGCCGATCTCCTTGTTGGAGTCCTCCAGCGCCGCAACCGCAGAACCCTTGACGATCGGAATGTCGTCGCCCGGGAACTCGTACTTCGACAGAAGCTCGCGAACCTCGAGCTCGACCAGCTCCAGAAGCTCCGCGTCGTCGACAAGGTCCACCTTGTTCAGGAACACCACGATCGACGGAACGCCGACCTGGCGAGCCAGAAGGATGTGCTCGCGCGTCTGCGGCATCGGGCCGTCCGCCGCCGAAACCACCAGGATCGCGCCGTCCATCTGCGCAGCACCCGTGATCATGTTCTTCACATAGTCGGCGTGGCCGGGGCAGTCGACATGCGCATAGTGACGGTTCGCCGTCTCGTACTCGACGTGCGCCGTCGAGATCGTGATGCCGCGAGCCTTCTCTTCCGGCGCAGCGTCAATCTGGTCGTACGGCTTGTACTCGCCAAAATACTTCGTGATCGCAGCCGTCAAAGACGTCTTGCCATGGTCAACGTGACCAATCGTGCCAACGTTCACATGCGGCTTGTTACGCTCAAATTTACCCTTGGCCATGTCTCTTTCCCTGAAGGCTGACGTTCGTCCTTGGTGGCGCGCGCTTAGCGGCATCGGCCGCAAAACACAAGCGGCTTCTGCCTCTGACCCGCGCCGTCGGGGACGTCAGCCGTTGACGATCGGGCTCTCATATGGGTTTCGTCGCGACGCAGGCAAGACGAATACGCGCTGCCCGGCAGCGGGCCTGCAAGAAGAAGCGTCTGGAGCGGGTAGCGGGAATCGAACCCGCGTATTCAGCTTGGAAGGCTGCTGCTCTACCATTGAGCTATACCCGCGCGCGGACGATACTGATGGAAAGCGCACGACTTTCCAAGATCGCGCGGCAGGCTCCGTAAGCAGTGGTGGAGAGGGCTGGATTCGAACCAGCGTAGGCGAAGCCAACGGATTTACAGTCCGTCCCCTTTAACCACTCGGGCACCTCTCCGACTACTGGCGGAGCCTTGCTGCGAGGCATTCCAGCGTCCCGCACACCCGAAGGGGTCCTGAACGCGAAGCGCCTTATGGCGACTGGCCCCCATGCTGTCAACAGCGCCGGCAACGGCATTCCGGAACATTGTCGACGCGTCTCGCGGACCATGTTCAGAGGCCCCTCGCACGGCTATAGACACGGCATGAGCGACGACAAAAAAAGCGGTACGCCGAAGGACTCCCACTATGCACGCCTGCGGCGCGCCCATCGCGAGGAGACCCGCGGTCCCGCGCCGCGATCGCGCCCGGCGGCGCACGCAGGTGAGCTGGTGGCGGACGGGCTTGTCCGGCTCTATGGCCTGCACACCGTGCGCGCGGCACTCGACAACCCGCGCCGCAAGATCAAGGGCATGCTGGTGACGCGCAACGCGCTCGAGCGCATGGAGCTGACCGACGTCAGCGCCCTGCCGTTCCCCGTCGAGATCGTCGAGCCGAAGGCAATCGATCGTCTGACGGGCTCCGACGCGGTCCATCAGGGCGCGATGATCGAGGCACTGCCGCTCAAGGCCAAGCGGCTGGACGCGCTGGGCGATACCCGCCTCGTCGTCGTCCTCGACCAGGTCACCGACCCGCACAATGTCGGCGCCGTGGTGCGCTCGGCCGTCGCCTTCGGCGCCGGCGCGCTCATCACCACCGCCCGCCATAGCCCGCAGGAGAGCGGCGTCCTCGCAAAGGCGGCTTCGGGCGCGCTGGAGCATATCGACAACATCGAGGTGCGCAATCTCGCCGATGCGCTCGCAACGCTGCATGAGGGCGGCTTCCGCTCCATCGGCCTCGATTCCGACGGACCCGCCGAACTCGAGAAGAGCTTCGGCGGAGAACGCCTGGCGTTGGTGCTGGGCGCCGAGGGCAAAGGCCTTCGCCAGAAGACGCGGGAGACAGTCTCGGCCCTCGCGCGGCTCGACATGCCGGGCGCGATCCGCTCGCTCAACGTCTCGAATGCCGCGGCAGTAGCGCTCTACGCGGCGCGGCAGTATCTTGGTCGGCAGGGATAGCCGGCGCGAAACCGTCGGCAGCGGGGTCCGCAATGCCTGACATCGGTTTCGGCTTGTTCGTCGCGTTCGGCGGCTTCGTCGTCGGGCTGATCGTCGGTTTCGCGCGCAAGCACGGCCTCGTCTGGACCATCGCCGACTCTGTCTTCGCCGGCATCATGTGTATCGCTGCCGTTTACGCCTGGTTTGGGCTGTGGGAGGTCTGGCCGGCGGGGCGCGAATATCTGAACGACCTTGGCAAGAGCAGCGAACCGATCAACCAGCTGCTTCAGGCGCTGACCCTATTCATGCCGGTCTTCGGCATACTGATCGGACTTTGGGTCGTCAGTATGCTGCGCCGCCGGTTCGCTCAGCCGACGGCGTGATTGGCCAACCTCTCCAGCGCAGTAACCAGCGCGGAATGATCCTGCTTCCCGCCGCCACTCGCCACGCATGAGTTGAAGAGCTGCTGCGTAGTCGACGTATTCGGCAGTGAGACGCCGAGCGCCTTCGCGCCTTCGAGCGCCAGGTTAAGGTCCTTGCTGTGGAGCTCGATCCGGAAGCCGGGATCGAAGGTCCGCCGGATCATCCGCTCACCGTGCACTTCCAGGATGCGTGAGGCGGCCAGCCCGCCCATCAGCGCCTGTCGGACCTTGGCCGGATCTGCCCCCGCCTTGGCCGCGAAGACCAGCGCCTCGGCGACCGCCTCTATGGTCAGCGCGACGACGATCTGGTTCGCGACCTTGGTCGTCTGGCCGACGCCGTTCTCCCCCACCAGGGTGATGTTCTTGCCGAGCTTCTCGAAGACCGGCAGGGCCCGTTCGAAGGCCAGTTCCGACCCACCCACCATGATGGTCAGCGACGCAGCCCTTGCACCGACCTCGCCACCCGAGACCGGCGCATCGAGATAGTCGCAGCCGAGCCCCTCGATCCGCCGCGCGAAATCCTTGGTGGCGATCGGCGAAATCGAACTCATGTCGATGACGAGTTTGCCCCGCGAGAGGCCGGCGGCGACGCCGCCGTCACCGAAGAGCACCTCCTCCACCTGCGGCGTATCGGGCACCATCGTGATGACGATGTCGGCCGAGCGGGCGACGGCATCGTGACCGTTGACCGCCTTCAGGCCCTTTGCGACTAGGTCGACCGGGAGTGGCTTGCGATGGTCGCTGGCGATGACCGGATAGCCGGCGGCAACCAGGTGGCCCGCCATCGGCGCACCCATGATGCCGAGGCCGATGAATCCAATCGTTTCCATGTCAGGCCGCCGCCTTGCCCTTGATTGCCTTGAACCAGTCGAGCCCCGCCTCGGTCCCAGCGCGCGGGCGATACTCCGCCCCGACCCAGCCGGCGTAACCGATGTGGTCGAGATGCCCGAACAGGAAAGAGTAGTTGATCTCGCCCGTCCCCGGCTCGTGGCGGCCGGGATTGTCCGCGACTTGGATGTGCGCAATGCGCTCCAGGTTCGCCTCGATGGTACGGGCGAGATCCCCCTCCATGACCTGCATGTGGTAGATGTCGTACTGAAGGAAGAGGTTGTCCGACCCGACCCGATCCATGATCGCCAACGCCTGCCGCGAGCCGGTCAGGAAGAAGCCCGGTATGTCGACCTTATCATTGATCGGCTCGATCAGCAGACGGATGCCGGCCTTGCCGAGTTCCTCGGACGCATAGCGTAGATTGTCCACGAACGTCGCTTCGAGTTCGTCCCGCGCGGCGCCGGCCGGCGCGATGCCGGCGAGGCAGTTGACCTGGCCGCATCCCAGCGCCTTGGCGTAGACGATTGCGTTATCTACGCCGCGGCGGAACTCGTCGACGCGGTCCGCCAGAATGGCGATGCCGCGCTCGCCTTTCGCCCAGTCGCCAACCGGCAGGTTGAACAGCACCTGCGTCAGACCGTTGCGGGCCAGCCGCGCGGCCACGACGTCCGGCGCGTGATCATACGGACCGATATACTCGACTGCGGTGAAGCCGGCTCGTGCGGCGGCATCGAAACGGTCGAGGAACGCATGCTCCTGGAACAGCATCGACAGGTTGGCTGAGAAGCGTGGCATCGGTTCAATCCAGAAGTTCGATGGCAGTCGGGGCGTCTTCCTGACGCTCGGCAAGTTCCTCGAATTCGGTCACGGCGTCGATCTCCGTCCCCATCGAAATGTTGGTTACGCGCTCGACGATGAACTCGACCACCACCGGCACGCGATGTTCGCGCATCAGCGCCTTCGCCCGCGTGAAGGCATCCGCGCATTCGTCGGGCCGCGTGACGCGGACCGCCTTGCATCCCATCGCCTCGGCCACGGCGACATGGTCGACGCCATAACCCGCATGACCGTTCGCCGGCGCATTGATGTTGTCGAAGGCGAGCGACACCTCGAAGTCCATCGAGAAGCCGCGCTGCGCCTGCCGGATCAGGCCGAGATAAGCGTTGTTGATGACCACGTGGATATAGGGCAACCGGTGCTGCGCACCGGCGGCGAGTTCCTCAATCATGAACTGGAAATCGTAGTCGCCGGACAGCGCGACGATCGGGCTCGCCGGATCCGCCGCACGGACGCCCAGCGCCGCCGGGAGGGTCCAGCCGAGCGGGCCGGCCTGCCCGCAGTTGATCCAACGGCGTGGGCCATAGACGTGGAGGAACTGAGCACCAGCGATCTGCGACAGGCCGATGGTCGTGACATAGGTCGTTTCGCGGCCGAACGCCTTGTTCATCTCTTCGTAGACCCGCTGCGGCTTCAGCGGCGTCTGGTCGAAATGAGTCTTGCGCTTCATCGTCTTCTTGCGGCGTCGGCACTCGCCGATCCACGATGACCAGTCGCGCAGCCTTCCCGCAGCGCGCCATTCGGTAGCAACGTCAAGCAATACCTTCAGCGCAGCACCAGCGTCCGAGACGACGCCGAGGTCTGGCGCGAAGACGCGGCCGATCTGGGTCGGCTCGATATCGACGTGAACGAAGCGGCGACCGGCCCGATACTTCTCGACGGTACCAGTGTGGCGGTTCGCCCATCGGTTGCCGATGCCGAGCACGAAGTCGGAGCCGAGCATCGTGGCGTTGCCGTATCGATGCGCCGTCTGCAGCCCGCACATGCCGGCCATCAGCGGGTGGTCGTCCGGGATCGTGCCCCAGCCCATCAGCGTCGGGATCACCGGCACTCCCGCGATCTCGGCGAATTCGGTGAGCAGGTCCGATGCGTCGGCATTGATCACACCGCCGCCGGCAACGATCAGCGGCCGCTCCGCCTGGTTCAGCATGGCGATGATCTTTTCCGCCTGCGCGATCGTCATGGCCGGCTTCCAGACCGGCAGCGGCTCGTAGGCGTCGATATCGAAGTCGATCTCGGCGAGTTGCACGTCGACCGGCAGGTCGATCAGCACAGGGCCGGGCCGGCCGGAGCGCATGAGGTGGAACGCCTTCTGGAAGGCCATCGGCACCTGGTAGGGCTCCATCACGGTCACAGCCCACTTCGTCACCGGCGCGGCAATCGCAGCGATGTCGACCGCCTGAAAATCCTCCTTGGTCAGCCGCGCCCGCGGCGCCTGCCCGGTGACGCACAGGATCGGGATGGAGTCCGCCGAAGCGGAATAGAGCCCGGTGATCATGTCAGTGCCCGCAGGCCCGGACGTGCCGATGCACAGCCCGATATTGCCGGCCTTTGCCCGCGTGTAGCCCTCGGCCATGTGCGACGCCGCCTCGACGTGGCGCGCCAGGATATGGCGGATAGACCCCCGTGCCTTCAGCGCCGAATAGAACGGGTTGATCGCAGCACCGGGCACGCCGAAACCGGTCGTGACCCCTTCCCGTTCCAGCACAAGCACCGCGGCATCGATCGCGCGCATCTTCGCCATGTCAGGCCTCCGATCTCGAATGTCCGGGAGGATGTCAGGGTCCGTATCTATTTTCAATTTTTTCAGAATATTTTTTCATTCTGTGTTGCTGGCCGTAGCCTCATGAATTTCCTTCGCTTTCTGTTTTCCGGATTCGATCGCCTGTATTTGGTCGAAAAACTATTTTACAGATTGGACATGGAAGCTCCCGAAAAGCGACGGCGCGGACGCCCCCGCACGTTCATGCCCTCTCCCGATGCATCGACCGTTCAGGCACTCGATCGCGGCCTGGCCGTGCTGGCATCGGTGGCACGCGGCGACGGCCTGTCACTGACCGAGATAGCCGAGGCGACAAGCCTCCCCGCGCCGACCGTCTACCGGATGCTGACGACGCTTGAAGCGCACGGCATGGTAGAGTTCGACAAGGCCGACCAGCTCTGGTCGATTGGCGTCGACACCTATCGGATGGGCGCGGCCTTCCTGCGCCGCCGCAAGCTGGTCGACCGCGCTCGCGGCGTGATGCAGGAACTTGTCGAGCAGACCGGCGAGACGGCCAATCTGGGCGTCGCCGAGGAGGACTGCGTGGTCTTCGTCACGCAGGTCGAAACGCACCAGGCGATCCGAGCCTTCTTCCGGCCAGGCTCCCGCAGCCCGCTGCACGCGTCCGGCATCGGCAAGGCGATCCTGTCGCACCGACCGGCGACGCAGGTGCGTGCGATGGCCGCGAAGGGGCTGGAGACCTACACGCCGCGCACGCTGGTCGACGGCGAGGAACTGGCATTGGACCTTGCAAGGGCACGCGACGCGGGCTTCGCCGTCGATGACGAGGAGCGGCATCTCGGCATGCGTTGCGTCGCCGCCGCCATATTCGACGAATCCGGCGGGGCGATCGGTGGGATTTCTGTCTCGGGCCCGACGGTGAGGATGACGCCGGAGCGCGTCGCGGAAGTCGGGCCGCTGATACGTGAAGCGGCGGTCCGCATCACCGCGCTTATCGGCGGCGTCCCGCCTGACGGGTTCAGGGATCCTCGCCGGTGACTGGCGTTGCCGTCGGCGCGCCCATGTCTTCGGTCTCGATCTGCTCGTTGGTCAGGTAGCTGACATAGCGCTGCTTCGAGTCCCGCTCGCCGGAATAAAGCACCGTGCCATCCTTGCCGGTCCAGCACCGTAGCTCGTAGTCGTAGTATCGGCAGTCCTTGCCCTTGCCGGAGAAGCCGAGCGCCTTGGCAAGGCCGGCGGTGTAGACCAGCACGTCGGCCTCCGCCGACCGTTCGCTCCAGGCGACGTAGTAGATCCGCCCCGCTGGCGATGCCGTCGCTCGGATCTCGAGGGACCCGTCAGGCCTTGCGCAGTCCAGATACTTTTCGTCCTCGCCAGACACCGTCATGCCGGGGCACGCAGCCTTCAAGGCAGCCGACGCCTCGGCGAGCGCCATGCCCGGCTTGACCGGCAAGCGCTCCTGCGCAGGGGCGACGGACGCACCGCTGGCGAGGATGGCCAGGGCTGCAAGGATCGCGCTCGAACGCCGGTACATCTGTCTGCTCCTGGATAGTCGCCAGCGGTGGCCAAGCTTACACCGCTGCGACTTGCCCGGCCATCGCCTCAGCCCATGCCGGTCAGGTATCGAAGCCAGAACGCGATCACCACAAAGCCCGCGGCGAAAGCGATCCCCCGCCAGTCGACGCGAGCGCCCCGAACGCGCTTGGCGATTTCCAGCGCCACGAGGACAATCGCCAGCAAGAGCAGGAAGAGGATGAGGAATCGGATCACGGCGCGCTCCGGTTTCGGCAGCGCGCCACTCTGGACGGCCTATCGGGCAGCATTTTGTCGGCGGTCAGAAGCTTGCCGGCGCCGTGCCGACGCGCTGCAACTTGCCTTTGCTGACACGATGGAGGGCGAGCGCCCGCTGGACCGATCCATCGGGATTGAGCCGGAACAGGCCGGTGGTCGACCGGAAGCCTACCGGGCTTGTGAGAACCTCTGCCGACAATCCTTTCTCGCCCGCCGATCGCGCCAGGCCGGCCGAGAGTGCAACCGCATCGTAGGCGTAGGCTTCGTGAAGCTGCGGCTCGCGGCCGTAGGCAGCACGGAAACGCTCGGCCATGGGCGCCATTTCGGCCGAGTCGACCGTGGCGATCATCGCGCCTTCGACCTTTCCGGATACGAAGTCCTCGCGGCTCCAGCTGCTCGTTCCGACGAGCACGACGCCTTTGCCCAGCAGACCCGCAGCCGACAAGGCGGCAGCCAGCGGGGCGACAGGCTGGCCGTCGTTGGCCACGAGGATGATCTCTGGTTTGGTCACGGCTTCACGTACCGAGCGGACCGCCGCGGCGATCGAGTCCGCCGAGGCGCCGAATCGCGCCCGCGCTTCGATGACCCCGCCGGCCCCGGTGACGGCTTTCGAGACGTTCTGCTCCGCTTCCGTCCCGCCGGCCGTGTCGGCGGCAAGAATGGCGACGCCTTGCTTGCCCTGCCGCAAGACTGCGAGCACGCCCTGAACGGCGCTGTCGGATTCGGCCAGCGGCATCGGATAGGTGTTTCTTGCCGGCATGCCGCGGGCCAGCAGCAGGAATGGCGGGCGTCGTTCGCCCTTGATGGCAGCGACTTCGGCGGCGCCACTGGCGTCGGATGGGCCGACGATCACGGACGCGCGGCTGCCGATCTCCTCGGTCGCGGCCGCCCGGCTGCGCCCGCTCGACCCCGCCGTGTCGCGCAGGACCACGGTTACCACGCCCCCACCGAGATCGTTCGCCGCCAGCAGCACGGCGTCGGCCATGCCTCTCGCACGCTCGCCCTCGATGCCCCCCGCAGAAGTGGGCAGCAGCACACCGATGCGGACGGGACCGCTACCGAAAGTCCGTGTTGCCGAATCGGACGGATCGGCGCTCCGTGATTGGGTGCTGCCTTCGCCCGGCGCGACGTCGAGCGCTCCGACCATCGAGCCGTCCGACTGGCATGATGCGGCAAAGATGGCGAAAGACCCGACCGCCATCGCGCGCCACAGAAGGAGCATCGTCGCCAAGTTCGATTACCCGTGTTCCGTCGGGGTGAACCCCGGCGCGCCGGCTACGGCGTCCGCAAGCGACAGCACTCGGTCACAGTCCGACACGCAGCTCCACCCCTTGTCGCGAACGCGATGGGCTGGTTTAGCCGATCGCTGCGGGCCGTGAAACAGCGCGCATGATTTATGACTAATTCCGGCATTCGGTCGAAATTGAGGAATTATCTTAAGCCATTGTAATACATGTATTTTTTCGGATTTTTGAAGCTTGATAGGTAGTGTCTGCCCAGATCGGGGCAGGCAAGATGAAAACAACGAAATCAACGCGCGTCGCCGTACGTCTCCTGCTGGGAGCGATGATTTCGGCATTCGCCGGGCAGGCGCAGGCGGCGTCGTCGCCCCTCACCACCGACGGGTTTCTCGGCGGCATACCTCTGGCCGGCTTTGCCCTGCGTTTCGACGCCGCGACACCGCCATCCGTCACGGCATTGATGGATTCGACAGTCTTTGGACCGGGCGAGGAGCAGGCCGTGGCATCGCTTGCCCCGGACACCAGCCTTCTGACGGCGGCGATTGCGCCGGACCGGCCTGACGCGCGGCGTGATGGCGGGACTGCCGGCACGGCGCGCCGCCAGGAAGGCGCCTTCGGCTCCGTCCTCCTCCCCATCGCAGCCCTCCCCGCCTCCCGCCACTTCAAGCGCGTCGCGAAGACCCTCACCTCCTGCGACGGCGGCTTCGGCTGCAAGCCGGCCATGAAACTCCTCGACACCATCGCAAGCGACGTCGAAGGCCTCCCCTTCCTCGGACGCCTCGAACGCGTCAACCAGACCGTCAACACGACCATCCGCTACCAGCCCGACATCAAGAACTACCGCCAGCGCGACCACTGGGCCGAGGTTCCCGAGATCGTCGGACGCAGGAAGGGCGACTGCGAGGACTATGCCATCCTCAAGATGGCAGCCCTCGCTTACCAGGGCGTCCCGATGACAAGCATGTCCATCGTCGTCCTCTTCGACCACAAGAACCAGGCATTCCACGCCGTCCTCGCCGTCGCCACCTCAGCAGGAACCTACATCCTCGACAACACAAGGGCGGACATCTACCTCGACACAACCCAGCCACACTACCAGCCGCTCTTCTCCCTCGCTCAGGGAAGGGCATGGATCCATGGCGTGAGGAAAACCAGCGTGACGGCTTCGAGGACCATCGACAATCTGGACGCGGTCGCGCCGGGCGAAGGCGGCTGACGCGGAAGTGCAAGCGGCGCCCGAAGGCGCCGCATTCAAGTCGGGCTTGCCAGGAAAGCCGATCCGAACGCCAGGCGCCGGAACCGACTGACCGTCAATGCATGAAGGACACCATGCGGTCGTGGAAACAGCCGCATTTGGACAGCATGTCCTCGTCGCGTACGCTGTACTGCAGATAGCCGTAGGCCTTGCCGCAGGCGACTTTCGTCTCGTTCGCCCAGACATAGGCGGGCCGGCCCGAATTGATCCAGGTCGGGCTGTTGGACACAGCGACCGCTTCGTCCATCAGGCGAACCACGTCGCGCGTCAGGTCGGCGTCCGACGCAGTATCCAGCAGCGACGAATTCGCGCCAGCCGCGCAGAGCGGTGCGGCCGAATACTCGCCGCCGAGATCGGCAGCCGCGGCCGCTCCCCCCATGGCTATCGCGAGCGACGAAGAAAGGGCCAGACGCTTCAGTAAGATCTTCATGCCATCCCCCGACTGGTCCGTTCCAGACCGCTGCATTCGAATCCAGCCGCAGCCGTTCAGGCGAGCGGCGCATCATCCTCGTAGAGAATGGTGATTGCCACGTGCATCCCGGCGGCGCCGTCCTGCACGGAGGCCGTGACCACGGCACCGTACTCGGCTCCCGACGCCCCGCCAGTGCCCGAACTGGCGGCGGGCGCGATCAGAGAAACCTCGCGGCCGAGCAAAGAATCCAGAAGCGCCGAAACGTCGACCGTGTCCGCACGGGCATCCGGCACGACATCGACAAGATCGATCGCCGCGAGCGCGGCTGCATCGATCGTGAACGTCTCGTTTCCCTCGCCGTCGGTCGACACTTCTTCCATTCTCAAGAGATACCGCGATCACCCCGCTCCATCAAGGCCGCCGCAAGGGCGCCTTGATGGAGTGCGGTAACAAGTCATCTGCCCGGCGCCTTGTCTTCACGGGTTTGCAAGATTGCTGTCGTGCTGACCCTGGTCGTAGAGGATGTTGATCACCGGCGACGTGACGTTCTGCAGGACGACAACGGCTTGCGGTCCCGTCCCGTCATTCACGAAGATCGTCGTGTCGCTGCCGGAAACGCTGCTGGTGATCGCCGCGTTCGCGGCGGCCGAGCTCACCGTCGCTCCGAGGAACGATTCGAGCATGCTCGAGAGGTCGAGCACGTCGCCCGCGCCGAAGTCGGTGATGATGTCGGCGAGGTCGTTGCTGAGCAGCTTGCCGGCATCGATGACGAAGGTGTCGTTGCCGGCGCCGCCCGTCATCGTGTTCTGGCCAGCCCCGCCGATCAGCGTGTCGTTGCCGCCACCGCCCACGAGGATGTCGTTTCCGCCAAGCCCGGACAGAATGTCGTTTCCGAGCCCTCCCATGAGTGTATCGGCGAACGCCGAGCCGGTCAGCGTGTCGTCGAAGATGGTGCCGATCACCCCTTCGATATTGCTGTAGCTGCCGGCATAAGTATCGGCGTTGACGCTGGTACTCGATGCGCTCTGGACAAGGCCGAAGTTCACGGCGCCACCAAGGCTCGAGAAGTCGATCAGATCGCGGCCTGCGCCACCGTCGACAGCGCCGTTCGAGTTCTGAGCTACGCGCAGGATGTCGTCTCCCGAGCCACCACTCATGGTGTTTGTCGCAGAGGTAGCGCCGACCAGCAGATCGTTGCCACCGCCTCCATAGAGCTCGTTGGTTGCGTTGCTGCCACCGATCAGGAGATCTTTTCCGTCGGTGCCTGACTCGAACCAGTCGTCACCGTAGAGGACATTCGTCGCTTGGCTCTGGCCGACGATCACGTCGTTGCCCGCCTGTCCATAGATGCTATGCGAACCGCCTTCGCGTGCGACCAGTATGTCGTTGTTGACTGAAGCGACGAGCGAAACGACGCGCGTCACGTTCACCGATCCGCCAACATCGTTGGCACCGTCGGTTGCGACATAGTTGAATGACGCCGACGACCCCGTGGAGCCATTGATCTTGAACGTGACGGTCTGCCCGTCAGCGGACAGTGTCGCATTCGTACCCGACACGGACTTCACCGACAGCGGGTCGGCGTCAGTGTCGTTCCATAGCAGCGCCATAGCCGGGAGAGTGAAGTCCGACGCGTTGGTCCAGCGAACCTGGATCGTGTCCGCCGCGACTACGGGGGCGGCATTCTCGACCACGTCCGTAACCGTAATCACGAATGCCTGCTGCTTCGACAGACTGCCCTGGTCGGTCGATGTGACCGTCAGGTTGATTGTCGACCCCGCCTCGAAGTCGAGTTGCTGCCCCGCCTTCAGCTTCAGCTGCCCGCCGACCACCTCGAACCGGTTGTCCGAAACAGCATAGGTATGCGTGTTCCCTGCATCCGGATCGGTCGTTGTCAGGTTGCCGATCACCGCTGCCACAGCGTTCTCCGCAACCGAAGCGTTCGACAGCGCTATCGCGGTCGGCGCCTCGTTCACCGGCGTGACGGCGACGGAGATGCGCTGCACGTCGGTCCCGCCCTTGCCGTCGGCAACCTGCACGTCGACCTCGTAGACGTTGTCGCCGTCGACGCCGCCGACATCCGTCGGATTCTCGAAGTCCGGCGCCGTCTTGAACGTCAGCGCGCCCGTGCTGGCGTTGATGTCGAACCTGGCGTGGTCCGTATCGGCAGTATTGAGGATCGAATAGGTCAGCACTTCCGGCTTCGCGACCGTGAGGTAGTCGAAGGACGCCGGATCCGACGGCATCGGGAAATTCGTCTTGTAGAAAAGTCCGACGCGGCTGTTTGGTGCGTTGTCGACGAGGTTCTGATGGAGAACCGTCCAGGCGTCCACCGGGCTGTAGCGATAGGAGAATGTGTAGCTGTCGCCCGCCGGGTTCTCGGTCACGTCCACCTTCAGGTAGACCGACGTGTAGCCAATAGCCATCGCAACTGACACGTCCGGATTGTTGTCACCCATCCCCTGCAGATGGATCAGGCGGCTGCTCCAGTTGTCCATGCCGAAGGTGAAGCTCGGCACCGCCCCATCGGCGCCGTAGAACGTGATGCCCGCGACCTGCTGCCCTCCAACGCCGAACGCGGAGAACCTGACCATCGTCTCCACGGACCAGGTTTCACCAGCGGCCACCGTCGGGCTCGCGACCCAGGCGATGGGCACGTTCGCCCGGGAGATCCACATGTTCGTCCCGGTGACAGAAATGAAGTCGAGTTCGCCGTTGTTGGTATCGTGGTTGATGTAGGCCGAACCACTGTTCGGAACATCGAATGTTATCCCCGGCGTCAGTGTCGGGCCGCTGAACGTCGAGTTGAAGAACGAGAGCGAACCGAGGTCGCCGTCGGTTGCCGTCACGTTCGCCACGAAAGTGGAGTTCTCGGCAACGTTGTACGAGGCTGTCGCGCCGTTGCCCGACGTGATGACCGGGTTGAGGTTGTCCGGCACGTCGGTCAGCGAGAAGCCAAGCGACGCCGGTACGGTAGCGACACCATCGCTGACGCCGTAGCTCAGCGTCACCGGGCCGAAATAATCCGGCGTCGGCGTGATCGTGTAGTTGCCGTTCACGTCCGGTCCGCTGACCGTACCGTGGCTGGCGGTCAGGTTTGAGACGTCAAGGACGGCGCCGCTGTCGACATCGGTCCAGCCCTGCAGCAGTTGGGCTCTCGTCACGACGTAGGGCTGGTCTTCAAGCCCAGCGGCAAGCGTCGCCGCCGCGCCGGTCAGCACCGGCGCGTCGTTGGTGCCGATCACTGTGATGTTGATGCTGTTCTGCTGCGACAGGGCCCCGGCGGCGTCCCTCAGAATATAGGAGAAACCATCAACCACGCTGATGCTGGCGGCAAGGCTGTCGGCCTTGTCGGCGACGTAGGTGTATGAACCGTCGGCGTAGACCGTCAGGTGTCCATACTCACCCTCGATCTGCACGCCGATGCCGTCACCGGCGGCGATGGCGCCGAAATTCTTCGCCACGCCATAGACCGACAGCGCCGCCTTCGCATCGTCCGCATCGGAGTCGTTGTTGATCAGGCCGTTGACGGCCGACACGTTGAGCGTCCCGTTTTCCTCGACCAGGTTGCTGTCCGAGACCGCCACCGGCGCATCGTTACCGCCGGTGATATTGAAGGTCAGGTACGCGGTGTTCACACCGCCATTGCCGTCGGAGATACCGTACTTGAAGACGTCGGCGGCGGCTTGCCCTTGCGTCAGTGCATCGTAGGCTGCGGTGGGCGTATAGGTGTACGTGCCGTCGGACTTGATCAACAAGTCACCGTAAGTGCCGTGCGCAACACCGTCGACGCCCGGCGATACCTGGCTGAACGCCAACGGCACGGGCAGGAATGGCCGGATGGTCACGACGCTGATGGTATCTCCGTCGACGTCGGTGTCATTCGGGGTAATGACGTTTCCAGTGGCCGCTGGCAGGCCAGCATCCTTAGCGTCGGTTTCGCTCACGTTGACAATGTCATCGACAGCTGTCGGCGCATCGTTGACCGGCGTGATGTTGACAGTGACCGTTGCCGATCCAGACAGCGGGCCGCCCGCGCCTTCGTTTCCGCCGTCGTTCAGCGTGAAAGTCACTTGGCGCGAGACACCCGGATCGTCCGACGTGGACGAGAAGCGGGCTGCACGCACCAGGTCGCGCACCGTCGCGTCGACCACCGACGAGGTGAAATCGCTGAACGTGATGGTCGGCGTGCCGACACCGGTAATGGTGGCGATCACGTTGGCGCCGAACATCAGATTCGAGCCGACGATCGAGAACGAGCCTGTCAGGTTGAGCGTCAACACATCGCCGCTCACCGGCGACTGGACCGCCATCGTCAGCGACCCGCCGGCATAGTTCTCCGCGTCGACATCGCTCGGATTCTGCGCGGTCGACCACAGCGCGATCGGGCCACCTTGCTCGGTATAGGCGACCGGAGCCGGCGAGCCCACGAACACGGGCGCATCATTGACTGAGGTCACAGCAACAGTGGTGCTCGTCACACCGACACCGCCCTGGCCGTCGTTCAGCGTAGCGCGAACCGAACGCGTCGCATCCGTCGGGTCCTGATCGCTGGAGAAGTTGAAATGCTCCAGCAACTGCTTGATCACGGAAGGCGTCGCCGCAGAGGTGAGATTCGAGATCGTCACCGTCGGCGAGTCATGACCGCTGATATTGCCAAGCAGGATGTTTTGGGCCGGCGTGGCGCCACGCAGCATGATCGTACCGCCCGCCCCGAAGGCGAAGGGCGTGCCCGCCCCCTGCGACACCGTGAGATTGTCGCCGGGCGTACCCGACAGGACCTCGACCACGAGCGAACCACCGGCAAAGTCGGCCGGATTGTCGCCATCGGTGACAGAGATGTTGCCGAACACCCGCACGGCGGCACCGTCCTCGGTGTAGCCGCCATTGCCGCTGACAACAGTCAACACCGGATTGTCGGCTTCGCCGTTGATTGTGATCGTCACCGTCTTCGGTTCGCTGTCGACGGTGCCGTCATTGGCGACGAACTGGAACGTGACGGTCGCTGTCTGGCCGGCACCAAGCGCCTGGTAGGAAAGCGGCGGCGTGTAGGTGAACTCACCCGTATTGGCGTTCAGCACCAGCCCATCGACCGGCCCGCCGACCAAAGCGTAGGTCAGCGGCTCGATATCGACGTCGCTGGCAACGAGCGTGCTGGTATGTGAACCGTCTTCCGAGACCTCGAATGCCTGATCCTGCGCAACCGGCGCATCGTTCGCGCCAGTGATGGTGATCGTCACGGTGGCCGGCAGGCTGTCCGCGGTGCCGTCGCTCACGGTGTACTGGAACGTCACGGTGGCGCTTTCGCCATCGTCGAGACCCTGATGCGAGGTCGGCGGCGTGAAACTGAACTGGCCGCTCGACGCATTTAGGCTGACGCCATCGACAGGAGCGACGAGCGCGTAAGTCAGCGTGGTGTTGTCCGGGTCGCTGGCAAAAAGCTGCTCGTTCAGGATAGAGCCGTCTTCCGAAACCGAGAACGAAGCAGCCTGAACCAGCGGCACGTCGTTCACTTGCGTGATGTTGATGATGACGGTTGCCGAATCGGACTGCGCACCGCCCGAGCCGTCGTTGCCGCCGTCGTTGAGCGTGAAGACCACCTGCCTTGAAGCGCCCGGATCGTCCGACGTCGACGAGAAGCGGGCAAACCGAATGAGGTCGCGGATCTGGGGATCGTCGACCGCCGTGGTCAGATTCGTGAACGAAATGGTCGACGTGCCGATGCCGGTCACCGTTCCAAGCAATGTCGCGCCGCTGTACACATTCGAACCGGAAACGCTGTAGGCGCCTGTCGGAACAAGCGTCAGCATATCGCCTGCGACCGGCGACTGGATCGCGATCGTCAGCGACCCGCCAGCGTAGTTTTCAGCGTCCGGATCGCTCGGATTCGACGCATTCCATATCTGGATCGCAGCATTCTGCTCGGTGTAGTTCGCGACTGCCGGGTTTACGGGAAGCAGAGTTGGCGCATCGTTTACCGAGGTCACGGCGATGTTGGAGGTCGTCGTGCCGACGCCGCCCTGACCGTCGTTCAGCGTCACCTGGATCGAGCGTGTCGCGTCGTTGCTGTCGTGGAACACAGCAAAGTTGATGTGCTCCAGCAACTGCTCGATCACCTGCGACGTCGCCGCAGCCGTGAGGTTCGTAAAGGTCAGCGTCGGCGACGACTGCGTGCCGGTAAAGGTGGCGATTTCGACGTCTTCCGCGATAGTCGCGCCGCGCAGCATCAACTTAGGTGGCGAACCGGCGCTGAAGCGGAACGGCGAGCCAGACGCCGCGAGCACAGTCAGGTCATCAGATCCGATGCCGCCGATGACCTTCACCTCGAGCCAACCGCCGGCGAAATTCGCTGGAGAATCGGGATCGGTGATCGTGATCTGGTTGAAGACGCGCGTCGCCGGGCCGTCTTCGATGTGGCTGGTGTTCGCGCTGTCCACGGTCAACACCGGCGCGTCGTTCACCGGCGTGACGTTGATGTCGATGACCTGGGTTGCGCTTCTTGCTCCGC
>VFQP010002479.1_pt1 | contig 20473 bp, 22 predicted proteins | sample 3512351 | NCBI WGS metagenome assembly VFQP01 (sample SAMN10412372, study PRJNA504923) | tailings metagenome | isolation source: Relicate 1 Philex TSF1 revegetated site | place: Philippines: Tuba, Benguet | collected 2017-08-29
CTCCTCCTACAGAAGCGCACCCGAACGCGCACCTCGACGCGCAGAGTGCGTGCGGTGCCGATGGCTCGGTGATGCCGCCAGGCGCTGCCGGTGTCGGGTGGCGAGGACGCCAATGGCACGAGCGCGGGAGCGGCAGAGCGGCGGGGCACCACTGCCGCTGCTTTCGCTGCGCTCGCTCGCGCCAAAGAGTGAATGGGGACTGGCGCGAGGATGCTCGGGCCGACGGCAGCGCGCCTCCTGCTGGGACGCCGCTGTGCAGTGGCGCTCTCAACGACCTTAATGCCGGCGCGCGATGATGCCGATGATGGGAATCAAGCACTGAAGGGCGCGACAAGAAGGGAGCTCCCCGACAGGCCCAGGAGCTGACTGGAGAAGGAGACAATCGGCCGCGCGCGTGCGGTCCTCGCTGCTCTCGCGTGCGTTCTCGCCACCTAAGCCCTGAGTCGCCATGGACACGCCGGCGGCAGCGATTCGAGCTCAAGGAGCGCCGAGACAGGTCCACGCTGGGGCACACGTAGACGTCGCGCTGTACCTGTCTCTGTGATCAACCAGCCGCGCAGGGGAGGCCCCTGCTGGTCGCAGCCCGCCGCAGAGTTCGCACAGCAGCAGCGGTGGCCAGGATGGCCAGCACGCAGCTCTTTGAGGACATCTTCGAGGTGCTGGCCAGGGATCCCGACGGCAAGAAGTTTGACACAGGTGGGGCCGCGTCACGCAGGGGCGCGGCGACCCTCGCTGTGCCGCCAGGCAGCCGCGTGTGCCGGCAGGCTGCTGCTGGTAGGCTGTCGACCATGCGCGTGGTTGCGCACATGCTGCTCTGCTGCGCAGTGTCTCGGTACCAGTGCAGAAGCGAGCTCTACGAGTGCGACCTGACGCTGGACGTCAACGTGGAGGTCTACCCGCTGGAGGTGCGCAGCGAGTGGATCAGCACGTGCCTCTGGGTCCTCAGTAGCTGCCGCCAGGGGTGCGGCCACACGGACGAGAAGCAGCACATTCGTTCATGCCACTGGTGCACCGTGCAGGTGGGGCACAAGTACTTGGTAGCCCTGGCAAGCACGCTCAACGCCGACGGCAGCGCGAGCTCCACCAAGTACGACGCGGTGAGTCGCGGGTGTGTGCCGCAGCAGTGGGATCCTGGGCAGGACCTGGCACCACACTGCGTGGGGCGGTGCACCCACAGCGTCCCAACACAATGCGGGGTGTGTGCGCGCGCTTGTGCGAGGCTGCTGCACCTGAGCACAGCTCCTTGGCGGCCGTGCATCATGTCGCTGCCCAGTCTACAGCTCTCGCGGCGGGCACATGAAAAGCACCTGCTGCTTTCCGGCACTCATCCTTGTGGGCTCTGCTACCACGTGCCGCGCCCGCAGACGTTCCCCGGGTTCAGCAACAAGCCGAGCTTAATGGACCGGTACGAGTACGTCATGTACGGCAAGGTGCGCCGCGGCACAACCGCATGATCGCCCCGCCCCGCCCCGCCCCGCCCGTGTGGTGGCCTGCACGCTTCATCTTGATGGCCAGTCCCCCAGCCCAGGCACTCTCTCTCTGTCCCCACGCACCGCAGGTGTACAAGTACAAGGACGTGCACGCAGGGGGGCAGGTGCGCGTCGAGGTCTACATCAGCTACGGCGGGCTACTCATGCTGCTGGCGGGGGACCCCAAGAAGCTCCAGGACCTAGAGGTCGACTCAAACGTGTACTTGCTCGTGCGCAAGGTGTAAAACGGGGTGGCCTGAGCAGGACTGGGAGTGCGCGACTGGCACCGCCCCGACATCGTCAGGTCAGGAGGTGCCAGGTCAGGAGGCCTTCCTCAGCAGGCCACGCCTAGGCGTCCCCTCCACTTGAGGTGATGCAAGACCTCAGCATGCGCGACGCCAAGGGAAAGCCACGCGTTCCACGAGCGGCAGGGCGATCACCGTTGGCGGCATCCGTGTAGAGAGGCTTCTGCTGCTGCCAGATCGAGCTGCGTGTGGTCGGCAGGCTTGGGACGCACCCGAGTGGAAGGGCGGGAGACCCGCGCGAGCGCGCAGCTCTTTATCGACACCACAACAGCAGCAAAGGTCGCAGCAACTCTTCAAGAGCGTGCCCGCCTCTCTCGCGCGAGCCCCTGGGCGGTGTCGTGGCGCGCTACTCTTCGGCCGTACCCGTCATGCAGCAAATTTTGACCACGGCTGCCTGAGAGGAGCAGGAGCGCATGGCGCACTTCGGGGACCACGCTGGCGGTCCCCAGGGCAGCGGGCCCTCGGCCAGCCCGTCGGTGTGGGACTCGCTGCATGGCATCCTTGGCGATGCCCCACGAGACGCCAGCAGCGCCGCGAGCCCAGCGGCCGCTCAGCACCACGCCGACTACTACCAGCAGGACCACCACCACCACCTCCAAGCATCGGCAGACCCCTCCTCCTACGAGTCGTCGTGGGGCGTCAGGACCGCGCCCGACCCGCACTCGTCAACAGCAACAGCAAGCAAGCCAGCGGCGCCGGCGGACGACGACGACGAAGAGTGGAAGAGCTTCATGCAGAGGGAGTCTGGGGCTCTCCGGGAGCAGGGGCGGGGGATGTCCCTGTGACCGCCGAACGCTCCGGGCCGCTGTACACGTGTGCACCGCGCAAAGACGCCTCAATGACTCGAGGCCACATGTGCATGCTCGTGGCGTCTGCGCTGAGCCGCAGAGCGCCTCCAGGCCGAAGAGGAGGAGAAGGACGGGCTGGTGGCGGGCGAGACGTTTGCGCTGCGCCCCAAGCGCGTGGGCACGGCACGCAGCAAAAAGTCCCTGGTGGAGGAGCTGGAGGAGCAGACGGCTGCTGACCAGATGCGCCCCGCCCGTGCGCCCGAGACGGCCGACCTCACCAAGCAGCCCAAGAAGAGCGCGCTCAAGGGGGGTGGCGGCCGCCTGGGGGGCGGGGTGACGTACGTGGACGGGCACCAAGCCAGCACGCCGGGGGGCAAGGGCGACAAGGGGGGCACCAAGAACCTGGCAGACATGTTCAGGATCATCGTGAGTCGGAGCCGGGGGCCGGCTGGCGCACCGCTGAGCCGTGTGTGCGTGTGCACTGGGCTGCCGCGTGCAGCCCCCTACGCACGCCAAAGGCTGACGGCCGTGGGTGGGTGCGCATGCTCCGTCTGGCGCAGATGCCCAACCTGTCGACCAACGGGTGGGATGCGCTGGTCCACCAAGTGGTGTGGAAGGTGGGACGCCACTTTGGCTTCCAGGCCTTCAACGTCAACCCCCGCACCAAGGAGCTGGTGCGTGCGGCCACCGCGGTCGGCCATGGCCAACAGCAGCGCGCTTGCCGATTGCCGCTCCTCCTGCGCTCCACCAGCCGCCCACGGGCCGGCGCCCGTGGTGACTGACTGGCACACGCACACGCTCGCGGTGCTGTCGCCCTGTGTTCGCAGGCGGTCCAGGAGCACGTGCCTTCCACCATCTTCATCGCCGGCGACCACCTGGCCACCCTGCTGTGCAAGCAGGCCTACATCCGCCGGCCAGAGGGCGGCGAGCCGGATGAGGAGCGCTTTGCAAAGGCGCTGGCCGAGCTGCACGCCACCATCTTCCACACGTACGAGCACTACTGGTGCACGCTGGTGGGGCTGCCCTGGCGCACCTCGGTGGCCCAGCAGGTGAGGTGACCCACGCTCAGAGTTTGGGTGGGGCCAGGGCGAGCGCCGCACGCCCGCGCGGCGCAAACGCGTCTGCACGCCCTCCACGAGCTCTCCACGCACGCTGTGCCGTGCTGTGCGCCCCTCAGGTGCTGCTCGAGTACTCGTACTGCGACCCGCGGGTGATGCACGGGCTGCTGTGCGAGCTGGCGCTGTGGTTCCTCATCTACACCGAGAGCAGCAGCATGCGCCACACGCCCGAGCTCATGTGGTTCATCTACTGGTGCATGACCACCTCTTTCGTCATGGCGGACTTTTGGCACCGGGAGCTCCCACAAATCGAGCCCAGTGAGTGTCCACGCGCACGACGACGCAACGCGTGTGCTGAGCGTTAACCGTGTTACGCCGTGAGGCCGGCCTGAGCTGCGCTGACGTCCCGCTGCTGCTGCTGCCGCCATGTGCGCGCAGACATGCGTGACCGGCGCGTGGAGCTGCGCAACCTGCACCAGAAGCTCATCACCGAGGTGCAGGCGCAGCTGCAAATCTACCCGCGCCGCACCCGGCCCGAGGACTGCGGGCGCGTCAGCACCATCGTCACGCGGCTGCAGGACACCGAGGTGCCGGACGAGGACTTCCAGCTGCTGGGCGACCTCATTGCCTTTGGCGACGGAGGCTTCTACTGCGACCGCATCGTCACGCCCATCTTTGACGTCTTTGCCTACGAGGTGAGCAGCGCTGCAGGGTCACGAGAGCCTCTGGCGCACAGCGCGCACACGGAGCGATGCACCATGTCAGCATGGCGCGTGGGCGTGCACACGCGCAGGTGGACCACCTGAGCAACCTGGGCGTGGACGTGGCGCACCGCCTGGGCTACGACGACTTCAACGAGTCCATGTGCTGCAGGCCCATCGTCCAGGGTGAGCGTGCTGGCGCGGGTGCCTGCGTGAGCGCGCGGCCCCAGGTGGCCAGGGACGCACAAGCAAGCAGGGCGTGCCTCTCTCTGCCTAACACGCTCTGCGTGCGTGCGCGTGCTCAACGTGCAGACACGTTGCGCGAGCTGCGGGTCAAGCCAGAGCAGATCCGCATGGCCACGCAGAACGACGCCTACGTGTCGCTGACCAACCTGGGCTTTGGCAAGGGCGCGGCCATGAGCACGTTTGAGGCGGGCGTGGCGTCCGAGTTCTGGCACACCAAGGTGTTTGTCAAGACGTACCGCGAGCGCCGCACGTGGGCGGCCGTCTACCGCGCCTACTTCCGCGTCTGGTGCTTCCACCTGGTGGCGTATCAGTTCCTGCAAGTGCTGGCCTTCACCGGCTGGGACTGGCGCTCGCTGAGCTCGTGCATCGTGACGCACGTGGTGCTCAAGGCCTTTGAGCGCTTCTGCAACTGGTTCATGACCAACGAGCCGGCCGAGCCGCTCAACACCACGCTGTCCAAGGTCTTCACCACCAAGGGGCGCTACCGCATGAGCCAGGCGGGGCTCAGGGCCATCGCGCGCATGAACAAGGTACGTGTGCACCGTCGGCGCTCGGCTGTGGGCGTGCGCGGCCGACCTGCGGGAGCTCACCACCGGTGCCGCTGCTGCCCCCGTGACGTTCCCTCCGCGCGCGCAGATCACTCAGACTGACACGTTTGTGGCGCGCAACGTGACTGAGTTCAACAGCGGCGGCGTGCTGCACGTGAACCGGCGCAAGCACGAGGTGGAGGGCCGGCCGCCCGGCGGCCTGCTGGGCTTTGTGGAGTGGGTGCTGCTGGCCATGGTGGTGACGGGCTGGTACATTGCGCAGTTCTACCAGTGGGCGTACCGCCCTCAGCTGCGCATGTGGTGGCCGGTGTTTGCCGGCTCGTGGGTCGGCGTGCACCTCATCCACTGGGTGCTGACGGTGCGCGACGGCTACATGGTCAGCCTCACGCACATGCTGCGCATGCCCAGCATCCTCAAGGCCAGCAGCTCGCGGCCGGACGCCGAGTGCTGGCTCTCGGCGCCGATGCACATGAAGTGGAAGCTCTTCTGGACCAACGCGCTCTTCTGGGGCGTGGTGCTGGCCATGAAGCTGCCCTTCGACTACTTTGTGCTGGCCAAGCCCGTGGTGCAGCCGCTCATCATCGTCAACCAGCGCAACTACCTGCAGTGCCAGGGACGCTGGTGCGTCGTGGGCGCGTTTTGGGCTCTCAGCGGTGGCTGCTGGGTGGTGCGCGGTGGCTCGGCACGCTTGAAAGATGAGCTTTCCTCCGCGTGCGGCGCGCCTTGGCGGTGCCTGCAGGTACCTGACAGTGCAGAGCGGCGACCGGGAGATTGGCGTGCTGCCGTGCATTGGCGGCGACTGGCTGCTCATGGCGGGGCGCATCTGCCCCTTCATCGTCATCGTGTTCATGGACACGTCGCTCTTCTACCAAATCACCATCACCATCTTCGGCATCATCAGGTGCGCGCCTGTGCACGCGTGCTTTGAGAGAGAGCTTGCCTGCGAGGCGGGGAGCGGCGCTGCACCTGACCTTTGGCGGCGTGCGGCGCGCGCGTACTTGATTGCAGGGGCCTGTTCAAGCTGGACCTGGGCGTGCTCACGTCGTGGGACGAGGTGGTCAAGGAGTTTTACCGCGCGCCGGCGCGCTGGTGGCACAAGTGCATGAGCGAGATGGGCAACGACAACCAGCTCAACCAGCTCAAGCAGTCCATGTTCATCGAGGACGCCGCCACCGGCGGGCACGTCCAGGTGACGGACGGCCTCATGTTCAAAAAGACGGTGCTGACGCCCGAGGAGATCCACGGCAAAAAGGTGCACTTCAACGGGCGGCGCGGCGCGTCGGGCGCCGGCGGCGGCGGCGGCAACTCGGAGAGCGGCGCCATGGCCACCAAGCGCGCCGACAGCGTGGTGGACTCGATGGGTCAGAACCTGCTGGGGCGCATGCTGGGCGGCGGCGGCAGCGCCAAGCCCAAGGGCGGCGCGCTGCTGCCCAGCAGCACCAACCGCACCAAGGCCTCGGCCGCCGGGCAGGACTTTGCCGCGCGCAAGAAGAAGGAGGACGAGCGGCTCAAGGAGCAGCAGGCCAAGCTGGCCGCCAAGCGCGCCGCCATTGCCGCCGGGCTCGACCGCACCGACGCGTCCGTCACGGCCGGCTCGGAGAGCAAGAACGCTGCCGCCATGCAGAGGCTCATGTCGCGGCGCGACGGTGCCACCACGCCCGCCCCGCCAGGGGAGGACGACGAGCCGTCGCCGCAGCCGCAGGCCACCGGCGTCAAGGTGAGCCTCGACGGCTTCTCTCTGTGGGGCTCTTGGGGGATGCGAATCAGACGGGCGTGCGCAGCAGCACTTCCACCCCACACCTGTGCTTGCGCGCCTCGCGCGTGCCTGCAGAGCATGCTGAACAAGCTCCTGTCGACGCGCCCGGCCAGCGCCAGCGTGGACGCGGTGGACAAGCTGACCCAGGACGCCAAGCGCTCGGCGCAGATGCGCAAGCTCATGAGCACCAAGTCGGGCGCGGGCGGGCCGTCGGGCGCAGGTGGCGGCCCCGGCCTCACTGGTGCGCCGTCCATGAAAAAGGTGGAGCTTCAGGTGGCCCAGGCCGCCAAGCCCAAGCCCAGTATCATCCACGAGGAGGGCGACGACGAGGAGGGCGAGGGAGGGGAGGTCGGCGACGCCGGGTCCTCGCGCCCCGGCAGCGAGGCGCCTAAGAAGCCGACCGGCGTGATGGGGCGCCTCACCACCCTGCTGCGCGGCGGCGGCGGCGGCGGCGGCGGCCCGGAGAGCGCGGCCAGCGAGGACGACGTGGACAAGATGGCGCGCGGCGCCCGCCTGGCCGCCCGCAGCGTCAAGGAGGCGCGCCCCTCTGGCATCAAGGCGGTGACCCTCCCCACCACGCAGAGCTCTGCGGGCAGCAGCAGCGGCGGCGGCGTCAACGTCGCCGCGTCGCCGTCTGGGCGCAAGAAGAAGTCGGGCGGGCGCGGCGTCAAGTTCACGGACGAGGAGGAGGCCCCGGCGCCCCCTCCCCCTCCCCCGCCCCCTCCCCCCGCTGACGACGACGACCAGCCCGAGGACGAGGACGCCTTCTTCAGCCACCGCCCCGCCACCGCCAAGCACCTGCGCGCCCCCTCGGCCGTGGAGGTGCCCCCGCCCCCGCCCGCCGACCAACTGCCGCTGGCCGACGGCTCCTACTCGCCCTCTGTGGCGCCGCGCGGCCCAGGCGGGCCCGTCGCAGAGGCCACCGAGGACGAGGACGAGGACGAGGACGAGAGCGACGCGGGGCGCGGCGCAAGGTGGGTGCCCCTGGCGTCGTCCAACAGCGTGGTGCGGGCGCCTCCCGAGATCACGGCGGACAGCGAGGTGGAGAGCAGCGGGCCCAGCGGCGTGTCTGCGCTGCCCTTGGCGCGGTCCGGCAACCTGTGGGGCGTGCCCTGGGCGCGCGCCGGGAGCTCTGGCGCCCGCCGGCAGCAGCAGGCGCGCGGCCCTGGCCCTGTCGCTGAGGGCGCGGACACCAGCGGCGACGAGGAGGACGCAGAGAGCGAGGGCACAGAGGGGGAGCAGCAGGTCCAAGCGGTGGGCTCGTCGTGGTGGGAGCCTGCTGACCGCACCGGGCACCTGCAGGCGCCCCAGGTGGCCAGCAGCAGCAGCACCTCCCAGGGCAAGCGCACCCGGCGGCGCAAGGGCGAGCTGCCGGCTCAGCCGGCCTTCCGCCACGTCAGCAGGGCTGGCGCCAGCTTCATGCCTTTCGACGGCCTGGGCCCGGCGGCGGCCTGGTGGGGCACGGTGGGCGTGTCGCAGCAGCCGGACGAGAGCGCCTGGCTGGCCGCCGCGCGGGGCGGGCACCACGGGGAGGAGGACGAGGATGAGTCGCGCGCCAGCAGCAGCGGCTCGCCGCACCACGAGCGGGACAGCGTGTCCATGACCATCCTGCCCTCTGGCCGCCTGGTCGCCGCCTCGCGCACGGGCCACCGCTCGGCAAAGGGCCCGGTCGCCGAGGGCGCGCAGAGCGACCTGGCGTCCTGGCTCACCGGCGGCGGCGGCAACGGCGACAGCCCTGACGCGCCGATAGGCGGCGGCAGCGGCACGGGCGTCGTGCCCCTCCCGCCCATCCGCAGCGCGCACCCGTCACAGGCCGGCGCCTTCGACCCGGAGGGCAAGTTCAGCCCCCTGGGGCGCAACCCCGCGCGGCCGCTCGAGACGGAGCTCGACGAGGTGTTTGGGCGGCCGATCGAGTCGCGCCCGGGGAGCGGCAGCGGCGCGCTGGGCCACAGCAGCGGCGTCGCGTCGCTGCCGCCCATCCACCACCCGCACGCCATCCCGCCGAGCCGCGGACCCACGCAGCCCAACGGCGACGAGACCCCCACGTCCTACAAGGCCATGTTCAACGACGACCAGTCGCTGCTCGACACCGGGGTGAGTGGAGAGCGAGTGTGGCGCGCTCAGCTGCGCGCCGGTCCGAGCCTTGCGGATCACGCGTTGCACCGCTCGCTCCGCACTTTGCAGACGCCCGTGAGCGCGCGCGCGCCGCTGCGGTCGGCCATGGCCAAGAAGGAGCGCAAGGCCGCGCGCTTCGCCGACGCCAAGGACGACGCCGAGGACCCGCTGAGCGACTTTGAGCGCCTCCTCAACCAGACGGCGTCGACCATGTCGCCGCCCAAGGTCAGTGCGTGTGGCTGCGTTGCTGCATCGTGGACCTGCAGGCTCGCCGCACTGGCGCTCTGACCGAGGTAGCACGCCACCTCTCAACGCTCGCAGGACGGTGGCGCTGCTGGGGGCAAGAAGGGCGGCGCCGAGCCCGACAACGAGCCGCTGCTGGGCCGCTTCATGTCCAAGTTCAACATGTGGAAGAAGAAGGACCAGCAGGGCGTGTCGCCGGCCAAGGTCAGAGTGACTGCCGCACGGCTCGCGTGCTGCTGTGTTTGCCCCGCCCATGCCTGCCACTCACGCGTGTGCGCTCCTGGTGCCGGTGGTTGTCATGCCCGGGCGCAGTCGGCGTCGTCGGCGCTCGAGCTGCCCAGCCTCAAGGTGCTCACCAAGGCGCTGCCCGCCCAGGACAGCACCACGCCAGGGGCACCCAGCCCAGGCGGCCCAGGCGGCGGCCTCACTGCTGAGGACCTGGAGATTGACGACGTGCACTATCAGATGATGATGTGGAACGCGTTTGCCAACGCCTGGGACGAGGTGGTGGACGACGTGCGCATGTCGGACCTCATCTCCGACAAGGAGGTGCGTGGGATCAAGGAGTGCCGGCTCCATGCAGCTCTGAAGGCCACATCCATGAGCGCGCAGCACCAAGGCGGCAAGCCATGTGGTCCGCACCGGCGCCTCCTCCGGTCCGTGTGCGCGCAGGTGGGCATGCTCAAGTTTGTGCGCCTGGACCTGGGCAGCCGCCTGTACGGCCTCCGGCCCATCCTCCTGCCCACGTTCTTCTACGCCGGCCAAGTGCGCAAGGTCGTCGACACGGGTGAGTGGGACAGGACAGGCACGCGCCGGGGCGACGAGCCACCTTTTCTTCCCACACTGCGACTCGTCGCCTCACGCACAAGCACCCGCCGCGCCCAACCACCACGCAGGCCAAGTGAGCACGGCTCAGATCATGGTGCTCAACGAGCTGCGCGTGCTGAGCGTGTGGCTGGGCTGCCAGATCGGCCTGCTGTCGGGCAAGCACGCGCACGTCATCACCTCGGCGCCCTTCTTCTCGTCCAACATCAACGTCAAGCACGCCCTGCACCGGAAGAAGTGAGCGAGCGCACCAAGGCGCTGACCTCTCGCGCTGGCCGGCCCCCGCACTGACGCGCAGCAGAGCCTCCGCATGCTCAGCAGCTCGCCCGTGTGTCACGTGTGCGTGGCGCAGGTTCTACACGGCGGGCGTCAAGCTGATTGAGCTGCTGGAGGACATGTGCAGCCGTCAGGAGGTGCCGTTCGACATGCGCGAGTTTGCCGAGCACCTCTTCACCATCTTCACCTCCATCGAGGCCGAGTGCTTTGCCATCTGCAAGGCGCACCAGCGCAAGCGCTGCACCGACGACGAGTTCGAGCTCAGCACCATCCTGCTCGAGGTGGTGCAGGAGATGAAGAGCGAGGTGAGCGTGCCGCTGGGGCGTGCGTGCGTGCCATGCGTGCCCTCACCCACGCGCCCACCGCCCGGTGCTGAGGGTGGTGGCCGTGGTGCCGCTTGCCGTGGGTGCTGCAGATCAGCAAGGACGCGGACCGGCTCAAGGTCATCTTCAAGAACGCGCTGTCCACCAGCGCCACGGCCAACTTCAAGGAGCTGCTGCGCGTGGTGCGCGTAATCAAGCGCATGCTCATCGCCACGGTGGCCGAGGCCACGCCCACGGGCGAGGAGGCGCAGCGCGCGCTGGGCTTCTTTATCAACTCGCTCAGCCACCCCAGCCTGGACCGCCCCACCAGCCTGGACAAGATGTGGAGCTGGAGCATCCTCACGCCCCTGTACGAGGAGGACGTGCTGTACCCCCTGGAGGGCGCCACGCTGGCCAAGGAGGTGCGCAGTGCGCCAGCAGTGCGGGACGCGTCCGGGCTGCGCCCCTGCCAGCTGCGGCTCACGAGCCCATCACGCGTGCGCGTCGTCGTGTGCAGATGGGGCTCAAGAAGAAGAAGCTGACGGACCTGCTGACCGAGGGCGACGACTCCATCAGCCTCATGAGCTACCTCAAGAGCACCTTCCCCAACGAGTGGAACAACTTCAAGGAGCGCATGAAGACGCAGGTGCCCGACATTGACGTCAAGGAGCTCAGCGAGCTGGACTTTGCGCCCAGTGAGTTGCTGCTGCACCCGATGCTACACCCGCACGGCAGCCCTCGCACGCGCAACGGTTGTGCGTGAGCATGCGTGCCCGCTGACGAGCGCCTCCTCCAAGCGCCTCCCTGTGCAGACCAGTGGCTGTACGACTACCGCATGGAGCTGCAGCTGTGGGCCTCGTGCCGCGGCCAGCTCCTGGGGCGCACCGTCAGCGGCATGATGCGCAACGAAAAGGTGAGCGCCCGCTCTTCCCCCAACTGTTTGTCAAGGGCTCGCCCGAGGGCGCTCCGACTGCGTGCAGCGGCTCATGCGTCCTGCGCTGGCGTGGCGTCCCCCCGCTGCAGGCGCTGCGCGTGCTGGCCAAGCTGGAGCACCCCCGGCCCCCCGACATGTCGGACCTGGCGTACCACCGCTGGATAGACAAGCTCGTCACGTCCAAGTTCGAGATGGTCATCACGCCCCAGACCTACGGCAAGAACCGCGACTCCAAGGACGTCAGGCTCAAGTGAGGCGCCAAGCGCCACGCACCAAAGCTCACTGTGGCGAATGGCGCGGCGCAGCGCATCAGCCTGAGCCCATTCCTGTCTTTGCGCGTGCTTGTGCAGGTGGCTGTCAAAGTCCATCGACCTGCTGCTGCAGCGCTACCCCAAGTGCCTCAAGGCCGCCTTTTTGGAGAAGGCCGACATGGAGGGCATGGGCATCACCGAGTTCTCCGTGTGCATCAAAGTGAGGCCCAGGGGGGCTTAGTGGACGCGCGTGAACGGCTCGCACTGCCACTCTCCCAGCGCCCCGTGCCCGGCTACCGCGCGTTGTGTGGCAGAGCAGTGCCTCGGCCCTCTTCCTCGCCACCACGCAGGGCCGCGACCCCGAGGACCTGAACCAGCTGCCGCACCTGGAGGACCAGCCCGTGTACGAGGTGTACCGCGTGCGGCTGCCGCAGAACAAGTACTCAGTGCGCGGCGTCATCCTGGGCGAGGGCAAGCCCGAGAACCAGAACCACGCCACCATCTTTGCGCACCACGAGGGCATCCAGGCCATCGACATGAACCAGTGAGTGGCGAGCCCCCAGCGTGTGCTGCCCAGCGTATGCTGTGCGCCTCCTCCCGGCTGCCCTCCCCCCCAGCCACCTCTTCATCTTCCCCCTCACAGGCACTCCCCCGCGCTCGTCCCTCACGCCTCTCGCCCACGCGCTCTCTCCCTCTCGCGCTCGTCCTTGCGCAGGGACGGGTACCTCTGCGAGTGGCTCAAGTTCCGCAACCTGCTCGCGGAGCTGCAGCCCTCGTCGCGCGGCGACTTTTACCTGTTTGCCAACGACGACGAGGAGCACATCCTCAACGCCGAGCTGACGGGCGCCGAGGTCATGAGCATCGTGCGCAAGCGCATGTCGGGCTGCGTGCAGACGGCGCTGGTGGGCTTCCGCGAGTACATCTTCTCCGAGGCGGCGGGCGCGCTGGGCCGCTTCGCCGCGGCCACCGAGTACGCCTTCGGCACCATCTCGCAGCGAACGATGACGCACCCCGCGCGCGTGCGCCTGCACTACGGCCACCCCGACCTCTTCAACAAGCTCTTCGTCATGACCAAGGGCGGCATCTCCAAGGCGACGCGCCTGCTGCACCTGACGGAGGACGTGTTCTGCGGCTGCAACCACACGCTGCGCGGCGCGCGCATCCGCTACAAGGAGTACATCAGCTGCGGCAAGGGCCGTGACATGGGCTTCGACTCGATCAACGGCTTCAACTTCAAGATTGCCGGCGGCGGCGGCGAGTGGGCCATCAGCCGCGAGAGCTTCCGCATGGGCACGCGCCTCGACTTTTTCCGCCTCTTTGCCTTTTACCACGCGGCCGTCGGCTTCTACATCAACAGCTGGTTCACCTACCTGGCCGTCTACCTGAACGTCTACGCGCTGCTGCTCTTTGCCTGGGCCGAGGCCACCGAGATCCAGGCCGACAACGTGCAGCGCGTCTACAACGTGCAGCAGGTGCTGCAGCTCGGCACGCTGGCGCTCATCCCCTACGCCGGGCAGCTCATGCTCGAGAACGGTATCATCAAGACGACCATCACGCTCTTCCAGCAGATTGCCACGGGCTCGCTGCTCTTCTACACCTTCCAGCAGCAGACGGTCGCCGCCTCCTTCTCCACCGACATGACGTACGGCTCGGGCAAGTACGTCGGCACCGGCCGCGGCTTCAACATCCAGTCGCTCGAGTTCGTCAAGATCTTCACCCTCTACGCGCGGTCGTGAGTGGTGGTGCTGTTGCGCTGCGGGAGGAGGGTGAGGTTACAACCGGGCGGTCTTTGGGAGGCGCCTCATTGATGCCGCCCGTCGCCACATGCACCTGGCTAATGGTCGTCGCAGGCACCTGTACATGGGCTTTGAGCTCCTCTTTGCGCTCTCCACGCTGTACATCGTGCGCGACTGCGCCGACTGCAACTACGGCGCGCTCACCTGGTCGTCCTGGCTGCTGGCCTGCACGCTGCTCTTTGCGCCGCTCTGGTTCAACCCCTTCTCGTTCGACATGCAGAAGGTGAGGAGCCGTCGCCCGTGTGCACCGGACACAGGGGCCGCGGGTGCTTTTCAGGCATGACGGCATGCCGCGCGCATCAGACGCCCGTGTGCACCCCCGCGTGCGCTCCCCCGGCGCAGGTCAGCGGCAACTACCTTTCTTGGCGGCGGTGGATGGACGGCGACGTGGACTACACCACGGGCAGCAACTGGTACACCTGGAACACGGTGCAGCTGGAGAAGATCCGCAACGACGGCGGCAACAACACGGACGAGTGGCTCAACATCATGGGCGCCTTTTTGAGCACGGCGCCGTACGTGTTCATGGCGCTGGGCAGCGCGTCGCGCATCGACATTTGCCTGGACAAGTTTGGGTGGTACGACCCCAAGACGGGCACCTACTCGCCCATGTGCAACCGCTACGTGGTGTTCCTCATCGCCACGGCCGCCATCTGGCTACTCACGTACGTGACCATCGTGCTGCGCCAGCGGTGGCTCGACCTGGCCAACCACAAGTCGTGGAGGATCTACACGTGGCTCGTCTCCCTCGCCCTCATCGTCTTCACCATCGGGTTCCTGGTCGGCCTCCAGCGCATCTTGCAAGGTGCGCGCCGCAACATGCATTTGGAGCGTGTTGTGCTCTGTGTTCCCCCGGCGCGGGAAAGCCCCAAACTGCAGCAAACCGCAACACTCACTCTGTGTGCGCAGGGAGCGCCATTGGCGTGCTCTTCATCGTGCTCTACGCCAACTTCAACATCCTCATCGCGTTCCACAAGGTGGTGACGCCGTGGTTCAGCCAGAACAACACGATGCGCGCCTTTTCCGACTGGTTCTTCTACTCGGTGGACTCGCTCATCGGGTACATCATGTTCATCCTCATGGCGCTGCTCTCCTTCATCGGCATCGTCGGCGTGCTGCAGATGAAGCTGCTCTTCAACGACACCTTCTCGGAGCAGGTGCGAGAGGGAAAAGCACGCAGTGCCCCTGACCTTTGCTTTTGCCCATTGTCACGTGCGTGGGTGTGGACCATCACACGCAACCGGCCCGGCCCACATGCGTACGATGATGGCTGCGCAGGTCAAGCACGCCAAGATTGGCCGCGCGATGAAGGAGCAGAAGGTGGGCTTCGACGCCTCGCGCGGCGCCGCGCCCCTGGGCCCGCCGGGCAGCGCCATGCAGCGCCCCGGCACGGGCCACTCGGCCGCCTCGGGCGCCACCGCCTTCACCATGCGCTCCATGGTGCAGTCGGAGCACCGATACATGTGATGCGTCTCGTTCAGTGACGCGTCGCTGCTGTTGGCTTGCCACCAAGGTATGTGTTGTTGCCCTCCCTGAAATCTTCTGCGATCTGCTCTGCTTTTCGAATTCGATTTCAAAATGCTGCCCCAGGGCACAGGGATCAGGGAAGCAGCAGTGCCAGCACAGCATCCACAACGATAAGCACCGACGCGTGACCGCAGCACCCAGGAGTCAGCTCTAAGGGACTTGCAAGGGACTCTCGCTCGAGGCGCTCAAAGGCCGCGCAGAAGGCCGCGAGATGGAGCGCCGCTCAGCCGTGCTGGCCCTGGTGCTGGTGACCGCGCTGGCTGCCGTGCCAGGTGCGCGGCTCATCCTCTTTCGCGTTCGCGCTTCCCGCGCGCCCGCCCACCACAACTCGGCGTGAACTGCAAGGGCGTGCGACAGGGAGCCACAGCAGGAGCACGGGCATTAGCTTCATCAGCAGCTTCGTGGTCGTCCGGAACTGCAGGCTGCAGCAGTTCCGCGGCAGCCAGATCTGCAAGTCGTCAAGTCGATCGCTTCGTGGGAGAAGCGAGCTCGTGAAGCGAACTTGTGGTGAATGGCGCGTCTCTGCGTCGTTTTCGCGCCTTGGCCTTGCGTGAGCCGCGCCGCTCACCTTGCCGAGGCTCACCTTCTTCCTCGATCCACCGGTCATCCGTGTGGGGGCAGGGAAGACTCGCAAGACGAGCTTGGGGCAGAGGGCAAACTTGTTCCTCTGTGCTCTGTGCTCTGTGCTGTCTGGGCGTACACGCGTGCGCGCGACGCTTCCTACTCGGCAGTTGGCCGAGGACTGCGAACGCCCGGCGGTGTGTGTGCGTGCAGTCGCAGTCCAGGCTCAGGGCAACGCCCTCGCGGAGCTGGGGGGCCTGCTCAGCAAGGATCCTCGCTTCTCGACGGTGCTGCAGCTCATCTCCAACTCGGGTGCGGCGCAGGAAGCTACTGCAGGAGCGCAGCAGCAGCTCTGGGTGGGCAGCAGTTGGTGACCACGGCATATCTCGCACGCGACACATGCAGATGTGGCGTCGCTGGTCTCCCCCATCTTGAGCAGCGGCAACAAGACCACCGTCCTGCTGCCGACGGTGGACGTGAGCGAGCGGCGTGGCTGGCGTGCGCACGCACAGCAGCATTGCTTCCCGTGCGCGCCGCCCGCGGACATGAGTCAGGCTGCTGTGTGGTTGACGGTGTCGCAGGCGTTTGACCGCGTGTTCCACGACTTCAGCAAGTTCAGCCCGGGCTTCAACGTCAAGACCTTCCTCACCCTCAAGAACGTGAGCGGCGCCGGCGTCCCCACACACGCCGAGGGACTCACACGCAGCTGATCTGTCTCGCTGCTGATCCTTTCTGCTTGCCGCACACAATTGGCGGCATGCTCACCAAGCGCACGCCTCTTCTGCTGTGCTCTTGCGGCGTGGGCCATTTGCATGGCAGAACTCGGTGGCGAAGCTCCTCTCGTACCATTTGGTCAAGGGCCTGTACCGCCGTGCCAACCTCAAGAAGGGCCTCAGGCTGAGCACCTACAACGGCGCCAACATCACGGTGAACCGCTACCGCAAGTCCGTCAGGAACCGAACCTACGAAGTGATCCACTTTGTGGACGTGGCCCGGCGCCAGGCGGCCGTCAACAGGTTTGCCTCAAAACGCCTCGGACGCCCTCTAGACTAGTGCGCTTGAGGCCACGCGTCACCACCTGACCTCTCTCCTGCTCCCTCCACCATGCAGGTTTGACATCAACGCCACCAGCAACATCGTCATCCACGTGCTTGAGAAGGCGAGGAGCAGTGCCCTGCGGCAAAGCAGAGGTGTTCAGCCAGCGGGATCCAACGTCCTGCCCTTGTGCACCGCACGCACGCACGCACGCAGGTGCTGCTGCCAGCGCCGGTGCGCACCTTCCTCAAGGGTGCCGGCCTCAAGGTCTGAGCGAGCGACCTGACCAAGCAGTCCTGACTAAGAACTCCGGAGCCCACCGCCCTCATCTCACGCTGACGCTTGGGACACCTCGCCCCAAGCAGGGAGGGGGGCAACTTGCGCGGATGATGTCAGATTTCAAGAAATGCTCCTCCACGGACGCTGCTTTTGCTTTGCGAGCGTTGCCCTGGCGAGCTGTGCAGGCGCTGTGCGATTTGCTGCAAGTTTTTGGCGCGCTCTGGATGTTGGTCAGCCAGTGGCGATCAGCTGAACAAGCAACATGTGTGGGCCAGAACAGTTTCGACGCGCTGCAGCCGCTGGACGAGGGCCTGCCAGGGCCTGCCTGGTCCCTGGAGTGAGGCGACTTGGGCCGGACTACGGCAGGCACACGGTGGTCCAACACAGCAGGCAGGCAGCTCCAGTGGGCAGCGGGCAGATTGGTGGCAGCATGTTCCCTCCTGCAGTTGTGGGAGTGTGGCTCGTGTGCCGATCGCCCGAGGCAACCACATGCACGTGCAAGATGGGGAAACGGTCTCACAGGGTGCCCCAGCAACTGCGCTACGCAGATCAACGCGGCACGCCGACCCACAGCAGTTTTTAGGAGCCACGGAGCGGTTGCGGCAGCCTCAGCAGTGAGGCAATTCCACCGGCTCTCGCTGGGCCGGCAAAGGGCAGGTGCGGGCACTCAGCCAGTGCGCGTCACACGCCACCTGGCGTGTGGAGCGGGCACGCAACACCACCACCAGCACGCGGCGCAGTGTGTGCGAGGCGCACCGTGCGCGCCCCCGCTCCTCTGCAGGCGCCAGTTGCTCGCGCGGAGCTCGACAGGAAGGGGAGGCGCCAAGCCGTTTGGAGCGAGCAGTGGCGCAGGTGCGTCGCTCTGCGCCAAGCGCCGCATGGGCAAGGAGCAGCAGGGAGCGCGCAGGCCTGTGCTTTCTCACCGGGGGACCCGACCGGGCCCGGCTGCAAAAGCATTTTCAAGGCAGCGACTCTGCGCGGGGGAGGAACCCGGGCAGCGAGGAGCAGCAGCACGCCGCGCCCCGGAGGCGCTGCCTGCCGTCCGCGGTGGACGTGATCGACCACTCAGGTCTAGTGCACCAACTGGGGGCGTTTTGGAGAGCACGGCACACAGCGAAACCATCCTGTGAGCGAGAGCAGCAGGCCACCAACCGTTGTGGGACACGACGCGCTTTGCCGCCTGCCCTGCCCCGTGCTCGCTGCAGGCCGCTCGGGCGGCGCGCTGGCCAGGGCCGTCCGTTGAGCCTCCTGTTGCAGAACTCCTCAGGATGGACGCAGGAGCGGCAGGAGCGCCACCACGGGATGAGTTCCCATTCGTGGCGCACTTGCTCAAGGCCGCTGAGGCGCTGGAGGAGGCTCCTGGCAGCTGCGCCGCCAGCGACGGCGGCGGCGGCGGCGCGCAAGGGATGCAGCCTCAGGACAGCAGCGCCACCACCACTCTTGTTTTCGGCCAGGGGGCTGGCGCAGCTCCTCTTGCGGCTCCCACAGGCGACGGCTTCGGCGCCCACTTTGGCCCCAGCAGCGCCGACAGCGTGACGTCGCAGCACCGTCCCTCCACGGCCACCGCCCACAACAGCGTGCCCTTCGCCACGGCCTGGCGCCCCTTTGCCAGCGCGCACCTGACGTGCGACGAGGTGGCGCACCTCTTCCCCGAGGTGCCTCCCGGCGCCCCCGGCATCCAGGTGCCGCTGGTGTTTGAGGTGGACCGCCGCGCCACGCCGGCGCCGGTCGAGGCGCACCTGCTCCTGCGCCAGCAGCACGCAGGTGAGAGCAGCGGCGGCGCACCTGAGGATCCTCCTGCCGCAGGCCACGCGACGCCGGCTCCGTGCTCTCGAGGTGCCCACTTTTGCTGCTCGGCGCCCGCGCGTGCGCAGCGTACGAGGTGGTGCTCCCGCGCCTGCCAAGCAGCTCGAGCTCTGCGCTGTGGCGCGCCTTTGACGCGTCCCAGGTGAGCAGCCTCGCCGCCGTCGCCCGGAGTAGACCCAGGCGTGCGCGTGCGAGGGAGAGCAAGCCGTGCAGGAGGACCCGCCGCCCCAAACGGCCGGCCGAGCCTTGTGCGTGCGTGCGTGCAGGTGGCGTGGGCCCGAGACGCCCGGGGCCACCTGGTCATGTGCGTGGACCACGTGGACGGGAGCGTGCTGCACCACGCCACATCCGACCGCCGCCACGGGCTGCAACAACCGCCTCACCCTCCCCCGCCCCAGCGCAGCACCGCGCTGCGCACGGTGGCCGTGTCGCTGACGTCCAGCCCCACGCACCAGGGCGCCGCCGCCTCGCCTGCCGTCTCCCGTCCGATCGCCGCCGGGCCCCGGGCCATCGAACGCCTCATGCTGGCCGCCGCCGGCAGCCTGCCCCAGGGCCTGGGGGCCACCTCTGCCCTCCAGGGGGACGCCCGCGAGGCGCCGCCTCGCCTCCCACCCGCCAGCGCCCCCGCCCCCACTCCTGCCGCCGCCGCCGACTCGCGCGACGCCCCCCTGTCCAGCGGCGGCAGCGTGGCCGCCCCGCTCTCCGAGCAGGCGGTGCCAGCGGGCATCGCGTGGGAGGGCGCCTCGGACGCCCCCTCCGCCGCCGCCCCCCTTGCCCGCGTGGCGCCGGGCGTGGCGCACGAGCTGCACGTGCTGCATCAGCTGCTGCAGAGCGTGGGCGCGCAGGCAGAAATCCAGGTGCACCCGCCCAGCGCAGCCCCCAGCAGCGGGCCCCCGTCCTCCTCCCACGCCGCCGCCTTGACCGCGGCGCCTCCGCAGCAGCAGCTCGAGGCGGCGCCCAGCGTGGGCAGCGGCTGGGACCTGCAGCGCCTGCGCCTGGGCAGCACCAGCACCGGCGCGCACCAGCCGCGCACGCCCTCGCAGGCCGGCGGCCCCAGCGGCGCGCAGCCGGCCGCGCGCTTGGGCAGCCTCTCCCCACGCCTCAGCCGCGACATCGCCAGCATGACGCTGCTGGCGCCGGGCGTGGCGCCCGCGGCGGCAGACCCGCACCACCCTGGCACCGCCCCGCCGTTGCAGCACCACAGCAAGCGCCCGGGGCCGCACCACCACGCCGCCTGGGCGCAGGGCGACCCCACCACCACCGCCGCTGACAGGGACGCCGGCCGCTCCCTGGAGGAGGGCGAGCCGCCCGCCAAGCGCCAGTCCATGGGCAGCCGCTCCACCGCGTGGTTCAGCAGCACGCCCGCCTCCCCCTCGGTGCACCAGCAAGGCCTCTCACTCGCAGCCCACCTGCTGCCTGCCGCCCGGCCCGCGCCAGGCTCCGCAGGCTCGGGTGGCGCCGGCGAGCTCACCAGGGCGCAGCAGCAGCGCCCCGCGGCGCACTCCCTCTGGTCGCCGGACGCCGACGCCGGACGTGCGGCGGCGCCCCGGGTGGGCACGTCCGTGGCGGCGCTGCTGGCGGGCGGGCGCTCGTCCCTGCTGGTGGCCGAGCGCAGCGCGAGCGCACCCGGCTGGGTGCAGGTGCCCACGGCC
>VFQP010002480.1_pt1 | contig 20471 bp, 20 predicted proteins | sample 3512351 | NCBI WGS metagenome assembly VFQP01 (sample SAMN10412372, study PRJNA504923) | tailings metagenome | isolation source: Relicate 1 Philex TSF1 revegetated site | place: Philippines: Tuba, Benguet | collected 2017-08-29
GCGCCATGCGTCGAGGTGTGGCTGTCGCCGCAGACGATGGTCATGCCGGGCAGGGTGAAGCCCTGCTCGGGACCGACGATGTGGACGATGCCCTGCCGGATGTCGTTCTCCGAGTAGTACTCGACGCCGAAGTCGGCGGCGTTCTGGGCGAGCTGCTCCACCTGGATGCGGCTTTCCTCGTTCTTGATGCCGTTCTTGCGGTCTGGCGAGGTCGGCACGTTATGGTCGACGACGGCCAGCGTCTTCTGCGGCGCGCGGACCTTGCGGCCGCTCATCCGCAGTCCCTCGAAGGCCTGCGGGCTGGTCACCTCGTGGACGAGGTGGCGGTCGATGTAGAGGAGGCAGGTCCCGTCTGCCTGCCGGTCGACGACGTGGTCGTCGAAAATCTTGTCGTAAAGTGTACGCGGTGCGCTCATGGGAATGATCCGTCGATGCGAGAAGATGAGGCCGGCTCAAAGCGCGCCGGCAGCGAGCCCGTCGGCTCTACCCAAGTCGGCTGGTCGGCGCGCCGCTCACGCGCGCGAAGAAACGCGCCGGCAGGCGCTTCCTGTCCTGCAGCGTGAAGCCCTTGAAGGCCGGATGTCCGAAAAGCCGTTCCACGCGCGTCCAGATACCAGCGAATGCCGACTTCGGCAATCGGCCAGCCCGAAGCCCGGGGGGCGTCAACCCTTCCCCTTGCCGCCTTTCGGCTTGGCGTCGCTTTCCTCCGCCTTCTCCGGCAGATCGAAGTCGCCGCCATTGTTGAGGCCTACCCGATCCTCGAAGACCGCCAGCAGGCTGAGCACGACTAGTGCCAGCACCGTGGCGAACAGCGCGATCTGCCAGAGCCCGAGCCCGCAGGCGACGCCGATCGCACCGGCCAGCCACATGCCGGCGCCGGTGGTCAGTCCATGCACCTGGCCCTTGGTGAAGATGACCACGCCGGCCGCGAGGAAGGCGACGCCGGCGGTCACCGCCTCGACGACGCGAAGCGGATCGAAGCGCGCCGTATCCTTCACGAATTGGGGGGCGTGCATGATCTCGATGGTGAGGATGGCGAAGGTCGCGGCGGCGACGCAGACGAGTATGTGGGTTCTCAAGCCTGCCGGACGGTTGCGCCACTCGCGCTCGAAGCCGATGACGGCGCCGTAGAGCGCGGCCAGGAGAAGTCGCGCCACGATGACCGGGAACGACGTATAGGTCGGGTGACCGAATTCCTCGATCAGCTGTTCCATGGAATACCCCTCAAGACGGCCGCTAACGCTTTGCCGGCTGCGGGGTTCCCGCCCTGTCAGAGAATCTCGAACACGTAGGCCGAGAGCAGCGTGTCGGGCTCGCCGATCACGAAGGCGCGAAAGGTGCCGCTTTCCTCGACCCTGCGCCAGCGGCCGGCGTCCGCCAGCTCGGCGAACTTCACGCCGTACCCCATCTTCGCCATCAGGATGTCGCGGATCGTGACAATGACGTGCCCGCCCTTGGCGGTAATCCGCGCCAGCTCGTCGAAGCCGGACGCCGGCGCGTGGCCCTCGGTGAAGACACCGGTCGAGAAGACGGCGCGGAAATGGCCGTCGGCCCATGGCAGCGGCCTGCCGAGCTCGGCCCGGGTGAGTTTCGTATAGGCGTTGCGCGCCGCGGCGTGGTGCAGCATCTCGTCGGACAGGTCCAGACCTTCGAGCAGGTCGTAGCCGAGCGCGCGGACGAACGGGCCGGAAAGGCCGGTCCCGCAGCCGGCGTCGAGCAGCGGACCCTCGCCGGCGGGTACGTAGCGTGTGATCCAGGCCGTGATCAGGAAAGGCAGGCTGTAGCCGAGCGCCATGGTCTCGGCGTCGTAGTGGTTGGCCCAGCCCGCGTAGGCCGCCTTGAGCTCGGCCGGGTTGGTGGCGTCGTAAACGGCTTTCCAGGCTTCCGGGTCGCGCTCCTCGCTCATGCCTCGTGCCCTCCCTTGCGAAGCCGTTGCTCCAGCCCCCTCAGCGCCAGCGACAGGCTGACGGTGAGCAGCAGGTAGATGTAGGCCACGATGGAATAGGTCTCGAAGAAACGGAAGGTGCCGGCAGCATAGACCTTGCCCATCTGGGTAATGTCGGCGACGCCCAGCACGGAGACGAGCGAGGAGTCCTTGACCATCGCCACGAAGTCGTTGCCGAGCGGCGGCAGGATGGTGCGGATCGCCTGCGGGAAGACGATCAGGCGGAAGCGCTGGAAGCGCGTCAGGCCGAGCGCCTGCGCCGCTTCCTTCTGGCCCTTGTCGACCGACTGGATGCCGGCGCGGAACACCTCGGCGATGAAGGCGGAGTAGCCGATGGTCAGCGCCATGATCGCCCGCCAGAGCAGGGAGACGTCGCGCACCAGAAGTTCGCCGACGAGGCCGATCTCGCGCAGCGGCGTGGCGAGCCAGTTCCAGGCCGCGACGCCCGCCGGGACGCCGGCGAAGGCGATCCAGAACAGCAGCACGATGATCGGCACGCCGCGGATGATCTCGACGTAGAAGCGGGCGATCTGGCGGAGCAATTTCGAACCCGACAGCGCCATCAGCGCGACGCCGAGGCCGAGCGCGGAGGCGAGCGCGAAGCCGACCACCGTCACGAATATCGTGATGCCGATGCCCTTGGCGACGATGCCGAAGACCTGCGCATAGAGATCGCTGGCGGCGATCAGCAGCGCGCAGGCGAGGCCGATCAGGCCTGCCGCGACCAGCCACCAGGGGAAGTCGGGTCTGGATGCGGCGGAAGGCGTCGCCATCAGCGCGAACACCCTCCCCTCGCGGGGGAGGGTGAGACGGCCTTCACGATCACGGCTTGTAGTCGACGAACCACTTCTGGGTGATGGCGTCGAGCGTGCCGTCGGCCTTCAGCGCGGCGATGCCGGCATTGATCGGGGCGACGAGGTCCGAGCCCTTCGGGAAGATGAAGCCGAATTCCTCGGCCTGCAGTGGCGCGCCGATCATCTTCAGCTTGCCGCCCGAACCGGCGGAGATCGACTTGCCGGCCGCGCTGTCGGTCAGCACCAGGTCGACGTCGCCGGCTCCAAGCGCGGCGACGGTCGCGGCAAAGGTCTCCATCAGCTTGATGCGCGGGTTGGCCTCGTTGCCGTCGAGGATGTTGTACACCGCGACATAGAAGGGCGAGGTGCCGGCCTGTGCGCCGATCAGCAGCTTCTCGTCGGCGGCGAAGGACTTGGCGTCGGTGAAGCGCGCCTCGTCGCCGCGCACCAGCATGAAGATCTCGGAGAGCATGTAGGGGTCGGAGAAGTCGACCTTCTCCTTGCGGTCGTCCTTGATGGTGATGCCGGTCATGCCCATGTCGAACTGCTTGTCCGACACCGACTGGATCATCGCGTCCCACGAAGTGTTCTTGTACTCGACCTTGAAGTTCAGGCGCTTGGCCAGTTCGGCCACGGCGTCATATTCCCAGCCAACGGCCTGACCCGTCTTGGCGTCGACGAACTGCAGCGGGAAATAGGCGTTTTCCGTCACCACGACGACCGTCTTGCCGCCCAGGTCGGGCAGCGACTGGGCGAAGGCGGCGAAGGGGGTCAGGATCGCGGCGAGAAGGCCGAACGCGAACGGCTTGAAACGGGACATGGGTTGCTCCTGAGAAAGCGCTTGCCGGCGGCGCGGCAAGGTCGGGCAAATCTACCGCTCTCTCATACACTTGCAAGCATGTGACGTGCGCATTTGCCGATCGCGGCAAAACGCCATGCCGGGCCGGGCCGGTTGCCCCGATCCGAGTGGGGCTTATTTTGGACACCGACCGGGGCTCTGCTCGGCGACAACGGGTTCGATGGGGTGGCGTCTCATGGGCATGGCAAGACAGATCGCGCGGTTCGCCGGATGCGTCGTCATCGCCGCCGTTCTCTCCGCTCCGGTCGCCTTGCAGGCTCAGGAGAAGCCTGGCGCCGGAGCCGCTGTAACAGAGCAGGGGCAGGCCGGTTTCGAGGCACGCATCCAGGCCGCCTACGGCAAGATGTCGACCGAAGGCCAGTTCGAGGCCGGCTATGCGGAACTGCGCGCGGTGCTGGCCGAACTGGCGAAGACGGAACTGTTCGCCTTCACCGTGCAGAAATACACCGACGCCGGCCGCATCTTCCACCAGAACGGGTTCGGGCAGGAGGCGGAGGAGATATTCGCCGAAGGTGAGCAGGCGCGCGCCATGCAGGAGGACGTCAGGGAGCGCGCCGACTTCTATCTCGCCTATGCCGAGTTCAAGGTCGCGGCGCGCGACTTCCCCCGCATCGTTCCCCTCTACACGACCGCCGCCAACCTCTACGCCACCTACTACGGCCGTGAATCCCGCGAGGTGATGAACGCCAACGACCTGCTCGCCGTGGCGCTGGCAGGCCTCGGCCAGTTCGGCACGGCTGCCGGCCTGCAGCAGTCGAACTACGATCTTGCGATGAAGAACCTGGGGCCTGAGGACGCATTGACCTGGCGCTTCGCCAACAACCTCGCCGACACATTCCGCGCCCTGGGCGCGCCGGGGCGGGCGCTGGAGCTCGACCTCATGCTGCTCCAGAAGCGCACGGAACGGTACGGACGCAACCATTTCAACGTCCTGGTGACCGCCAACAACATGGCGCAGGACTATCTCGGGCTCGGCGACCATGCCGGCGCGATGCGCAGCTTCGAACTCAACCGCCAGATCGCCGCGGCGCTGCGCGAGCAGGATCCCGGCTGGGAAGTGCAGGCGCAGACCTGGCTGCTCTATACGCAGCTCTCCTTCGGCAAGGCGGCGTTCGACGCGAAAAGCATCGCCGAGATGGACTCGGTCATCACCAACCCGGGCTACCCGGCGCTTCTCGCCCATCACGCTGCCCGGCTGCTCGCCGGGCACTTCGCCAGCATAGGTGACAGCCAGCGGAGCTTCAGGCATCTCGAGCAGGCGCTCGAGATCGCGAATTCGCAGATGAGCCCGTTCCATCCGCTCGCCTTCGCGACGCGTCGCGCCATCGCCAATGCGAGGGCAGCGACCGACCCCGATGCCGCCGCTGCGGAGTATGCCAAACTCGATACGGAAATGCTCCGCTGGCTTTCCGAGCAGGTGATGTTTTCCGGCAGCCGGGTGGTCGGCGAGGCGACGCGGGCGCTCGCCGACGACATGCTCCATGGCTACGCACTGCTGGCCGAAAAAAATCCGTCCGTCGTGACGGCTTTCGCGGACGCCGCGCGCAGATGGCCGTCGCTCAATCACGCCAGCCGCGAGAATGTGTACAAGTTGATGCGGCTGATCGATCGCGACGATCGCCAAACCATGGAAATGCTTCGCCAAATCCTGCGCATTTCGCGGTCGATGCAGGAAATCTATGCCTCAGGCGCCGAGTCCGATCTCGGCAACACGCTCCTCGACGAATCGCAGGCCTTCGAGAAGACGCTGAACGAGCGACTGGCCGAGAGGTATGCCGACAGGATCAACCAGGCATCCCTGGAGAAGCCCCTGCCGATGGCGCGAGAGGTGCTCGGCGACGGCGAGGCGCTGGTCGCCTACTTCACCACCCGCAAGTGGAAACCGGATAGGCAGGCCGCCGAACCTTTCGAGGACGTCCGCCTCTACGCCATCGTTTCCCGCAAGGATGCAGAGCCGCGCCTGCACTATCTCGGCGATCCGCGCGAGATCGCGACTGGCGAGACGCCGCTGCAGCTTGCGTCGCTGCGGTCGACGCGGACCGAGCGCGGCGCCATGCCGATCGGCGAGATGGAGGAGACCTTCGCCGGCCTGGACGACCGGCTGATCGCGCCGCTCGCGGCGGATCTGGCCGGCGCCTCGACCCTGTTCGTGATCCCGGACGGACAGCTGTTCGCCGTGCCTTTCTCGCTCCTCACCGACGACAAGGGACGGCTGCTGGAAGAGCGGTTCACGGTTCGTCTGCTGACGAGCCCCGAAGCGCTGTACGACGTCGGCGCCCAGCAGACGCTCAACCCGGCCGGCAGCGCGGTTCTCGCAGGCGGGCTCGACTATGCGAAGGACGGCGAGGTGGGCGCCGCGCCGCTTCCCGCAACGCTCAAGGAAATCGACGCGGTTGGCGCGCTGCTCGGCCGGGATGGGTACGTTGCGGAGCGCCTCACCGGCGGACAGGCGACCGAGACGGTGCTGCGAACCGGCATGGAGAAAGCGACCATCGCGCATCTGGCGACGCATGGCTCCTATCGCAGCGCCAGGAATGGCGGCGCGGCCAATGTCGACACGCTTTGGCAGAGCGAGGTGATCCTGTCCGCGTCGGGCGACCGTCACTCGATGGCGCGCAACGAGAACGACGGTCGGCTCTATGCCTTCGAGCTGATGACCTGGGACCTCTCGAAGCTCGACCTGCTGGTGCTTTCCGCCTGCGAGACAGGGCGCGGCGAAGAGACGTTCGTCGGCGGCCTGCGCGGCCTGCCGACCGCCATCAGCATCAGCGGCGCGCGACGTTCGCTGCTGACGCTCTGGCCTGTGGCAGACGAGGGCACCGCCAATTTCATGGTGCGCTACTATGAGCACCTTGTCGGCGGCATGAGTTACGCCGAGGCGCTCAGGCAGACCCGCCGCGACGCCATCGCCGGCGGCATCGAGGGCGCAAAGAGCCCGCAGGTCTGGGCAGCCTTCGTGATGTTCGAGAACTGAGCTCGGTCAGCGCGGCTTCGTCGCGCCGACTGAAAAGGACAATGGCACCTTCGGCATGCCGTCCGGCAGCGAATACTGGTCAATGCCGGTCTCCACCATGAACGGAAAGGCGCGCCATGCGAGCGCGTCGTGCTCGTTCAGGAAGTCGATGGACAGCCCGGCGCGGATCAGCGCGTTCACCACGTCGCCGACCGGGTGGATCCAGTCGTAGCTGCGCGTATGGGTGAGCGGTCGCTCATCGCCGGTATAGGTGTGGGTTTCCTCGAACATCAGGGGACGGTCGGCCGGCGTGCGCCAGTCGTAGCGCAGTTCGAGACGGTCGCCGGCAGCCTCGAACTGGAGCATCGATGGGTGGCCATCGAGGAGGTAGACATTGCCGCCCGGCCTCAGCAACGCGGCGACGACACGGCCCCAGCGCCGGATATCGTCCAGCCAGCAGATCGCACCCCAGGTGACGAACACCATGTCGTAGGTCCGGCCAAGCGCTTCCGGCGCATCGTAGACCGATGCCTCCACGAAACGTGCCTCGGCGCCTGCCCGCCGTGCGAAGTCCCGCGCGGCGGCGATGGCCTTGCCGGAGAAGTCCAAACCCGTGACCGTCCGCGCGCCGAGGTGCTTCAGGCTGAGCGTGTCGAGGCCGATGTGACACTGGAGGTGGACGATGTCCTTGCCGGACACGTCGCCGATTTCCGCAGTTTCCAGTGCATGCAGTACCGAGCCGCCTGCCAGAAGCTGGGCGATGCGGTAGCTGCCGGTCGTGTCGGTCGCGTGGAGTTCCGCGCGGTTGTCCCAGTTCAACAGGTTGGCGCGGGCATAGTCGTCCATCTCTTCCCCCAAAAAGAAAAAGGCGGCCGAAGCCGCCTCTTCCGAATTTCTGCAAGCGGGCGACTTACTCGCCCTTGGCCTCGGCGGCGGCCTTCTCGGCAGCGAGCTGCTGGGCGGCGGCGACCTTGTCGGCTTCGATCTTTGCGCGCTCGGCGGCCAGCGCCTCGCGCTCAGCGTCGTTCAGCTTGCGGGCGCGCACGCCGGTGTTCTCGGAGATGCGGGCCGACTTGCCGCGGCGATCACGCAGGTAATAGAGCTTGGCGCGGCGCACCTTGCCGCGGCGGACGATCTCGACGCCCTCGACCAGCGGCGAATAGACCGGGAACACGCGCTCCACGCCCTCGCCGTAGGAAATCTTGCGAACCGTGAAGTTCTCCTGGAAGCCCGAGCCGGAGCGGGCGATCACGACGCCCTCATAGGCCTGGACGCGGGTACGCGAACCTTCGGTGACGCGCACGTTGACGCGCACGGTGTCGCCCGGCTGGAATTCGGGAAGCTGGCGCTTGGCTTCGATCTTGGCGGCCTGCTCGGCCTCGAGCTGACGGATGATATCCATCGCGATTACCTCTTCGACTTGTTCTTTCGACAGCCAGAGCGCCCTCTGCTCGACCCTGGGCTCGCTGGCCTCCGGTCTATGCCGCGTCCGTGCGTGACGGTTGCGGCAGGGGCGATTTCACCGTGCTTGATTGACGGGTACCCGCAGGATGTCCCCCGCGAGTGGCGCGCTCATACACGCTCGAACGCGGTTTGTCACCACCTGGCCCATGGCTTTCTCGGGTTAACGGCCTTGCCCAATGGCGGGCAGGTCCATAGAGCGGCATGGTCTGTACCGGGACCTAGCGCATGACCGTTCTGACCGCCATCCTGCTGTTCGCCTCCGGCGTGCTGACCGGCATGATCAACGCCGTGGCGGGCGGCGGCACCTTCCTGTCGTTCGGCGCGCTGACGCTTGCCGGCATTCCGCCCGTGATCGCCAACGCGACATCGTCGATCACGCAGTTTCCCGGCTATGTCACCTCGACGCTCGCCTACTGGAGCGACTTCAAGACCTTCTGGCGCGGTGCGCTGGTGCTTTGTGTCGCCTCGGCGCTCGGCGCCTTGCTCGGCGCGTGGATCCTCCTGCAGCTCGACAACCCGCAGTTCCGCGCGCTGGTCCCGTGGCTGCTGGTCGCGGCGACCGCGTTGTTCGCGGCCGGACCTTACCTGAAACCGAAGCCGAAGCCGGGACAGGAGGCCGCGGTCGGTGGCTTCTTCGGCTTCGTCCTGCAGTTCATCACCTCGATCTATGGCGGGTTCTTCGGCGCCGGCATGGGCGTCATGATGCTGGCGACGCTGGGCCTGTCGCAAAGCGGCGACTACCACCGCCTCAACGCGCTGAAGAACATGCTGGCGACCGTCATCGCGGCCGTGGCCATCGTCGTCTTCGTGGCCGGCGGCGTGGTCGCCTGGCCGCAGGCGATCGTGATGATCCCCGGCGTGGCGATCGGCGGCTGGTCGGGCGTCTGGGTGGCCAAGCGCGTGCCGCAGAGCGTCATGCGCGCCGTTGTGATCGCGGTCGGCCTGTTCCTGGCAGCGTATTACTTCGTCACGGGCTGACGACCGGCCATCAGGTCCGGCCGGCGCTCGGCGGTCAGGCGTTCCGCTTCGGCGCGGCGCCATGCCTCGACCTTCGCGTGGTTGCCGGAGATCAGAACGTCGGGAATCTGTCGCCCCTCGAATTCCTGCGGGCGGGTGTAGTGCGGGTGCTCCAGCAGCCCGCCTTCGAAGCTCTCATGCCTGCCGGACGCGTCGTTGCCCATGACGCCTGGCAACAGGCGAACAACCGCATCGAGCAGGACCAGCGCCGCCGGCTCGCCGCCCGACAGCACGTAGTCGCCGACCGACACTTCCTCCAGTTGCCGTGCATCAATGACACGCTGGTCGACGCCCTCGAAGCGGCCGCACAAGATGACCGCGCCGGGGCCGACCGCCAGTTCGCGTACGCGAGCCTGTGTGAGCGGCTTGCCGCGCGGGCTCATGAGCAGACGGGGCCGAGGGTCACCGGCCGGCGAGGCCGCGTCGATAGCCCTCGCCAGCACGTCGGCGCGCATCACCATGCCAGCCCCGCCGCCGGCCGGCGTATCGTCAACCGTGCGGTGCCGGTCTGTCGTGAAATCGCGGATCTGCACCGCTTCCAGCGACCATGTGCCGGCCGCGAGCGCCTTGCCGGCGAGCGACAGGCCGAGCGCGCCGGGGAACATCTCGGGATAGAGCGTCAGCACGGTGGCGCGAAACGTCACCGGTTGCCCCCAGCCGATTTCGGCCCGCGCGGACGGCTTTTTGGGCCACCACTGGATTTGCCGGGTGGGCCTTCCTCGTCGTCCTCGACCAGCCCGGCAGCGAGCGGGTCGACCACCAAGAAGCCGGCGGAGAGCGCGACTTGCGGCACGGCGGCTGCGGTGAATGGCACCAGCACCTCGCGACCCGTAGACAGGGTCAATTCGAGGATGTCGCCGCCGCCGTAGTTCTGCACAGCCTTGACCTTGCCAAGCACAGCGCCGTCCGCGTCCTGCGCGGTCAAACCGACGAGGTCGGCGTGGTAGAACTCGTCGTCTTCCAATTCTTCAGGCAAGGCCGAACGATCGACAAAGAGCGCGGTGCCGGTCAGCTTTTCTGCGGCGTTGCGGTCCGGAACTCCCTTGAAGCGCACCACCACGACGTCGCCCTGCGGCCTGACCGACACGACCTCGAAGGTGCGGCCGTCCTCCGCGAACAGCGGCCCGTAGCCGCCGATCGCCTCGGGATCGCCGGTGAAGGTTTTCACGCGCAATTCGCCCTTGATGCCGTGGGCGGCGCCGATGACGGCCATCTGGACGGGGCGTTTGGGTGCGGACATGGCGCAGGCAATAGCCGAGCGTGGGGCCGCTGGCAAAGCCGCTCTTAACCCGGCGCCAACCGTGATCCGCGACAATGGGGCATGACCGAGATCCTGATACCCGCCCGTCCCGACCTCGCGAAAGCGCGAGAAGCGTGGCTGAAGTCGCTCGGCGACGAGAGGCGGCTGTCGGCACTGACGCTCGACGCCTACGAGCGCGACACGCGCCAGTTCCTGCATTTCCTGGCCGAACATCTCGGCGGCGCGCCCGGCGTCTCCGACGTGTCGGAACTGCGGCCGGCCGACCTGCGTGCCTTCCTGGCGCGGCGACGCTCTGGCGGCGCCGGATCACGTACGTTGGGGCGAGGGCTCGCCGGCATCCGCTCCTTCCTGCGCTTCCTCGAAAAGCGCGGTCTCGCGACCGCGGCGGGCGCGGCGGCCATGCGCGCACCGAAACAGCCCAAATCGCTGCCGAAGCCGCTCACGGCCATCGACGCCAGGCGCGTCGTCTCGGCGGGAGAACAGCTTTCGGAAGAGCCCTGGATCGCCGCGCGTGATGCCGCCGTCCTGACGCTTCTCTACGCCTGCGGGCTGCGCATCTCCGAGGCGCTCGGGCTCCCAGGCAGCGAGTTGAAGCCGGGACAGTCGATGTTGCGGGTCACCGGCAAGGGCGGCAAGACGCGGATCGTGCCGGTGCTGCCCGCGGCGCTGAAGGCGGTGGCCGATTACCGGCGGCTCTGTCCCTACGATCTCGCGGCCGACGGCCCCCTGTTCCGGGGCGCGCGGGGCGGCCGGCTCGATCCGGCGATCATCCAGCGGGCCATGGCGCGAATGCGCGGCGCGCTCGGGCTGCCCGATACCGCGACACCGCATGCGCTGCGCCACTCTTTCGCGACGCACCTCCTGGGCCGGGGCGGCGACCTGCGCACCATCCAGGAACTGCTCGGCCATGCCAGTCTGTCGTCCACGCAGGTCTATACCGGCGTCGACACCGAGCGGCTGCTGGCCGTCTATGACGCGGCGCATCCACGCGCCTGATCCGGACAAGCTGCGACCGCCTCTTAACGGAATAGCCGCTTTTGCCTGCAATGGTCGCGGCATGAGACGCGCGCAAGCCATTGCCGATGCGGCCGCCGGGATGACGTTCCGGCTGGTGCTTGCCGCGCATGTCCTGTTCTTCCTGAGCTTCGCCGTCTTCCTGTTCATCGCGTCCGGCCGCGCCCAGGGGACCGAGACGCCGGTGTGTACCGGCGAGGACCTTTTCGCGACGCTTGCCGTCGAAGACCCGGGTGCCGTGGCGACGATCCGCGCCGAGGCGGCGGCGACGCCGAACGGCGAGGGCCTGTTGTGGAAGCTGGAGAAAGCCGGCGCGCCACCCTCATGGCTGTTCGGCACGATGCACATGACCGACCCGAGGGTCACGGACCTGCCTCCGGCGGCGCGCTCGGCCTTCGACGCGTCGGGCACGGTCGTCATCGAGACGGTCGACATCCTCGACCAGCAGAAGATGATGGAGACACTCGCCAAGCATCCCGAACTGATGATGTTCACGGACGGCAGGACGCTTTTCGATCTGATCCCAGAGGCGGACAAGGCGGCGGTGGAGGCCGCGCTCGCCGCGCGGGGCATCCCGCTGGCGAGCGTGATGAAAATGAAGCCGTGGATGCTGTCAGCGCTGGTGGCGCTGCCCGCCTGCGAGATGGCGCGCAAGACGGCGGGCGAACCGGTGCTGGACGTGAAGCTGGCGCATGATGCGAAGGCGGCCGGCAAGACAGTGACGGGGCTCGAATCGGTCGCCGACCAGCTTGGCGCCATGGCGTCGCTGCCGATGGAGTTCCACATCAAGGGGCTCATCGACACGCTGAAGCTCGGCGATCGCATGGACGACGTCATCGAGACGATGATCGTGCTCTACGAGCAGGGCGGCACGGGCATGTTCTGGCCGCTGTTCCGCGTCGTGCTGCCGTCCGGCGACAACGACGAGTCCGGTTACGTCGCGTTCGAGGAGACCATGATCCGCGCGCGCAACCATACGATGGCGGAGCGATCCGAGCCGATGCTTGCGGAAGGCGGCGCCTTCATCGCGGTCGGCGCGCTGCACCTGCCCGGCGCGGAAGGCCTGGTCGAGCTGTTCCGGCGCGATGGCTTCACTGTCACGCGGGCCGACTGACCGATCCGTTCACGACAATCGTGATTTCCCTGGGCGCACGACGCTTGTTAGCCTTCTGCCGTTCAACAGCACGAAGGACTGATGGCATGACAAAAGCCCTCGTGATGGCCGCCGTTCTCGGCCTCGGCGTAACGGGCGCTTCCGCCTGCGAGTTCATGAAGTCCGCCAAGGCGCTCGACAAGACCACCGTGGCCAGCATCGTCAACGAACCGGCATCGGAACCTGCGATGTCGAAACCGGCGGCGACCGAAGCAGTCAAAGACGCGGCCTCCGACAAGGAAGGCTGATCCCGCGACCCCGGCGGCGCGTTCCCGCCGCCGGGATTCGCACACGGCACCTTACCGTCCGAAACCGTCTGTCATCGCCCGGCGTGAAACGCTTTGGCGACAAGGCCGTTTGGCGTTCAACCGCAACACACGGAGGACGCAATGGCCAACCCCTCGAACCATTCCGACGACCCGCGCCGTCAGCCGACGGCCGCAGATCCCTTCAACCCGCTGCCGCTTGGCCCCGATCCGCTGACGCCCGAGCCGCGCTACAGCGATGCCGATCCGCGCGTCGTCAACAATCGCGTCGACGTGCAGGCGGAGCGCCGCACCGGCGCCAGCGTACTGATCGCCGCGCTCGTCGTCGTGCTGGCAATGGTCGCGTACTTCGCCTTCTCCAGCAATCCGGGCACCGACTCAGGTACCACGGCGACGATCCCGCCGGCCGTCGAAACGGTTCCGCCGGCGGCTTCGGGCGAGACGGGCGCCGGCCAGGCGCCGGGCGGCCTGCCGGCCGAGACCGCTCCGGCCCCGTCCGGCGAGGGCGGCCTTGCACCCGAGGGTGAGGCGCCTGCAAATCCGGCCCCGGTGGTCCCGGCTCCCGCCGAGCCTGCCCCGGCCGACTAAGGCGCATTACGACGTGAAAAGGCCCGCCGCGAGGCGGGCCTCTTTCCATGCGAGGAACAGTCGCTGTCAGCCGTTGATCGGCTTGCCGTAGGTTGCGGCGATCGCCGCCTCCCGCACGGCTTCCGACATGGTCGGATGTGCGTGGCAGGTGCGCGCCAGATCCTCCGACGATCCACCGAACTCCATCAGCACCGCGACCTCGTGAATCATCTCGCCAGCGCCGAAGCCGACGATATGCGCGCCCAGCACACGGTCGGTCTCCTTGTCGGCAAGAACCTTCACGAAACCGTCGGTCTGGTTCATCGAGCGGGCACGCCCGTTCGCAGTGAAGGGGAACTTGCCGACCGCATAGGCGACGCCCGCCTTCTTCAACTCTTCCTCCGTCTTCCCGACCGAGGCGACCTCCGGGCTGGTATAGACGACGCTCGGGATGACTGCGTAGTTCACGTGGCCGGCCTGACCGGCGATGCTCTCGGCCACGGCGACGCCTTCGTCCTCCGCCTTGTGGGCCAGCATCGGCCCGGCGACGACGTCGCCGATCGCCCAGATGCCGGCGACGTTGGTGCGAAGATGCCCGTCGGTCTTCACCCGGCCGCGCTCGTCGACGGCAACGCCCGCTTCCTCAAGACCGAGACCCTCGGTGTAGGGCTTGCGCCCGGTGGCCACGAGGACGACGTCGGCTTCGACAGTCTCGGCGGAGCCGCCCTTCACCGGCTCGAAGGTCACGGTCGCGCCCTTCTTGCCCCTGGCGACACCGGTCACCTTGGAGCCGAGCCTGAAGTCGAACCCCTGCTTGCCCAGCATGCGCTGGAACTGCTTCGACACCTCGCCGTCCATGCCGCCGAGGATGCTGTCGAGGAACTCGACCACGGTGACGCTGGCGCCGAGACGAGCCCAGACGGAACCCAGCTCCAGGCCGATGACGCCGCCGCCGACCACGACCAGCCGACCGGGAACCTTGTCCAGTTCGAGCGCACCGGTCGAGGAGACGATCACCTTCTCGTCGAAGTCGACCTTGACGCCCGGGATGCCGGCGATGTCCGAGCCCGTCGCGATGACGATGTTCTTCGTGTCGAGATGGCTGATCTTGCCGTCGCCCGTCGTCACCTGAACCCGGCCGGGCGAGGCGATCCTGCCGGTGCCGCGATGCACGTCGATCCTGTTCTTCTTCATCAGGAAGTCGAGACCCTTGGTGTTCTGGTCGACCACCTTGACCCGATGCGCCTGCATGACGGGGAGGTTGAGCTTCGGCTTTCCTACCTCGACGCCGAGATCGGCCAGCCCGTGCCCCGCTTCCGCGAATTTCTCCGATGCGTGCAGCAGCGCCTTCGAGGGTATGCAGCCGACGTTCACGCAGGTGCCGCCAAGGGTCGGGTTCTTCTCGACCACGGCGACCGAGAGGCCCAGCTGCGCCGCCTTGATGGCGCAGACATAGCCGCCCGGGCCGGTACCGATCACAACGACATCATAAGCCATGGAGCACTCCCTTTGCCGCGACCCGCGTCAGCGACCGCCTGAAACGTCGACGAACGCGCCGGTCGTATATGAGGATTCGTCGGACAGAAGCCAGAGGACGGCGGCGGCCACCTCGTCGGCGGTGCCCGCCCTGCCCATCGGCTGGCCAGGACCCAGTTCTGCCGCACGCCGGGGCTCACCGCCCGAGGCATGGATCTCGGTGTCGATGATGCCCGGCCTGACGGCGTTCACCCGGATGCCCTCGGCGGCGACCTCGCGGGCCAGTCCGATCGTCAGGACGTCGACCGCCCCCTTGGACGCGGCATAGTGGACGTACTGGCCCGGTGAGCCGAGGCGCGCGGCGGCCGAGGATATGTTGACGATGGCGCCGCCTCTCCCGCCATGTCGCGTCGACATGCGCCGCACGGCTTCGCGGGCGCAAAGGAACGCGCCGGTCACGTTGATCCGGAACATGCGTTCCAGTTGCCCGGCGCTGACCTCGTCGACACGAGCCCTGAAGTCGACGACGCCGGCGTTGTTGACGAGCGCGGTGAGCGGGCCGAGGTCGCGATCGACCGTCTCGAACAGCCGCAAGACGTCTGCCTCGTTGCCCACGTCGCCCTTGATCGCGACGGCCGTGCCGCCATTCTCCTCGATCTCGCGGACCACCGTCGCGGCCGCGGCATCGTTGGCTGCGTAATTCACGCCGACCCGCCAGCCTGAGCGAGCGGCACGCATCGCCACTGCCGCCCCGATGCCACGGCCTGCGCCGGTGACCAGCAGCACGCTCATTCCTGGCAGCCTTTCAGCACGAACACGTCCCCCGGCAGCTTCGCGGGCCCAGCGGGCGCAAAGGCAGGCGCATGGTGGACCGCAGGACCAAGCGCCGGGAAAAGCAGCGTCGGCGGTGCGTCGGCGCCCTCGGCGGGCAGGAGGCCGACCTTGCCGCCAGCGTCGACCGTGTAGACGATACCTTCCCAGACCGTGCAGGCGGCGATCTCCTCGCCGGTGACGTCGCCCTCCGGGCATTTGTGGGTCAGCGTGCCCCAGGGACGCTCCACCTCGTCCGACCACATCACCATGCCGTCGAGCCTGGTCCCGTCAGCGAGGTGCATGGCGAAGCCGTTGGTGACGACCGCCCGCGATCCTCGTGGCGCGAAGTCGATACCGGCGCCGCCTGTCTCGTCGGCATAGACGGCGAGTTCCATCGGACAGGCGGCGAGCGCCGGCTGGGCCGCAAGGGACGCATACAGGAAGGCGGCCAGACGGCTCACCGCGGCAGCCCCAGCGCCTCGCGCACGTCACCCGTCAACTCGTAGATCTGGAAGGTCGAGCTGCGCGTCAACCAGTCCGTCCCGGCCATGCAATCGGCGATCGCCGCCTGCCGGTCGGCGACGGGACGCATCAGCCCGGCCGGCCGGACCGGACCGACGAGTGCTTGGGCGGTCGCCGCGTCGTACCCGGCCTCGCGGACCGCTTCGGCGGAGCGGTCGACGAGCGTGTTCCAGTCGCCGTAGTTCAGCGTGAAGAAGTCGGGCGTAACGACAGCCATGCAGTTGAGCAGGCGCGCCTGAGGCTCGACATGCCTGTCGATCACTGCGCGGACGGCGACGAGGCGCGGGTCGTCTTTCGCGGGCGGTGTCACGATCGCGATGCCGAGGCGCTTCAGCATCTCGGTGTGATAGGCGACCCAGTCGGGCGCGAACTGCAGCTCTCCACGGCTCCTGGCCACCTCTCCGGCGCAGTCATAGCGGACGGCGTCGGCCGAGGATCCGGCGAGCCGCGCGCTGAATTCGGCACTCGACGCGGCGAGGAAGCCGAAGGCCTTCAGCGACGCGATGAGCAGAGCCGCGCCTTCGTCCCAGCGCGGCGGGTCGCCTGGACCGCAGGCGATGATGAACTGCCTGAGTTCGACGACGCCATCGACATAGGCGGTCATCACCGCAGGGAAGTCGATCGGTGGGATGGTGGGCTTGAAGTCCTGCGCGACGGCCGGCCCCACCGCGCCCGTCGCGACGGCGAGGATGAACGCCTTGAGATTTCGACCGAGCATGGTCCTGCCTCAGAACATCAGCCGCACGAACATCATGGCGAGCCCGACGATGGAAACGAACCACACGATGGAGCGAACGACCGGCACGCCGGATGCATAGAGCGGGACGTAGAAGATGCGTGCCGCGAGCCATGTCATGGCGCCCGCGGCGCCGATGCCGCCCGTCTTGCCGGACACTGCCAGCGCCAGTGCGAGCGCGATGAAGGCAGGATAGGTTTCGAGCAGGTTCCTGAGTGCCCGATCGAGGCGCTGCGCGACGACGTTCTCGGACTTCAGCTGCTCGTCGCGGGCCGTCATCCGGTACTCAGGACTGAGGTCCATGCCGGCCCATGCCTGCATCAGGATCTGGGCGATCAGGAGCGCGACGCTCCAGCCCAGAACGGCGATTTCGGTCGAGGCGGCTGCAGCTTCCATGCGTACTCCCGCCCCAGGGGCCGTTGAGTTCGACTAGAGGTCCAGGACGAGCCTTTCCGGATCTTCCAGGCTTTCCTTGACGCGAACCAGGAAGGTCACCGCCTCCTTCCCGTCGACGATACGGTGGTCATAGGAGAGGGCAAGGTACATCATCGGGCGAATGACGATCTGGCCGCCGACCACGACCGGACGGTCCTGGATCTTGTGCATTCCGAGGATGCCCGACTGCGGCGCATTGAGGATCGGCGTCGACATCAGCGAGCCATAGACGCCGCCGTTGGAGATGGTGAAGGTGCCGCCCTGCATGTCGGCGACCGACAGCTTGCCGTCGCGCGCGGCGATGCCGAGGCGACCGATCTCCTTCTCGATCTCGGCGATCGACATGCGGTCCGCATCGCGCACGACCGGCACGACGAGGCCCTTGTCGGTGCCGACGGCCACGCCGACATGGGCGTAGTCCTTGTAGATGATGTCGGTGCCGTCGATCTCGGCGTTGACCGCGGGGATCTCCTTGAGGGCGTGCGTCACCGCCTTGGTGAAGAAGCCCATGAAGCCGAGCTTCACGCCGTGCTTCTTCTCGAACACGTCCTTGTACTTCGCGCGCAGGTCCATCACTGCCTTCATGTCCACCTCGTTGAAGGTGGTCAGCATGGCGGCGGTCGACTGCGCCTCCTTCAGGCGGCGCGCGATGGTCTGGCGCAGCTTGGTCATGCGCACGCGCTCCTCGCGACCCTCGTCGCCGGGCGCAGACGGCGCGCGGACCTGAGCGGGCGCGGCAGGAGCGGCCGGGATGCCCCTGGCGATGGCGTCGAGGACGTCGCCCTTCAGCACCTGGCCGCGCTTGCCCGACCCCTCGACCGAGTCGACGGCGATGTTCTTCTCCGCGAGCAGCTTGGCGGCCGACGGGGCCGGCGGCATGGCGCGCGGCTCGACCGGGCTGTCGCCGGCGATCTTCGCTGTCTTGGCCTCGGCCTCCTTCACCGTCGAGGCCGCAGCCGGACCGGCCGCCTGGGCGACCGCGTCGGGCTTCTTCGGCTCAGGCCGCGCTGCGGCTGCGCTACCTTCCCCGATCGAGCCGAGCAGCGCGCCAACGCCCACCGTGTCGCCTTCCTTGGCGGCGATCTCGGCCAGCGTACCGGCCGCAGGGGCGGGGACCTCGACGGTCACCTTGTCGGTCTCCAGCTCGACCAGCGGCTCATCGGCCGCGATGGTGTCGCCCACCTTCTTGAACCACTTGCCGATGGTCGCCTCGGTCACGGATTCGCCGAGGGTCGGAACGCGGATTTCGGTAGCCATGGGTTCTTCCCTGCTTGCCTTGTTATTCGCCGAGCGCGTCTTCGAGGAACGCGGCGAGCTGCGCCAGGTGCTTGGACATCAGGCCGGTCGCCGGCGATGCGGCGGCCGGCCGACCGGTGTAGCGGACCCGCTGATGCTTGGCGTCTATATGGGCCAGCACCCATTCCAGATAGGGGTCGATGAACGACCAGGCGCCCATGTTCTTGGGCTCCTCCTGGCACCACACCATCTCCGCGTTGCGGAAACGCGACAGCTCGGTGATCAGCGCCTTGGCCGGGAACGGGTAGAGCTGCTCGACGCGCAGCAGGTAGACATCGTCGATGCCGCGCTTCTCGCGCTCCTCGTAGAGGTCGTAATAGACCTTGCCCGAGCAGATCACCACGCGGCGGATTTTCGAATCCTTGACCAGCTTGATCGACTGACCGCTGAGGAACTGTGCGTCATCCCAAAGAAGGCGATGAAACGTGGATTCGCCCGACATTTCCGCCAGCGTCGACACGGCGCGCTTGTGGCGCAGCAGCGACTTCGGCGTCATCAGGATCAGCGGCTTGCGGAAGTCGCGCTTCAGCTGCCGGCGCAGGATGTGGAAGTAGTTGGCCGGCGTGGTGACGTTCGCCACCTGCATGTTGTCTTCTGCGCAGAGCTGCAGGAAGCGCTCCAGGCGCGCCGACGAATGCTCCGGCCCCTGCCCCTCGTAGCCGTGCGGAAGCAGGCAGACGAGGCCCGACATGCGCAGCCACTTGCGCTCGCCCGACGAGATGAACTGGTCGAAGACGACCTGAGCGCCGTTGGCGAAGTCGCCGAACTGCGCTTCCCACAGAGTCAGCGCCTTCGGCTCGGCGAGGCTGTAGCCGTATTCGAAGCCAAGCACGGCCTCTTCAGACAGCATCGAGTTGATGACCTCGTAGCCGGCCTGCGCCGCCGAGAGGTTGTTGAGCGGGATGTAGCGGGTCTCGTCCTTCTGGTCGTAGAGCACCGAATGGCGCTGCGAGAAGGTGCCGCGCTCGGAATCCTGGCCGGAGAGGCGGATCGGGTTGCCGTCCATCAGGATCGAGCCGAAGGCCAGCGCCTCGCCGGTCGACCAGTCGATGCCCTCGCCGGTGTCGATCATCGCCCGGCGCGTCTCGAGGAAGCGGCCGATAGTCTTGTGGACCTCGAAGCCCTTCGGCACCTCGGTCAGCTTCCTGCCGATGTCCTTCAGCGTCTTCACCGGCACGGCGGTCTTGCCGCGCCGCTGTTCGTCCTGGTTGTCGGCGGTGCGAAGGCCGGACCATGCGCCGTCCAGCCAGTCGGCCTTGTTCGGCTTGTAGGCCTGGCCGACTTCCCACTCGGTCTCGAGATGGGCGCGCCAGTCTGCGCGGAGCTTGTCGAGGTCGGCCTGGCTGATCAGGCCCTCGGCGATCAGCTTGTCGCCGTAAAGCTGGACCGTCGTCCGGTGGGCGCGGATGTTCTTGTACATGATCGGCTGCGTGAAGGCCGGCTCGTCGCCTTCGTTGTGGCCGAAGCGGCGATAGCAGAACATGTCGATGACCACCGGCTTGTGGAACTTCATCCGGTACTCGGTGGCGATCTTGGCGGCGTAGACGACCGCTTCGGGGTCGTCGCCGTTGACGTGGAAGATCGGCGCCTCGACCATCTTGGCGATGTCGGACGGATAGGGCGACGAGCGCGAGAAACGCGGGTTCGTGGTGAAGCCGATCTGATTGTTGATGATGAAATGCAGCGTGCCGGCGACGCGATGGCCGCGCAGGCCCGACAGGCCGAGGATCTCGGCCACCACGCCCTGTCCGGCGAAGGCGGCATCGCCGTGCAGCAGCAGCGGCATCACCTTCACGCGCTCTTCGAGCGGCACGATCTCCTCGCGGGTGCGGCCGAACAGCTGGTCCTGCTTGGCGCGCGCCTTGCCCATGACGACCGGGTCGACGATCTCGAGATGCGA
>VFQP010002481.1_pt1 | contig 20467 bp, 25 predicted proteins | sample 3512351 | NCBI WGS metagenome assembly VFQP01 (sample SAMN10412372, study PRJNA504923) | tailings metagenome | isolation source: Relicate 1 Philex TSF1 revegetated site | place: Philippines: Tuba, Benguet | collected 2017-08-29
CCCCCCGTTGCGTCGATCCCGCTCGCCCCAGCCCCCCACACCAAACGAATGCGCAAACCAAGGGGCCAAACCATGGCCAGCCAGAGGCGCGCGCCAGGCACCCGCGGCAGCGCGCACGACGCGCAAAACTCGACGCGCGCAAAGCATGCTGCTGCAGAAGCCCGCCAAGCGAAGAAGCACCACACAGCGGCCTGAAGCCCCAGTCCTCCGAACTTCTGACGAGATTCTCCGAGGCAGCCACGTCGCGAGCCACGCCAAGTGGACCCGTGGCCGGCCCGCATCACCGCAAACCACGCAAGCGCCGGGAGCAATCAAGAGTCAAGCGTGCAGCAGCGGCACCCTCGCAGAGGCGGGCCCCTCGGGTCCTAACAGAGAACGCACAAAGCCGCCGGCAGAGACACGAGGCGCTCAGGCGCACTGCAGCGGCGCCCCGTGCGCCGGCCGCCCCTCCTCCCGCTCCGGCGACGCGCTCCGCTGCCGCTTGTGTGACGGCCCACCAATCACTGCCGCCGCCGCCGCGCACGCCTCCTCCTCCATGGCCGCGACGCCGCCGCCCGCCTCCACGTCCGCCAAGCCCTCGTCCGCCGCCGACGGCCCGGCGTGCCGCCGCGGCTGCGGCTGCTGCTGCCGGCTGGCCGCCGTGCAGCGGAGCGGCCCGGTCACGGCGCGCTGCCCTCGCTGCTGCGGCCCGCTGGCCGCCGAGGGCTGGAACGCCGACAAACCCACCGTGTTGCTCACCACCTCCTCGGAAACGCCGCCCTCCTCGCTGCCCTCCTCCTCCTCGTCCTCCTCCTCCTCCTCCCCGTCGACGTCGTCTTCGCTGTCCCCAAAGTCGTTGTCGTCGTCGTCGCTGCCCCCGCGCGCGCCCTCGTGCATGCGGCAAGCCCCCGCCTCCAAGCCCTCGTCGCCCGCCACCATGTCGTCGTCAGACTGGCCTGCAGGCACACACACAACATGCGCACAAACACACACGCGAATGTCTGCCCAGCAGCGCAGCAGCAAGCACGGCCAAGAGAGAGCCGCCGCCGTCGCCGCACCCGCCCCCCGCTGTGCGTGGCTGGTGTGTTCGCTGCGCGCGCGTGCGGCTGACGGTGTTCGTTGACCTGCGTTCTGTGCATGCATGCCGCTCCAACGGGGCCCACTGCCCTGGATGTCTCTGGGCTCTCCCTGTGGCGCTTTGTGCACCACCTGCGAGCGTGCTCACTACCTTCTCTGCAAGCATCCCCCTCCCTCCGCACCCGCCCAGCCCCTCCCCGTCGCGAGCGCAGCGGACGAAGCGAGAGCCGCGCACCTGAGCTGCGGCCGCAGTGCCCCTGCGGCCGCGCGGCTGCCGCCGGCTGCCGCGGCGCCGCCACCAGCCCGTCGGCACCCGCCACGCCCTCGGCCGGGCCCAGCCGCCGCCGCCGCTGCCGTTGCTGCCGCTCCTTCCGGGTCAGTCGCGGCGCGGCAAAGTGCGACGTGGCCACCTGCACATCGCGCGCGCACGACGGCGGGCCGCGGGTGAGGACCACGACGGCGTGACAGAGCGCAAGGCGTTGGCGATTTCTTCCTCCACGGCACCGCCGCAGGAAAGAGACGCCGCGGGCGCGACGAGACCATGACAGCGCGGGCGCACCGCCCAAAACATCACGGCGGCGATCGAGCGCGCGCGCGCAACGGACGCACCTGCAAGTGCTCTGGCGCCGCCGCCGCCGCGCCGGCGCCCGCCCGCGCCGCCGCCGCCGCGCCGGCGCCCGCCCGCGCCGCCGCCGCCGCCGCCGCGTCCAGCTCGCGCGGCTGCTGCTGCTGCCGCGGGGCCGCCTGCCCGCTGCCGTGCAGGGGCACCAGGTAGCTGCCCGCCGCCTTGCCGCCCACGCCCGCCGCCACGTACGTCGTGCCGCTGCCCGTGCCCGTGCCGCCCGTACCGCCGTAGTTGTTGTTCTCCTCGCCGCCGTTGCCCTGCCGCGCGAAGGCACACGCACACGCCGCGCAGGCACACGGCAGACGTGGGAGGGAGGAAAAGCAAGGTAAACGCGTGGCAGGCGACGCAGAGGGCGGCAGGTCGCTCACAAGCACCCTGGCCCCCCACGCGACGCACGTCCGGGAACGAAACGCCATAAAGAGCGAGGCGTGCCTGGGGAGTGCCGAGGCGGGCGTGCGAAGCACAGCATTCGGGAGCAAAGGCGCACCTGGGGCAGGGCCTGCAGCGCCGAGGTGAGCGGCAGCGTGGGCGCGCTGTAGGGGTGCGGCTGCGACGACGTGGCGGCGGCGGCGCCGTGCGAGGAGCTGGCCGCCTGCTGCGCCGCCATGTCCAGCACCTTGCACGCGCGCGCCATGTGCGCGCGGGACTCCTGCGAAGTCGCGCCACGTGCGGAGGCGCAGCGCGCGTCAAGGTGTGCAAGTCGGCGAGACGCCGCCCACACGCAGCAGGCCAGGCCAAGGAGGGAGGTGGAGCGGCCGAAGAGGCGCGCTGCGAGGGCCGGCGGAGCGGGTGCTGGCGACGGCTGCGGCGGGCAATTTGTGGGGGGGCAGGAGCGCATGCAAGCTGGCGTCGCGTTCGTCGCCGCACCTCGGCGGTGATGATGCGCTGCGGGTAGTTGAGCCCGAGCTCCACGTCAGCGGCGGCCAGCGTCTGCAGGCGCGCAGCGGGGCAAAGCGGCTCGGGCGCCTTGCTTTCCACCGGCTGCGCGTTTGGAGACCGGGGGCGCGCTGCGGCGGGCGTCGAAACGGGACGGCAACGCTGGCAACAAGCGTTGGGAGGTGGGGGGCGCTGCGGTTTCCACTAGCGCTGGGCAGCGGCTGCAGCAGCGAGTGGCGGCCGGGCGGTTGTGGCGGGATGGCAGGAGGGAGGGCGAGGGCGGGGGAGCAGGGGAGCGGGAGGCACCGCACCTCTGGCGGCGCGTTCCAGGGCGCGTGGATGTACTTGGTGGGCAGCCGCGCGAGGATGGGCAGCCACCGGCGCACGTACTCTCCGTCGGGGTCGAACCGCGCCGCCTCCTTCTCAAGGTCCATCATGTGGCTGAAGGGGTGCGCGTCTGCGGGCAGGCACGCCACGCGTGAGCACCTCCCGACGCGTTGCGGCCGGCTAAGCAGTGCTGTGGCGGGCGAAACCAAAGCCAGCAGCAGCGGCGGAGGCGGCGTGTCCCTTCGGCCCCCCGGGGGGAAAGCCCTAGCCAAGCCCTCACCCGTCATGCCGCCCGACACGTACTGCCAGCCCAGCGCGTCGCACTCAAGGTCGGCGTCAATCTGCGCGTCCCAGTAGTGCTTGAGGCCCCACTGCCACGGCAGCAGCAGGTTCTTGACCTGCGTATCGAATGCACGCATGCCAGGAGGGCGCGGGTGAAGAGCTGCGGCGCCCGCACCGCCTGGGGCCGCGCGGAACGCTGCCAGAGCAGAACTCTCAGCCGCCGCCGGCTGTGGACTGCCGTCGCACGCGGAAACGCTGCCGCGCAGGGCGCAGCAAGGGGCGTGCGCGGCGCCGAGTTCCCGGGGAGCGAGGGCGGGGCAGTTAGGGCGCACCATGAAGGAGGCGGCCACCACGCGCATGCGGTTGTGGCACCAGCCCGTGCTCCACAGCTCGCGCATCGCCGCGTCCACCAAGGGGTACCCCGTCTGGCCCTGCCGCCAGGCCTGCGCGCGCGCAAGCCCCCGCCAGGGACAACAACAACCGCCAGCATGACGCCGCGTCGCCGGCCCAAGGAAGCGCGCTGCGGGGCCCTCGCCCCTCTGCCGCAACCCGCGGGCGCGCTGCGCCGGCCGCAAACGCCCGGCACACGCACGCGCGCACGCCCTCATCGACCCCCTGCGTGGGAAGCGCGCATGGGGCCGGAGAGGTGGCGGCGGCGGCGGCGCAAACGCACCTTGAAGTGCTGCTGGTCGAGGCGCCAGGGGCAGGCCCTGAGGTGTGCCAGCAGCGACCGCTCGTGCACAAAGGGAAAGTGGAAGGCCAGGTAGCGCGAGTACTCGCGGTAGCCCAGCTGCTGGAGAAAGTCCTGCGCCGAGCGCGCCGACCAGGCGGCGGCGGCGGCGGCGGCGGCAGCGCTGGGCGCGGCGCCGGCCGCCGTCGCCTGCAGCAGCGCGGCCTGGCGCAGCTCGGCCTGCCGCTGGCACACCTGCAGGGAGGCGGAGCGCGGCGGCGGCGGCAGTAGCTCCGGTGAGGGACTGACCAACCTATGGCAGGCAGGCAGGCAGTGTGCGGTTGCCCCGAGGGCGTCGCACCCGGTAGAAGACGTAGCGGACGCTGATGCTGCCGATGTGCACCCAGGGTGAGAGCTGCGAGGTGCTGGCTCGGTCCACCTTTGCGCGGTCGTGCTCGTAGTTTGGCAGGCGGCCCAGCAGGAAGGACTCTAGCTTGTCGGCGGCGCCCTGCACGCCCGGCTGCCACTGCGCGTGGGCAAGAGCAGGGGGGGCAAGGCGTGCACAGCGCGTGGTGAGCACCCTGCACGGCTGCTGTATGGGGGGGGGAGGGGAACGGGTTTGCGCAGCGCGTGGCGTGGTGAGCGCCCCCGCCGGAGCTCCTGCAGCAGGAGAGCTACCCTGGCGGGAGCCGCAGGCGCCTGCTGCCCAGCACGGCGCACGTGCATGCCGCAGACACGGGTAAGCGAAGCGTGTGGTGCCAAGAGAACCCAGATGGAAAGGGAGCGCACCTTGAACTTGAGCTGCTCGCTGGAGGCCTCCTGCTCGGGCGTCATGTACCAGTCGAGCTGCGACAGCTCCAGCGAGCTGACGGCGGGCGGCACGGTCGGCAGTGCCGTAGGCGCCGGCAGCGGCAGCGGCGGCGGGCTGGGCATGGCCATCACGCTGCGCAGCAAGAGAGCGCCGCCGCATCAAGGCGTGAGCGCCACGCGCAGGAAAGCAGCCGCAAGGTGCTGCTGGTCTGGTGGCTCACCCGGCCCAAAAGGCGTCGAAGCTGGTGAAGGGCTGCCCCTGCGGCCCGAGCACCTCCCAGGGCTCGTAGAGCAGGTCGCCGTTGAAGCCGCGGCACTCCACGCCCATCTTGCCCAGCTCAGCCTTGACCTGTGCGTATGTGGGGGGCGAGTTCAGGTGGGTCGCGCGCGCATCAGCAAAAGGGGCGCCGTAGCCCGGCATGCGCAGAGCGGCCACCCTGCTGACCTCGTGGTCCCGCACGAGCGAGATGGGGTCGTAGAGGTGGTTGAAGAAGACGCTGCGCGCGCCCGTCTCCTGCACGACCTGCTTGAGCTCCTGGAGGGTTTCGGTGGCGCGACGGAGCACCAGGCGCGAGCCGAGCTGCTCGAGCTGCCGCTGGAAGACGGCCACGGACTGCTTGCTCCACCAGCGGCTGTATCGCCCCTGCTGGAACTGCCCGTCCTCCTCAGGAGCCCACACGAAGAGGGGCACCTGCAGCGCCAAAAGCGGCCATGCCCCACGCACGCGCGGTGCTCTCCGGCACGGAGCAAGGCGCCAGCGACAAGCGCTCCCTCTCAGCGCGGCGCAAGCGGTCCTGCGGCCCGCGGCGACCTGCCTTTTGGCCTTTGCCACCTCACTTTCGCCCCGCAGGCGCACGCACCACGGCGCGGCCCGTCTGCAGCGCGGCGTGCAGTGCCGGGTTATCCTCCACTCTCAGGTCTCTGCGCGTCCACCAGATGACGGGCTGGCTCTCCATCGCGTGCCGGATACGCCGCTCCTGGCCCAAGCGTGCTGCACGCTGTCCTTGAGGGTGAGGATCAACAGGGACGCTTCATCATCGTGGTCTTAGGTTACGCTGGCGAGTCAACAGGTCTTCCTTGCAACTCAACGAGCGGGGAGCAATTGGGTGGCACAGCGCCGCCACCATGCCGGCGCCTGCGGCCGCCGCGCCACGAACCGCACCACGCTACGCGGGCGGCAGGAAGCACAGCGCGACGCCGTACTTGCCCGCGAGCGCGGCGCGCAGGATCCAGTTGGCCGCGCGGTAAATGTCCAAGCGCCCGCCCTTGCGCGAACGCCTCGCACAGCTCTGCGCGGCCAGGAGAGCAGGGAGGGGCAGGCAGGCGCGACGACAACGATGACGAGAATGAGCAGAGGAGCAGGGGCAGCCACGTCCCTGGTGCGCCAGGTCTGCGGGCCCGCCGCGTTGTGTGCCACGCACCCAGCGGCGTCCACGCCCCGTCGCCGTCCACGCCGTCTTCTGCCAGCGGCCGGCCCTCCTCGTCCACCTTGCGCAGGCTCAGCACCACGTGCAGCCGCGGCCACATGTGCGCCGCCAGGTAGCGGATCACCGAGTACGGCTCCCGGCACCGCGCAATGGGGAAGCTGCCAAACAGCACCTGCGCCATTAAGCGCAGCAGCGCACAAAACGGGATGCGACACCAGCACGCGTCAGCGCCGCATTGAGCGTCACCTGCCAGCAGCACCCACGCAAGGCGCCTCCACGGCGCAGACCCGCTGCGGCCACCAGCCTCTGAGGCGGCCAGCGCCCAATGCAGCGCCCCTCTGCATCTGCAAAGGCTCCCCGCAAGTGCGCGCCTGCATGGAGAGCGGCACGTCGAGGCGCGGGAAGACCAGCCCGGGGCAGTCGCACAGCATGAGCTGCGGCGTCATGTAGTGCGTCTGGTAGTGCTTGGTGCGCCCCGGGTGGCTCGACACGGCCACCTTGTGCGTGCCCAGCAGCGCGTTCATCGTGCTGCTCTTGCCCACGTTGGGCTCGCCCACCACACACACCACCACGGGCTTGATGGGCCGCCGCGACCGCGGCGGCTCGCGCCGCGGCGGCGGCGCCGCCGCCCCGCTGCCCGTCACAATGACCGTCGCCTCCTCCTCGCCATCATCGTCGCCCTCCTCCGCCGCGCCCTGCTCCTCCTCCTCCTCCTCCTCCTCCTCGTTGCCGCCGCCGTCCAGCAGGCGCTGCTCCAGCCGCTCCAGGTCGGCGTTGAAGTTGCCGTCCTCCTCGTCGTCGTCCTCCTCCCGCTCCTCCTCCCCCCCGTCGTCGTCATCGTCGTCCAAGTCCGTCTCGTGCCGCCCCACGTGCCGGCTGAAACCCTCCTCGCCCTCCTCGCCTTCCTCACCCTCCTCCTCCGCTGGCTCTGACTCTGCGCCTGCCGCTGCCCGCCCGGAGGCGCCCTTCTCGCGCGCCGCGCCCGCCGCTGCTCCTCCGCCGCCGCTGCCGCCGCCGCCACGGCCGCGCCGTGCCGCGTGCGCGGGCGCCTTGGCCGCCGCCGCCACCTGCTGCTGCTGCTGCTGCTGGCGGTGGGAGGAGCGCACCGCCCGCTTGCGCCGCACCGCGTCCATCTTGCGCGCCTTGGTGCCCCGCACGTTCCACCCCTCCCCGCCCTCCTCCTCCTCCTCCTCCTCGTCCACACCCGTGTCCTCGGCGGCCGTGCTGCCGCCGCCCTGCGACGCGGGGGCCGGCGGCGCGGCGGCGGCGCCGCGCCGCGCCACCGTGTTGCGCCGCCGCGCCTCGGCCAGCGTCTCCACCACGCTCTTGCCCACAACCTCCCCCACCTGCGGTGGCGTCCACACGCCCCACCAACCGCACACACACTCTCCCTGTTGAGCGCGCCGCCGCGGCAGCACGCGAAGCGCGCAAACCCCGGAGCGAAACGCGAAACGCACCTTGACGCGCCCCCCCTGCCGCTCCACCTGGCACTTGAACACCGCCTGCAGGATGCACTCGGCCGCCGCCGGCGCGGCGCCCCGCTCCCCTGCCGCGCTGGGCACCGCCGTGGAGGGCACCACGGTGAGGCCGGGGAAGCGGGCGGCGAACCAGGCGGCCCAGGCCTGCACGCTGGCGGGCGGCACCAGGTCGGCCTTGTTGAGCACCAGCACGATGGGCTTGCCGTGGTCGCGAAGCACGTGCGAGGCCAGCGCCTCGGAAAAGTGCAGCAGCGGGTTCCTGCGGGCGGCAAAACGGTTGCGCGCGCGCACAACACCAGGGCCACGTCAAGCCGCAGCCGCGTGCAGCCTGACCGCGGCTGGAAGTCACGTGGGCCGGATGAGAGGCACAGGGTGGGGAGGAGGGCGCGGGGGTGGCAAGCGCGCGCGCGCGCGCACCTGGCGTCGACGATCATGAGCGCCAGGTGGCAGAGGTCCAGCACGCGCCAGAGCTGCCTCCAGAACTCGAGCCGGTCCTCGTAGAAGCTCACGCGACCGGGCTCGGCCACCGACTGCACCTCCTGCACAGCACGCGCAGCACGCACACGCCACGCAAGCACTCTCAAGCGCCCGTCCACATGCCGCGAGCCCGTTCCTCCGCCCAGGCGCGGCCCGTGTGCCCACCTGGCGCCAGGCGTCGAACGCCCGCTCCTCCAGGGCGTGCAGCTCATCTGCCGTCCGCACCACGCCGCGCCACGCCGGCCGCTTGGGCATGCCCAGCACACGCCCGCCGCCGCCGCCGCCGCCGCCCTCCTCCGCCGTCCCCGTCCCGCTGAAGCCCACCTCGGCGGGCAGGCACCGCGGGAGGCGCACCGCCCCAGCGGCCGCCGCCTCAGCGCCCTGCACGCCTTGCGCGCCGCCGCCGACGGCCTGGGAGGAGGCGGCGACGGCGGAGTCGGCCTCGGGCGTGCCCTCCTGCGCCCAAGCCCCGCCGGGGAGCAGCACCTGCAGCGGCGCGTAGGCGATGGGGTCGTCGCTGGCGGGCTGCGGCTTGCGCGCGGCACGCGGCGGCTTGGGTGGGGGAGGGAGGGCGGGCGGCGTGGGCTCGGCGACTGCTGGGACCGCCGGGGCTAGCTCCGGCGCCAGCGCGTCGACGCCGCCGTCATCGCCGTCGCCGCCTGTGGCTGGCTGCAGCGGCGGTCCGTGCTGCAGCTCCTCCTCGTCGTCGTCGTCGTCAGAGTCGCCGCCCAGGTGCTTCCTCTGCAGCGGCGGCAGGTGGGGTGCACACGACGGGGTGTGAAGCCTTTCCCAGCAAATGGATGCTAGCAGGCGCCTGGAGCCTAAATCCACCCAGCTTCATGCCTGCAGGAAGCAAAGCAGCTGAGCCCCACCTGTGTGCGCTTCCACTGCAGATACTCCTTCTTGGCCTTGCCGCTGTACGCCGCGCCCGCCGCCGCGCCCGCCTTCTTCCACGCCGGCTTGCCCTCCTCAGGGCCCCGGCCCCGCGCGCCGCCGCCGCGGCCCGCGCCGCCGCCCGCCCGGCCGCCGCCCGCGTGTCTTCCCCGTCCGCCCACCGGGGCGGCACCGTGCGAACCGCCGCCGCCGCCGCCGCCGCCGGCGGCGCTGCTGTCCAGGGCAGCCTTGATGTACTGCCTGCGGCGCCAAGACAGGCTTCCCACGGCACCGGTGTGTTGTGTGCGTGTGCGGAGGGACACAAGAGGACCCGCCTCGAGGCGCCGCCCAGTCACACTCTGAGCTCTATCTCTCACTTGACCGTGTCGCCCTTGGCCAGCTGCATGGGCGTCTGCCCGCCGTCCGTCTCGGCGGCCAGCGAACAGCCCAGCCGGTGCAAGGCCTGCGGGCGACCGGACCCGGCAGGCGCCACGCTTGCACAACGGGGCAGAAGCGCCCGACGCTCCTGCAAAGCTGCGCGTGCTCGTGCAGTGGTGCCGTGACGTGACTTGTGTCTTTGTCTCACAAACCTTGAGGGCCTCTAGCTGGCCAGAGCGCGCCGCCTCGTGCACCGGCAGGCGCCCGTCGTTGTCCGCCAACTCCAGCTCGGCGCCCTTAGACGCCAGGAACTCAATCATCTTGGCCTGCGGGCGGGTCGCGGCAGCGCACCCGTGCCACTCACCGTGTGTGCGCTGAGCTGTGTGGTGGCCGGCACCGGCGCACCCTCCGCGCGCAGATCGAGCGATCGCAGGGCGTGGGCACGCGTAGCTCCTTGCGCACGGGCCTGCAGTTGCCGCCCTCGCACCTGTCCGCCTCGTGCCGCTGCGTGCACCGCCGTCCAGCCCACTTTGTTCTGCAGGTTGACGTCCACGCCCCGAGCCAGCGCCAGCTTGACGCCCGCCTCATCGCCCCTGGGGCACCAGGCAGCCCGCCCCGGCAGCACGCGCGCACGGGTGGAGAGGGCATGTGAGCTGACGGGATTGGTCGGCGGGCGGCCACAGCACCAGGGTCGTGCGCGCGGCGCACCGTGCGCCCGCTGTTCGGCGCACCTGTTGGCAAAGTCCCAGATGTTGCCCGTGAGCGTATCGTACTGGTCCCCCTTGGTCGCCATGGGGCTTTTTTCCGCACCGCAGCTCTGCAGAAGGTCCAGAAGCTTGCCCTCTCGTCTGGGGCGAAGGCCATGCTCGCTCTGCACGGTCTGCGTCCTGAGGGGTGAGCTGGCGCCAATTCGACAGCGGGAGCAGCACCGCACGCACGCACAAGCGAGGAAGCAGGCGGCAATGAGCGGATCCACGCGGATGGGCGTCTCATCGCATCGTGGTGGCGCGTCGTGCGCGCTGCAGCAGCACCCACCGATGGCGCAGGCGCATTCATCAGCGAGGTGCATCCCTCCCCCTGCAGCTGCGGCTCGCTGCAGCTCGCTGCAGCTGCAACAGGCGCACCTCGAGCACGCAGACGAGCGGCAGCAGGTGCGTGCGGCGCAGTGAAGCAAGCAGTGGCGGCTTGCTGCTACTGCTGATGATGGTGGTGGTGCCAAGGCTGTGTGCTCTGCACCACGACGGCGCAGGCGCGCACGTCCCGCCGCGCCGCCCTCGTGGCAGCGCCCGTCCTGGCCGCGGCAGCGCTGCTGCAGGCCTCTCAGCAGCCGGCGCCTGCGCAGGCGGCGCCAGGCAGCCTGCCTCCCACAGCCGTGCCGGGAGCCACCATCATCCCGGTGAGCGCTGCTGCGCTGCACAAAGATGGAGAGATCCGCAGGCACGCCCAGTCGTCTGCCACCTGGAAACCCACCGCCTCAGCCCGGCCATCGCCGCCCTGCCCGCAGGACGGAGACGTGACGGTCATCAGCCCGGGCGAGGTGTCGGCCCTCACGCCGTCTGAGCGGCAGGTATACAACCAGAACATGCGCATCCAGGCGCAGAACCGCACGCCGCCCGGCTTCCCCGCCTTCATCCGCACCGGCTTTGACGTCAAGGTGGTGGCCGAGAACCTCAAGAGCACGCCCTCGGGGTGAGCGAGGAGAGCATCGCGGACGGCGCGCCTGGAACACGCCGCGCGATTGCCTCTCTGACCGTTGGCGTTCTTTCTCACGTGCGTTTGCACAGGTTGCTGTACTACGACTTCAAGGAGGGCTCTGGCAGCACCCCCGAGGACGGGCAGGAGGTGGTGTTCCACTACACGGGCTACAACGAGAGCGGCACGCTCATCGACTCATCGTACCGGCAAGGCCGGCCGGCGCAGACGCGGCTGGGCATCGCCGGCATGATCCCAGGTGCGGCGGATGTGGGCGTGCGGCTGCGGCTGCGGCGGCTGCGTCGCTGCTGGCTGCTGCGCTCATCGTGCTTTGCGTGCGGCCTCGCCCCTGCGCACAGGCTTTGAAGAGGGCATCCGGGGCATGCGCGTGGGCCAGCAGCGGCGCATCATCGTCCCGCCGGCGCTGGGCCCGCCCGTGGGGCCCTCGACCTTTTTCAGCGCCAAGCAGTGCGAGGTCTTTGACATTGAGATGCTGGCCATCCGCACGTGTGAGCGGCGGCAGATGGCCATGTTCTCAGACGTGGTGTGCCAGTGAACGAGTGCGGCCGGAGCGCAGAGAGCAGGGACCATTTTGACGTTTGCCATGCGGCACATGTGCAACGGTTCCCCGGACGGCAAAACGGCTCCGCGCGCTGCGGCCCTCCTCTCCTCAAGAGGTGCATACCACTGAGCTTATACCACTTGCACACACACACACACACAACAAGGAGAGACGAGGCCGGTGCCGAACAGTGTACACGTCTGAGGCCGCCGGGCTCCGCAAGGTGGCCCACCCCGCTTGCGGCACGCAGCGAGAGCCGCCTCTCATGACCAACGCCCGCGCAGTCCATCCGGGGAGAAACAGAACACGCAGAACCCACCCAGCTGCAGTCAGTCCGAGCGCGTCAATCAGCTGCCCCAATCAGCAGCCCAGGTCGCCAGGTCGTGCGCAGGTCTGCGGGGTCCCGTGTCGCCCGTCCCCACGTCCCAGTCACCCCACCGCAGTGCCTGTCACAGAGTAGCTCCACGCCGTGCTGCTCCATGCCTCCATGCGCTGCACTTGCTGGGCCAGATCATCACCACGCTGCTGGACTGGCCAGATCGATCGAGGCGCCCCTCACGCCTCCATGGGCGCGGCCTCCTCTGCCGCGGCCGCTGCCTCGCCCTCTCCAGCTGCCGCCTCCGCTGGCTTGGCGCCCTTGTTCTTGAAGTACGTGTCGAGGTCGTCGTCGAGGTGCTTTGCGCCGAGATCCTTGTCCTTGAAGAAGTAGTTGTTGAGGTCCGCGTCCAGGTCCGCCGCGTTGACGTTGCGGTTCTCGCCACGGCCACCGCGTCCGCCACGGCCCCCTCGCCTGCCCCCGCCGCGCGGGCCTCCTCGGCCCCCGCCACCCCGACCTGGCCCTCCGCCCCTCCGCCCCCCAGCGCTGCCTGCAGGGCCGCGTCCGCCGCCTCCGCCACCGCGCTGCGGCTCGCTGCCGCCGCCGCCGCGCACGCCGACGCTGCCCCCGCCCCCTTGCTGACCTCCTCCTCCGCCTTGCCTGCCCCCCCCGCCGCCGCCACGGCCGCCGCCGCCGCCACCGCCACCGCCACCTCTCCCACGGCCGCGAGCCATGCCGCTAAGCTGTTGGGCTGGGGCTGCTGGGCACACACACTCGAATGTGGGGCGACTAGCGGTGGGCGCGCCGCTCCGATCGCTTCGAGCACGACGAGCAAGCGCGCCGAGGAGCTCCTCTAGGCTGGGGTCGTGTGACGGGAGCTGCGCTGGACTCCCGGGGGGCGTGCGTGCGTCAATCAGCGCATGGCTCGGGCTTGCAGTGAATTCTCGGCGCACCAGCAGCAAGCGCAAGACGCACCACCGCTTTACCAGTAACCCCTTCACGAACCCACAGCCCAGACCCAGGATGAGGCGCATCTTTGGCGCGCAGAAGAAGGCGGTCCCCGCCCCGACGCTGGACGAGGCCACGGACAAGCTCAACAACCGTGGCGACAAGTGAGCGCAGCGACGTGCTCAGTAGGGACGTGCTCTGCGTGCGCGTGAAGCAGGGAGGAGGAAGCCCCACCCTCTCTTGCCCCGGCTTCCCTCCAGCTCCTCTGCACGCTCCTGCAACGCCAAACTCTGCGCAGGATGGACGACCAGATTAAGAAGCTGGACGACCAGCTCGTAAAGTACAAGGAGCAGATCAAGAAGACCCGGCCGGGGCCGGCGCAGGAGGCCATCAAGCGGAGAGCCCTGCAGGTGCGCGGCAGGCGCGGGACCAGCATGCGGCACACGGGACTTGTGGGGGCTACCGGCCATCTGTGCTTGGACCAGTGGTTGTCAGGCCGCTGAGACGGCAGGGCGCGGGACGGGCCGGGGCGGTGCACCTCTGCCGCGACCGCGGCCCACGCCCACGCCTTGCTGACGCCGACCGCAGATCCTGAAGCAGAAGCGCATGTACGAGAGCCAGCGCGACCAGCTCTACCAGCAGCAGTTCAACGTGGAGCAGACGCGCTTCACCGTGGACAGCATCAAGGACACGGTGGGCACGGTGCAGGCGCTCAACGCAGCGGCCAAGGAGATGAAGACCGCCTTCAAGAAGAACAAGGAACTCGACATCAACTACATCGACAAGATGCAGGACGACATGTTTGACATGATGGTCAGTCGGTCCTGACAGAGCGCAGGCGCCAGCTGGCAGATGTCAGCAGGGCCAGGAGCGCGCTGCTGAGCGGCTCAGACTGGGCCTGGCCCCACACACGTCCTGTTGTGCCTGTGCGCAGGACATGTCACGGGAGATCAACGAGGCCATGGGCCGCTCGTACGACGTGCCCGAGGACGTGGACGAGTCGGACCTCATGGCCGAGCTGGACGCGCTCGAGGCGGACATGTCGCTGGAGGAGGGGGAAAAGGGCGCCGTGCCCTCCTACCTGCAGGTGCGCCTTCATGAAGGCGGGGGGCCGTGAGCGCCGACCGCACGCACCCAGGTGCAGGCGCTGACTCCCAGACTCATCACGACGGTTCCCGCTTGCCGCGCGCCGCAGGAACCAGAGCTGGGGGACCTGCCGGAGGCGCCCAACACGCAGCCGGTGCAGCAGCAGCACGAGGCGCAGGCGCTCAAGAGCTGACGAGGTGGAGGGCCTCCCGCTCTCCTCCAACCGCTCACTCGCTGCAGCCGCCTGTACATTGTGCCCCACACGTTGCCCTGTCCCTTCTTTTGTCGTGCGCCGCGCTGCTTTCGCTGCTCCATGCATCCATCTGTCGCCACGTTCAACCAGGAGTCAACGCGCCGCACCTGGGCAGCACACACAGCTCAGCAGCTTTCCAGCACAGCACCAGCACAACACACGCACAGGATGGCTTACTCTTACGGAGGCCACGGCGACGCCGCAATGGCGAACACTGGGTGAGCCTGGAGTGGGGTCGCGGCACCAGCCAGCTTCGCGCGGGGGAGGGCCTGCAGGCGCAGCCGCGTGGGGCAGCGAATTGGCGCTCGTTCAGCTCACGCCTTCTGTAGCCGGAGGCGCTTCCGTCGCGCTGCTGTGGGCGCGTCCCCGTTGGACCACCTTTTTCGCGCCAGTCGCTCACAAGCGTGTGTGGCAGCGCAGCGGGCACGCGCACGACGGGTGCCAATTGCCAGCACGGGCTCGCTGCAGTCACACAGTCGTCACGGCCACGCGGTCGCGCAATCCAGGCCGCGGGGTGGACTCCAGGGGCTGCGCCAGGAAGGTCGCTCACGGCGGGCGCGCTGCTGCGGGCAGCAGCAGAAGCCAGGAGCAGGCCAAACAGCACGCAGCCTCAGGAGGCATGTGCGTGCTAGCGCCAAGGCTGCTGTGGAGGCACAGGTGTGCCGAACGCGGTGTCGTGCGGCGCTCTTTGGCGTGCGCAGGGCGGCGCGGGCCGACTACCACAAGAACCGCAACCACAACTGTGAGCCACAGCGCGTGGCAGCCGAGTGTGCTTGCTCTGTGGGCTCCCGACGCCTTGCTAGCTCACCGCGCTCCGCACCGCTCGCGCTGCCGCCCGCCGCAGACGCCAGCGCCGCCAAGAGCCTGCTCTACGGCGGCGACGACAAGCCTGCCACGCCCAACCAACACGGGAAGCGCAGTGAGTCCAGCTGGACTCGCTGGACTGCGAGAGGCCCCTGAGGGTGGTCCGCTCCGCCATAACCCCCTCCGCCCCCCCCACACAGGCAGCCGCTCTCCGTCGTGCGCACGCCGCACGCCGCGCCCGTTTTCCCCCGCCCCCTCGCAGGTCCCGAACTGCCGCTGCTGCCCTTGCGCCCGCCTTGACCCGCACGCCCTTCCCCCCCCCGCACAACCCACCTCGCGCGGCCTCGGCGCCCCCGACCCGCCCCCCTTGCCTCCCATCCCTTGCCCCACTCGCAAAGGTGTGCCGCACGCCGGGCAGCACGGCGCCGCGCCGTTCGCCCAGTGGGACGGCGCGCAGCTGGGCCTGCAGGACGCCGCCGTGCAAGGCGGGCAGGTCACCAAGAGCTACACGCAGCGCAACGCCAAGAAGGAGGGCGCCGGCAAGGTCAGTGATGAACCTGGGGGGAGCTGCGGCGGCGCATGGCAGCACAAAAGCTTGGCTTTGGGATGCAGGCCGCGTCAGCGACTCACCGGTTTGTGGGCGCTTCTTGGTCACCTGCACGCCTGTCCGCAGATCTCGTCGACCGACCACGGCGCCGATGCCTACAAGGCGCAGCTGCTGGCCAACGCCTCCAACCTGGCGGCGCAGAAGCAAAAGGCCAGGGGGTCGGCGGGCCTGCTGGGGCAGCACCCCGCCACGCCGGCGCTGACGCAGCACCACCCCGACGGGCCGTACGAGGGCGGGGAGCTGGAGGAGCACCAGCACCACCGCCAGCACTTGGACGAGCCGCTGCCCGAGCCCGACCACCTCTACCGCTACTGAGAGGGGCGGCTCTCTGGCCGTTGCCAGGCAACGGGCCACCTCTACCGCTGCTGAGGGGCGACTCCCTGGCGTTGCAGGATCCTCACGCCAGGCGACGGGTGTCGCCGTTGCGTTGAAATGCGCTCGTTCGTTCGCCGCGTTGTGACGATTCAGCTCCCGCGCCTGCACCTGGACAAGGGGGCAGGCGCTGTTTGGTTCCCCACCCGCCGTGCTGTCTGTATAGATCTCTGCGCTGCTGACTTCAGGGAGACGCATCCATGCAGGAGGGCCAGCGTGCAGATGGTGTTGCCAATTGGTTCATCAGCCAACTGCCGCTCTACTGCTGGCGAGAGCAGTTGAGGGTGGCCTTTTGCACGGGCTGGCGAGGCACACATGACACGCAGAGCGTCAAATCGTCATGGGAACGGCGCAAGCAGCTCGCACGCGCCTCGCGCAAGGAGAAGGGCACCCCACCCTGGACCACCCCAACCGCAACCCACACCACGACCGCACAAGCAGCACGCAGCCGTGCGGTACGCCACGGCAGAAGAGCAGTTCGTTGCGCCTCAAGGCAGGCTGTGGCGAGCGTCCTCGGGGTGTGCCGCGGTAGCATCCACGCGTGCGGGCACGTGCACTGGTGACAGCATGGCCGGGGGAGTAGGGAGTTCGATTGAGGATAGGTGCCACCGGAGCAGCCTGGTGGGCCTCCAGAGCCCCGGCTCGCATCACCCGGCGTAGCTGATTGGCAGCTGGTCGCACTCGCCCACCAGCGGGCTGAAGAGCACGGTGGACAGGTACCGCTCGCCAAAGCTGGGCAGCACCGTCACGATGAGCTTGTCGCGGTTCTCGGGCCGCGCGGCGATGCTGCGCGCCGCGTACACGGCCGCCCCTGCGAGCGTCGCGCCGCACGTCGCGTGCACGCGGCGCTTGCCGCGCGCCCCAGCACCGCGAGAGAGGAGCACGAACAGCGATGTGGGGCCTCCGCCCCGCCTTCGCGCAAGGCGCAGAATTCTCCCCATGCGCTGCGCGGACGTGCAGCGTCGCGCGTCGGGTCGAGGGGGCCGGGCGGGAGGGGCGTCGCACCTGACGAGATGCCGACCAGAAGCCCCTCCTCGAGCGCCAGCTGCCGCGCCGTCTCCACCGCCGCCTTGCTGCTCACGCGAATCACCTCGTCCAGCACGTCCAACTGAACGCACACACGCGCGCAGCACGTGCACAGCACGCGCTTGCATCGCGCCCCAGCAGCGGAAAACCCCTTGCGGGCGCAGCCCCGCCCATCCACCCATGAAGAGCGGCCCTCCTCCCACTGCGACGAGGGAAACGCTGGACACGAGACGCCGCGAGGAGCAGGCGGCGGCGCGCGACGGCGAGGGGGCGATGGGTGCGGGCGTGGCAAACTTCATGAAAGCTGCAATAAAGCTTTCAAGTCGCTCACCCTGAGGTTCTTGGGGATGAAGCCGGCGCCAATGCCCTGTATCTGGTGGTAGCCCGGCGACCCGCCAGAGATGACGGGCGACTCCGCGGGCTCCACCGCCACCACCTGCCGGCGCGCACACACACAGCGCGCGCAGCACACGCCACACGCAGCGCGGGTGACGCTGAGCTGGCCTCCACCGCCACCACCTGCCGGCGCGCACACACACAGCGCGCGCAGCACACGCCACACGCAGCGCGGGCGACGCTGAGCTGGCCTCCGCCGCCACCACGGTGGCCTTGACTCGTTCGCGTTTTTGACGTGTGATGCGCTGTGCTCTCCGCCCCGCCGAGGCGCCCAAGCCGACGCGAAGCCCACACACACACGTGCACGCACGCACGCACGCACGCACCTGCACGCCGGGGTTTTGCTCCTTGAGGTACTGGCCCACGCCTGCGACGCACCACGCGACCCGCACACGCACACGCGCCCCCGCGCGCGCACGTGAGCGCGAGGCACGCAGCCGGTTGCGCCCCGCCACACGTGGCCACACGCGCAGCAGCCGCGCGCACGCAGGCCCTTCCTCCCTGCCGGAAAAAAGGGACGACCTGCTGGCCCTGGCTGGCGCCCTTGCCGCCACCGCCACCACCCTCCCCTCCCACACTGCGAAGGGCGCACCCGAGATGGTGCCTCCGGTGCCGACGCCCGCCACGAAAATGTCCACCTGGCCCGCCGTGTCGCGCCAGATCTCTGGCCCCGTGGTGCTGTAGTGCACCTCTGGGTTGGCCGGGTTCTCAAACTGCTGCAGCATGTAGGCGTTTGGCGTCTTGGCCACGATGCGCTCGGCCTCCTGGATGGCGCCCGCCATGCCCTGCATGGGGGCGCACGCCGCGCACGCACCGCCCTGCCCCTCTCTGGTCGTGCTCGACAGCGCGGCGGGCGCTGCCTCACCGGCCGCTCCTTCTCCTCCTCCGTGCCGCCCCCCGCGATGTCTCTCTCTGGCCGTGCACGCACGCTTCCTCCCCGCAGCCGACACCTCCCCTGCACCCCCTCACCACCCCGCCCTGCCCGCCCCCGCTGACGAACGCGCCGTGCCGGGAGCAACTCGGTCCGCGCCGCGGCGCGTGCCACGCGCCGCACCACGCACCCGGCGCCCGTCCGTGAGCACCAGCGTGGCGCCGAAGGCCCGCAGCAGCACGCGCCGCTCCACGCTCATGGTGTCGGGCATGGTGAGCACCAGCTGGTACCCCTTTGCCGCCGCCACGTACGCCAGCCCAATGCCCGTGTTGCCGCTCGTGGGCTCCACCTGCCGCAGCCAACCAGCAGCGCCGCGCCGCGCGCACACGCACCAGCGCTGTTTCGGGCGTGCGCAGCAGGCTGCTGCCTCCTGTGGCTGGCTGGCTGGGCTGTGCTGGGGGCAGAGGGTGGGGTGGCGGGGGGCTTGTGTGTGCGTGCGTGCTCACCAGCACTGTCCGGCCGGCGGCGATGAGGCCCTGCTCCTCGGCCCGCTGGATCATGGCGTAGGCGATGCGGTCCTTGACGCTGCAGAGCAGATACGGGGGGATGGGGTGGAGCGCGCGGAAGTGCGGGATCGCGCGTCGCACGGGGATGATTCGTGCCGCCGCGCCCCTCCTCTCCTTCTGGTGATAGGAGGAGAGGCGCGGCGCTCTTCCGACACGTGGCAGCTGCAGGCAGCCGATGCGGCCGCCGCCCCCACTCGGTTGGGAGCCCACGGCTTTCTACGATGATGCTGTGGCATGAGGAAAGCATGCATGCTGGCTGCTGCGCGGCGTGCGTGGCGGAAGCGTTCCTGCTGCCGCACCTGTTGCAGGGCTCCAGGCTCTCGAGCTTTGCGGCCACCTTTGCGTACGCGCCAGGACCGGGATTCACGAACACCTGCACGCGTCGTTGCACCCTCAAGCGAAGAGTGGTGAAGGACGCAGGCGCTCGATCGATCGACGAGAGGCGAGCGCGACGCGAACTGCGCAAGGACGCCACCTCTCCCCCCGGAAGAGAGCCTCCGCACCATCGGCGTGTTGCCGATGAGCAGCGTGGCGTCCTCCTGCACGCCCTCCTGCACGATGTGGATCTTGGGCTCGACCTTGGTGCCAGGAGCGGCCGAGGCCGAGCACACCAGCCGGAGGGGCGCCCTGCACAGCCTGCTGCTCGCGTGCCGCGCTCTGCAGCTGCTGCCATGGCCCAAGCGCTGCTGGTGCTGCTGCTGGAGAGCCATTCTTGCTGAAGGACGGCTCAGCTCGTGGACCCGCCCACAGCGCATGCGCGAGCGGATTTGGATTTACAGGGGGCCCGGAGCCACAGGAAAGGGAGGTGAGCACTGCAGCACAACAGCAGAACATCAGGGATCGCATCATGGCTCTGCACGGGCAACTCGACGCGTTCGCACCGCCACCACGCTACCCCCGCGCTGCGTCTGCAGCGGCCTTCTTCGCAGCCCCAAAGAGGACACACACACACACGCACACACACGCAAGCGAGAGGGGGACCTGCTGCTCCGAACGAGTCGACTGCATGAACACCATCACTGCGAGGCTCGAAGGCACAGCGTCAACCTCAGCCACCATCACCGCCACACGCCAGGCCCGGACATTGATCTCAAAGCGCTCTCCAATCATCATCAAAGAGAACTAACCCAACGCTCACCGCCGCCAGCCAGCCTGAGGAGCCTCCTTCACCCGCACTGCTAGTCGACACCCGGGGGCGCACACTCATCTGGACCGCCGCATCACAACCCCAGCCATGCAAACCACTCGAAAATTGATCATCACGGAGCGCCGCCGCTGCCGCCCTGCTGAGCCGCAGCCGCACGAGAGTGTTCGGGGAGCTTGGCGCAGGCGCGCGCTCGGGGAGTGCAACACACCACCAAAGGGGAGGGCACCACACACTCAGCGAGGAATTCTTTTCTTTTGGGGGGCAGGGGGAGGAGAGGGAGAGGAGGGGAGCCGGCAAGCACACGCACGCACACACACACACACAGCCGCACCCTCGGACGAGAGAGGGGGGCGGAAGGAAGTCCTCACACAACTCCTCGAGTGGCTGCGGCGCTTGGTTGCGAGCAGCAGCGGGAAAGAAGAAGACGCGAGAAGACGCACCGCTGCAGGGGGCCTCCGTGCTTTGGTTTTTGGTTTGGGGGGTTGCGTGGGGCGCTCGGCGCAGCGGCCGCCGCAGCTTGCTGCCTCCTGACCCTCTCCTCG
>VFQP010002483.1_pt1 | contig 20427 bp, 22 predicted proteins | sample 3512351 | NCBI WGS metagenome assembly VFQP01 (sample SAMN10412372, study PRJNA504923) | tailings metagenome | isolation source: Relicate 1 Philex TSF1 revegetated site | place: Philippines: Tuba, Benguet | collected 2017-08-29
CCGGCCGCGGCGGTGGCGACGGGGGGGAGCAGGCTAGTGGGCGCGAACAGGCGGGGCGCGCACGTGAGCGGTAGGCGGCACCCTCCTGCGGAAGGCAGCCACAGGGCGTCGTTCGCCAGTGCGCTGGCGTGGCGCCGCACGGGTGGACGGCGTCGAGCGCTGCGCGTGCTGTGCCCCTTCCCCATGCGTCTCCTGCCGCGTGCGCAGGCTGTGGAACGACGTGTTCAACGTGGCGCAGGACTACCTGCGCATCCCGCGCGGCACCATCCGCGCCACGGTGCTGATTGAGACGCTGCCCGCCGCGTTTGAGATGGAGGAGATCATCTACGAGCTGAGGGACCACTCGAGCGGTGAGTTGAGGGAGCGGGCGCGTCGCACTTGCTGTGGGGTGCTGGAGGTGGGGCGCACGGCAGCCGCGCCTGAGCTCACTCGCCCCAGCCCGGCTTCTGCCCTGGAGACGGCGTCGGTGGCTCATGCGGGGCGCCAGCGACTGCAGGACGGGGGGGAACGATCAGGGGAGAAGGAGGAGGGCGCGGCGCGCGAGGAAGAGGCACGCACAGGGCGACGGGCGTGCGGTGCGTCGTGTGAGCGGCGCGCAGGTCTCAACTGCGGGCGGTGGGACTACATCTTCAGCTTCATCAAGAAGCTGCGCAACCACGCGCAGTTTGTGCTGCCCGACCGCTCGGACGTGGGCATGACGTCGCCCTTCATGGCGGCGTACGTGCAGCTGCTCATCAAGACGTGCCACAAGAGGTGAGAGCGCTCGCGCGGGCTGGGGCACTAGGCGCTGCGCTGGCGCTTGCTCGGGCAGGCGCACGCACCCAGCGTCCTGACGCCGCAAAGCCTCCAAGCATGAGATCCTTGATCCTGCGGACGTGAGCGGCCCCTCGTCCTCACCTCATTGCCTTCACACAACGCGACGGGCATGTGCACGCGCGCAGGGGCGTGCACGCCATGGGCGGCATGTCGGCGCTCATCCCCATCAAGGACAACAAGGCCGCCAACGACGCCGCCATGGCCAAGGTGCGCCGCCCTTTTTGAGGAGCAGAAGGGGCTCAGGGCCCACAGGCCATCCTCAACACCCAGCGCGCGCCGCGCCGTCGCGGGCAGGGTGTCCACCCAAGCGTGTGCCTCGCTCGCCATCACGTCGCTGCGAGCGAAGGTGCGCGCGGACAAGGAGCGCGAGGTGCTGGCGGGGCACGACGGCACGTGGGTGGCGCACCCCGACCTGGTCAAGCTGGCGCTCGAGGTGTTCAACAAGTGAGCGAACGAGGGGTGGCGTTGAGGGTGTGTCGGGTCGCGCCGGCAGCGGGCCGCGCGCCGCTGGGGAGCAGCGGCGGGAGGCGGGCGCAGGCGCCGCTGCGGCAGCGAGCGGCGCGCGCCACGAGAGGGGCGTTTGCCGCCTGCCGGCCGGCCCCTGGTTCCGCAGGCACATGGCGTCGGCCAACCAGCTGCACGTGCGGCGCGAGGACGTGAGCGTGGGCGCCGCCGACCTGCTGTCGGTCAAGGGCATCACGGGCGCCATCACCGAAAAGGTGCGGAACGGGGCGCGCCCTGCGCGCACGCTTTCGCCTCCTGAGGCGTGCGTCGCTGCATCGTCCGCCTCGGTTCCGGGGGGAGGAAGCGGAGAGCAGCACGGCCGGAGCCAGCGTCGGGGCGGGGCGCGGGAGCCCGACAACCCCGACGACGGTGCGGTGGGGCTCCGTGCACGAGCGAGCTGTCTGTGCGTGGTGTGGTGTGTTTGGCCGCGCAGGGCGTGCGCGGCAACCTGGACGTGTCGCTGCAGTACATGGACGCGTGGCTGCGCGGGCTGGGCTGCGTGCCCATCCACAACCTGATGGAGGACGCCGCCACGGTTGAGATCAGCAGGTGAGGGGGGGAGGGAGGGCATTGGAGCGCAGAGATGCTGCTGTTTGCGGCCACTGGAGTGCAGCAAGGCGCTTGCGGCGTTGCGCTGGGCAGGCAGAAGGTGGGCGCGGAGGCCGCAGACGCGAATGGTGGTGTGCCCGCTCCGCCGCCCGCAGGTCGCAGCTGTGGCAGTGGGTGCGGCACGGCGCGCGCACGGCGGACGGCAAGCCCGTCACGGCCGAGTGGGTGCTGCAGCTGCTGCAGGAAGAGGTGAGGCCCGCCACGCCGCCGCCGCCTCCCTCGGTGCAGAGCACCGCAAGGAAACGCAGCCGCCCAGCACGTGAGACAGCGCGCAGTGCCGTGCTGTGCGCGTGTCCCGTCCCGTCGCGCGCAGCTGGACGCCAAGCGGCAGGCGCTGGGCGAGGAGCGCTTCCGGCGCTCCAAGTACGAGCTGGCGGCCAAGCTCATCGCCGGCACGGTGCAGGGCAAGGAGTACAGCGACTTCCTCACCACCATGTGCTACGAGCACATTCTCTCCACCACGGTCCGCCGCGCCAAGATCTGATTTTGCTGCTGGCAAGCTGACAAAGGGCCTCGACTTGTGTGCGCTCGCCGCTGCGTGCGTGCTTCGCACGGCTGTGGAGTCTGTTTGTCATTCTTTGTGCCCTGTTCCTCGAGCGCAGCAGCAGCAACTTCCATCGCGTTGCACCTGCATCAACTTGAGAGAACCAGCCTCCAGCGCCGGTGCAGGCAGCAGCAAACCGCCTCCCCTGCTCCACCACGCGCCACCGCCTCCGCCAGCATCACTCATGAGGGCAGGGAGAGGCCGCGGTCCATGAGCTCAGCCGTGGTGCTGCTCGCGGAGCTCGTGCGGGCGGCCGGTCCGTGCCTGGCGAAAGCACGAAAGAAAGAAAGGGGACGTGCGGTTGAGGAAGGTGTGCCGTGCACGCCCTCTGGAACTGGCGATCAGGAGTCGTGGGGTGGGGTGCAAGAGCAGCGTACCTGGTAGCTCTTGATGCCGTTCGCCGCCGCGCTGAGGCCGGCGATGGTGGCCAGGGCGGTGTGGGCGCTGTTGGTGGCCGCCTGCGGCGCCGACCAGAAGATGAGGCCCAGCGACGTGGCGGTGCCCAGGTCGTAGCCCAGGCGCTCCTCGCCCAACGCCAACAGCCGCCTGCACACGCGCACGCACGGCGGCACCCAGGTTGCTGCATCTGCGCGCCGGGCGAGCCGAGCGTGTGTGTGTCGCACACGTGCCACACCCGGCGGACAGGTAGAGCAGGGAGAAGCCGGCTGCGGCGGCTGCGCCACGCGGGTGCTTGGCCACCGAGCTTAGCCAGTAAGCCGCGCCCGCGCAACCGGCCGAGGCCACCTGCGCGCCACGCGCGACGCGTGCAGAAAGGCGCGCACGGCCGTTCCTGCTGCTACCTTGCGCGCGCTTCCTGTGCCGCTGGCGCTCGTGACGTTCTCGTGATCTCGCGCCACGAGAACGCGTGCGGGGGCAGCCGAGCGCGCCCACGTAGTGGGGGATGGGGTCGACGTTGCTGGAGAGCGTGGCGACCGGGGCCGCGGCCATCGCGGTGGCGCTCTGATCTCGGGGCACCTCGAGGTGAGAGTGCTGCGCCGCAGGCGCCGGAGTGCCGCTGCTGCCGCTGCTGGTGTTGGCGTTGCGGGACGCCATCGTTCTGCGTGATCTGGTGTGGTGGCTTGTGCGATTGGGCTTGTGGCTGCTGCGGCCTGCGCCGTCTGCACGACGACCGCAAGCCACCACCATGCGGAGCGCGCGCGCCCTGGCCGGGTTGCAGAAGGAAACTCGAGGCCGTGCGCCGCGCGCAGTCGTGGTTCTGTGTGTGCTCCGTTCAGCTTGGGCAGTGATGGTGATGTGCGGGGTGCGCGGTGGCGGTGGGGGCGCGTGCAGCGTGCTCAACACGTCAACGCCGGGTCCTTGCCGCGAGGCTCGTCCACAGTGCTGCGCGCCCCCCACCACCCCGCAAATACAGTCGTCAGAGGTGTCAGAGCGCCCACAGCCTGGTCCAGCGTTCGCATCACCATCCCGGTCAGCAGAGGGGGTCGTCGTTCAACACCGACTGGTGGGTCGCGTCAGCAGCGTCAGGTCCGGCAGTCGGGCGGTTCGTTGCGCGCGCACGCACACAAACGGGGAGCAGGCACGCACGCAGTAGATCGGCGCGCGCAAGAGAGGAGGAAGCGCGCGCGTGGCAGAGTGGTGAGCACTGTCCGAGGGTGCGGTGGGGCAAGCAAGCACGCGCGCCAAGGGCAGGAGAGGGAGGGGCGGTCACGGGCGCCCGACAAGGGGAGATGAGGGGCGGCGACATGGCCCGCCTGCAGCCCACGAGGCAGCGAGCCGACCCCAAGCAAGCTGCTGCACCGCGCATGCCTGTCTCCCTCGTCGGGAATCCCCCCGGGCGGGATGATCACGGCGCCGGGGCGGACGCTGCATGCGCTGCGTCCCGGCCAGGGCAAGCGCGCAGCCAGAGGGCCGCGTGGCGTGCCTGGCCATGCTCTGCCCACCTGAGCCGCCACAGCGCGTTGCGCGTGCGGGGCGCCTCCAGAGACGGGCCGCTGCAGGCCTGCTCCTCCTCATCCTCCTCCACCAGGCAGCCGCCGGCCCCCCGCGCGCGCGCCGCTCACTCCTCCCCGTCGTCCTCCTCCTCCTCCTCGTCGTCGCCCTCGTCCTCGGCGGCGCGCTTCCGCTTGCTGGCGCGCCCCTTGGACGGAGGCGCCTCCTCGCCGCCCTCGTCGTCGTCCTCGCCCTCCTCCTGCACACGCAGCCAGCCACAGGAGGACGATGCCCACGCACGCGTGAGGCACGCCACCTCTGCCCTCCACCGCAAGGTCCACGCGCCAACGGCGCACGACGCGCGCTGCGGCCCCCAACCCCCACCATCCCCGCACCTCTGGCTCCTCCTCGTCCTCGTCCTCGCCCTCCTCCTGGTACTCCTCCTCGTCATCCTCCAGCGGCGCGTCGCCCTGCGCGCCACACACGCGCCTTGCGCCCCCCTTATCAAGGCACGACGCCGCCTGCCGAGTCTGAGCGCACCCCACGCACAGCACTGCTGATCAGCAAAGCCGCCCTTGGATCTCATCGTGAGACGCACCACTAGCGCGGCGTACTCTGGGTTTTGGCCCTCCTCGTTCTCGTCGTCCTCCTGCGCAGTGCGCGCCACAACACGCGGCGCTGGCACCAGGCCTCCTCCCATTGGCGGCACCTGGCCCCTTGCAGGATCAGCGTGAGCTGCATCGTCCTACTGCGCCCTGTGCTGCTGCTGCTGCAGCTTGCGCGCCCCGCAGCGCCCCTCTGATCATCGGCAGCGTCGCGCACCTCGTCCTCGCCCTCGGCCCCGCCGCCTCCTCCCTGCGGCGCGGCAGCGCAAAGACAGGCAGCAGCAGAGGCTCGCCAGACGCGCCCAGGGCCTGGCCCTGGGCCGGCGTGCGCGCCTTTCGAGGGGCGCGAAAGTTGACTTCGATCCCGGCGATCCCCCGCGTGGCAGCGCCCCGCACCTCATCGGGCTGCTCCTCCGCGTCGTCGTCCTCCTCCTCCTCATCGTCGTCCTCGGCGCGGTCGTCTGCGCCAGCGGCACACACAAACCGTCAGCCCGCCAAGCGCCCCGGCGCGCGCAGAGCCCAGGACGAGGCGCCGAGACGCTGCCATTGGGCCCTCGAAGCTCACCCTTGCCCCGCTCTTGCCCCTCCAGGTACTGGAGCTCCTTGAGCACCATGGCGCGGCGCTAGGGGATCTTTGGCCCGCTGCTGGGCGCCGCTCTCCCGCGCAGGAGGTCGGGCGTCGTCACGAGCTGGTCACCACAGGAGGCCGCTGCGTGAATGTGAGAATCCGTGTATGCCTTAGCGTGTGTGCTTTTCTGCGCGGCACCAAAACTTTGACCCGAAGCGCCCAACGCGAGAAGCAGCACGGCGCTGCGCCGACAGCTCGGAGAGGCGTCGATCGGCACGCGTGCCGTGATGGCTGCACTGGTGGGTCGCGCGATGCTGCTCACCTGGCGCCCCTTTCCAGCAGTCCGTCCGCAGCACGCGTCTGGGCAAGCTTAGCAGCGCCGCTGGTAGGTCCAGTAAGCGTCAAGAGCAGCGTAGTGTGTGCTGGAGTTCCGCACTGCAGCCTGGACCGGCGCCCAGGACGACGGCCCGTGCGGCGCACTAACCCTATCGCGAAACCTCACCAGGAGGAGCAGCAAGCGCGGCGCGCGAGGGATGAGGAGGACCTCGCGGATGACCTCGCGGAACGGCGAGGCGGTGGCAGAGAGATGGGGCCCAAGGGGGGGCAGCGCACGCGGACCCGCACGCGCCCTGCGGCCAGGCGCGAGCAGCTCAAAACGCGTGCACAGGGCAGCGTATCGTATGTCGACGATGCTAGCAGACCACCGCGACGCACCTGCGAGTTGGAGCTGGCTTGACTGCGGTGGCTGCGCTGGCTGCGCCGGCCGCCCCGGGACATGCGACCCTGCGAAGCACACACAAGCGCAAAAGCTCCGCCCCCGCAAGCACGCGCTCGACATCAACACACACATCGCGCCAACGACATGTCCGCAGGCGCTTCTGTGGGCCACCAGGTGCGAGCACGCGCCCCGCCCCGCCCCGCCGCGCACTCTTCCAGCAGCCACAAGCTCGCACGCGCAGCCAAACCGTCACGTTAGCTGCGTGGCAACCCCGCGCTGGAGCTTTCTGGCCTACCAGCGGCCTGCCTGGCCCAGCAGCAGCGGCGCGGCGATGTCACCGCGACGGCCGCGCTTCACCTCCCAGCAGCCACGCGCGCCCAGCCTGCCTTCGAGCGCCTCGGCTGGAAGGCGTCCTCGGGCCTGCACACGTGTGCTGCACGGCGCAGGTGGAGACGCCGGCGGACCAGCCCACCGCTTCACGCGCCGCCGCGCCCGTCGCCGCCATGGCCTCCACCGTGGACCCCATGCCGCACTGTGAGCCGCCAGGCATTGCGTTCCTGCGTTGCGCCAACCATCCCTCCCTTTCATTCCAAAGGCGGTCTGCGCAGCACGCTCGTGGCGCTCCTTCAAGGCCAAGCGTGCTTGCGCACGCGCGTCCCTGCAAGCAGACCTCATGACGGGCGCTTGCGGCCTGGGCTCAGCCTACGCCTACCGCAACAACAACCGCAAGGCCGCCGCCGCGGCCGCCGCCTTGTCGGGCCTTTACTTCCTCGCCGCGTGCGTGCCTCCCTGCCTCTGCATTGCGCTCCAGGCGGCCAGCGCGGATCCTTCAGGTGGTCCTCTGCGCGCCGCACGCCACGGCTCCCAATTCGCGCAGGCAGCTTCTGGCCCAGGGCCACGCCAGGCTGGGGAACGACGTGGGCGCCGTCACGTCGCTGGCGCTGCTGGGAGTCACGGCGCCAGTGGCTTATCGTTCCGGCGGGGAGGTCTACACCACCAGCATGGCCACGCTCGCCGGTGCGTGCGCCGCACTTCCAAGGAAGGGCTGCAGGCGTGCGGAGCAGCAGGTCCGAGGGTGCTGCGTGCGGTGCCGGTGGTGCGCGTCGTGAGCGTGTGTGCAGGCCTGGCGAGTGTCACCAACTCGATCAAGGCGTACCAGCAGCGGAGCGGGCTGCCCAAGGAGACGCACTTTACGCGGGAGTGAAGAGCGCCGCCTGGCGGGCGGCTGCTGGCTGTGTTTGTGGTGCAGCGCTAGGGAGGCGGCAGCGTGGCGGCGTCTGCATGCGTTTTTGAGGCCGGGTTGAGCTGAGGGGTGAGGGAGCGTGTGGCATCGCTTGCGTTGGTCCAGGGGAGGGGGTCCGTCGACAATCACGTTGCAACGGTCGTGGGAGGGCAACTTGAAGAGGTCCAAGCAGAACGGGAGCACGGGACGGCGGCAAATAAGAACGGGGAACGAGCACCGTGAGGAAGGACAGACAAGCAAAGCGATTGGTAGGACAGGAGGAGGCCTGCCCCTCAAGAGAGGAGCGAAGGAGGCTCAGAAAAGCAATTCGTGCCGCACAGCCAACTCTGGCAATGCACGGCACTCGCCAGCTGACACACACTGCCAAAAGCGTCTCGTTCGCGGCGCCACAGGCAAGCACGCCTCTGTCCACTTTGCCCCGTGCGCTGCGGACTTGACCGCGCTTCTCCACAGCCGCGCCGCCGCCTCAGCAACGTTGGCGGCAGCCCTATGAGGCGTCTCCTCCTCACGAGGCGGGCGCGGCGGCCGTGGCATTGGCGGCCTCGGCGGCGGCCTCGGCGTGCTTGGCGATGACGGCGCGGAGGTGGTCCAGGCGCGCGCCAGTGAAGCTCTCCACGCGGCGGCCGCCCCGGTACATGGTGAAGGTCGGCTGCGCGCGTCAGCACCGCCACACCAACAGCAAGCGTGCGCTGCTGTCGCAGCAGCGGGCGAGAGCTGGTGGTGGCTCGTCGTTTGCTCCCGTGCACAGCGATCAAAGCGCGATGCTGCTGCTGATGAGGCACTTCTTCGGCGCACCACGCCGGTGATGCCGTGGTCGTTGACGGTGGCCTGCAGCCCGTGGTTGTCAATGTCAATCTTGAGGAACTTGACCTGCAGGCAAAGTCGCACCGGGTGCAGGCGCAAGCACAGGGCGTCTGGTGCTCCCCATGCTGCTGCGATAGAGAGAGAAAGCATGGCGCGGCGCGCTTGCGGCACAGCTGATTGTGTTGATAGCCCAAAAAACGCGGCGCCGTGGCGTGGCCCCGGCCGCACCTGGGGGTAGTCGACGCTCATGCTCTCGTAGTGAGGGGCGATGAACTTGCCTGCGCAGCACAGATCGTTGAGTTCCATGCACGGCAGCCTTGTGAGGCCTTGCGGCACAGCACCTGGGCTGCTCGCCGCTCCACTGCTGGCCACGGGCGTGGCCGCCGTGCTTGAACGTATGGAGGATCTTGGGCCAGCACTCACATGGCCCGCACCACTGCACGCAAACAGGCATGCAGGGATCCGACAGGGCCAGTGGTGGAGCAGCGGCGGCGGGCGGCGGAGGTGCGCCCCCTCCCGATCGCGCCCCGCACAAGCAGCATGCCTCACCTTGGCGGTGAAGTCGACGATGGCCAGTCCCTGGTTGTCTGCACAGGCGGGCGCGCACGTACGCCAAGCCAACGTGAGGGAAGGCCGACACTGCGCCTGCCTGCACCACGGGACCTCCGGGACGCCATTTCTCGTCGCGCGCTCACCGGCCAGCTTGTCGAGGGTGGCGCGGAACTCAGCGTCGGTCTGCACTTCAATCACGGCGTGCGCAGGCGCGCTCGTGTGCAGCGCGCTGCGCCACGGCGCCCCCGACACCAGCTTCGAGAGCGCAGGGGCCGCCTGCTGCAGCAGGAAAGGCTTGGCGAGCACTTGCTGCGCGAGCGTGAGCATGTTGTCTCTCTGTGCTTGTGGTGGGGTGGCGTGTGCTCCTCCACAACTTTTGCAACTTGTGGCGGCCAAAGATCCACATGCCGCGCCCGCCGCACATGCGTAACCGCCTCGAGAGCGGCGAGAACAACAACACCAGGCGCTCAGGCGGTCTTGCGGTGCTTGCGCGTGAGCTCGAACAGCACGGCGGGCAGCCGGTAAATGTTGAGCAGCGCGCGGAACAGCTGCTCCTCCAGCACCAGCTCGCCCGCCGCCCGCGCCGAGTAAATGTCCTGCACTCTCGCCAGGCAGGCGCGCAGTGAACGGCGACGGTCAACTCGATGTTCCGCAGCGGGCCATTCGGGGAGGTGGGGCCGGCAGCAGCGGGGGCGCGCACCAGGCACAGCGTGACGAGGCGCCGGCAGCTGGGCAGGTCCTCGGTGGGGATGCGCAGCCTCAGGTTGCCGATGGAGAGCCGCAGCAGCCGCGCGAAACCATACCTGCACACACGCAGACGATGCAGCAGCGGCGGCGGGAGAGGGAAGTGTGCACGCCTGCGGGCGAGAGGCGTCGGGCGTCGCGGCGACGTGGCCAGACGGTGACTCACACAAAGGTGATGTAGAGGCCGGTGATGCCAAAGGACGAGAGCGTGGCGCCCAGCAGGCCCGCCTGCACCCGCTCCAGCACCACCACCGCCTGGGGGCCCTGCACAGCACGCGTCGTGCGAAGCACGACCCAGCATCGCAGTGTGTGCCTGCCGCTCTGCAGCCTCGCATCATCGCCGCACGGGCGACGCCTGCTTGCTCACGCATGCGGCCGAGTGTGCGAAGCAGCCCCGCGTCAAACATCACCTCTCCCACTGCCCGTGAGGACAGGAGGCGCACCTGCAGGGTCTCAGGGCAGCCCACTTGCGCCGCCGACCCGTTGCCGCCCACGCGCTGGCCCGCGCCGTCCACCACGCCGCACGACAGCTCCCACCTGCGACGGCAATGGCGACGCACCTGACCCCGGGCCCCTCCGCATCGCAAACGCTCCCTCGGCGCTCGCCCGCTTCAGCCTCGTCCCACTCCCCGCTTGCGCGCACTCACCAAAGCACCGGGCCGTCTGTCTGCAGCGCCAAGTCGCACGCCACCTGCACACACACAGGCAGCCCAGAGGCACGCACGCACCAAGCACGCGCCTCACGCGGCAGCTCGCCGCAACTGCCAGGGGGCTATGCGTCCCCACCCAGAGCACGTCAGGCGTGCACAGCGGGGACGGAAAAAGCGCGCACCATCTGCCTGACGTACGGGTCGACCGGAGGCGGCCCGTCGCCGCCCGAAGGGTCCGTGCCGTTGCCCGCCGCCCCGCCGCCGCCGGCCGGGGGGGCCCCGCCGCCGCCCGCGCCGCCCTTGCCGCCACCTGCAGCGCCGGCGGCGGCGCGTTGCTTTGAGCGAGCTGGTTCGTGCAAAAACGCTGAGCACGAGGTGTTGGCGACACATGTGAGCAACTGCCGCACGCCCGGCGGCCCGGCGATCGTGGCAGCCCGCACGCTGGCCAGTCGCGCGTGCGGCCGCCAAGCGCTGTAAAGCCGGGCACGCACCCGGCGTGGACGGGGAGCGCTGGGGGTTGTCCTCGAGGCCCAGGCGCAGCGAGCACGTCTCACCCTTGGCCTGCAAGCCACACCGCGCGAGTAATGAGGAGTGCTCACCACTCCTGCGTCACGCCCAACAAGCTCGCGGCCAGCTGCCAAGTTCGCGACGCTCCTGAATCACAAAGCGGTGCTGCAACTCGCCAGGCTCTCGCAAGGAACGGCGTCAGGCGGGCCGTCGACAGAGCTCTGCCAAGAGAGAGCAGGGAGAGGGTGAGGCGCACCTGCCAGAGCAGCGGGTAGAGGCCCGCGGGGCCGGGGTGCCCTGGCAGCGCCCCGTCGGGGTCCGAGGCGTTGACCCGCTGCAGCTGCGCTGAGGCGCGCTGCCCCCGCACCACCTGCGACGCGCGTGCAAGCGCCATGCAAGCGCCGTGCAAGCACGCGCGAGGGCTGCAGTCCTGGTGTGCGCTGGCCCTCAGCGCCTGGCCTTGAGGCGCCGGTGGCCAGCAAAGCGTGCGGCGACATAAGCCCTAAGCCCTCACCTGCATGAGCTCGTCCCGGGACTGCCCCGACAGCTCCAGGTTGAGCGTGGTGGCGCACACGGGCCCGGCGCCGCGCCCGTTGGCCAGCGGCGCGCTGCGCGGTCACGGGCACGGCCACCAGCGGCAAACGCTTGCACGTGAGTGCCGGGCAGAGGGCACACCGCAGGCCGCGGCACCTCACAAGGCTCAGGACACGAGCCTTGAGCTCACGAAACAGCCCTGAGCCATGCATGGCCGCAGAAGAGGGCGCCGAGGACCGCCTCACCTGCGCGTGATGGACCACTGCAGGCTGAGCTGCGCCTGGGAGCTGTTGAGAAGCTGCAGCAGGTCGCGCCGCGCCGGCGGGCTCAGCGCCCACACGCTCTGAGAGTCCTGCGACGTGTGGAAACAGGGAGAGGCACACTCCAAGGAACTGCTTTGGGCCGGTCAGGCGCAAGGTCCCTGCGAGGTTCTGCAGGCCTCGCGGCCTTCGCTCCGTGCCATTCTGGCACACAGAGGCGCGTGGAGCGCGTGCGGCGCCGGCGCCGAGCGGTTAGGGCTGAGCCAGGGCCCACCTGGGACATGCACATGAGCTGGACCTGGGCGTTGTCGTAGCCGGCCAGTGTGGGCGGCAGCAGCGGCAGCGGCGGCGGCTCGCCGGGCTTGGCCTCCCTGCGACGGTAGCCCGCTAACAGACCTCAGACCAACCTCTCAAGCACACTGCCTGGCTTGACCAACACTAAACGCGGGCTCGGAGCGGGCGTGTGACGGATGCGCATGGCTTTCCATGCCCCGCTTGCGGCGAGCACCGAGCAGCCTGCCCCTGGCACTCCGGCGTGATGCTCCAAACGGAGCAGGGACACGCGCAGGCTCGCACCTGGTGATGCCCCAGTCCACCACGTCGTACCGGTACCCCGAGGACAGCAGCGGGAAGGTCTGGCGCGGCCCGCTGCCCAGCGGTGCCGCCTGCACAGGCAGGGCCCCACGCGCGCTGTGGGGAGCGTGCTCAATCCTCATGTCGGAGGTTCGACCTCCAAGGCGCTGACTGCGGCCGCCGCGCTGAGTACGCTGCGGCCCCCCATCGCCAGACCACCGCCCGCCCTCCCACATCCCGCACCTGCGCCACGCTGACGTTGACGGCCACGCTGAGCACGCTGGGCGCCGTGTAGGTGGGCGCGCCCTGGCTGAAGACCAGGGGCGGCAGCCACAGCACCAGCAGCAGCGCCGCCAGCGTCACCACCCCCTGCAAGCACGCATGCCAACAACACGTTCTCATTTCTTCGCCTTGAGCTCTGGCCCAGGCACCACAGTGACACCCTGCGCCCTAAAACTGTATCTGTCCTGAGCGCCTCCAAGGCAACCGTGTCGTTCTGCAAGGAACAGGCGTCGTTCGCCGCGCGCCGCACGCGTCCAAGCCCTGAGACCATGCGCCCAATCCCTCCTCCTCCTCCTCCTCCTCCTCCTCCTCCTCCTCCTCACCTGCAGCACCTTGGCGTAGCGCGGCACGCGGTCGCCCACCTTGCGCCCCGACATCATGTGCCGGCGCGCGGCGGCGATGAAGAGCGACGCGCGGATGTCCTCAAGCTTGAACCACGAGTACCTGCATGTGCGTGGGGAGAGTGGCACGCAAGCCTTGACTTAGGGTTCACGTTTGGAACCAGCAGCCACGCTCTCCTCGTGTGCTCGCGCAAGCGTGGCTGGGCATGCGGGAGGAGCGCGTGGGACTGGCCGGGCGATGATGGTGGCAGGCAGGGGCGGGGCAGGGAACCCTAGGCGAGGCGCTCACAGGTCGAGGGTGGTGGCGGTGCACGTCCAGTCCAGCAGCGTGCGCAGCTCGTAGACAAACGGCACTGCGGGCATTGCGGCGAGGAGAGGCCTCCTTTCAGCAGCACGGGCTGAGCCGGCGCCCGTCCGTCCGGCGGCGGTGCAAGACCAAGACCTCAAGAGTTTGGGACGCTTGCAGCTTCATCCCTGGAAGACGCGCGGTGCGGTGAGAGGCGCGTCGCCAAGCCCTAAGCCCTCACCGGCGAGGAAGACCTGGTACGCCATGAAGTGCAGCGTGTCGGGGCGCCGGTAAAAGAGCGTGGCGTGGCGCCCCAGGAGGTGCGTGCCGATGCCGCTGAGCGACGGGTAGCCCCACATGAGCTGCTTGGCGCCTGGACAGGCAACGGAAAAGGCTCCATCGCACAGCCCCACATGAGCTGTGTGGCACCTGAACAGGCGACAGGAGGGTGGTGGATACGACCTCCGGCCGGCCGCACTGCGCTGCAGCTTGTGCAAGTGTGTGCTGGCGGGCCGTGGCGTCAACGCTGCAGCACCGTGACACCATGTCATGGTGTTACAGTGCCATGCAACGACGACGACAACGAACACGCGCTGCTGCGGCGCGGCGAACCTTGCCGCGTGGGGCGTGCGTGCGCTCTGCGCGGGGCAGTGAGGCGCGCTCACCGAGGGCCCAGGAGATGCACCGCAGCGTGAGGAACACGCGCACGTGCGCCCTCGCCCACGAGCCCTCGTGCGCGCTCCAAAAGTGCGCCAGGCACCACGGCAGCAGCAGCGCCTGCGCGGTCGACGGACGGCCCACCACAGCACGCACAGCGCGCTCGTCAACGCTTCGTGCTGAAGTCTGCGGGCAGCGCCCCGCTCGCTGGATGCAGAGTGCATGCGCACGCACGTTGCCGGCGCCCAGCGTCAACACCACGGCTTCCATGCCAAGCAACGATCGGCCCGCCGTCGGCCCCCCATGCGCCCAAGCCCTAACGCAAGCCCTACCAGGGACGCGAGGTGCAGCACCAGCTTGATCAGCTCGCTGCCCAGCGTGTAGGCCGTGCGCTCGGCCACCATGAAGCCGAACAGCACCATGAGCGCGCCCAGGTAGGGTAAGGGTAGGGTTCGCGTGTCGTCGCCAAGGTCCGACAGCCCCACCGACGAACCGCTTGTCACGGCTGCGGGCGGCGCGCGCATCGTGAGCACAAGCCAAGCGCCCAAGTGTCGGCGGCCCCACAGCAGTGGCGGAGTCGAGGCGTGAGCGCGGACGCATCGTGCGGCCGAACAGCAAGCGAAGGCGCCGACGGGCGGGGGTGCAGCTTTCCTGTTGGCTTGCCCCGCCCCTGGGCCGACGCCCCATCTGCCTCGCCGCTGATCCTTCCCGATTCGCACGGGCGTGGCCCGTTCCACCAATGCGGGTTGCCCCGTGGGCGCTCGACATCGCGCCATGCTCCCTCATCGCTCACCCGAGTAAAAGACGGTGGCGTAGACGAAGCTCACCACGTCCACCGTCAGGCCCCAGGTGTAGAGGTCCTGCGGCTGCTGCGCGTGCGGCTGCGGCCACCGCACCCGGAACGGCAGCTCGCCCACGTCGCCGGGTCGCGCCTGCCCGGGCCCCAGCCCACCGCCCGCGGTGCTGCGCCGCTGCAGCGGCTGCGGCTGCGGCGCGGCGGGCGCTGCGGCGGGTGGAGCAGCGCCCGTCGCGGCGGCGGTGGTGGAGGGCGTTGGGCGAGGCGCCGCCGCAGCGGCGGCGGCGGTTGCGGCGGCGACAGCTGCGAAGGCCGAGGTGATGCCGGAGGGGGAGGACGGCGTGGGTGTGAGGGTGGCAGGGGTGGCGGAGGGGAGGGCGGTGGGGGGCGGCAGGGCGGCGCGCGGCGCCCAGGGGACGGGGTGGGAGGTAACGGCCGCCTGCTCCAGCCTGCGAGCGGTGATGGGTGGGGCAGCGAACCCTGGGCCAGGTGGCGGTGCTAGCTCAGGGTCTGAGTCGGCAAGCGTGTGAGGGAAGCACGCAGTTGCCAGGGCAGAATGGCGCAGCCACTGCCAGCGTGAGTGGAAATGGCTCGCTTTTTCTTCTCGCACGCACGCGCCAGCCACAGCCCTAAGCGAGCGTCCGCACTGCTCCTTCCCTGTCTGTCCTGTTGCGCTCGCCACACACCTGGCCTGCTCGTTGGAGATGGCCAGCAGGGCGTCTGCGGTGAGGGCGGCGGGGCGGGCGGGTTGCACCGGCCACTTGGGCTCCTCCTCTGCACGCAGCCAAGCAAAGGAAGCACACGTCATCTGCCATGTTGCGCGCTTGCGGCTTGCTGCTGATCCCTGCCGCCTGTGCGCCGGGCAGCCGCCCGTTTCTGTCAGCGAAAGACGCGCAGTGCGCTGCGGCGTGAGGCACTCGCTCACCTGGTGAGTGGGCGTGCGCCGCTTCGGGCTGCAGTGCAGCTGCAGACCTGGGTGGGTCGGGGACACAACCCTACCCCAAACGCGAAGCTCTCACCTGGCGAGTGGGCGTGCGCGGCGTCGGCGGGCGGCAGCACCTCTAGCAGCAGCGCCGCCGTGCACCCGTCCGGCCGCAGCATGCAGTGCTCCAGCCTTAGCACCAGGGGCACCGCGCGCCTGCGACCATCGCAGGCACCACCACGCCACACGCAGGCACGCACGTTTGATTGTTGGAGTGTGCGTCTGCTCATGCCGCGTCCCTGGGCTGAGCACAGCTGAGCGGTGTCTCACCCCAAAGCGTGGCTTGCAATCGCTCAAAGCAGCTCTCCTCTCCCACCGACAGCGAGCCCGCCTGCCCACCTGCCGCGCGGGGTGGCCAGAGGGCCGCCCAGCGCCTGCTGCGCCGCCGCCACGGCCGCCGGCCAGCCCACCCGGCCCCCTCCCGCCGCTCCTCCTGCACCACAAGGCACCATCCGCACGCACTGAGTTGCAGGAGGACGGCGCGCCTCGTTCAGGCGAGCGCGGAAAGCACAGAGCGACCTGTGGCGAGCGAACTCTCTCTCTCACCTCTGGCGCCGTCGGAAGAGGCGCGCGCGGACGGCCCCACCGCGCCGCCCCGCTCCGGCCTCGCCGCCTGCGGCTGGCCGCTCGGCGGCGGCGGCGGCAGGGCGCCGGCCGCGGCGGTTTCTCGGTTTGGTTGGGGCGGTTGGGCGCCGCCCGACTCGCCAGGACCTTGGCCACCACCTGCCACGCGTTTGCCAGAGCAGTGCAAGAACCCTGTTGCTCGCCCCCCGTCAGGAAAAGACGTGGTCCGCACCCCGCCTGGCCAAAACCGCGTTCACACCGCCGAGCAAAGCGAGGCTCTGCACACGCGCCCCTTACCCGGCGCCTGCCCGCCGATGGCAGAGGTGGACAGCCGCCGGACCGTGCCGCCCGCGGCAGCGGTGGCGGTCGCGGAGGAGGCGGTAGCGCCGCCGTCGGCTAGGGTTGCCTGCCCCACATGCACCAGGCGGCCCAGCTGCTGCGTCAGCGCGGCGCGGGTGGCCGAGGTGGCGATGGCGGCGGCAGCGGCGCCGGGCGTGGGCCACGTGAGCGTGAGCTGCACCCAGTGGCGGGGCACCTCGTGGGGCTGCGACACCACCCTGCACGTACGCATACACACACCGTGTGCGTTCAGCTCGCTTGCCTTTGTGCTTCGAGACATCAGATTCGCCCGGTAGCTGCGCTCTGGCCCCTTGCTGTCCAGAAAAGATGTACAATCCAACACATACACGCACAAGTCACTTCTTGTTCCTCTGGGGCGGGGAATCGAGAGGAGCACCTCACACGCGGCTACGACACCTCTGCACGCATGGGGCCCAGCGGCTTCGCTGCCCCATCACTGAACAGAGCCAAAAGCGCACGGGCCCGCGCACCTGTACACCTGCCCCAGCTCCCGCGCCGCCGCGCCCGCCTGCCGCCTCAGCCACCCCAGCCGCCGCAGCACCGCCCGCCACGTCCGCGCCCGCCGCCGCACCCACCCCGCCAGCCCGCTGCCCTCCTGCCGCGCCCCTCCCGCCGCCGCCCTCTGCCCCGACGACGACGGCATCGGCGCGCCCAGCCCCAACCCCCCGCCCCTCCCCGCCGCGGCCCGCCCCCTCGCCCCGCTGCTCGCCGCCGCCGCCGCTGCTGCCGCGGCCACTGGTCGCGTCTGCGAGTCGCTCCCGAAGACGTGCATGAGCGTCGCCAGGTAGAGCACGAACATGGGCAGGCAGGCCTTTGCCGTTTCGTGAAGCCCTAACGTGGCCATGAGGCGGTGCACGTAGGGGTCGCTGAGCAGGCCTGAGCAGCCCTGCACCGCCGCGACGCCGAGCGCGCCGGCCGCGCCGCCGGAGAGGAGGAGGCGCAGGGAGGAGGCGGAGGGGGCCGGGGCGCCGCCTTGCGGCGCGGAGGCGAAGGCGGCCGTGACGCCGCACATGCAGTTTGCGATGCAGAGGTACGTGTACTGCAGCACCAGCAGGCCCTCGGCGTAGACCAGCGCCGCCTGCACGCGCATGGAGATGGCTTGGGCTTAGGGCTTGCCGTAGAGCTCACCCCAGGACCGCCCCACCTCGTCGACGCAGGCGCCCGCTTGGCACCTGAAGCCCCGTTAAAAAAGAAAAGAGGTGCTGGCGTGGGGGCAGGAAACCAACCGTGGAGGCGGCCCGATGGGCTCACCTGCCAGTAGGCGGGGGGCGGTTGGTGCGCCAGCAGCGTGTAGGTCATAAGCGCCAAGGTGGGCAGCAGCGCCAGCACGCTCCCGTCGTTGATGGTGAAGACCAGCGACGCCGCGCACACCACCCACACGCTGCGGGGCCTGCGCATGCATAGGGCGGGTGAGGGCCCGCGACGAAAACTGCGATCGCCGCTGCTCTTCCTCCAGTTTGCTTGGCCCGTCCCGAACAACCCAACTGTTGTAGCAAAAGGTAGCATGAAGATGGCGCCTCACCTAGAACCTTGGCCGGACCAGAAGGACACCCAGCCGCGGCGTAGCGCCGACAGCCACCTCCGGCCCGCGCCGCCGCCCCGCGGCGCCGCCCGGACTTGCGGCGCCGCGCCCTCGGCCGCCCCCTGCGCTGCAATTGTGGGCCCGCCGTCGGCTGTCGGGGCCGGCGGCGGCGGCAGCGCCGCGCTGCTGGCGTCCGGCCGCGCGGACGGCGTGGCCGCGGCGGCGGCGGCGATGCTGGTAACGCTGCCCGCCATGGAGGCCGCAGCGGGGTACGCCGCCGGCGGTTGGGCCGGCGGTTGGGCGGCGGTTGCCGCGGCGGCGCCTCCTACAGCCGGCGCACCATGGCAGCGCGCCGCGGCTCCCTCGTCAAACCCAAGCAGGACCGAACTTCGTCCGTCTCGCGTCCCAAACCCCTCATGCAGGGTGTCACCAGTGTACCCGCCAGCACGCGCTACCGTCCGACTTCAACCCTAGCCCCTCCGCAAAGCCCTCGCACGTACCTGCCAGGGCCAGCGGGTGCAGCACGCCCTCCCCTCCGCCCTAAACCCTAATCCCCCTCCGCAAAGCCCTCGCGCGCACCTGCCAGGGCGCCGTGCTCCTGGTCCGCCAGCGGGTGAAGCATACTGCCCGCCCGCGCCGTATAGGAGGCGGTGCTGCGGAGGAGCTGCTTCTCGGCGGCCGCCAGGGGCAGGTCTGAGTCCAACACCTCTGCCAGGCCCGTCACGCTCACCAGGCTCTCAAACAGCGCCGGCTCAAAGCCACCTGTACGCAGCAAGCAGACGCGTGGGGACGGCTCCTTGCCTTGTGCGGCACCTGGCTCTCCAACAGCGCCGGCTCAAAGCGACTTGTAGCAACATGTGCAGAGTCTCGCCGTCTGCTGCGCCTGGCTCTCACAACGGGTCCTCAAAGCCTCATCCAACGGCGCAGGTGCCGCTTCCGTGCTGTTTGGGTGACAGACCAACATGGGCCCTGTGGACAGCCCAAGCCCCAACCCTAGCCGTCACCTGCGTTCTGCGGCTCGCGGAACAGCGCCTTGAGCTTGGCCACGCGCTTCTGGCGCACCGCCACCTGCAGCCCCGCCGTCAGCGCCGCCCTCGCCTGCGAGCGCAAGACCGTGCCACCGGTGAACCGCTAGGCGTCATACATCATGTGTTTTGGCTCGCTTGCCTTTGTGCTGCGAGACGTCTGATACGCCCGGTAGCTGGGCTTCGGCCCGCCGAGGTGTCCCAACAGATGCAAAATCCAACACAGACACACACACACACACACGTGCGGCGTGGCCACGTCGCACCGCAGCCATCTCCACTTGGCTCGCCTCAGCGGACGAGACAAGACGCTCTGCACGCTGGCGAAACGGAAAGCAAGTGCTCTCCTGCGTCCCCCATCGCCCCCCTCCCTCCGCGCCTTGACACCTTTGGGGCTCTGTCTGCTCTGTCTGAGAAAGGAAGGAGAAAGCAAGCGCTCTCCTGCGTCCCCCATCGCCTCCCTCCCTCCGCGCCTTGACACCTTTGGGGCTCTGTCTGCCCCAAAGATGCAAAAAAGGAGGAGAAAGGAAGCGCACTCGCCTGCGTCTCGACCTCGGCCCGCTGCCGCTCGCGCCGCCACCGCCGCGCCGACGCGTGCTGCTGCTGCACGCACAGCATCACCTGCGACGCGACACCAGTGTGGGCAAGCAGCGGCGACCGCAGGGCGTCCTGCAGGGCCCCAGCTCGCCTGCAGAACACTAGTGCAGAAGCTGCAATGCGGAGGATAACCGCGAATCACGTACCGACCAAGCACCAGGTCCGCCACCGTCTGCCCCTCACCTCGCGGTAGATGTCGGTGCGCAGCAGCTTGGCGTGCAGGCGCAGCAGCAGCCACAGCACCAGGTCCGCCACCGCTTCGGACGCCAGCAGAACCAGCAGCGGCGGCGGCGCGGCGGCGGCGGCGGTCTGGCCGCCCGAGGGGCGCAGCTTGCACAGGCCCAGCAGCTCGGGGAGGGTGCAGGAGGCGGCTGTGGTGGGCGGCGGCGAGGGCGCAGCGCCTGCGGGTAAGGTCACAGACAGCCGCTGGGGGGCTTTTTCTTTGCTGGTTTGGAATTCCTTCCCAAGTGGGACAGTGGTACGCAGAGCAGCGCGGCCCCGCGGTGAGAGGCGACGAGCTTACCGATGCCGCCGTCCGAGGGGTGCCAGGCACCGTGCACTCTGCCGGTGGGGCCCCAGTGCAGCGCGTGGCAGGGGTTGTCCCAGTTGAGGCCCAGCAGCGTCTGCAGCGGCACCTGCGGCCACAGCACGCAGAGCACAGCAGGAGTGCGCCGCAACGGAACTCAACATGCGCGTGCCCAGCGAAGCCCGCGCGCATGCACGCGAGCCCTCAGCCAAGCCCTCAGCGCGCGGGCGCGCGCACCTGGTACAGCACTTGCAGCACCAGCACCAGCAGGTTGAAGGCCGGCAGCATCCAGAACGGCGTGCCGGGAAGCAGCTCCGCGCCCGGCGCGCCGCCGCCGCCGCCGCCGCCGGCGGGGTCGGCCGCCGCGA
>VFQP010002484.1_pt1 | contig 20426 bp, 31 predicted proteins | sample 3512351 | NCBI WGS metagenome assembly VFQP01 (sample SAMN10412372, study PRJNA504923) | tailings metagenome | isolation source: Relicate 1 Philex TSF1 revegetated site | place: Philippines: Tuba, Benguet | collected 2017-08-29
ACGCGCACCAGCGCGTCGGAGAGCGGTCGGTCGGGGGGGGGGGTGGGGAATCTCATCGACGCCATGCAGGTTGCTGAATAGCAGGGATTCCAAAGCACGTTCCTATATTTTGTGGTGGTGGTGTGGGTGTTGGAGTAGGTTTTGTATTGTCAACTATATGGTCCTTAGACACACCTTGTCTGCATCAGCCTGGCGTTGCAGGCGTGCAGCATTGTCCAGCTGCTTGGTGGTCATGGGGAATACGCACCACTGATATCACTCGTAGTGTTGTCTTGTAATGCGTGCAATGGCAATGTGCAGGGACGAAATGAGGTTGGTTTGTTGACAGACGGCGTGATGGATTGGACTGCTGTTGCTCTCGTGGGCTCGTGGGATTCTTTGTGGTTTCCGTCGTAATGGTATGAACGGTCGTGTGCACCTCGTGTTGGTTTTGTGGGTGGCGAGAATGCGAGATTGTGCGAGAAGAAAATGGGGGTGTTGTATTTGTGTTTGACCATGGGAAGAGGCATGTTGACTCACATGATCATGGTGGGTAGTACAATGTCTTGCACTTCAAGCCAAGCACCTCCATCAGCATGCAATGGCTACCAAGGGAGACCAACACAGTGTCATCACAAGGCGTGTGCTACGACTGTACTTGGCCTCAGGCAACCATGCATCTTCCCACAGAGAGAGAACAATGCCAATACAGGTGGCTTGACAAGTGTGCCATCATGATTGGCCATCATGATTGTAACATGATGTGTTGAGACCGATGATACCTTGTATGATTATGTAGGATTCAGGGTTGATATATGTCTTGTGTTTTTCATGTCGTCTTTCTTATGTAGTCAACGTTGCATTGCGCAATGTGTGTCATCAATTGAAAATGTGATAGTTTGTTGGTCAAACAAAACAATGATCATATGTAATGGTATGAGATGTAATCATACACCGTACAAATCAGTCAACATTATGGTCAACCCAGCCACCATCATCTGTTTCCCTGGTAATTCCCTGCCATCATACTCATGGTAGTTCCTTGTACACAGTCCCTGCTGCTGCTGGTGGCCATATCTGTTGTGGAGAGAGGACAGCACTCACTATCACACACTGTCAAACTCACATCATGTCAAACACAACATGTACACATGTACACATGAACACATCCACACACACACCACCACCATCATCATCATCATCAAAATCATCATCCATACCGTCACAACAGCTCGTGCACTCACAAGGGCAAGGGGTACAGGTCCATAATGTCTTGAGTCATATGAACGACTGGCATTGTCACCTTCCACCCACACATGACCTGGGGGGACCTGAGTAAAGGAAGAGTATGAGTGTGTGTGTGTGGAGAGAGCATGTGTAGAGGAGGAGTATGTATGTGAGGGTGTGTGTAAGGGGTTGTGCACACAGGGAAACCAGTTGTGCTGTTGTGTACATACAGGCATACTCATATAGCGTGCACATGTAGCGTGCATGCCAACATTGATCTATGCGTGCACACCTCAACACCTGACACTCATACACCTCAACACCTGATACTCATACACCCCCACCCCCAACTCACACAAAACCCACATCACACCTTGATGTGCTGCACAGGGCCCACCCTGGGCAGACCAGGGGGCACAAATGCAACAGTATCCCCAGCCATACCCTTGATGCGTTTCACTGCTGCATGACATCGTCGCATGCCATGAAACATCACCACATCACCTGCGATTGAATGTACGTACATAGTGAGGTCAATGATTACAACATCAAGTTGATGACTACAACATGAAGGTACCGAGGAACACACACATCAAGCACAACACACGCACACATCAAACACAACATACACATCAAACAGAACACACGCAACAAACACATCAAACACTATACCTCGCCGGAGCTGTTGGCGCCACACTGACAATGGTTCACAGATGACCAGCGATGGTGTGTCTGCAGGAAATGTTGGAAACATGGATGGACCAGTGACATAGGCAAGGAAGGAAAATGTGTCCTGGCCAATTAGCCACCAATAGCTATATCCACTGAGAAACGCTGCTGCTTGCAATGGAGTGGTGTTGCTGATGGTCGAGATCAGCTTTTTCCACACCGTCATATGGTGGTGTACCGTGTGTTTCTCTGTTGATCGTTAGCAATTGAGACTGTATCTTGCAGTTGAGACTGCGTATGATGGCAAACGTGGACAAAAAATGGTGGTTGGCAAATGTTGGCCAATACGATAATTGCAATAAATCGTCCAACATAAACACCACGTATATCGTTATGATACAAGGTGCACAAGCACAAAAAACAATGCTGTATGCGTTGTTCACACGGGATCGATCGGGATGATGATGCCAACACACTCAAAGTGATACCACCCAACGTCCATCGTACAACCTACAACCCAACCGAACATGAGCACTCGATTAATACCACAGCATCCGTGCGATGTGCACGACAGCTCATGTGTGTCGATGGCTGCACCCATCGTGCACCATCCTGCAACGCAACGCGCGCATTCCCGTCGCAATAAACAAACCACAAACCAAAAAAACCAACACCGTCGAGCTGCAATAATCACAAAAGCAAACCACCATCATTCCACCAGCCTACCTGATGCCTTGGTGCTGGTGCCCCTGCGTTTTCAGCTCGTTGCAAGCTCCAGACAGGGTGTCCAGGACTATCGTCTGACAGGGGCTGGTCCCTTGTTTGGTGCATGGGACATTCATCAGGCACCCCGGTTGATGAAAATCGCCGACTTGCCAGACGGCGGCACCAGCATGTGGGGTGCCCAATTCGATGTCCTCCCGGGGCGATACATATACAAGGTATTGTAGTTGTGCTGGATGGATCTGTTTCTGTTGCTTGATAATTTTGTTTGTATTGTGTGTGTACGTAAGACACAGTGTGCATGTTTGTGCATGTACACAGCGCATGTTTTTTGGGTCCCAGGTGGTGGCTGTGTATGAAGATGGACGTGCGCTGGAGGAAGAGGGGCCTGATCGGTACCTTGAGGTAGGCGATGTTTTTGTTGCTGTTGACAAGTGTAGCTGTCTAGTCAAGTATACATATCAAGTACAGTCGAGTATCAAATGTCAAGGTTTCATGAGACTACATATAGCACCTGAAACAAGTACACCATCACCACCATCACCACCATCACCACCATCACCACCATCACCACCATCACCACCACCAACACCACCAACACCACCAACACCAACACTACCAACATTACCAACACACCAACACGACCATCACAGGTGGATGGTTCATGTGCAATGGTGGTGGCTCTGAGTGATGCACGTATACCAGGGTATGCATCCACAGCTGCAGCACCAAGAGCAGCACTTCAACAGGGACAGCCAGCTGTACTGCATGACATCATCCCGGTATGTGTGTGTGTGTATGTGGAGGGGATGGATGTGCAACATGTATGTGTGTGCAACGTGTAGACAAACATGCAACATGCATGTAAAAGCACACACCAAATACCAACACCATGGAACATAGACCACACACCCATGTACACACCCATCTACTCACACACCTCTCCCTGTACACTCCCTCTGTACAGGCATCACCACCACCTGTCCCTGCAGATGTACCCCCAGCACAGCAGCCAGCAATCATGGCACAGAGACTTGCCCAGGAAATGGTGTTGCTGCATGGGAAAGCATTGGCACTGCAGGAGTTGGTGGACGCATGGCGAGCTGCTGTAGACATGGTGTGTTTGTGTGGTGTGTTTTTGTGTGAGAGGGCAACGGTGATGTCCACAACACGTAAGGGGGTAGATCTTGTACAATGATAGGTGGATGTAGTATACATACATTCATCTTGCTTGAGCATGATGATCATGATTATCAAATATGCAAGAATGTGAGTATTGAACGAACACACACACACACACACACATACCAAACACAGGCGCAAGGAAATGCGCGTATGGTGCACCCCCTCCCCCCATTTTTCCAAGACACCGCAGCATGGCACCGTGCGGATGTGGGACAACAAGCAGCGCTCACCATAGCGCAGGTGGAGGAATATCATACCACCTTGTTACACCGGCTTGATGCGTTGGGTACCATGGCCGTGGGGGGGCCCCTGGGGGGGGGGGCTGGGTCTGCCAATGCGGTGGCATGGTATCATGGGGCCCTCCAGCATGTGCATGAGTTGCAAGAGGTGTTGGATGCGGCAATGCAGCAGGCGTATTGTTGGTATAATGGAACTGAACCTGTACAGGTATTGATTGTTATGTGCATTGTGTGCATTGTGGTTGTGAGAGAGTAGATATGGGGCACAGTGTGCTTGTGAGGATACGTAGCATACATAGACCATACACCAAGCATGCACTATGTAATACAGGGTTTCACCACATCATATACCCACACATCATATACCCACACACTTTTCATTCAAACACATAATGTTCACACCCACACAGGGGTTCACACTTGGTCAGCATCAGTGGCAGTACACAGGTATCAGCAGCAGCAGCAGCACAATGACGTCATCCACTAGCAAACCAGAGCTAGTAGTCACTGCAGAGGGGGGCCTACCTGTATTCGATGATGCTGATGATGCTGTATTTGATGATGACAGTGGCACACCTGTATTTGATGATGCATCCCCATCAAATTCCCCAAGTCATAGTGAAGCACCTGCTACTGCACACCATGCTTCTGCAGCCACATCAGCAGTCAGTCCAGTGTCAGAGGATGATCAACATGCTCTGTATACAGCCACATCAGCAGCAGCGGATGCCCTCACATGGGTGGCGAGTGTGTCTGAGCATTACTCACAGCAAGAGACCAATGAAGGAGAGGAGGCAGAGGAAATGCAAGGGGAGGAGGCAGAGGAAATGCAAGGGGAGGAGGTCTTGATGCAAGCCACATTACAACATGATCAGGACGTACAAGAGGGATATACCAATGCTGAGGAGGTGAATGTGACACATACCCACCCAGCAGCAGCAACAAAAGAATCTCCCACAGCAACAGCAGCACCACCAGCAGGGTCCCACACAAGGGACCCTGTCGCAGCAGAGTTGACTGCGCTGCTCAATGATGCCCGCCGACGTGAGCAGCAGTGGTATACACACAGTGCTGACGGCGCTGCTCAAGAAAAAGGGGCTGCTCAGGGACAACATACCCAAAGCCAACAACACACCCATGGGGGAGCACAGCACACAGCAGCACCCTCCACCTCCACCACCCGCCTCGAAATGCCTGGGTTGGGGGACATGCTGGATGGTGCGCTGCGCACGCTGGGCATTGTTGGCCGGGAAGGGGCCCCACATGGGGGCCATGGGCAGGAGCTGCAGCATGGGTCGAATAATGTGGTGGCCATGGGGGTCCCTGGGAGGGGCCGGCATCGATTGAGGGCCCGGCGGTGGGTGGAGCAGCAACAGGAGGGGGGCGCGTCTGTGTTGGTGGGCGCGCGACTGGGAGGTGTGCGACAGGGAGGGTTGGAGGTGGATGTGAAGGACACTGCAAGGTATGCTGCTGCTCTGTGATGCATGGGAGGTGTGTATTATTAGAATGACGTTGGTCTTACTATTGACATAGTACAGTGATCGTACCATGACATGGTACAGTGATGTTACAATTACTTGCTACTATGCCACAGGGGTGCCACTGCAACACTCATACAATCAGAGCATGCCGTGTCCACTGCAAACACCAGCCCACCCCGAGGAGGTCCCCCCGTTGTTGAGGAAACCACCAATGTCACTACCAACACACCATCAAATACAACCTGGTCGTTTTCCAATGCTCCACCAAGTGCAGTGCGAGCTGCACAGCACGCCATGGCTGACATCATGGGTGGGAGAGGCGGTGGGGGAGGGAGGGGGGGCCGGTCAGACAGACGGGGGCCAGGGAGACGTCCAAGGTTGACTCAGCCGCAAGACGACATGGTGCCAGATGACAACACGCAGGTGCTGCCAGCAAAGAAAGAAGAAGGAGGGCCTGAACATGTTGAGGACCATGTTGAGTTGGAAAACAACATACCAGTGGGTGCTACACAAACACTCATGGAGGAGGACGTTGGTGTGCATACTCCTGCTGCTACTGCTGTGGTGGAGGGGGTAGTGTTGGAGCACGTGATTGAGGAGGATGACGAGGATGTTGCTGCTCAAGACAATGTTGCTGCTGAAGACGATACTATTGTGCAGGTGGAGGATGCCATAGACAGGAACCCCTCCATGGGCCCCTCCATGGGTCCCTCCATACAGCAGCATGTGGAGCACGTACACGTGCCACCAGGAAGTACACCTACAGCAGCCATTCAGCATGCACAGCCGTTGCAGCAGGCAAGCAAGGAGAGGGGACCAGTTGCAGGGGTGCAGCATGACGCGGCAACACAGGGCAGGCCCATGCGTGCACCACACACCAAGGGAAACAGCAACAGGGTGGGGCAATCAAACAGCAGCAGGGGAGGGCGAGCAATGCCCACACACTACACAAGGAATCCTCCTGTTGCAGGCAGCGTTCGTATGCCCAGGGCATGGTACCCTACCGTTCCTGGTGCTGCACCCACACAGAGCTCACATCCTGCACAGCAACAGCCTGTGGTACACCTGCAAGACAATGAGGGTGCTGTGGTGGAGGAGGAGATGCATGCACAGAAGCCAGCAGCTGCAGTGCACAAGGTAGTGATGATTAGGAGGATGAGGAGGATACTGTTTATATTCCTGTGTATACAGTATCCTATGTATACAGTATGCAATCAATACACCCCTTTTCTTCCCCTATTTGCATACTGTTAAAGGTATCTCTTCGCACACCCCTTGTGTTTCTCACCAAATCAGGCCCATGTGAAGATGGACCATGCACCTCCAACGCACCATGCTGCACTTGCCATACCCGCACCCGCACCCACACCCACACCAACACGCACTGCCCCTGTATCCCCCCTGCCAGCCCCCCCACGCACACACACTGCAGCCCCACCACAGCACATCCCTTTGCTGTACCTGGCACCCAGCAGGGCCCCTCGTAGCAGGGCCCCACATGAAACAGCTGGTATGCTTGTCCCGAGCAGCAGCCCCACCAGTACTACTACTAGTGAGGAGGATGACTTGGGAGTGAAGCAACTGAGAGATGATGATGAGGAGGATGACTTGGGGTTGAGTCGATTGAGGGACTTACAAACAGTACGCATGCAGCGACGCATTGCCCAGGGAGATCAAGAAGATGCAAGGCGAGTGGCACATGCAGTAGAGAACACAGCACACGCAGTAGAGAACACAGCACATGCAGCGTGTACAGCAACACCTGCTGCATCATCATTAACTCAGCAGCAGCCCACATATAGCCCATCCACAGCAACCACTGCAACAATATACAATACAGTACAAGCAGCAGCAGTCAGTGGAGCTGCTGGAGTATCACAGACCTCACTATCGTCATCATCGTCATCATCATCATCATCACTACCATCATCATCATCATTGTCATCATCAAAAGACCCCCCCCTGATGAGGCACACACTCTCAGAGGTGCTGATGGCTGCACAACGAGCTGTGGGTGTTACTGCTGCAGATACCCAAGCATCAACCACACCACTGGGATCACCACAACCACAAACAACAAGCACATTGTCCAGTGAGGAGCAATTGGCCCCACCACAACCAGCATCACCTGTGTCGGCAGACGTTGCAGTCAGGCAGTCAGGCAGTCAGGTGGCCACACCACCACCACCACCACCACCACCATACCCTGGAGCACCTGTTGGCAACCCCACACAAGCACTTGGCACCCCCCACACACAAGCACCACCTGCATTTGCAGCAGCACTGGAGCGCTTGCAGCAGGCAGTGGATGCAAGTGTAGCACAGGTGGTGCACAGACCAGGGCATCCTGTCAGTCAACATGATCAAGCCAGCACTGGTCAGCCATTGGTGCCCGTGATGGCAACCACACACCATGTGGCTGACATTTTTACAAATCATCATCAGCAAGTGTACAGGCCATCTGTACGGCCACCACCTACAGCACCACGAGCATACCCCATACCCCACGAGCATGGTGGTGCATCCCCCCACACCCAGGGGCGGCTCTTTCAACATGTGTTGCTTGGTGTTTTGATGATGCTTGCTGCATGTCTTGTTGCGTACAGTGTTGTGCTGGTTGCAAAGACCTACTGGGGGATATCATGTATGGCTCAGCCATGGTGGCTTGTCTTGTGGACGGTGTGTTGTGGTGTTGTCGCGTGTTGTGTACGCCCATGATGATTTCATTGTTGATGATTAGTTTCACTCTCATAGCAAAATACCATTGTTGTGTAAGCATAGAAACACACAAAACCATACCACACTCTATAATCATCAACAAACCCAAGAAGAGTACAAAACAAGTGAGCATCTGCACCAGATTCAGCCCAGCTAGCAATGTCTTGCACGCAGGGTACATCAGATGAATTCAGATGAGGCTCAAGGTCAAAAAGACGGCGGATCCGGTATGTTGAGACACACAACTGCACCACTGCACGCAGGTGCATCACTCTCACAATTTGTTGATGGTCCCACAGCCGCCCCCCATCAAGGAATTTATCGACCGTGTGACATCCACTCCCTATGAAAACATTGCGGGGGTGCTGGATGGCTTCAAGTGGACCTTTGAAAAGGCACGCAAGACCCAGCACAATGCATCTTGTTTGCCCACACAAGCCATCATGTGCTCTCTCATACCCCATCTGCATGCAACAGGGGGACTTTTATCAATGGGTGACGCTGTTCAATTACTTTGACAGCTACTTGGAGGACGTGGTGTCGAAACGCCGAGATCTGCAACTTGACGTCTGCTCTGAACAGCAGGATGAGCCATTTCCAACAGCCAACATCCTTGCAGTGTTGCGTGTTACAGCCATCGTGTTGGAAAATTGCAACAACAAGCATTTGTATTCATCCTATGAGGTGGGCGGATGATGTGGATTGTTGTTGATGGTGATTGACACATGCGTACTATTTCTCTCTCTCACACACACAGCATCTTGCCCGCCTGCTTGCTTGCCCCGACATCGATGTCGTGCAAACCACCCTCATTGCATTAGTAGCATTCGTGCGCAAGGCACATGCATCCAGCGCACGATGGCAGGGGTATCCTGAACTCAACACACACCTGGTGGTCTTGGCTGGTGGTTGGGGCGGCAAGGAAGAGGTATATTGTGTGGGGGTGTCCGTTGAGGGTGTTGAGGTAGTATATCTGTTTATGCACATCATATGTGGGATGCTACACATGATGATGTTCTTGAACAATCCACACAGGGTGCCGAATTGGCAGTGTGCGCAAGCGATGATGAGCGTGCAGTACAACCGGTAGGGGGTTTGTTCTTTGATGAATAATGACCATAATCGTATCGTCTCTCATCATTCTCATACTCCAGCCCCCCCCCCCCAAAAACAACAGGCCCTACCACGCCTCGCCAACCTGCGCTTTGAGTTTTACAACGGCACTAGCACCAACACAGGCCGCTGTGTGATTGACGTCCCAGGCACCAATACCACCCCCCTCAGCACACAGCTCGCCCAGCTCGTCACACAACACAGCGTCCCCCAACCCATGCGCTTTTCGCTGCTCCACCGCCTGCAGCTTGCACGCAGCTTCCCCACACTACAAGGTCGCCGACAAGCAATTCGTGTTCGTCTGTTAGCATTCTATGTGCTGTTTCAATCCAACCCAGGACATGAAGAGCTCGCACGCTTGTTTTCCACAGAACCCGAATTTGTGTCGGAACTCGTCGGTGTGCTTCGTGCAGAACAACACATCCCGGAAGACATCCGAACCCTCGCTGTGCGTGCGCTCGCTGTCCAACTGCTCGATCGCACCCGACACACGGGTGTCATTGCTGCCATCAGCGGCCCTGGGCAGGGCAGCGTGTTGTCCACCCTCATGCACACCGCCATTGCGTCGATCACCGCCACACCACAGCCACGATGCAGCGTGACGTATGTGGAAGCAGTACTATCCCTCGTAGGGGCGTTGGTGGCGTCCACATCTGGGTGCACTGCGCTGTCAGACGCGGGTGTCATTCCTGCACTGTTGCCCCTCTTTCGCGACCCAAATGCACAGCACGTGGGCCTGGTCAGCTCTGCTGTGCGTATACTCGAGTCGTTCATGGACGTCAACCCATCAGCGGGGGTGCTCCTGAGGGAGCTGGGGGGGCTCACAGACATGCTGCAGCGTCTGGAGATGGAGGTTGGGTTGAGGCCTGGTGGGGATGCGGATGGGAGCCCTGTGCCGTATACACGGCGGGTGCTGATCAAGGGGCTGTTGCGTGCGGTGGCGATGGTGAGCTACACGCCTGCCCCGGGGGGGGGGCGCACCCAGGTATGTGGGTGGGTGGATGACAAGAGGTGTTGGTTGTTTTTTGAGAGTTTTTGCTAGGTGGTTTTTTGTATGCACTTGATACACACTATTCAGTGTCACACAGTGTCAACAGTTCTCAAACACACAACAACAATACCCCTTATACACACAACAACAACACCCCTTATACACACAACAACAATACCCCTTATACACACAACAGCACAATACCCCTTATACACACAACAACAACAACAACAACAACAACAACAACAACAACAACAACAACAACAACAACACCAACAACACAGGAGGAGGATACAACAGTGTTGTATGCATGCCTGCGACAGCTCTTTGATCATGGTTCACGTTTTGGCTCATCCCTGTTTGCCCTTGCTGCCACTGTGATGACCGACCTGTTGCATCATGATCCCCTCTGCTTTCCTGCATTGGATGCTGCAGGGCTCCCCGAGGCTTTTATCAAGGTGTGTGTGTGTTATTTTATTATTGTTTTTATTTGTTTTGTGTGTGTATATGTGTGTGTGTGTATGTGTATGTGTGTGTATTTGTACACAGGCATATCATCTGTGTGTGGTTTGGTGATGGGCACTGTGTTGTAAGGTCAAAGTACCCATCCACAGTATATGTAAGAGGTGTGCACCCATCCACAACCCACCCAACCCACCCACATAGGCACTCCAGCATGTCGTCATCCCAGCAACAGACACACTCATCGCCATCCCCAACACGCTCATGGCACTGTGTCTCAACACCCACGGGCTTGCTCGGGTGCGTGACTCCCACGTGCTCGAGTGCCTGGTGCCTGTGTTTACCACCAAGGAGTATACAAGGGCGTTGCAGGGTGATGCTCCGAATGCCCTGGGTGCTGGGTTGGATGAGTTGCTGAGGCATGCACCTGCCCTGAAGCCACAGGGTATACGGGTGCTGGTGGCTATATTCCGTCGACTGTGTATATTGGGAGGTACGTGTGGGGTGTGGGGGGTATGTGTGGGGGGGGTTGTGGGGCATGTGGGGTATGTGGGGTATGCACATATGTTGATGTGTGCATGTTTTTTTTTGTTATCATTTGGTTATTGGTTGTTATCACCATGAAATACCAGCAGCACTGAGTATCACCCCTCATGTCTCAGTCAACACTACTTGTCATGATGGTCAACACACACATGAATCACACATGCATACACCCACCCCCCTCAACACCTCAACACCCACCCCCCTCCAACACAAACACAGGTGATATGGATGCGTTGTCTATACCCCTCCCACCAGCAACAGACCCCAGCCAACAACCCGCACCACCACCACCACGTGCACCACAGCAGCAACAACAGCAAGCCATGGATGTGGCAGACGATCAACACCATGATCAACCACCACCACCTGCTGCTGTTGATGCACAAGGAACACAAGGGGCAGCACCTGATGAGCAGCAACAACAACAGGAGCAGCCAGGTGGTGATGCCCAAGCACCTCCACTAGAAGACGTGGTGATGTCATCAGGGGACGCTGTGTCTATGGAAAGCAATCCCACGCCACCCCAATCATCCGACGAACACCCCCCTCCCACACAACCTGCGCAACACACACCAGAGCCCATCCCCCCCGAGGTACAGGCACAGCTGGACGACCCAGCACTCGACACGTATCTCCTCGATTGCGTATCCCACGCGTCCCGCATGCTCGAGAGCGTCGTCAGCAACCCTGACCAGAGCCGCGCGTTTGTTGCTGCAGGGGGCATCGACCTGCTGTTGCGACTCTACAGCTTGCCTCGTCTCCCACCCGCATTTGCCACATCCGGTGGTCAGTACGGCTTGCTGGGGACGTTTAAAACATTCACACCACAGCAGGCACCTCATGTCAGTACTGCAATTAGTAATGCGCTTGTTGCACGTCTTGTGGTGGCGACGCAAGCCGCCCAGGATATGGGACCGGTCAACATATGCACGCTTCCAGAAGCACAGCGCACAGCGTATGTGAAATTACTGGCAGGCGTGGATGGGTTGGTTGGGCTGGCTGCTGCGGTGGTGCGCACTGCCACACCCATGCTGGTTGAGGTGGGGGCCCCCCGACAGGAGGCAAATGGAGGAACCCTCATTGGGATGTTGAGTACGCTGTTGCAGTGGGTTGCGTTTCAGGCCAGTGCGGGGGACTTGTATTTGCAGCAACAGGCTGTTGCCGGGGGGGAGGGGGGGGGTGCTGGTGGGTCCAGACCTGTGCTGGCATCTCATGAGGTGTGTGTGTGTGTGTGTGTGTACGTGATGCATTTGCAAGATTCATTGTGTATCACATGTGTACATGCACCCACATGAATATGTATACATGTGTACATGTATACATACACACCTTTGCACATATGTATTCTCACATATGTACAACCCCCCAATACACACACAGCCGAGTGCCACGGAGTTGCTCAACGCACGTATGCATGATGAAGCAGCAATGCAAGACGCCCCCATGGCAAATGGCCTGGCTGCACATCACACTGATGAGGCTGTGCATATGGATGTGGAGGATGGTGGTGCTGAAGGAGGGGCGCCTGCTGCTGCAGGTGTGTTTTCATGATGCGTGTTCATGTGCTGTGCATGACGTGCTGTTTGTTGGTTTGTCGTGGTTGTTAAATTGTGCACAATTCGCACAGCAAAAGTGCAAAACACGCACGACAACTTGCACCACCACCCCGTCACCAAACCACCACCCCATCACCACCCCACACCCCTCTCTCCCCCAGGTGCCGCACCAAGCGCAACTGCATCCACCCACCCACCCCCCGTCTCCCCTGAAAAGACAGCACACACTGCCCTGGCCCATTTACTCGAAAACGGCCGTCAATTCTGCATCGCAACAGCCAAGGCAGTACACACACCCGTACGCCGACGTGAAGAACCCTTTACACAGCCCACACAACCCATGGCTGTGGCATCTGCAAGTCTGGCATTGCTGCTGCGTGATGGGCTTGCTATGCGGGTGCTACCCGCAGCTGCACACCTCCCGACACACCTGGAGGGCATGCGTGATGCGAGTGAGGAGCAGGTACACACATGGATGCGATACGTTGGGAGGTGGTTGGACTTGGTAAACAGCACGCTGCTTGATCCGAGGCGAAGGACGTGTCATACATTGGTGTTGAATTATTTGTGTCGAGCTGGGGGGCTGGTGGCGCTCACCAACATGCTGCGGTGTTGTGCGTGGGCATATCGATGTGGGTTGGATAAGGAGACTGGGTCAGAGACACCACACAAAGAGGCACCAAGTATGTGTTGTTGTTTTGGGTGGTGTTTTGGGTGGTGTTTTGGTGGTGGTGGTGGTGGTTATATCCGTGTGACATGATGTTTTGCGCATGCTTGTGTGTGTTGATGTGTGTGTATGCATGTGTGCGGATACTTGTTGTATTTGTTTCACACACACATATGCTGCCCATTACATCACCTTATGTACACCCGCCACCCCACTCTCCACACCCCACCCCACACACAACACCCCAGAGTATGAGCTCACCACGCCCATTGGTACAGTCATCACCACCATAACAAGCACAGTCCCCATCTTGCAACTGGCAGAGCAAACATTTACCGCATGTCTGACTCTGTTGGAACAGCTCTGCAAGTCCCAAATGCTGTTGAGTTCACCACATGCTCATGTGTTGCTGGTGGCACCCCTGCAGGCCCCTGCGGAGGAGGGAAATGAGAGGGGAGCAAGTGAGGCACCCAACATGGTTAGAGAGCTGCAGCGTACAATTTTGCTCCCGGTGTGTGTTTGTGTGTGTGTGTTGTGTTGTGCTCTGTCGTACATTGGGTTTGAATGTGCATGGTCTACTGCATGGTTGCAATAGCTGTACGTTGCAATAGCACACACACTCTTTCCACACCCTTGTTCACCACTCTCTTTGTTCACCACACCCTCTCCTCCCCCACACCATCTCCTACGCCCCCCGCCCCCCAGGTACTGTACCTACTCCGTGAGGACCAAGTGCTCTTGCAACGCAGCCCCCGATGTGCAGACACTGTCGTTGCCATCCTCACAGCATGTGCAAGTGGTGTAGAAGGTTCCGCAAGTGCGGGGCGGCCCCGGGCCCCTGTTGTGCAGCAGGCATTGGTCACGCAGATAGTGGACATGGGGTTTCCTAGGCATAGGGTGGAGGAGGCGCTGCGACGGGTAGGTGGTGGGTGAAGTGGTGTTGGAGAGTTGGAGGAGGGGTGTTGGAGGGGTGGGAAAGTGTGCGAGGGTGTTTTTTGGTGTGTGTGTGTGGAGGTATAAAAAGGGGTTATATGGACATGGCTGCCAGAATCTCATTCTCATGTACAGATATGGGGGTTTTATGTATATATATCCCCCAAACAAACACACTCTCACAGGTGGGCAATCATGTGGAGCTGGCGATGGAGTGGCTGATCACCCACCCAGCAGCGGAAGATGCCCCGGAAGGTGCCCCACCTGCCCCGGAAACTTCCCCCATCACAACTTCCCTGGAGCAGGCCCTTCAACAGGTCCCTGCACCCCTCATGGCAGCTTCAGTGGAAGATGCGGGGTCTGCTGCAGACGCACAGGTGGCTGCTGCCATGACAGCGGCGGTGGTACCCCAGGAGGAGCGGGAGGAGGGGGCGGTAGAGGAGGGACAGGAGGTGGTGGCTGCTGGGCATGCCGAGCAAGTGTTGGGGCATGCTATACCACTTCTTGCCAAGGTATCGTTTTCGGGGGGGAGGGGTTGTTTGTTTCTGATGTGTGTGCTTGATTGTGTGTGTTTCAATGTGTGTGTTTCTGGTGGGTGTGCATGTGACGCCATGTGCATGTATTGTGTATATTGTGTACACAAATCTACATTGTATACACTTGCAAACAGCACAACACAATACACCCACCCACCCACCCACAAACAAACACAGGTTCCTGGGTGTGCCTTTGCCCTCGCTGACCTGGTCAACAGCCTGGCAACACGTGGGGGCCCACCTCAACGTACAGCACTGATACAGGCCCTGGTGTCCCGCCTACAACAGCAGGTCCCTGTGCAACAAGGGGGGAGCCGAGAAGGGGCTCCTGTCGACGAAGAGGTGCTGCCTCCTGCGCATTTGTTGACCATTTTGTTGACCGAGACACCTGCTAATGTGCAACCTGCAGCAGAAGCAGGTGTGTGGGTGATGTGGAATGGTCATGTGTGTCTGTGTGGGTGTGTACATGCGTCTATGTACATGCGTCTGTGTGAGTGTTGTACATTGAGGATTGATGTACATGACACAGTCATCCTCACACTGCATACACCTCACCCACACCTCAGGCATTGCAGATGTCATGCTCAACCTGGTAGAAGGGTGGTTTCAACAAGCAACACCCACCACACCAGTACCCCTGTGGGCTGATGCAGCACTCCTGCTCCTACACACACTCGGCATGACACAACCACCCGTACAACCAGCAGCACAACCAGCAGCACAACCAGCAGCACAACCAGCAGCACAACCACCCACTGCTACAGAGGGTATGGACACTGAAAGCCCCACAGCAGCAGCTGCTGTAGAAGGTTCCCAGGGTCAAGCAGACCCCACCCAGGCCTCCGGAGGCACAGTAACACAAGCAATCAATCATGACAGTGCTGCAGCAGCAGAAACACAACCATCCCAACAACCACCACCACCACCCCAGCAACATCCCCCAGCTCCAGGGGAGGGGTTGGATGCCAAGCTGCAGCGGTTGGTGGCTGCCATGTGGACATCTGGTGGGTGTTTGTCCGACTCCCAACAACACAGGGCCCTCACTGCATGCCTGAAACTGCTGCAGCACATACACACATGGTGTGCCGCATGGCAACCCCCAACCACGCCCAGCACGACCAACAGCACGCCGGACAATACAGCGTTTGCGGTGGTGCAGCTGCTGTCGTGTCTGACGATGCAGCATGATAGGGCGTTGCATGTGTTGCATAATCAGGGTGTGAAGTTGATGTTGACGCTCCCGGGAGGGGCCCTGTCACCACGATTAGAGCGGCCCCTGATGGCGGTGGTGCGACGGGTGTTGGAGGACCCCGCAACGCTGCAGGTGAGGGTGTTATCAACACATTGTGGGGGGGTGGAGGGTGTGTGTGGGAGGGCAAGGGGGGTGTTGCTTTATGGATGCAGTGTGTGCATTTGTTGTGAGTATTCCCTCCAACTCTACACACCTAAAAAAATAACCACAAAAAACACCCACAAAACACCCACTTAATCAACCACAAAAATATACACAAAAACACCCACAAAAACACGCCCCCAAAACAACACAGTCAGCCATGGAGGCAATGATCCGCAACACCATCATGAGCAAATCACGCACTAGTGCATCACGACTCATGATGCATTATGGTGCTGCTCCAGAAGCTGGTGCGCTTCCTCTCAAGGCGTTTTTGTCAAGCCTGGCGCCCATTATTGCAAGGGAGCCACGGGTGTGTGTGGAGGCTATCAAAGCCACCTGTGCATTGCAAGAGGGGGGGGGGTCTGGTCGGGGTATGGTCGTGTTGAAAAAGCCCAAGGTGTGTTGTGGGTGGTGGGTGTGGGTGGTGGGTGTGGGTGGCAATGTATGCTGGTCTGCTTTGCATGGTTTCTGTGTCTTGAGTTTTCTGTGTTGCATTGTCCCATGTGTATATACATCCCATGTGTATGTACATCCCATGTGTACTATATACATACATTCCTGTATAATATAATTATCATATAAGCAACACAACCCCCCCCCACCCCGCAGGACACCAAGCCCCCAGCTAGTCATCATGATGCACCACCTTTTGATGGGAAACAAACCACCACCCCTGCAGCAACCAGTAAACCCCCCACCACCCCAGCCACCACCACCACCCACAAACGCTCCAAGTCCGAACGCACAAGCACCGGTGATGCCAAGGGTGTGGGGGGTCATGGTGAAAACAAGGGGTCCCATGAGGGCCCCCCCAAAACACCCAAGCATGGTAAAAAAGTGGCGGCAAGCTTTGTAGAAGTCATCGACATGTTGGTGGACGTAATAGTAGGTTACACCCCACCAGATCCTACTACAACAAGTACTGCCGGGGGTGTGGAGGGGGGGAGCAGTCATGTTGGGGGTGGTACAGCATCAACAGGGGGCGCTGCTGCTGGTCTCCCATCATCATCATCAGCAGGAGCAGCAGGAGCAACAGATACACTGGCAGATACCCAGGAGCAAGGTGGAGCGTCTGGTGGTGCTCGTGGGTCGGATGGTGGGAGGGCTGGTGGCACGAGTGGCAATCTGCCAGCGGTGTTGGATGATGCCAAGCAACAGATGATCATGCAGGTGTGTGGAGGTCTTGGGTGTGCCTGTGTGCTGTGTATGCTGTGCATGCTGTGTATTGTTGGATGTGCAACACCATACGCAACCCACCATTATTGTTTTATGGTGTTGCATATGGGGACATCAACATGACAACCACCACCCCCACCATACACCACCCGCACCCCCACCATACACCACCACCACACCCACCACCCACACAGAGCTGGGTACTCAAGATGTTGAGTGAATTTGTACTACTCTACAGCTCCTGTGTAGGTGTGCTGCTCAAACGTGATGCAGAGGGGGCCACAGGGCACCTCCCACACACAAGGGCAACACCCCACCGAGGGCATGGGCATGAGGTGGAAGCAGGGCAGCTGATATGCCACTTGATGCATGTGCATTTGCCATACCCACCCACTCCTACATGGGGGATGCAGGGGCTTAATGAGTTGGCTGCGTTTTTGCTCCTGTCTGTGTGTATCAGGTGTGTTTGTGTGTGGGGGAGGGGTTGTGGTGTGTTTGGTGGTGGGCATTTCCAATGCAGTAGTACACATGGACATGTTGCACATCGACATGCTGCACAGTACACAAACCCATGACCCCATGTGCTCTAGTGTCCCCTTACTTTGTACACCCCATCGCCTGCCACACACACCCATACCAGCAGCACCCAACAAACAACAAACGCACACCCTGACCCACCACAGGTCGGTCGAGGGACGTCGACGCATCATCCACGAAGTCGTCCACCTCCTCGCATCCGACGCCACCCCTCGCATCCCACCCGCCCCCATCACCCCCGAAACAGCCGCGGCAGTGCCCTTTCGCGCCGCCCCGGGCATCCCCGCCCCGCAGGTCAAAGCCCTGGTGGAACTGGTGAGTCAACTGTTATCGGGAAGTGCAAGGAGCATGCAGCGTAGTGGGGCGGGTGGGAGTGCCCAGCTGTCTTCGGAATTGACCCGGGCCATGCGGGAGGCTGGGATGGTGCATGCGCTGTTGGCTGCGTTTCGTAGGCTGGACATTGACCATCCCAAGGTAGTTGTGGGTACCATGTTGAGTGTATATTGTTGTCGGTACCATGTGTATAGTGAGTAGGTTGCGTTACTTGTAATCGCTACATGTTGTACATGGATATGCAAGCACAGCAACACATTCACACCTCTCATTCCCCTTGTCATTCCCCTCTCATTCTCAATATACACAGGCCTCCAAAAGCATAGCAGCCATACTCAAACCACTCGACATGCTGACTATACCTCGTGACCTGCGTTCCCGATACCCCTCACAACAAGGGGGGGGACACGCACCATTGGCTGCTGGTGTGGGGGTGGGGGGCGCTATTGAGGGACATGGTGGGGAGGGTGGACAGCAGGTATGTTGGGTGGTTGTTTGGGTTGTGTGTGTGTAGTGCTGTACTGGCAAGCAACCTACCATACATTCCATTCTATCCTTCCATACATGTCCTCAATATGCATCCTGTGCATTTCTTTTATCCACTCGATTTATTACACACTCTGCAATGCACCCCTGGATGTGTGCATCATGCATCCTTGTGTACATCATGCACATACCCACCCATGCGCACACCACCCAAACACACCACCATGCAAACACACCACCATGCACCCCCACTCACCCCCCACCCCCCCCAAAAACAACAACAGGCCCCTCATGTGAGTGAAGCAGGGCCCCAAGCAGTAGAACTAGCAGAGGCAGCAGCAGAGGGTATGGATAGGGATCGCAATGCACTGGCTAGAAGAGCAGCACGTAGGGCACTGGAGGAAATGATGGATTTTGAGGGTGACTATGATGAGGATGATGAGGAGGGAGGGGGGGGTAGTGATGATGATGAGGATGATGACGAGGATGATGAGGACGACGAGGAGGATAGTGAGGATGATGTGAGTGGGGATGGGGATGATAATATGGAACTGGGTGCTGCGCTGGAGGAGATGTTGGTTGCGAGTGAGGGGTCTGATGGGTCGGGGGATATGGATGATAGCAGTGATGATGATGATTTGGATGATGGGGATGATGACGAGGATGATGAAGATGATGAGGATGATCTGTCAGGGACCTCTTCTGATATAGAGGTAATGGTGGGCGTGGGTGGGTGTGGGTGGGTGTATAAAAGGGGGGTGTACAAGGGGTGTGGTGCTGGCAGAGTGTGATGTGTGTGTTGCTGTGTGGTGTGAGTTGCGTGGAACATGCATGCCTTTGTATTAGCACTGTGCCATCACATCGTGGTCAACCACATGAAAGTCAAGCACATGAAAGTCAACCACATCATGGTCAACCGCATCATGGTCAACAGGATGGTCACGGTGTCGATGCTGCGTTTGACCATGAAGAGGAGGCAATGCAAGCAGACAGTGACTTGGGTCATACTGAAGATGACGATGATGGTTTTGAAGATGGAGATGATGGTGGGGATGACGACGATGATGGTTTTGGTGGGCCGTATGGGGATGATGACGAAGACGCAGAAACGGTGTGTGGGTAGTGTGTGTGTGTTTGTGGGGGAGGGTGGGTGCGGTGGGTGTGGTGGGTGTCTCGGGGCTGTGGGTGTCATGCAAACACATACACATACACATATACCATCTGTGTGTTTTCCTCATGCACACATTCCTTTGTCCACACACACATATACCCCCCCACACACACATATACCCACACACACACACATATACCCACACACACATATATCCACACACACACACATATACCCACACACACACATATACCCACACACACACACACATACCCACACACACACATATACCCACACACACACACATATACCCACACACACACATATACCCACACACACACACATATACCCACACACACACA
>VFQP010002485.1_pt1 | contig 20426 bp, 18 predicted proteins | sample 3512351 | NCBI WGS metagenome assembly VFQP01 (sample SAMN10412372, study PRJNA504923) | tailings metagenome | isolation source: Relicate 1 Philex TSF1 revegetated site | place: Philippines: Tuba, Benguet | collected 2017-08-29
TTGATGCCATTGAATCAAAGCATATTATTCAAAAATATGCTAAATCGATCCGTGAAATAGAAAAAACTTTGGGTAAATATTTCGAAGATAGTCAACACGGCATCGACCAACCTAAAAAAATGGCTAAATTGTATGAGCGAAAAAGAAAGCTCATCGAGACGATTAAACAAGATGGTCATTTTGCTTTTGTTGATATTCAAACCGTGACCTACCCAGATAAACAAGATATTTATAGCACGATTGAAATTATTCCCGATGCAAATTCTCCGCGATTAAAATATATCAATCACCCATATAAAAATCATTCACTTTCTAAATCTGATCTCATTATGGAAATGGTCATATATCAACAAAAAGTCGTTCGTTTGATGATCACAAAACAGCTGAAGTTAACCGACGAATGCCCTGTCTATCACTGTGTGGTACCCTTTACGCACCCAGAGTTAAAGCCATACCTGGCTTTATTTAACGATGGCATGAAACAACATAAAGCAGAAGTCATCAAAACGTTAAATCATGATCCTGATCCTGAGCACCGCGCCGCAGCGGCTTTTCTCATCGGTCATTTGCACGATCCAAATGAAATCGTTGCTTTACTCTCACCTCATGTTAACGATCCGAATACCACGGTTCGAAATAATGTTTTGCGAGTCATTGGTGAAACCATTTGGCGCGCAAAACTCAATCAAATCGATGCAAGCCCTTATATGGCGCTATTAGATTCGCCTTATGTATGCGATCGTAACAAATCATTGATTATTTTATATACTATTGCTGATTCTGCTTCAGGTAAAAAACAAATTGCAGCCAGTAACCATGGTCGCTTAGAAACATTAGCGGCACTCAAGCAACCAAATAATCGAGACATGGCGATTAAAATTTTGAAAAAGATAAGTTAGGAAATCTTATCTACCGAATCGCACGCAACTTCTGCGTAGTTCATACAACATCTACGCAGAAGCGAAAATAAGACCCGTGCTACCAACCACGCTTGAAAGGATTCACAGATGAAGCAACATTTTTTTCGGCAAGAAGCCGTGCATGCTAATTTAAAACATTTATATGGCAACACTTATGCCATCGCAGCATTTCCATATCAAACATTTTCCATGGTGCTTTGTGCATTATTACCTATATCATTAACCTTTATATTGGTTGCCCCTTACACGGAACAATATACATTAAGGGGGTATTTGGATGCCAACCAAGGAATTGCCAGAGTTTTCCCGATCAAAAGTGGTATTTTAAGCAAATACAGCTTTGAAAATGGACAACATGTGAATAAAGGACAAGCTTTATGCCTCGTGAAGATCAACGACTCAGCTTCAAATAAAACCGAACAGCAACAAATCATCAAACAACTTCAGCAAAGAAAAAGCCATTTACTAAACTCTTTCCATTTAAAAAAACATTATATCCAAACCATTCAACCACTTTTGCTAAAAAAATATATTTCACAAAGCCTATATCAACACGAAATAGATGAGCTATTAAACCTTGAACACGCCATAACAGATATCAATCAAGAAATCACCCGCTATCAACACGCAACACATTATGTCTTACATGCTCCCATTTCGGGTGTTATTACAAACGTTGTGTCACAAAAGGGTCAACAGGTTGAGCCGACACAAGCCATCTTGGATATTGTCCCAGATCAAACTATTTTAGTTGCGAAACTGTTGATTCCCGTTACACAAATTGGGTATGTTCACGTCGATGATATGGTCTCCATCCATTATGATGCCTATTCTGATAAGTATGATCAATCGGCAACAGGACAGATAAAACATATCAATCAAACCCCTTCTACCGAATTCAATGCACTCATGCCAAAACATGCAAAGTCTTATTACAAAGCCACTGCAAGTTTAACACGCTCAACCATCACCATGAGTGGTCAAGAACTTCCATTACAATTGGGCATGACATGCTCCGTGGTTGTTCAAGGAAAACGTAAACGAATTTGGCAATGGATAATCGAACCTTTGCTTCGTTTTCGTCACCCTAATTTCATATAGGAAAATGCTCATGCTTCATGCATTAAATTTTAAACGTCGTGCGGCTTTACCTGTGATTTTACAAGATGAAATCGCTGAATGTGGACATGCTTGTGTGGCAATGATTAGCCATTATTTTGGCCATCGACTGGGATTGGCTGCAATACGTAAACACTATCCACCATCACCTCAGGGCTCAAACCTACGCGATATGCAACAATTATTTGAACAACTTGGGTTTACCTCAAGGGCGCTACGGCTACCACTAGAGGGATTAAAACAGCTTAAAACACCTGCCATCTTACACTGGAACATGAATCATTTTGTTGTTTTAAAAAAAATAACAAAACATCAAGCCATTATTCATGATCCTGCTTTAGGTCTTAGACAATGTGGTTTGCAAATTCTGAACGAATCTTTTACGGGAGTTGCACTAGAAATAGAACCATCGAAAAACTTTGAAACCATCCGTAACCAACAAAAATTACGTTTACGCGATTTGATAACGTTCATTCCCAACCGATATCGCTTATTAGGCTTGCTTTTATTTCTATCTTTTTGCACCGACTTATTGGCCATATTGAATCCAATGTTTATTCAATATGCCACTGATCAGGCAACAGGCTCGAATACTTTGGCTAATGTTTATGTCGTTGGAATAGGTTTTTTATTGTGTATGTCTTTTTTGACACTAACAGATTATGTCAGAAATCATCTCATTTTATACATCACGACACATTTCAAAGCCAGTTTTAGCATCAATGTTTTTAAACATTTACTAGCGCTACCTATTTCTTTTTTTGAATCGCGCTACCAAGGTGACATTCAATCTAAATTTCAGTCGATAGAGCAAATTCAAACCAAAGTCAGCACAGACTTTGTTCATACAGCGCTGGACAGCTTATTGCTTTTGATTCATCTGATTGTGATGTTTTTTTATAGTCGACTACTCACAGGCATTGTTTTAGTGATGTTGGGAATTGCTGTCTTATTTCGATACATATCCTATCAAACCTTAAAACATCAGACCGCTTCTTCTATCCATTTACATGCTAAAATGACCAGCTTTTTTCTTGAGACCTTGCGTGTTATAACACCCATTAAGCTATTTCTAAAAGAGCAGATACGTTTTAACACTTGGCATAACAGCTATATTGATGCTCTCAATGCTGATATCTTAGTTTCTAAACAACAAATTTTATATCGAATTTTAAATCAAGGCTTACAGCATATTGAACATATTTTAATTGTATGTGTCGGCATACAGCTGGTATTAACGCATCAATTTACCCTAGGCATGTTGATGGCGTTCTTGGCATTTAGGACTCAACTAAGCCACAAGGCATTTGGATTGATTCAACAATTTTTTGATTATCGTTTGATTTCTGTCCAATTATCCCGTCTCAGTGATATTGTTTTTCAAGAACCTGAATCACAACCTCAAACCTTGATGGCTACACATGCCCTGAAAGGACGCTTGCGTGTAGAGAATCTGACTTTTCAATATCATCCGACTGCAAAACCAATCCTTCACCAACTTAATTTTCAGGTAGAAGTAGGTGAAAAAATTGCCATTACAGGACCTTCCGGTTGTGGTAAAACCACTTTACTAAAGCTTCTACTAGGATTGCTGCAACCAACATCTGGAGAAATTTTAATTGATGACATTTCTTTGAGAAATCTAGGAAATCGTTATTATAGAACTTTCAGTTCTGTTGTCATGCAATATGATAGTTTATTGTCAGGAACTATCCTAGACAATATAACATTTTTTGATAGTCCTATCGATCTAAATCAAGTTTATGCCGCTGCACAATTAGCTCAAATACATGAGACCATCATGTCACTACCGATGCAATATGCAACAAACATTGGTGAAATGGGTTCGATGCTATCAGGGGGACAAAAGCAACGCATACTTCTCGCCAGAGCATTGTATCAAAAACCCAAAATACTGTTCATGGATGAAGCCACCAATCATCTTGATCCTGAAAATGAGTTGCTGATTAATCAAGCCTTGTCAGGCTTAAGTATGACTCAAATTATTGTCGCTCATCGCCCAGAAACCATTCGTATGGCTGATAGGGTCATTCAAATTGGCACAGAAAACAGATGACTGAGTTCAAGCAGGCAAACGTGTCTTAAATTCATTATGGCTTAGAGCAAGGCATTGTCATAAAAAATAAAAAAACTTGCATCTCTGAATGATTTGATATCAAAATGGATCTCGATACGGGAAATCAATCCAACTCAGACTTTAGCCAGGGATGCTTGAACCCATGAACACACTTGATGATCCTAAATATTATATTAACCGCGAATTCACTGCCTTAGCGTTTAATGAAAGAGTGTTACAGCTGGCAGAAGACCAACGGGTTCCGCTCCTCGAGCGAATGCGTTTTTTATGTATTTTTAGCAATAACTTAGATGAGTTTTTTGAAATTCGAATTGCAGCACTCAAAGAAAGGATTGCTGTCACCCCCAAAAAACTAGATATTGATGGCTCAAGCCCGGAAGAGATTTTTAATCACTTGACTAAATCGATTCATCGCCTAGTCGACCGACTCTATACAACTTTCAACCAACAACTCCTACCGGCATTACAACGACAAAATATATATTTTTACACCGCACAAGACTGGAATAATGATATTTTACTTTGGAGCAAACATTATTTTAAAAATGAAGTGTTACCGATCGTTAGTCCCATCGCACTTGATTTAGCTCATCCTTTTCCGCGACTATTCAATAAAAGCTTAAATTTTATCGTCGCCTTAAGTGGTAAAGACGCATTTGAGCGAAATATTCATTATGCTATCGTGCATGCACCTCGTGCGCTCCCAAGGATGATTCATTTACCCTCAGAACTATGCGAAAAAGGTCAGTATTTTGTATATTTGGCGTCCATCATAAAAACTCATATTCATTATTTTTTCCCAGGCATGACCATTAATGGATGTTATTCTTTTCGTATTACTCGAAATAGCGATTTGTTTTTACACGATGATGGGATTGATGATCTTGCTGTTGCAATTGAACGGGAATTGTCATCACGTCATTACGGTAATGTGGTACGGTTAGAGATTGACAAAGATTGTCCTGAGACCATCATCGACTTTATTTTACATAAACATCACCTGCATCATGAGGATGTTTATCGCTGTGATGGGCCTGTCAATATACAGCGATTTTTAAGCGCTTTAAAACAGATTAAACGTCCCGATTTAGATTATCCAGCATTTACCCCAGCACTTTCAATCAACGCCCCATAGCAGCAACATTTATTCAACTTACTTGATGAACAAGATATCCTTATCCACCACCCGTATCAAAGTTATAACACAGTCATTGATTTCGTTCGCCAAGCTGCGGCTGATCCACATGTTTTGGCCATCAAACAAACACTGTATCGCACCCATGCTAGTTCTATTATGGTCGAAGCATTGGTTGAAGCAGCACTATCAGGTAAAGAAGTCACCGCTATCATCGAGTTAAGAGCTAGATTTGATGAAGAATCAAATCTACGACTGGCAAATCGCCTACACCAAGCAGGTGTACTGGTGTTATATGGCATCGTTGGCTTTAAAACTCATGCTAAAATGACATTAATCGTTCGCCGCGCGCACGGAAAATTAAAAACATATGTTCACTTGGGCACAGGAAATTATCACGAGGAAACCACCAAACGTTACACCGATTTTGGCTTACTGACATCAAACCCTCTGATCACGCATGATACGCAATCCATTTTTCAGCAATTAACAGGTCTTGGTAAAGCGATTAAATTAAAATCGATTTATCATGCACCATTTACACTGCAAAAACGTCTCCTAACCCTCATCGAATACTGCACTGAAGCGGCCAAAAAGAAAAAAGCGGCCAAGATTATGCTCAAGGTGAATGGTCTAACTGAATCACATATTATTCGGGCATTATATCTAGCCTCTCAACATGGGGTGATGATCACATTATTCATTCGTGGTGCTTGTTGTTTACGTCCGGGAATTCCAGGCATATCGGAAAATATTCGTGTGCTTTCTGTTGTTGGCCGTTTTTTGGAGCATCATCGCGTATATTATTTTCAGTATGACGAAACCGAGGATTATTATTGCTCAAGCTCTGATTTAATGGAGCGAAATCTCTATGCAAGGATTGAAATTATGTTCCCCATTTTGCAGGAAAGCTGCCAAAAGAGAATTAAAGAGGAGATTTTTAAAAATTATACGCGTGACAATAAAAACACATGGGAAATGCAAGCAGACGGCAGCTACAAACCCATACGAGAGGGCGATTTTTCAGCCCAAGAGAAGCTCATCGCAATGTTCACGCCCGAAGTAAAATAAGCCCTAGTGGTTTGTCGTCACCCATTCTTAGTGTCACGAGCTCTATCATTGTCCAGCACTAAAGTTTATATACCACCCCCATCACCAGCGAAGGTGGTTAAACTTCCATTGATTTGAAGTAACTATTTAAAATTGCGCCTATCTGCCACTATAAGGGTAAGGATTTCGGTACCCTTGATTGTAGCCGGTGTAAAAATAATACCTCGGGTTCCAAAAAGAAGGACCGTAGCCATCATCATAGTCACCATAGCCATCATAACCCACCGTGTAACCGGTGTAACCCGGGCTATAATCGGAATAGTCTGTTGCGTCCTGGACTTGCATGGTATTTCCCACGCAACCACTCAGAACTGTAAGCGAGAACAAGCCAAATAGTAAGATAATTATTTTTTTCATGACTACGTCCTAACATATTACCTGTATATTAAGTATAGTCATGATATATCAGACATCAATTATTCTTTTGCTCTAGAAACATACTCACCTTTACGAGTATCTACTTTAATTTGCTCGCCTGTTTGAACGAACAATGGCACGCGAACCACAGCACCCGTTTCCAGCGTTGCCGGTTTTCCACCACCGCCAGATGTATCACCTTTTAAACCAGGATCTGTTTCTGTAATAGTCAAAATAACAAACGTCGGTGGAACAATAGAAATAGGTTCGTTATTCCACAAAGTCGCGGTACAGACATCCTGCTCTTTGAGCCATTTAGCAGAATCACTTACTGCCGCCTCATCCAAGGCATACTGTTCGAACGTATCAGGAACCATGAAATGCCAATATTGTCCATCGTTATAGAGATATTGCATCTCAACATCCATCACATCTGCAGAGGTAAATGTATCGTTCGCTTTGTAGGTTCGCTCAACAACGCGGCCTGTTTTGAGATTTCTGGTTTTTAAGCGGGTGAACGCTTGACCCTTTCCAGGTTTAACAAACTCACAGTCTACAATCGTGCAAGGTGCATCATCAACCATAATTTTTAAACCGTTTTTTAGCTCATTGGTATTTAAAGTGCCCATTTATTCTCCAGAGTTGCGATTAACTCACTTTTTCGTTAAAGTTCGCACAGTTTATCAAGTCTATGTGACGAATGCGAGATTCTACTCAACATTGGCAAAAGATTTTAGCCGAGGGCTTTTCATCCACGGATGAATTGCTGCAATTCTTAAATCTTCCAAACACACCAAATAGCGGGCTGGCGGAAAAAACGTTCAAAACACGAGTTCCGAGAGGGTTTGCTCGACGCATGGAGCCTGGCAATCCATTTGACCCACTGTTACGCCAAGTTTTGGCTTCTCCAGAGGAGTTAAACGAGCAACCTGGTTTTGAAAAAGATCCGCTAGATGAGTCAAGCAGCAACCTGATTGAAGGGTTAATTCACAAATACAATGGCCGAGTTCTGTTAACGATCACAGGCTCGTGCGCTATCAATTGCCGTTATTGTTTTCGTCGGCATTTTCCCTACAATAAAAATAACCCCGGTCGTCAGGGTTGGGAAAACGCATTATCTTATATTGCTGGAGATGCTGGCATAAAAGAGGTCATTTTTAGTGGCGGAGATCCTCTGCTAGCGAGCGACACACTGATTCAATATCTGTATGAAAGGCTCGCAAACATTCCGCATGTGAACACCATCCGCATTCACACTCGCATTCCAATTGTTTTACCAGAGCGTATACAGGATTCTTTGTTAAAGATTCTAAAGCATCCACGCATTAAAACCGTTGTGGTGGTCCACAGTAACCATCCTCATGAATTAAGCGACGAAGTCAAAGCAGCGTCTCAAGCCTTACGCCAAGCAGAATGCCATCTTTTAAATCAATCTGTTCTTCTTAGGGGCGTTAATGATGACGCTAAAACTTTAGCCTCATTAAGTGAGCAGCTGTTTGCCATGGACATTTTACCGTATTACCTACATCTTCTCGATAAAGTTCAAGGCGCACATCATTTTGACGTGTCTTTAAAACAAGCTCAAATGATCTATCGTGATTTGCAAACTATTCTTCCTGGATATTTGGTTCCTCGTTTGGTTAAAGAAATACCCGGCGAAAAAAATAAAACCTTATGTTCAGTAAACTTCTTCGCAAACACCACTGAATAAGCATTTTATTTCGTCGCTGCGGTGCTCGAACCCTCAAGTATTGATGACCTTTACGCTTGGGTTCTGCGCGGCGTTTTTTGTCGACAATCACCCTTTGCAGCGAATGCCACAATGAGTAAAATGTGCTTTATCTCTTGGTAATTTTTATCAATCTGTTTTGAAAAAAATCAAAATCAAGACGCCACACCATTCATCTCCTATCAAAACGATCAGCGTTCATGACTTTACACCATGCTGCCACAAAATCACGAATAAATTTATCTTGACTGTCATCCTGAGCATAAACCTCGGCATAAGCACGCAAAATAGCATTTGAACCAAACACCAGGTCCACTCGAGTGGCAAGCCAAGCAGGTGCTTTTGTTTGACGATCACGCAGCTGATATTCATCGTTGCCGATTGGTATCCATTCATAGCTCATGTCAGTTAGGGTAACGAAAAAATCCGTGGTCAAAGCCCCTTCTTGGTGGGTAAACACACCATGTTTTTTCCCACCATAGTTTGCGCCCATCACGCGAAGACCACCGACAAGGACTGTCATTTCTGGTGCGGTTAATCCCATTAACTGCGTTCTATCTAGCATTAATTGTTCTGAACGAGCATGACAATCAGCTTTTAACCAATTACGATACGCATCATGAACAGGTTCGAGCGGCGCAAAAGATTCAGCATCGGTCATAGCGTCTGTTGCATCCCCTCTGCCTGGCATAAATGGCACGGTTACATCATAACCCGCTTTTTTTGCTGCAAATTCAATCCCAATATTGCCCGCCAGTACGATGGTATCAGCAAGACTTGCACCATATTTTTTTGCAATAGGCTCGAGTACACCAAGAACTCGTTGTAATCGTTCTGGTTCGTTACCTTGCCAATTATTTTGAGGCTTCAGCCGGATTCGAGCACCATTTGCTCCCCCACGCATATCAGAACAGCGAAAGGTTCGCGCACTGTCCCAAGCGGTAGAAACCATCTCTGCAATAGATAATCCTGATGATGCAATGGATGCTCTCAGCGAAACGATATCATAATCAACCGCCCCTTTTGGAACAGGGTCTTGCCAAATTAAATCTTCTTTAGGTATATCAGGACCAAAATATCTGGCTTTAGGTCCCATGTCTCGATGCGTTAACTTAAACCATGCTCGCGCAAAAGTTTCAGAAAAATAATCGGGATTTTTATAAAATTTTTCTGCGATTTCTCGGTAGACAGGATCCATTTTCATTGCCATATCAGCGTCGGTCATAATTGGACGATGACGAATAGAAGGATTCTCAACATCAACTGGCTTGTCATTTTCCTTGATGTTGATTGGTTCCCACTGCCATGCACCTGCTGGAGATTTTTTAAGTTCCCAATCATAGGTAAATAGCATATAAAAATAACCATTGTCCCAACGGGTAGGGTGAGAAGTCCATGCCCCTTCAATACCACTTGATACGGTATCACGGCCAATTCCTCGGCAAGAATGGTTTATCCAACCTAGGCCTTGTTCCTCAAGATTGGCAGCTTCAGGAGCTGGTCCTAATAAAGCGGCATCACCATTACCATGACATTTCCCGACGGTATGCCCACCCGCTGTAAGTGCAACCGTCTCTTCATCATTCATTGCCATGCGTGCAAAGGTTTCACGAACTTGAGCCGCTGTTTTGAGTGGATCGGGCTTTCCATTCACGCCTTCAGGATTGACGTAAATTAGCCCCATTTGCACCGCAGCAAGCGGATATTCCATTGTTTTCGGTTGATTAACATCGTCATATCTCTCTTGACTTGGGGCTAACCACTGACGTTCAGCCCCCCAATAGGTATCTTTTTCTGGATGCCAAATATCTTCTCGACCAAAAGCAAAACCAAAAACTTTTAATCCCATGCTTTCATAAGCCATTGTTCCAGCGAGGATCATCAGATCAGCCCAGCTGATTTTGTTGCCATACTTTTTCTTTATCGGCCATAGTAAACGTCTTGCTTTGTCAAGATTCACATTGTCTGGCCAAGAGTTAATCGGCGCAAAGCGTTGATTTCCTGTTCCTGCCCCGCCTCTTCCATCTGATATTCTATAAGTGCCTGCAGCATGCCAAGCCATCCGAATCATCAAACCACCATAATGCCCCCAATCTGCTGGCCAAAACGCCTGGCTGTCTGTCATAAAAACATGTAGATCGCGTTTAAGTGCTTTCACATCAAGTTGTTTTAATGCATCACGATAATTAAAATCAGCGCCCAAAGGATTGGTCTTTTGATCATGCTGGTGCAGCATATCCAGATGAAGCGATTCAGGCCACCAATCAACATTTGAATCTTTCAATGAAGTATGGCTCCCATGAATGACTGGGCATTTTCCATGTGTTAGTTTCATCCTTGTCTCCTCATCAGCTAGATATGATGCTATGTCGATGTTTAGTTGATTATGCAATGTGTGTGGTTGTATTGCAAATATGGGATCTGTTATCGTGAGTTAGATGCCTACCATAAACAAAATTCCTTTCATTGAAGGATGATGACAGTTTTTAAGATGCTTTTAAAAGAGGGCCAATGTCCCGTTTCATTAACTTTGATGAATTGCATCAAATATCATTCAGCCAAAATGAGTTTGATAAATTATTTCTCAATAAATAGCCATATATTAAAATATTCGATACAATTCACACATCTCTATTTTATATTATCGAAACATTATGGGTAATTTGTTTAATATGTTTGGGCCATCTCCCATCAAACCCATTGAACAACACATGCATAAAACTTATTTATGTGTGAAGCAACTCGACGCTTTTTTCACAGCTGCGTTGGCCCAGGACTGGGACATGGCAGCGCAGATTCAAACAAAAATTATTGCGTTGGAAAAAGAAGCCGACATGATGAAGCGAGATTTACGCCTTCATTTGCCAACTGGCTTGTTCTTACCGGTAGCTCGTACCGATTTACTTGAGTTACTGAGCGCGCAAGATCGTATCGCAAACAAAGCACAAGACATAGCTGGATTAATTATGGGCAGAAAAATGATTATTCCAGAAAATATATCACAAGTATTCATGCCGTTTTTTCACTGTTGCTTAAATGCCACCAAACAAGCCTGTAAAGCCATCAACGAATTAGATGAGTTATTAGAGACTGGGTTTCGCGGTAGTGAGGTGAATATTGTTGAAGAAATGATTGTGACACTCGATCAAATTGAACATGAAAGTGATGATAAACTGGCCGATATCAGGGATCGTATTTTTCAGCTTGAAAATAGATTAAGCCCCATTGAAATTATCTTTTTGTACAAACTAGTGCAATGGATTGGTGATTTAGCTGATCTAGCGCAAATAGTTGGTGCTCGACTACAAATCCTTATTGCTCGGTAGGTTTATGGATCATTCTCTCGTATATTTTATTCCAGCTATTTTACTTTGTTTCCTCATGACATGGGGTGTGGGAGCAAACGATCTTGCCAATGTGATGAGCACGACCATGGGCTCAAAGGCTGTGACAGTCAAACAAGCTATCATGATCGCCATATTATTTGAACTGGCTGGTGCATTCTTTGGTGGCACAGGTGTTACGGAAACCATGCGAGATCGGATTATCAACACATCTGAATTGGTTCAGCACCCACAGATCCTCATAGAAGGCATGCTTTGTGTGCTGTTTGCATGTACCGTTTGGATGAATCTGGCTAGCTTTATCGGTGTTCCTGTATCCATCACCAATGCCTTGGTTGGCTCGATGGTCGGGTTTGGTAGTGTTGTTTTGGGTGAAAATGCCATTCATTGGGATCAGGTGATGCATATTGCCATTGGATGGATTACTTCCCCCCTGATTGCAGGCATTACCGGATATGCTCTTTTTACAACGATTCAGTTCACCATTTTTATGCGTAGCAACCCTCTAGATAAGGCAAAAATATTTATTCCGTTTTATCTATTTTTAGTAGGATGCATTTTATCTTTTATTACCATCTTCAAAGGAATCAACCATTTTGGTATCCGATTAAATATCACGAAAAGTATTTTGGTCATGTTGGCAACAAGCTTCGGGTTTACGTTTCTAGGTATGATCGCTATTCGACGTATACCTGAAGCAGTAAACATGAAAAGAAGAGATTATTTTTTGCAGGTTGAAAAGTATTTTGCCATATTAATGGCGATGACAGCTTGTGCAATGGTTTTCGCGCATGGTTCAAATGACGTGGCGCTAGCAGCAGGTCCACTAACCATTATTTACACGCTGCTACATAATGTACCTAATCATTTTTCTGAATCGGACTATCCTTCCTGGATTATTCTTTATGCCTGTACTGGCGTTCTCTTAGGTTTTTTATTTTATGGTCGCAGGGTCATTGAAACCGTCGGCAGCTCTATCACCGCACTCACACCCAGCAGAGCTTTTGCAGCAACTTTGGCTGCAGCAACGACTGTCGTTGTCGCTACAAGCATTGGGATTCCTGTTTCAGCTACACAAACACTGGTAGGCTCAGTATTGGGTGTAGGCCTAGCTCGGGGCATTGGAGCCTTGAATCTGATTGTTATTCGCAATATTTTTACATCATGGATCATCACATTGCCAGCAGCTTCTTTGCTGACAATTATTTCATACAAAAGCTTACACTTTATTTTAAACGTGTTTTTATAACATTTCAGCGTAAAGCTGATTTGATAAACAAATCAAGCTTTACGCTCCATGACATAAGCGGTCATTCTAGAAAGACAAGTCTGTTGACCTTGCTCATTAAACATTTCAACAGACCATACTTGAGTGGTTCGACCCAAATGAATTGGGCGCGTGATGGCAGTTACTAATCCCTCACGAACAGAGCGGATATGATTTGCGTTGATTTCCAAACCTACACAGTAATAAGACTCTTGATCCACCACTGCATTTGCAGCTGTGCTAGCAAGCGTTTCAGCCAAAACCACATTAGCTCCGCCATGAATAATACCAATTGGTTGGCGTGTACGCTCAGTTGCTGGCATGGTTGCAGTCATACTATCTTCACCAATATCGGTGAACACAATACCTAAAAAATCAGCCATGGTATTTCGACTACGATCATTTAATAAGGCAACTTGAATCGGGCGGAACCATATGGACATAGTCACCAACTCCTAAAATTTATCCCAATATTCATCTGCAACTTGCTTAACCGAAGCCTCATCACGCAACATAAAAATACGCTGATACTTTTTTATTTCTTTAAGTTGCGAAGCTGTTTTTTTGTGTTTTGCATCAAAAGCAAATAAAAATTCATCATAGGGACTGACATAAGCTTTATCAATATCCTCGTTATTCATATGCATTGCTCCACTACACTCTTGTTGGATTCAATTTTAACTGCTTTTTTCTCATGATGCCACATGAAAATTATTAAATTAGAAATACGCATCACTCAAATCAAATTTTCTTACAACTGCAGCTTTTCGTTTTAAACATGTTCTATAATTTAAGAATAAGAACTTTATTTGAGCAAAAAAAATGCCGAACGAACCCGTTGAAGAAAGTAAAAGCCTCTCAGAAAACCAAGGGCAGAAAACATTATCACCCATCGCTCAAGCATTCAAACTTAAATTAGAAGATTATTGTACAGGCACTCCATCGGCATATGTTGGAGGAAAAACACGTAAAGATGACGCCCCTGACGCAGGAAATTTATTTCAATACTGGATTCGGAAAGCTGTTGGAACGGAACAAAGCGAGTCAAGTCGAGGCATATTTACCTCTCCATTCAAAAATACCTTAGGATTTCTTTCTCGTTCACCTAAAAAAGAAGAACCATCAGGCGCATCACTAAGTCGCATATTTGATGCGATGGAGCTGTTACCAGAAAGCGAAGCCCAATTTGATCTAGTTGAGCATGATACAGACCCTAAAACACGCCTGCCTAAACTCATTCTTGAAATATGCAGCCTCATATTAAATGAAAATATGACAGATCTTAGTCCTTGGATGATTGATATGTTAGAAAAAGGTGAGAATGGCGCATATGAGCGTTTACTCAAATACCTAGAACCAGCGAACCAAGAGTTATCCGTCACCGAAAAAAGATCTCAAGCCAAACAACGTTTAGCTAACGAATTTATTGGTGCAGCAATAGCTTTTTGTCCTCAAAAATTAACGGATATATATCAGGTAAAAAAAACCGAAGCAAATCAGGATCAAATTTTACAATATGAGTATGAGGATATCTGTGCTGTTCGAGACGCTTATGCTAACCGAACAACAACAGCCCAAACATTAATCGAATCACTGCAATCAAAAACAGAAACAAGCGAGGAAGTAACGTTGTATCATGAGATGTGTTTGGAAGGCTCAATACTTCTAAAGCATTATGACCTCATTGCTCCAAACAACACATTAAGTGACAGCATTCGCCGAAAATTAAATGTATTGATAGATAAGTATCAAGAAATTGAAGTAGCACAAGAGCATCATTTATCTCCTGACACTAGAATGAGAGAATTTTTAGACATATGGGCTTCATCAAACATTGAAATCGAACTAAAAATCATCGCTCAGAGGGTATTGGAATGCTACAAAGAGAAATTACCTACTTTTGATAGTTTGATTTTATCAAAAAAAGGTGATTTTCATGGCATGCAAATTGATCAAAAAGCCTTGCATAAACAATTGGTTATGCATCAACAAAATTTAATCGAAATGTCTGAGGAAAATACCATCAAAATGGCATCAAAATTATCTAAAGATCGATACATCCTTGTTCTAGAGCTTTATCAATTATTAGAGGATGTGCAATATCTATCTGATGAAGTTCCTAAAATGGATTCAGATAAAATTAATTCTTCCTTTATTCAAGATAAACTATCTATACAAAAAAAAGAGATTTTAAACCTAACTGAAGAATTACTCGATCCTAACAACACCATGCAGCTGGAGAGTATTAAAAAATTTGAACAATTAATGCATTCCTCGTCAGCAGTTATTGCTAGAAATTATCGTCAAAATAATCAACAATCAAAGATTAACGACAAGTTAGTCAATCTATCTAATTCAAATAAAACCTTACTTGCCTTGTTTACTCTAAAACAACATTTAGTCGCACAAAATACTGAGCATGTTCTGTTAAGTGAGATAATGCATCGAATTGAATATTTGAAAACAAGAGAAGAGCTACCTTCAGATGATATGCAAGAGCTGGAAAAAACTGATTTAATTTATCAACTTGCTTTTAGCTATCTGAAATTAAGCACGCTAGCACATAGCATAAGTAAAAAAATATCCTCTTCAGAAGAAAAAAGGCTGCACGATGAGTATGCTAGGCTAATTATTATTTGTACAAATAGGATTCAGGAACATTTGAATGTAAAAGAAGCTCAACAGAGCTTGGATTGCCTAACTCAGGGTATCCATAATCCCAAGATAATCGAAATTATAAATCAAACAAAATTGGAACTAAACAAAGGGCCTGAATCATCTTGTGTAAAAGACTTAATTGTACAAATTAAAGAGCTGGATGCGACTTACCGAGAAATATTAGAAGAAGACTTAAGAAAAGGCAAAGTATCTAGTCCGCTGATTGAATCGATTGAAGATACCATTCAAGAGGAAATACTTCCCTTGCTTCCGGCTAGAAAAAGCCCAACAACAACAACAGCAACAACCTCCTCACAGGAAAACAAGTTGCCGTTATGGAACCTAGAGCGCTTACGCCAACAGGCCTCTTCTTTTGTCTCAGCTAAGAGTGGCTCATCAAGCCCTGAAAGCGAACGGACTGAGCCAAGAGACAAAAAAAATAATACAATGTGACTATCATAAATCAGCTGAAATCCATGTACTGCCGGAGTTTTTTTATGGCATTTTTTTCTAGCTGTCTGACGCGCTCTGCAGATACACCATACTTTTCAGCCAAATGATGCAAAGTAACTGTTTCTTCTTCACTCAACCATCGTTGTCGCAAAATATCTTGGCTACGCTCATCTAACGAAGCTAAAGCATGTTGTAATTGCTCAAGTTGATTGGCTTCTGTATTTTGTTGCTCAAAAACATACGCAGGATTTGCTTGTTGATCAGATAAGTACTCGGCAGGCGCAGACTTATAGAAAGATTCATCTTCATCAACTGTGGTGACATCAAATGATTCATCCATTGCATTAAGACGTCGCTCCATTTCGAGGACTTCTTCTGGTTTGACACGCAAATGATTCGCTATTTCTACAATCTCATCTTGGCTTGACCAGCCTAAGCGTTTTTTCATATGTCGTAGATTAAAAAACAGCTTTCGTTGTGCTTTAGTGGTGGCAATCTTTACGATACGCCAATTTTGAATCACAAATTCATGAATCTCAGACTTAATCCAATGTACAGCAAAAGAAACCAAACGAACCCCCATTTTAGGGTCAAAACGTTTGACTGCTTTCATCAAGCCAACATTGCCTTCCTGAATGAGATCACCGAGAGACAAACCATATCCCATATAACCGCGGGCTACACTGACGACATATCTTAAATGAGCTAACACCAACGAACGAGCTGCTTCTAGATCACCATGCTCCTGAACGCGTTCGGCGAAATGGTATTCTTCGTCAGCACTGAGTAAAGGAATTTGATTTACGCGATGAATATACGCATCTAGACTCCCTATGGGAGAGTTGATTGCAAACAGTTTTAGTTGGTTACTCATACAATGCTCCATGTCAAGACAGAGAAAGCAGCAGCATTATATCACAATCAATTAGCTTTTCTCAAGATTAATCGTGTAGAAAAATAAGCACCTAACCATCCTAAAAAACATGCAACCATAAAAAAAACACAGGATTGAGCAAATGAAATATTAGGGATTTGGTAGTGAATTGGGTATGCAGCCATCAGATGGGCAATTTTTTGATTCATCGTAGCCAGGGAAAAAGTGACACAGATCCAGGCCAAGATACTGGCTAATAAAGCATATCCAATGCCTGAGTATAAAAATGGACGCATGATATAAGCATCACTCGCACCAATAAACTGATAGACTGTCATCTCTTCTGCACGATCACGAATCATTAATCGCAACGTGCTGCCTATAATCAGAATCACCGTTACAGCGAGTAACAAATTTAATCCATTCAACAAATTTGATAAAAAATGCAATAAAACGAATAAATGCTTCATCCATGCTAAATCCAGTGAGGCACTCTCTACACTCGGATAAGCTTTTAAGTTGCTGTAAAGCGTTTCTAGGCGTTCCGGAGTATTAATATCAACTGCAGGGACAACATCAATCACAAAAGGCAATGGATTATTCGGCAAATCATGTATGATGTCCTCTAGTCCGTCTTGCTGGTTTAACATCTCTAAACCTTGTTGAGGCGTTGTTAACATGGCGTCTTGAACACCTTCTGACGCTTGTATTTGAGTCAAAAGATGATTCGCATCCAAAGGATCCGTTGGGACTTTTAGATAAAGTAAAATATGACCATTATGCTGCCAACTCGAGGTCAATTGGTGGATAGCCTTGGATATATTCCAAAAGAATAAACATAATACCAACACCAATGCTAACATTAACGTCGTCATGATGCTGGTCATAGGTTGTTGTGTTATAAACTGGTTGCTGCGCCGCAATGCCTGGCGATGCAAGGACACTTTTGCTTTTAGCTTTTTCATGCTAGTTGCCCCCGTTTAAGCATCACAATCCGGTGTTTCATTGTTGCTATCAAGGTTAAATCATGTGTTGCAATCAACACACTCATACCAACACGATTCAAATCGGAAAACATACGCATGATGTCTGCTGCTAACGCCGGATCTAAATTGCCAGTTGGTTCATCTGCTAAGAGTAATGCTGGCTTGTGTACAATTGCTCTGGCAATACTTGCACGTTGTTGTTCACCACCCGACAAATGAATAGGCAAACAATTTTCCTTAGACAATAAACCCACCATATCGAGTGCCGCATGCACTCGTTTTTTTATCACATACGGCAATTCTCCTTGGATTTGTAGAGGAAGTGCGACATTATCAAATAGTGTTTTTTCATTCAGCAGATATGGTGTTTGAAAAATAAGACCTAATTTCAATCGATAACGTGCAATATCACGCTGTGTTAATCGATTGAGGGATTCGTCATTGACACGAATTTCACCAGCAGACGGGCGCTCAATAAGTGCCAATAGTTTAAGCATGGTGCTTTTACCCGCGCCAGAATGCCCTGTCAAAAAAGCCATTTCACCTTTTTCTAAAGTGAAATTTACCTGTTTGAGTGCCTCGAAGCCACCGGTATATTTTTTACTAACTTGGTTGAAGGTGATCATCATGAAATAATGCATCCACAAATTGTGCCGCGTCAAAAGGGCGCAAATCATCTATACCCTCCCCTATTCCAATATAACGGAAAGGGATCTTAAGTTCATTAGCCATTGCAAACAAAATACCACCTTTTGCGGTACCATCTAATTTGGTCATCACCATTCCAGTTAATCCCACGGCATCATGAAATTGACGTGCCTGATTTAATGCATTTTGCCCGATACTTGCATCCAAGACCAATATGATTTCATGCGGCGCTGAAGGATCAATTTTTTGTAACACACGCTTCACTTTTCTGAGCTCATCCATCAAGTGGTGTTGAGTATGCAACCTCCCAGCTGTATCGGCGATCAAAATATCGATTTCACGCGCTTTCGCTGCTTGAAAAGCGTCGTAAATCACTGAAGCACTGTCTGCACCAGTATGCTGAGCGATAACAGGAATTTGATTACGCTCACCCCACACTTGAAGCTGCTCTACCGCTGCAGCTCGAAACGTGTCTCCAGCCGCAAGCATCACTTTTTTTCCTTTTAATTGATATTGTTTAGCTAACTTGCCAATGGTTGTTGTTTTTCCAGCACCATTTACACCAACCATCAATATGACGAGAGGTTTGGGTGTGCTCTGTGGCTCTGTCAAATGCAAATCAGAATTCGAAAGCACTTCCAGCAGTTGTTTTTTGAGGTGTGTAAACGCCGCATCACCATCAGCCAATTCCGAACGTTTTAGCGCCGAATGCAAATTGTCTAACAATTTTTGGGTCATTTCGATGCCCAGATCTGCCGTTAGTAAAAGATTTTCCAGCTCTTCTAGTAATGTTGCATCCAACTGCTTTTTACCTAATAACAATCTAGCAACACCTTCTCCCAAATGGTGTCTTGTTTTGCTCAGGCTACGCCTTAATCGCGTGAACATATTCGCCGGCGTTTCTTCAGATTTTTTGGATGTTTCATCTTCAATCAATTCAGCAACTTCGGGTTGCGATGGCACATTGGTTTGATTTTTTTTTAGCCACTTAATCATCTTTATTATCTGTACAATAAAATCATAAGATGGCATTATAGCACCATAATTGATAAATATATCCTGTCTTTTGAAACAATCTATTCGAATTATTGGCGGCCAATTTCGTGGCAAAAAAATCCCATTTCCAGACCAAGTGGATCTTCGCCCAACACCAGACCGCGTGCGCGAGACGTTATTTAATTGGTTGATGCATGATATCCGCGGGGCCAAATGTTTGGATGCTTTCGCAGGAAGTGGTGGTTTGGGTTTAGAGGCTTTCTCTCGCGGCGCAAAACATGTGACATTTATTGAGTATACAACCAGTGCTTACACACAACTCAAAAAAACATCTGCGAGTTTTAACACCTCACAATTGAACGTCGTGCAAGCTGACGCTTGTGAGTATTTAAAAAATGCTTTTCTACATCAAAATGAACCATTTGATATTGTATTTTTTGATCCTCCTTTTAACAAACCTTACCTGTTAGATGCCATCGATAGCCTAATCCATCCTAATATCTTACGATCTCAAGGATTGCTTTACCTAGAAACACCTCAAGAAATATCCTTAGACAATCTCGTTTGGAAACCTCTGAAAACAAAGCGTGCTGGACAAATTATCTATGCTTTATATCAGAAAGTCCCTTGACAACATGCATCGCTCCTGTTTCAATCTCCTTAATATTCATGACCAAAACACGCCGCAAGAATAAAATGAAAAATAAATTTATCGTGTTTTTTTGGACTGCC
>VFQP010002486.1_pt1 | contig 20419 bp, 16 predicted proteins | sample 3512351 | NCBI WGS metagenome assembly VFQP01 (sample SAMN10412372, study PRJNA504923) | tailings metagenome | isolation source: Relicate 1 Philex TSF1 revegetated site | place: Philippines: Tuba, Benguet | collected 2017-08-29
GCGACCGGGCTTTGTGCTTTGTGCAGCGAGCTGCACAAAGCTCCAGCGCTTCGTGAGGCATCTCAGCAGCAGGAGGATTATTCGTGGCGCACTTGTGAAGCTCGGACTCTCTCGACAGCGCACCAGGTCTTCGGCGCGGGCGTGGTGTGCGCGGCTCTGGCCCGCCTGCAGGCAGCAAGCTCCAGCACGACCCGACAGCAGCACGGTGATCTGCACTAGTGCACCGCGGGATGCTGGAGCTCCGTCGGCGATGAGAGCTTCGACGGGTGTCCACCGTGGCGCTCGAGCGCAGCAGGCTCGATGAGCAGCTTTGTGCCCACGCGCTTCGTGTGGCGGTTCGGGGGACGCCAGGCGAGTGGCGAGTCACGTGGTGACGTGCTGCTGCTGCGAGCACGGAGCACGAAGCTTGAGCGCCTCCTCCATCTGGGCGCACAATCTGACGCAGCACTGGGAGTCAGCCGCGATGGACACGCTCTGGCGCGCACAGGTGCATTTGTGCGGGAGCTTCACCCGATGGGTCGAGACGGTGCCAATGACGCCAGTGGACGGCAACCCCTCGGTCTTTGCCGTAGTGGTCCACCTCCCGCCGGGGTGAGCGCCTGGCGACTCGCCCCCCCCTCTCCACGTGTCCCCTCCGCAACGCAGCAGAGGGAGCGTGCTGCCAGGCACACAGCCTCCCAGGGGTTGATGCCATCCGCAGGTATCATCAGTACAAGTTCATCGTGGACGGCCACTGGCGGCACGACGACTCGGCGCCCTTCAGCCCTGACCCGCTCGGCAACGTCAACAACTGGCTCTTTGTGCGCCGCATCGACGGGGACCCGCCCGCCGCCAACGGGTGCGTCTGCTGGGTGCAGACTGTTGGCCGTCATCCGGTGTGGATCGTCAGCGCGCACACACACCGTGCGTGCCGTGCCGTGCTGGGCCCGCCTGTGCAGCTCGCTGGCGCCGACAGCCCCCTTCCAGCAACAGCAGCAGCACCAGCAGGCGTCCGCCGCCACCGCGCAGCAGCAGCAGCAGCACCACCACCAGCTGCTGGCCCAGGCGCAGCTTCACCCTGCGCAGCACCCGGCTCTGCGCGCCAACGGCCCCGGCGTCATCGCGGCGGCCGCAGGAGGAGGCGGCGGCGGCGGGCTCCTGCACAGCTGCAGCCCCCCCGCCACCGCCGCCCACGGCGCCGCGCCCATCAGCAGCAGCAGCGGCGGCGCGACGGGCGTCGCGCTCTCGCACCCGGTGCTCAACCACGTGCACGTGCACAACAGCATCAGCGCCAACAGCGTGGCGGCGGCGACGACGACGCCGACGGGGACGGCGACGCCCTCGGCCGCCACGCCGACGCCCCCGCCGGACGTGGACATGGCCAACGGCGCGGCGCACGGCGGGCACGCGCCCGTCGCCATCCACAACCCCAAGGAGCCGGTGAGGCGCCCCCTGGCAGCGTCCGCCTTTGCCCTCCTTTGCCCTTGTGAGAGGGCAGGCAAGGGGCGCTCGTGCACCGTCCACTGCACCTGCTGGCCCAGCTGCAAGCGCGCGCGGCCCCCTGAGCCAGCCCCTGTGCCCACGTCAGCCCCCGGCGCCCGCTCAGGCCCGAAACTGACCCCGCGCGCGTGCCGCCCCGCCGCAGGAGTACACGCGCCGCAAGGTGTCTGAGTTCCTGCACAACCACACGGCGTACGAGCTCATCCCCGAGAGCGGCAAGGTGGTGGTGCTGGACATGGACCTGCCCGTCAGGCAGGCCTTCCACGCCCTGCACGAACAGGTGCGCCCGCCCGCCCATCCGCCCGCCCGCACGCACGGGCCTCTGCAGTGTGTGCGCTGCGCAGCGTTTGGCCAGGCGGAACGCCTCCCTTGCTTAGCACCTGTGTACCGTGGTGTGGTGCGCGACGTGGGCGCCCGCAGGGGATCGCGTCGGCGCCGCTGTGGGACGGCGAGGCGTGCGGCGTGGCGGGCGTCATCAGCGCCAGCGACTTCATCCACGTGCTCCGGCGGCTGCGCAGCAGCGTGACGGCCAGCGGCAACCCCATGAGCGAGCAGGAGATGGACGCGCACACCATCCGGTGGGTGGTCTGTGCAGGGGTGGGAGTTGCAGGCTTGTGCGGGCGCCTTTGCCGGGAGCGGAGGAGCTGCATGCCGTCAGGCGTGCACGCGTGTGTGTGTTGAGCTTTACATCTGGTGGAGCCATCTCTGGCAAGCAGATGATCATATCACAAACCGCATTTCTGCGCACGCGGCACGGGTGCGGTGCCTCATTCGGGCGAGACCGCCACACTGGCACCCCCAGCCACCCCAACGCCCATACGGGTGGTGGGGTGTAACGCTGGGCAAGGGCTGCCCCCCCAGCCACCCTGAGTTGCCCGCGGAGGCCCCAGGGTGTGCGGCGGGGGCAGCCAGGAGGGTGCGCCGCAGCCCCTCAGCGCCGCCCTCCCCCCCCCCTGTGATTGGATGCGAATGCGATGCGCGCGCGCAGGGGCCTGCGGGAGCAGACGGCGCTCGAGGGGCGCGAGCCCAAGCCGCTCGTGTACGTGCGGCCCGACGACCACCTGGCCCGCGTGGTGCGCACGCTCAGCTACAACAAGTGCAGCCTGGCGCCCATCCTCACCGGAGACCCGCACGGCGCAGAGGTGCGCGGCGGCGGCGCGCGGCCCGAGCGCCTCGCACACTCCCTCGCGCCCCCGGCCTCTCACCCGTGGCCCCAGCTACGCGCCTGCATGGCCTCGTTCGCACCCGCTCTCTCCGCCGCCGCGCCGAGCGGCAGCGCGTTGCAGGGCAGGCGAGTGTTGCGAGGGTCGCTGCGCGGCCGCGATGCTTGTGTGCACGTGTCCGCAGGGCCGCGTGGTGGAGGTGCTGCACCTGGCGACACTGAGCGCCGTGCTGGCGTGCCTGATGCGCCACTTCCGCGCGTCGCTGGCGTCGCTGCCGCTGCTGGCGCAGCCGCTGTCGGCGCTGCCGCTGGGCACCTGGGCGCCCGACGCGCCGGCGGCGCTGCAGCAGCAGCACGGCGACGACGCGCCGGCGACGGCAGCGCCCGGCGACGGCAAGGACGCCGCGCGGCGGCAGCGGCGGCGCGTCACGCCGCTGCACACCGTCACGCCCGCCACGCCGCTCACGCAGGCGAGTGGTTCTGCTGCTCGCCGGGCGTGTTCCTCGCCGCCCGCTCCTGTCCGACCGCTCGCGGCTTGCAAGTTTGCACCGACCTGGAGGGGAGGAGGTTTGCACAGGGTGCGCGCGCTCCGTGCGTGTGCGTGTGGGCGTCTGCAGGCGCTGGGTCTGTTGCTCGAGGGCGGCGTGAGCGCGCTGCCCGTGGTGGACGAGCAGCGGCGCCTGGTGGACGTGTACGCGCGCGGCGACATCACGGCGCTGGCGCGCGGCAACGCCTACAACCGCCTGCAGTGGGAGGACGTCACGGTGAGCGCGCCGCGCTTGCGGGGCGCGAGGGAGGCGACGGTGGGCGGCCCTGCGAGAGTCGCTTTGGGGGCCTCGTGCGCAACGGGCACACCTCTGCCGAGCCGTGCCGGCCTGGATTGGTGTCCCGGGAGGCACCCCACCAAGCGTGTGCGCAGCAACACACGGGCGCACGGCGTTGCAGCTGCATGGATTTCGCTGCTGCCACTCACGCCCGCGCTCGGTCTCTGCCGTGCGCGAACGGCGCGCAGGTGGGCCAGGCACTGTCGCTGGCATCCGTCAGCAGCGCGCAGCAGCAGCAGGGCAACGGCGCGTGGGGCCCCGGCGGCAGCGGCGGCAGCAACAGCCCCACGCTGGCGCAGCACCCGGCCATGGGCGGCCTCAGCGCCGAGCTGCACGCGGCGGCGCAGCGGCAGCAGCAGCAGCGGGCAGCGGCGGCAGCGGGCGCCGCCGGCGCGGCGGCGGCGGCAAAAGGCCCGGTGCACACGGGGCCTGGGCCGGGCGGCCCCGGCACGCGCGTGCACGCGTGCACCAAGGACGACACCCTGCGCACGGTGGGTGGCCTCTTCTTTCTTCGGCAGGGTTGCTCATGCGCAGCGCTTGCAGAAATGAGCGTGCAGCGGTGTGGCGTGTCACCCTGCGCAAAGCCCCCCCCCCAAAAAATGCATTTGTGCCGCGGTGTGCGTGGCGGGCGCAGGTGGTGGAGAAGCTGGCCATCCCAGGCGTGCGGCGGCTCGTCGTGGTGCACCCAGACACGCGCCGCGTGGAGGGCGTCGTGTCGCTGTCAGACGTGGCCGCCTACCTCTTCCTCTGACGCCCCAGGGATGTGCTGCTGCTGGGTTGTGCGTGCGCGGCGTCGCCCCCCCCCTGCCGGGCCCTACCAACACGCTCTGGCGGCGGCCGGGGCGGGAGGGGTAGACGCGCGGACGCAGCCGTGCTAGCGGGGGGAGCCAGGACTGTGCCTTCTTGGGAGGAGGGGATGGAGGGCGTTTTTCCGCCGGCGTGGTGGCGCGCCCTTCTCGCGGTAAGGGCGGTTGCAGGGGGGATGAGCGCCGGCACGGGCGGCACAGGTCCTGTAGGGCGAGGACGTTTCACGGCTTTTGAGAAGCGCGCGCGCACAGAACTGCGGAGGAGGAGACCCCCTGCCACTGGCGAGCCTCTGCTCCAGCCGGGCGTTTTCCGAGGCGATTTTCTACCCCGCTTGCGGCCGCGCCGCGCTAGTTTTGCCCTTCCTCCTCAACCTGCTGGACTCGGCGCATGGATCCATTTGCCAAGGACTCAGCTTTTGCCTGCTCTAGGACACAGAGTGCAAAGCCACGAGAAGGGCACGCTGGCATGATGATGTATGATACAGGGGGCGGGCGCGCAAGCAGCGCCCGTGGTGCCCTCGCGGAGGCGCTACGCCACAAGGGAAGGCAGCCCATCGTCGTCAGTACAAGGCAGGCTTGTGGATCCAGGCGCCGTCGGCGCGGATGACGGGCGGCGGGTCGCGCAGCTTCATCGCCTGCACAGCAGGCACGGCGCAGGTGGGCTCAGAGACCCCTCTGCTGCTGCGTGCAGGCCGTCCCAGGGCGTGACAGCCGCACCTCGATGCGCCGCAGCGTGAGCGGGTTGCCCGTCGCCAGGAAGAGCTTGAGCGCCTTGGGCGTGAGCTTGTTGCGCTCCAGCACAATCTGCGCTTGCCACAGTAGGAGTGGTTGCACGCGTGTCACGTGAGGGCGCGCACGTGGCGTGCTGCTGTGCGGTCCCCACACTTCGCTCCCTGCGTTCCGCGTCAGCGCTGCGAGGCGACCCCAGCGAGTCCGCCACCCGTGCGCACCTGCCAGAGCACGAGCGTCAGCTCGTCCGGGATCTTGCTAAGGTCCTTCTGCTTCTCAATGCTGAGCACAGCAGCAGAAGGAGGGTGGTCAGGCCCGCACACTGCGTGCCGCACGCCCCCCCTGGGCCGCCGAGGCCCTGCTGAGCCTGTCTGACGCACGGGGCTGTCCAAGCAGCGTGCACACACAGCGTCCTCTCACTTTGTGGCCAGGCTCACGAGGCACAGCTCCACGAGCGAGGTGGTCATCACCAGCAGGTCGGGTCTCTGCAGCAGCGCATCGCGCGCGGGGCTCGAGGACGCAACCGCTCGCTGCTGAGAGCTCCGTGCGCTGTGGAGGCGCGATCGATTCGCGCTGCTTGATCGCGAGGGCTTTTTCAGGGCTGCACGGCTCAGCTGCAGAGCAGCCTTGGCTGCCTCAAGGCGGTGGGATTCCCATTTGCAAGTGGCAGCAGCAAGGGAGGCATGCACTGAGGAACGTCGCCGCTGCCTCCGGGACCCCGCACCCGCCCAACACACGCGCACACACACACACAGACTGCTGCTCCGTCACGCGTGTCCGACCATTGCTCGAGCGTCCCGGCCATCGTCACCGCCGTCGTCACGTGAGAGGGCGTCCCCTGGCCGCAGCGGCCCCGCGTCCCGCGTGACGCGGCCGCCGCCCGCCCTCCTTCCGTCGCGCCGCCCTCTCGCCGTCATCCCCGCGCGTCGCCGCGCCGCGCGCCCGGTTCCAACCCCCTCCCCGCCGCAAGCGTTGCGTCAGAGCATGCGGACAACGCAGTTGGGCGTGGCGTGCGTGAGCAGGTCCATGGTGCTCCCGCCGTACGTGACGGTGACGCCCTGCGTGGTGACCTGCATCACCTGAGCCTGCATCCAGCTGGCGTTCACGTAGGGCTTGAGCACCTGCATGCATGGCGAGAGGGGAACGAACGCAGGCTACCGCATTAGCTCGGCGCCAAGCCTTCTGCTGCCAGAGCGCCTGCCCACGCCGCCAGCCCTGCTCCCGCTCTCCGCTGGCCCACAGCAGCTGCCCACAGCAGCAGGCGGCCTACGCCCACGTCCCCAAGTCGCGCGCCAGCCCCTCTGCGTGGCGCCCCCTCCGCAACCCGTCGCCGCCCCCCACCTCTCAAACCGAGCTGGCCGTTCCCCACCCCTGCGGCCGCTCACCGCCACGCGGCGCCCGACCAGCTGCGGCCCCATCTGCATCAGCTGCTGCACGCCGTTCCCGCGCAGCGCCACCAGCGTCTGCTGCATCACTGAAAAGGCCTGCTGCTGCTGCGGCGTCATGCCGCCCGCAGGCAGCCCGCCCATGGCCGGGCGCGCCGCCTGCTGCTGCTGCTGCGCCGCAAACTGGGCGTTGTACGCCGCCTGCTGCTGCGGCTGCTGTGGCGCCTGCTGCTTGTTGCGGTAGTCTGCGGCACACGGCACAGCAAGCAACCAAGCACGCGACGGCGCACACGGTTTGGGTGCGATTCCCTCGCGAGCGCGCGTCGCCGCCGGGCAGGTGAGCAGGCGCCGTCGTTGCCGCGCGCACCGTCGTTGCCGCCGCCGCCGCCGCCGGGCGCCGCGCCGCCCATGAGCGCGGCGATGGCCTGCGACGCCAGCGCCGGCCCCGCCAGCGGCTGCTGGCCGCCCTGCTGCTGCCCGTAGCCGCCCGCCACGTGCTGCATGCCGTACCCGCCGGGCTGCTGCATGCCATACCCCTGCGCGCACCCACACGCACGCAGCACACCGGGCGCCCCGTTCCGCTCTCCGCCCCGCACCGCGACGCACAAAGAGGCAGCGGCGCTGGCGGGCGGCAGGTGCAGCACGCCAAGCGAGGAGAGGCGAGGAGGAGCAGCGGCAGTGCGCGCACCGGCTGCTGCGCCTGCTGCTGCATGCGCATCTTCTTCTGCAGCTCCTGCTGCTGCGCCACCGGGTCCAGGTCGCCGTCCGCCGCGCGCTTCTGGCCCGCGCCGCCCTGCGCGGCACGCACAGCACAGCATACGCCACACGCCACAGCGCGCGTGAGGTCCTGCAGCCAGCGCGCCCTGCCCTCCCCTCCGCACGAACTCCTCCTGCGCCCAAGATCCGAGGGCGAGCGAGGGCGCACCTTTGCTCCGCCGGGCGCCTTGGCCTTGGCGCCGCCCTGCTGGTGCTGCGGCGTGCCGGGCGCGTGCTGCGGCGCCGGCTTGGGCGCCGAGCTGCCCGCCGGCGGCCACGCCACCTCGCCCTTGTCCACCATCTCGAGCAGGTTGACCTCCTCCTCCTGGTGCGTGCTGCTGTAGTAAATGGTCGCCTGCAGCGAGTTGAGCTGCATCGCCAGCACCTGCGGCGCATGCACGCAACACGCAACACGCAGCGCGTCGCACGCGCCCCTTGGATGTCCTGCGGCCACGGCTAGCAGGACAAGAGCCCAGCGCGCGCCGCCGGCCGGGCGGGCGGGCACTTTGCCGTACGCCCCCCCGGACGACAAGGAAGGGGCGCGCCGTGCCGCAGCACACCGCCTCCACGCGCCAACGTACGGGTGCGCACGCGGGGCGGCCTGCGTGAGCAGCGAGCGCGCACCTGCCCGTCCCACCACGTCATGTCCTCGGGCCACAGCAGCTTGAGGTGCTGGCCCGTCAGGTCACGCTGAAGGTCGGCGCGAGTCAAGAGCTTGAAGCTCTTGCCGCCGCCGCCGCCCCCGCCGCCGCCCTTCTTGCTGCCGCCGCTGCCGCCGCCGCCGCCGCCGCCCGCGCCGCCGCCGCCGCCGCCGCCCTGCTTGGGCGCGCCATTGCCCACGCCCTTGTTGCTGCCGCCGCCGCCGCCGCCCCCCTTTTTGTTGCCGCCGCTGCCGCCTGCCGCGGGGCCGCCGCCGTTGCCGCCCCCCGCGCCGTTGGTGTGCGTGCGCACCATGCCGCCCCGGTTGCCTTGCGACGAGGGCGGCGGCGGCGGCGGCACGGCGGGCAGCGGGGGGTTGCCCCCGCTGCTGCCGCCGCCCAGCGGCTGCGGCACTGCCGCCGCCGCAGCCATGGGCGCCTGCTGCTGTGCGGCTGAGGGCGGCGGCGGCATGGGCGGCGGCGGCACAGCTCGCGCCGCGCCCCCCCGCGCGGCTCCTCCTCCGCCCAGCGCGTGCGGCGGGGCTGCGGGCGCCGCCGCCGCCGCCGCCGAGTGTTGCCGCCGCAGCTGCGCCGCCGTGTGAGGCGGCTCCTCAGCCAGGCAGGCGGAGGGCGCCCGGCTGAGCGCCGAGCCGCTTGCGAGCGCCGCAGAGTGGCTGTGCTGCGCCTGCTCCAGCTTGCGCAGCAGCGAGCTGGTGGGGGGGGGAGGAGGAGGGGGCGCCTGCGGCCAGCTGGCGGCGCTGGCGAGCTCGCTTTGGGAGCTGGGGGAGTTGGCCCAGCAGGCCGCGGCGTCTTGGTGCTGCGGCTGCGCTAGGTGGTGCTGGTTGTGGTGGTGGTGGTCGCCTGCAGCTGCCTGGTGCGCCCTGGCGTGCAGCGGAGGCCTGCGCGTGCCGCCACAAGGCGCGTCGGCGGTGTTCAGGGTGAGTGCGTGCGATTGCTGGGCACGGATGCATCGTCGCCGGAGGTGCGGTGTGCGCACGCTCTCACATCCTCGCGTCGTGGGCGGCTCCGAAGGGCAGGCTGGTGGCCACGGTGCTGCCAGAGGCGATGCTGTTGTGGGAGCGGTTGCCGCTGTCTGCCTCGTCTGCGCGCCAACGAGGGGCGAGCCCGGGTGCCAAGCTGTTCCCCCCCACCGTCAGGACGCATGCCGCCTTGATGGGGCTGAGAAGGCTGCTCATCATCATGAGCCAGCACCACCACTGCACTGAAGCAGCGTTGCTGCACGGCGCTTGCCTGGCGACGAGCAGAACGGCACGCCACAACGGTCGTGCGGCTTGCAGTCTGCGAGCAGCGCAGCGACGCCCAGGCGACGGTGCCTGCCCCGCAGACATGTAAGGCCACCCCAGGCTGCTGCTGCAAGCTTGGTGCAGTGCAGGGCGGCTTTCTGGCTTTCTGGCTGCTGTCCCAGGGGCGACCCACGCTCACCAGCGGCGAAGACCTTTGCGGCAGCAGCCTGAGCAGGCGCGATGAGGCCCTTGGGCGCGTGCGCGCGGGCGAGAGCGGCCTGCGCCATTGAGCGGGCGCGCGGGAGGGGAGCATCGCCGCACGGCGCTCCCGCAGGAGCGCATTCAAACCTTGCTGGGGCAGCGCGGCGAGTCCCCGAGCGCGTCAGCACCTGCGCCATCTGGGGCCCAGCGTGGGCTTCGCGGCAAGCCAGGGGCTCCGGCGTGCCCCATTCCTCGAAGAGGACGCGCAGCTCCTGTTCGATCGGCTGCGCCATGCCACCTCTGTTGTGCACGTCCTGCGCGGCCGAACAGCGCAGCAGCGTGGCCAGGGCAGCAGGGCGCCCAGTGAGCGTGCCATGCAAGGGCCATCTGGCTATGCGGGGGGGGGCCAGTGCGTGCACGACGCCGACGCCTGGCGCCGTCCAGTCGGCATGCAGCGCGACGATGTGGGCCCCGCCTTGCAGCCAGCACACGGGCGCCATCCAACGTGCGTGCCGCTGTGCCAGCACTGCTCACCTCTGCTCACAGCTGCGGGGGCCGCTGCCTTTCTTTCTTCGCACACACCGGGCAAGCCGGAGCAACAACGCGCAGAGGCGAGACGCGCACGCGCCCTGGTGCAGCTCTCGCACGTTCGCGACGCTGTGCTGCGCTGATCGCGCACGGTTCGGCCCCTCCCGCCCCCTCAGCCGCCAGCATGCGCGAGGGCCTCGAAGTCCTCGGCTCCGGCCTTCCCTACTGCTGCGCTGATGCTCTTGTTCGGCCAGCACTTCTCATCCACCCAACGAGCGCTTGTTGGCGCGCCACGCACGGGGGGCTCACTCACGACGCGCGCACAGCGGCGCAGCCGTGATGCGCCGGGGCACCATCCCCTGATGTCTGATGATGGGCAGGACCAGAGCGCCAAGCATGGCTTGCATCAGCTCCCCAAGGACGTCCTGGAGCTGTTTGCAGGCATCGGCGGCTTCCGCTTCGCTCTGGCCAGGGTCCTCGGCGCGACGCAGGCCATCACCGGCGGCAGCACACACCCCGTCAAAGTCACGGCCATAGACCTCAACCAGGTCGGTGTTGGGCCGGTCACTGCCCCATTCGACGCCCCAGCGTGGCTGCCTCGACCTGCAGAGGCCCGCGCCACCCCCGCGCAGGCGGGCAACCTGGTCTACGAGCACAACTGGGGCGAGGCGCAGCAGCTGCAGGACCTGGAGCAGGTGACGGCGGCGCAGCTCGACGCCTTTGGCGCCGACCTGTGGATGCTCAGCCCGCCCTGCCAGCCCTTCACCACCACCACGCAGGCGCGTGTTTGCGTTTGCGGGGCGGGGCGCTGCCGCACCGCACCACACCACAGCCCCAAGGGCCTGCCGTACATCGCTGCACCCTGCACCAGTGCAGCTGAGCGCCCCGCACACCGTCCCCGAGGGGCTCTACGCCTCGCCTCGCCACCTCGCAGGCGCGGCAGCTCGACGTGGACGACCGGCGCGCCGGCTGCCTGGTGCGCCTGCTGCGCGAGATGCCCAAGATGCGGCGGGGGCCGCCCGCCTTCCTGCTGCTGGAGAACGTGCCCGGTGCGCCTCTCTTGGTAGCGTGGAGGCCTTCACACGGCGCCACAGCGGCGCCGCCGCGGGGGGGGGGGGTGAGGTGCCAGTGTGGCGAGTGTGCGCCGGACCATGTGCCTCAAAATCCGCGCGTGCGTGCAGGCTTTGTGGGCACGCGCGCACACCAGCTGCTGCTGGACACGCTGCTGGGCGCCGGGCTGCACGTGCGGCAGCTTGTCGTGTGCCCCTCGCAGCTGGGCGTGCCCTACCTCCGCCCCAGGTGCGCCCTGGCGGCGCTCTGGGCCAGCGCCCTCCACGCAGCCCCAGGGCGAGCGCCCACCATCACCCTGCTTGCCGCGTCAGGTTGAGCGCCCCAGCTGGCGGTGCGGCACCACCTCGCCTCTGCCACACGCTGGGGGAAATTGTGGCCAAGGCGCCTCGAGCTCCAGAATTCTCCCGCGCCGTGCAACGCAGGTGCTACGTCGCTGCCCGGCGCGCGCCCTTCCTTGAGGAGGGCCTCCCAGGCGACGCCTCCCCGCCCACGCGAGAGGCGGCGGAGGCACAGGAGCGCGACGCCTGCGGCACGTCGCACCCAGCGCCGCCAGCTGTTGAGCAGCCGGAGGAGGCGGCAGCTCCTGGGGGGCGTTTGTGGGACGCCGAGCCCAGCCGCGCGCTGCCGCCGCTGCCGCTGGCGCTGGCGGAGCGGTGCCTGCCCCCGACGCTCAGGGCGCTGCACGACGAGCAGCAGCAGCAGCAGCAGCGCGGCCAGCCGCAGCCCCCCACGTCCACCACCGCCGCCTCAGGAGTGCTGGCGGCGTCAGCGCAGGCGCACCGGTTCCTCCACCGCGTGCGGCCAAGCAGCGGCCAGCCGCAGCCGCCCAGTCCCTGGGACGAGGCGCATGGGCTGTTTGTCCCGGCGGCCCAAGCGGCACGTCAGCGCGCCGCACCACACGCGGCCGCGTCACCACCGTGCAGCGGCACGCCGGCATCGGACGCATCCGACGGCAGCAGAGCGGGCGGGGTGGAGGCAGCGCCCTGGGCGGGCGAGGTGGTGGACCCTCACCGGGTGGTGCCCGAGGGCACCGAGGCCTGCGTGCCGCTGGCGCACTTTTTGGACGCGGCCGGCGGGCCAGAAAGTGGGGAGCAGCAGGAGGCGTGGCGCGTGGCGCACGGCGTGCCCCGCGAGGCGCTGCTGCGCTTCTGGAAGGTGCTGGACCTGGTCACGCCCGCGTCCCGGCACTCCAACTGCGTCACCAAACACTGTGCGTGCAGCACAGTGCTGAGTGGTGCTGCCCGCTTTGGCCCCCTCCCCAAAACTAGGAGGTGGAGCAGCCTGCCCTGTGTGCCCTGCCCGCATGCGTGTGCGTGGCGGCGCGCAGACGGACGCAACATGCGGGGCTCTGGCTCCGTGCTCGTGTCGCCCGAGTTTGCGCTGGCCCACGGCCGGCTGGACGAGCGGGGGCGCATGCACATCCCCAGGCCGCTGCCCGCTGGCGCCATCGAGGCACCGCCGCAGCAGGACGGCGCTGGCGCAGCAGGCGCAGCGGACGCGGGCGACTCGCTCCTGAACCACGTCAGGTGCGTCGGATGCGAGAGGTGCGGGGCCATCTACGTGCCGGATGGGGCTGGGCCAGACGTCAAGAGCTCTCCCCGCGTCACGGTGCGTCTCAGGTGGCTGACGCCGAACGAGGTGGCCCGCCTCCACGGCCTCCCTGTCGGCGGTGGAGCCTCAGCGACGCCACGGTCGCCAGGGCCACAGGAGGAGGGAGCGGGCGGCAGCTCCTCTCAAGGGCGCCAGGACGGCGGCCGCGGCGATGGCACGTTCAGCTGGCCCGACGACAAGCGTCTGCTGCGCGTGCTGGGCGCTCCCGGTGCCACGCCCTCTCCAGCAGGGACGATGGCAGCTGCTGCAGTGGCTGGATCCCCAGCGCAAGGGACGGGCTCACCGGACGGAGGGCTGGAGGCGTTGCAGGCGGCGCGGCGCGCCGCGCAGGCGCGGTGGGCGTTGCTGGGCAACTCCCTCAGCGTGGACGTGGTTGCGTGGCTGCTGACCTACCTGCTGCACGCGCCCTCCCCCGCCAAATTCCTGGCGCCTGGCGGCGGCGCTGCAGGCGCGCAGCGTGTGGGCTCCCAGCGACCCGCGCAGCCGCCGGCGGTTGAGCGGTGAGCGCGTGCTGGGCGCGCCAGGAGAGCACAGCTGCAGCAAGACGCGGGTGCATGCTGTGCAATCGAGTGCGCAGAAACCTGTTGGCGCCGCTTTGGACCGAGATTGCGCTTCTCACTCGTGCTCGCTCCCCACGAACACGATCGGTAGAGGCGGGCGGCCGCTCGTTGGCGTGCCTGAGCGCGCAGCAGCGTGCGCGCGCTGCCATCGGCTGATCTCGGCGATAGGGCCTCGCTCTCGAGGGCCGGCGCGATGCGTCCTCACGTTGGGGACGCCAGCTGGCACGCTGGACGCTTTGCGCGCCAAGTCACAGGATGCGGATGGGCGCGTACATCCCGAGTGGCCGGTACCCCACTTGCACCGAGTGCTCGCATCGCTAGAGTGTCGACAGAGCAGAGCACTGATTGCAGTCCCAAGTGAAGAGGACAGGACGACAGCATCACGCGCTTCCGCCCCCAAACAGGCGAAGGGCAAGGCCCCCTCTGCGGCCGCCAGGCATCGTCAGCTCGGCACACGCCTCTCGCCTCTACTCCCTCGTTCGCCCAAGGCAACACGAGCTCGACACTACAGAGAATCGTCGCGGACGTGAGTGCCTGCACTCTGTGGGGCAGCTGCGCTCGCTCCTCTCTCTCGCCGTGGGGTGGGGCCGAGTAGACCAGGGCGACTCTGCAGCGCGCCCCCGATCACGCGCAGCGAGCTGGCGAGCGCGCGCGCATTGGCACGATTCCTCAGATTCGCTGCTCCTTTTGCTGCTCGCGTGCTGCTGCAGACCGCCCACCGCCCAGTGCACACTGGCGGCAATGCTGCCGGTGGTTGGCGGCGACCGCGCCATCACGCTCCAGGCGCTCGCTCGCGCCCCAGAGGCGTACGATGATGCCAGCAGCGTCTCGGCGGCCTCCTGGCTCGCGCCGCGCCCGACAAAGCGCAGGTCCACCTCAGCGACGGGCACCGAACGGCACCTCGAAGAGGCGCGCGCGATGAGCAGCATCTGGCCCCCCCGGGCGTGCGGCGCGCCACAATGCCAAGCTGCGGCAGGGCCTCAAGACATCTTTGAGGAGCCCCTGCCCAGCCGCGCTGCGAGCGGCACGCTCAAGTGGCGCAGGGGGCCACCCGACGTTCCCTCGGCGGCACGGTGGCCACGAGCACCATTCGCCGCCGCGCCCCCGAGCACCAGCAGCAGCACCTGCAGCGCCGTGGCCGTGGCCATCCTCCCCGCGCCACCGACAGCGCTGGGCGCACGGCAGCCATCGTCAGCGCTGGACCACTCATGCTGCTCCACCAGCACGCCGCCGGTCTGGCGCGTCACCACTGGCCTTCCACCCTTGGCGCCAGCCGCACCAACCCCCTTCCACCACCCCCGCTGCCCTGCAACACCCCTGCTGCCGCCGCGGCAGCTGGGCGAGCAGGAGGAGGAGCAGGAGGCCAGCAGCGCGCCGCCGCACGCGCAGCACAGCACCCAGCACAGCGCGGCGCTACTGCGCGACCTCGGCCCCGGCGCCATCGCCAGCCTGCAGCGCCGGTGCAGCGCGCAGGCGCTGCAGGCCTTTTGGGGCGGGTGGCGCGACGGCGTCCTGGCGCTGGGCGGCGAGGCCAGCACCGACCACGCGCCCAACCGCCAGCCCAACCACCAGGCGGAGGAGGCAGAGTCGCCCGGCGCCACAGCTGTGACGTGCTGGAGCGTGGCCGGCAGCACGGCGGCGCCGCCCAGCCGTCCCTTCGGCGCCGCACCGGCGTCGCCTACCTGGCACGCCGCCGCCCTGGCGTGCCTGCGGCGCCTGCCGCTCACCTGGCAGCTGCGGCAGGCCACCAGCCTCGAGGTGATGGCCGCCACGGCGCAGGCGCTGGCGTGCTCGCAGCCGCGCACGCTGCGGCTGGCGCAGCACTGCTGGCGGCGCGCCTGCGAGGTGCTGCGCGCCAGCGGCGCCTGCTGGCGCGACGTGGCGCCGCCGGGCGCCGTGTCGGCGCATTCGGGGCGCAGCTGCGGCGGGGAGGACGTGGAGCGGGCGGCCGCCGTGGTGGTGGTGTGGGTGGCCAGCAAGTGCGAGGAGCCGCGCGAGCACGTGGCCAAGGCCAGCCGCGCCGCCGCGCTGCTGCCGCCGCCGCTGGCCTGGCTGGGCGGGCAGGCGGTGCTGTCCTTGGAGCTCACGCTCATGGACCTCCTGGCCTGGGAGCTGTACCTGGGCCTGGGGAGCGACCCCGAGGACGGCGCGTGACGCAACGTGCCCCCCCTGCGGCGCCGGTGCGCCGGGTGGGTGGCGGCTTGATGTATGGCTGGAAGGGGGACGGCTTGATCGGCGCGGCAGTGCTGTGGAAGGCGGCGTCTGGGCGCCGCGCAACCTTTTTGCGTGTAGATATCGCGGCGCGCCCTCGCCCCGTTGCTCGCGCGGTTTGCATTGTGCTGCATGCCGGCGGACGTCACAGCCGGCGTGCTCTAAGTCTCTGTCAGGAGTCTCTGAGTTCAGAACATGCCTTGTGTTGCGGGTGTCGAGGCCTGGATGCAGTCACACCACCCTACTCAGACCGCGCCACGCGCCACCTGGTGGCGAGCTTTGTGCCCGCCTGCGCGCCCGTCGTGCGGCGAGGCCAAGCAACCAGCTGACTCCGCCGCTACTGCTACTGCTGCTGCTGTTGCTCTGGCCCAGCAATCACCACGTGGTTGAGCGCTTGACCGCCCCGCAGGGGCCCTTAGCCCCTCGTTCTCTTAACCCCACCCCCCCTTCCCTTCCTCTCTCCTCTGTGAGGCGACGCTGTGTTGTGTCCATGCACAATGTACAGGGCCTGGTGCAGGCCGCAGTCACAGACAAAACTGCACGGCAGCGACGCGAACGCCATGGGGCGCATGCTCTGTGCTGCCGCAAGAAAAGCCCGCCAAGACCTTTGGCAGACTTGGCAGATTTCCTTTCCAGATGCTGCACCTGTTTCTGTCTGTGGGAGGGGGGACGTCCTCTGCGAATGATTCATGGGCACCAAGCGTGCCTGAGGGTCCGTGAGCGCGGGATGAGAGGGCGCACGCACAGGATCGCTGAGAGAGAGTTGCGGGGCAAAGTTGGCAGGCCATTGGCCGATGCACTGCCGGGGCCGGCATGGTTTCGGGACGACTTTTTGCAGCTGCGCGTGGGTGTGGGCGTGGTCTGATCTGATCTTTGGGGGCAGCAAGCCCGCACGTGAGAGCACATGCATTCTGCTGTTGTTTGTTGGTGTTGGGGTCACAAGGAAAGAAAGAAAGGAGACGGCAACGGACCCTTGCGGGCTGGCGTGGCGGTGGTTTCCCTAGCAGCTTTGAGCCTGCATTGGTTGCGACGCGGAAAACTGTCCTGGCACCTTTGGACGCTCCATCATCATCCCCACACCCCATCACGCACCGCCACGCCCATGGCGCACGCACACATCATCACACCTGAGCACTGGGCGCCGGGGGTGGGCTGTACATATGACGCCACCATGCGGCGCTTTTCATGCACATTCCCCTTGGGACGCCTGCGTTCCAATGCCCACCGCGCACTGTTTGGCAGCCTTTCTGTTTTGCGTTGGCAGGTTCCGGGCGAACGGACCGCGCACGAGGGGGGGGTGGTGGGGGAGGGGGGAGGAGGCCTGCGTGATTGTGCAACCGTTCGACTCGTGTGGAGCCTTCGAACATGAGAGCAGCAGCGTGCGAGGACGTGGCGACGGGTCCTTGCCAGGGGCGTCCAGCCCACACACCACAGGCCCCGCCCCGGATCCGCCAGTGATCTCGTGCAGCATAAGGTCAAGGATTCCTGCAGCGCTCCTGGGCGCAGCTCGCCCCTGGGACCCAGGAGGCCGCTGACATCGCGGCGTGTGCGCCTTGCGCCGCTGACGTGGCGCCGCCGCGCCGCGCCTGCCACCCGCCTGGCAGCCCACCGCTGCACGCCTCCCTCCACGCCGCCGCAGCGGTGAGCGCGCGCCTCATGGCTGAGGGGCTGGGCAGTCGCGAGGTTGCGGCGGATGCGCTGACACTATCTGGCCGCGTGGAGCGGGTACTTTCAGGTCTCACGACTGGGGGCTCAACATGGGCCCGCACGGTCGCTACTCTGCCCTGAGCCGTGTCCGCGTTGGCACGTCGCGCCGTCAGCAGCGCCGGCCGCAGCACTAGCGGAGAGGAGCACTGAGCGCGCAGCGCAAGAGAGAGCCTGCCGCCAGCCCGTCCTTCAGTTTGGCAAGGGACGCACATGATGAGAGCGGTGGAGAAGCGGCGAGGCGCGCCCGCAGAACGGTGGACGCGCTGACCGGCCCAGCTGCTGCAGCGCTCTCTGGCGTGGGCGACTGGCGCTGCTGCTGGCGCATTGGTGCGGGAACTGCTCCGCGCTCTCGCGCCGTGCACTTGGGACGTGCACCGCTCTGGCCATGTGCGGCACGCGCATGGGACAAAGGCCCAGACGCCAATACCTCTTCATGCGGTGCGCCAGGGTTCGCACTGTTGCACCCAGAGGCTGGAGCAGGTCAGTGCAACACAGCACGTCCGAACAGACTTGGAAGGCCCAGGCGGCGCGTCACTCACGCCGGCTGCGCAGCGCGGGCGGCGGCCGCGCGCGCCGCCAGCAGCGCCCTCGCGGCGCGGCTGGCGTTTTGCCGGCCCATGGCCCCGCAAATCATGTCGCTGGCGTCCAGCAGCGCGTCCAGGTCCACCCCGTGCGTGATGCCCAGGCCATTGAGCAGGTAGACCTGCACAGCCCATGGTCACGCCGAGCGCCACGCCGAGACCGCACTCAGCAAAGCAGAGCGCGCCCACGAGCGAAGAAACAGAACCCTCAAAGCCCGTGTCCGTGACGCACGACACGTCTTCCCCCCCAGGGCGCGCGCTGGCCCGTACCGCCCTGGCCGCCCACCGCCCAGCAGCACGCCACGTGCTGCTTGCGCGGCGCGACGCGCGCATGGGGCGTGCCCGCTCGTCAGCGCCCTGCCGCCCAGGCGCCAGCCAGCCCACGCAAGGCGTGCGCAGCCACGCACCACGTCCTCAGTGGCCACGTTGCCCGAGGCGCCCGGCGAGTAGGGGCAGCCGCCCAGGCCCGCCACGCTGCTGTCCACCGTGGCCACGCCCAGCTGCAGCGCCACCAGGATGTTGGCCACGGCCTGCCCGTACGTGTCGTGCATGTGCGCCGCCAGGCGCGACGCCGGCAAGTGCTTGAGCGTCTCCTGCGCACGAGCGGCCGGAGGGGGCCGGGCGCGAGGCGCACATTTTCGCGTTGAAGAGGTGCAAGCACCGTCCCTGTGGAGACGGCGCGCCGCTGCATCCCCCCTTGCGCCACCACCACACGAACCACCGGCGCTGGCGACGCGTCCCGGACAAGTCGCGGCGGGGAGGAGGAGTTGGTGAGGAGCTGCGTGCGCGTGACGCGCGCTGCCGCCGGCCAATGGGGCTTTGCTGCCCCACGCGCCACACGCACACTCTGCGCACCTCGTACATGCGAGCGACGCTGGCCGGCGTGCCGGCTCCCGTCGTGTCGCTCATGGACCCCTCGCGGCAGCCCATCTGGTCCAGCGCCACCGCCACGTCCGCAGCCGCCCGGGGGTCCACCGCACCAGAGTAGGGGCAGTGCACCGCTGTGGAGACGTACCTGTGGAGACGAGCGAGCGAGCGCAACGTGACGGGGGGGCGCGGCGACGGCGTGGGAGGCGGGGCCCGGACGGGAGGTGCGCGCTGGTGACGACTGGCACGCAAGGCAGGTCCGCGGCGCAGGCGGGCGCGCAGCCATGCAAGGCACCCAGTCGCACTCAAGGAGCAGCAAGCGCTCGTGACGTGGATGGGGCCAGGGATTCGACGCCAGCGGAAGAAGAGCAGGGGCGGGCGCGCGGGCGGGCGCACCCTCTGAGGCGCAGGCCCGCCTGCTTGGCGGCCTGCGCCACGTCGTCGAAGCGCCGCAGGCTCTCCTGCACGCCGCAGTTGATGTTCTTGCGGCTGAAGGCCTCGCTGGCGGCGGCAAAGATGGCCACCTCCTGCGCGCCCGCCTGCGCGGCGCCGCAGCACGCGGGAGCACCCCACAACAGCTCTGGCGCGCGTCTGGCCCGCGGTCAGGCGCGCGTGCGCCGCCGCCCACGCAGGCGCAGCGCTTGGGCGGACGCGCCGCGCTGGAGGGCGTGCGCGGCGCGCCCTGCTTGCCTTTAGCGCGGCCTCAAAGCCCTTGAGGTTGGGCGTCAGCACCGAGTAGACCACGCCTGGCCGCCGGTGGATGGCCGCCATGACGGCCGCCGCGTCGGCCAGCTGGGGCACCCACTTTGGCGACACAAAGCTCGTGGCCTGCTTGCACCATGACAGCGCGCGCGCCTAGCGGTGCCGCGCTGGCAAGCGCGCACTCGCAGCCTGGCGTGCATGAGCGCAACGCAGCGGAAACGGTGTGTCTCTTCACCTCGATGATCTTGAGCCCTGCACCCAGGCCACATGTTCACGGCGTGCTGCGGTCAGTGAGCGAGAGTGCGGTGGGGTGGGCCGGGCGGAAGAGCCCCTACCGCTCCCGTACCACTCGCCTGCAAGGCTCACCGCTCTGAGACAGCATGTCGATGAACTTGACCTTGATCTCGGTGGGGATGTGCTTGGCCTCGTTCTGCAGCCCGTCGCGAGGCCCGACCTGCGTGGCCGCCCTGGCACAGCGGTCAGTGTGCCTGCGCCGCCTGCTCGTGATCGTGCGCATGCCAGCAAACGCACTTCGTAGATGGTCACGTGTGACGGCAGCTTGCCGCCCCAGGAGGCCTGTGGTGGGGGCGAGCGCGGGGACGCGGCAATCGGACGACGGGCCCCGGAGCAAGCTGCTGCCCGCAAGGGGCTCATGATCAGCACGCACCGCGGCTGCAGACGCGCTGCTAAAGCCGCGCAAGCACGCTGAAAAGCTGCCCGGCGGACGCCTGCGTGCTGGCTGCGTCGATTCTGCTGGGACGGGCCAGCTCGGCTGCTCGCGCGCAGCAGAGCTCTCCGGAGCCCCTGCAGTGGGGCCCGCGCCCGAGAGCTCCTGAGCGCAGCAGCTGGCTCCTTGCCAGGCGTGTGCGCCTTGCGCCGCTGACGTGGCGCCGCCGCGCCGCGCCTGCCACCCGCCTGGCAGCCCACCGCTGCACGCCTCCCTCCACGCCGCCGCAGCGGTGAGCGCGCGCCTCATGGCTGAGGGGCTGGGCAGTCGCGAGGTTGCGGCGGATGCGCTGACACTATCTGGCCGCGTGGAGCGGGTACTTTCAGGTCTCACGACTGGGGGCTCAACATGGGCCCGCACGGTCGCTACTCTGCCCTGAGCCGTGTCCGCGTTGGCACGTCGCGCCGTCAGCAGCGCCGGCCGCAGCACTAGCGGAGAGGAGCACTGAGCGCGCAGCGCAAGAGAGAGCCTGCCGCCAGCCCGTCCTTCAGTTTGGCAAGGGACGCACATGATGAGAGCGGTGGAGAAGCGGCGAGGCGCGCCCGCAGAACGGTGGACGCGCTGACCGGCCCAGCTGCTGCAGCGCTCTCTGGCGTGGGCGACTGGCGCTGCTGCTGGCGCATTGGTGCG
>VFQP010002487.1_pt1 | contig 20419 bp, 16 predicted proteins | sample 3512351 | NCBI WGS metagenome assembly VFQP01 (sample SAMN10412372, study PRJNA504923) | tailings metagenome | isolation source: Relicate 1 Philex TSF1 revegetated site | place: Philippines: Tuba, Benguet | collected 2017-08-29
TGCATGCCGCTGCCGCCCCGCTGCCGATGCTGGCCCGCAACGTCACGCACTTCATGCGGCTGCTGCGCGACGCGGGCTTCGGCCTGTCGCCGGCCCATGCCGTCGACGCGCTGGAAGCACTGCGTCACGTAGACATCGGCACGCGCGAGGAAGTGCGTGCCGCGCTGGCTGCGCTGGTGCTGTCCGGCCCTGACCAGCGCCCATTGTTCAATGCCGCATTCGACCTGTTCTGGCGCGACCCCGACTGGGAAGGCAAGTTGCGCGCGATGCTGCTGCCGCGCGTCGATGCCGGCGCACCGCCGCCCAAACGCAGCAACCGGCTCGCCGACGCACTGGCCGCGCGCCAGCCGCCTGCGGCAAAGCCAGGCCAGCCGATGCGCGAGGAGCGTTTTACCGCACCGCTGACCTTCTCGGACCAGGAGCGCCTGGCCAGTCGTGATTTCGAAACCCTGTCCGCGGAAGAATGGCGTGCGCTGCAGCATCTGGTGCGCACGCGCCGCGCCCATCTGGCATTGCAACGCACGCGCCGGCTGCGCGCCGCGAGCTGCGGCACCCACGCCGACCTGCGGGCCAGTGCGCGCCTGGCGGTACGCCAGCATGGCGAATGGCTGCGCTGGAAATACCGCAAGCAGGCCGAGCGCAAGCCGCCGGTGGTGCTGTTGCTCGATATCTCGGGATCGATGAGCCAGTATTCGCGCGCGGTGCTGTACTTCTGCCATGCGCTGATGCAATCGCGCGAACGCATGCATGTGTTCTTGTTTGGCACGCGGCTCACCAACGTCACGCGCGCGCTGCGCGAGCGCGACCCCGACGATGCGGTGACGCTGATCACCGAGCAGGTGCGCGACTGGGCCGGCGGTACGCGCATTGGTGCGGCGCTTGCCGCGTTCAATCGGCAATGGGCCCGCCGCACGCTGTCGGGCCGCGCCACGGTGCTGTTCGTCAGCGACGGTATCGATCTCGAACATATCGACCTGCTCGAGCAGGAAATGGCTCGCCTGCGCCGTTTTGCGCATCGCATCATCTGGCTCAATCCGCTGCTGCGTTATGCGGGCTTCACGCCGCAGGCACGCGGTGTGCAAGCGATCCTGCCGCATGTCGATGCGCTGCGCCCGGCGCACAACCTGGACAGCCTGCTGGCGCTGGAATCGCTGTTGGCCGATAGCGGCACACGTCAGTCCGTTCCACCCGTGAGACAAACCAGCCTCGACAAAGGAACCCCGCCATGGAAATGAACCAGAGCCAGCGCCTGCCGGTGCCCCAGCAGGTGGCCTGGGCAGCGTTGAATGACACGGAACTGCTCAAGCAATGTATTCCCGGATGTGAGAGCATCGAGCCCGATGGCGAGAATGCCTACCAGCTGGCGCTGACGGCGGCGGTCGGTCCGGTCAAGGCGCGCTTCAAGGGACGCATGGCGTTGCAGGATATCCAGGCGCCGGACAGCTATACGATCCAGTTCGACGGACAGGGTGGCGCGGCTGGCTTCGGCAAGGGATCGGCAAAGGTCACGCTGACACCCGAGGGCGATGAGACGGTACTCGCTTACGTGGTGCAGGCGCAGGTGGGCGGAAAAATTGCGCAGATCGGCTCGCGGCTGGTGGATGCCGCCGCGCGCAAGATGGCCGATACGTTCTTTGCGCGCTTCACGGAGGCGGTCAGCGGCGGAGGCGATGAAGGCAGCGAGGGTGGCGATGCAGCAGAGGCCGCCGGCAACGAGGCCACCGGTGAAGGTGGCGACGATCAAGGAAAGAAGCGGAAACGATCATGGACAGCGTGGATCTCGAAGTCCTGAAGAGCAGCGTGAAGTGGCAGCAGGAAGGACATGGTGTATTGCTGGTGACGGTGGTGCGGACCTGGGGTTCGTCGCCGCGACCGGAAGGCGCGATGCTAGCGGTGCGTGACGACGGCCTCGTGGTGGGCTCGGTATCGGGCGGCTGCATCGAGGATGACATCATCTATCGCGTGCATCGCGAAGGCATCCGCTCAACGGTTCCGGAAGCAATGAAGTACGGCATCAGCGCCGAAGAGGCACACCGCTTCGGGCTGCCTTGCGGCGGCACGATCGAACTCGTGGCAGAACCGCTGGCCGCACACAGCGGCATTGCCGACCTGCTCAAGGCCGTGGAGAGCGGCCGCCTGGTTGCACGTTCGCTCGACATGGAAACCGGCCACGCTTCGCTCGGCCATGCCGAGGCGGCCGACGGCCTGTCGTTCGACGGCAAGACGCTGCTGACCATCCATGGCCCGCGCTATCGCATGCTCGTGATCGGCGCGGGGCAACTGTCGAAGTACCTGTGCCAGATTGCCGTGGGACTGGGCTTCCAGGTCACCGTCTGCGATCCGCGCGACGAGTCCACCGAGACCTGGGACATCCCCGGCGTGACGATGGTACGCACGATGCCCGATGACACGGTGATGGAAATGAAGCTTGACGAGCGCTGCGCCGTGATCGCGCTCACGCACGATCCGAAGCTTGACGACCTGGCGCTGATGGAAGCGCTGCGCACGCCGGCCTTCTATGTTGGCGCGCTTGGTTCGCGCCGCAACAACCAGGCGCGACGCGAACGTCTCAAGGAGTTCGACCTGACCGAAATGCAACTGGCGCGCCTGCACGGCCCGGTTGGCATCTATATTGGCAGCCGTACGCCACCCGAGATCGCGATTTCGGTGCTGGCCGAAGTCATTGCCGCCAAGAACCACGTATCGCTACCCGACATCCTGCAGGTGGAAGGCGCCAAGGCCGCGCGCGAGATCGCGGCCGGCGAAGCCGAATGCCCGATCCTGCCCGCCTCTGTACCACAGCCATGACAAAGCACGCCCGCGCCGCGCTCACGCAAACCGACCTGCCTACCGGCATCCTGCTGGCCGCCGGCTTTGGCCGGCGCTTCGATCCTGCCGGCACACGCAACAAGCTGCTCGAGAAAATGCCCGATGGCCGCACCGTGGCATGGCGCAGTGCGCGTACGCTGGCCGCGGGGCTGCCGAACTCGATTGCCGTGGTCAGGCCCGGCCATGCCGAACTTGCGGAAGAGTTGCGGCGCGGCGGCTGCAAGGTGATTGAATCGGCCGAAGCGGAAGCCGGCATGGGCGCCGCGCTGCGTGCCGGCGTGGCAGCCAGCGCCGATGCGCGCGGATGGGTGGTGGCGCTGGCCGACATGCCGTGGCTGTCGATGGAGCTCGTGCGGGCGGTGGCGCTGACCATCACCTCGCGCGAGACCATTGCGGCGCCGTGGCGCGATGGCCAGCGTGGACATCCGGTGGGTTTCGGGGCGGCGTGGCGTGAGGAACTGCTGAAACTCGATGGCGACGAAGGCGCCCGCGTCTTGCTGAAGAGCCAGCCTGTGACACGCATCCTTACCGAGGATGACGGGGCGTTCCGGGATATCGATATGCCGGGGGATCTGGTTTAAGCCGATCTGAGGCTTGATGTGCTGGCCCTCTCCCGCGGCCCCTCTCCCGCGTGCGGGAGAGGGGCACAAACCGCGCGGGATCTTCAACCGCTGCCGTCAACCGCCGTCGGTCTCCATCAACGTTCGCAGATACTCGCTGCTCCACCAGTGCACGTCCTGCTGGCGAATCCGTTCCAGCAGCTTCTGGTGACGCGCGCGGCGATCGGCCAGCGGCATATGCAGGGCCAGCTGAATTGCCTGCGCGGTCGCACGCGTGTCGTATGGATTGACCAGCAGCGCTTCCTTCAACTGCTCTGCCGCACCGGCAAAGCGCGACAACACCAGCACACCCGGATCGTCGGGGTCCTGTGCGGCGATGTATTCCTTGGCCACCAGATTCATGCCATCGCGTAACGGCGTGACCAGCGCCACGCTACTGGCGCGGCACAGCCCTGGCAGACGGCGCCGCGACGTGGAGCGATGGATGTAGCGCACCGGCATCCAGTCCAGCTCGCCGTATTCGCCATTGATCGCGCCCGTGATGCCTTCCATCTCGCGGCGCAGATCGGCGTACGCATCGACCGACTCACGCGACGGGGCTGCGATCTGGACCAGCGTCGCGCTCGAGCGGTTTTCCGGATACTCGGCCAGCAGTGTCTGGAATGCCTTGAGCCGCTGCGGCAAGCCCTTCGAATAGTCGAGACGGTCAATACCAAGCAGCAGGCGCCGCGTGGAATACTGGCCGCGCATCATCTCGTACGTTTCGCGGGCCTCGGCCTCACGGCCCATCCCTATGAACTCATCTACATCGATGCCGATCGGAAACTCCTGCGCGCGCACCGTACGATGGAATGCGCGGAAGCGGTATTCGCCCATCGGTTCGGCGCCAGCTTCGCCCTGCACGTAGCGCGAAAAATGATCGAGATCCGCCTGGCTCTGAAAGCCCAGCAAGTCATAGGCAAACAGCGCGCGCATCAGCCATTCGTGCTGCGGAATGGCGGCAAGGATCAGCGGCGGTGGCAACGGTACGTGCAGGAAGAATCCGATGCGCTGACCGCAGCCGATCGCGCGCAGTTCCGCGGCCAGCGGAATCAGGTGATAGTCATGGATCCAGATCACGTCGTCAGGCTTCAGCATCGGCGCCAGCTTGCGCGCGAACAGCTGGTTCACACGGCGGTAGGCATTGAGGTTGCCGCCCGAGTCGAAATCGGCCAGGTCCACGCGATAGTGCAGCACCGGCCAGAGCACGCCGTTGCTGTAGCCAAGGTAATACGAGTCGTGATCTTCGCGGCTCAGGTCCACCGTGGCCAATGTCACATTGCCGGCCTGCACCTGATGCACCTCGCCCTCGCCGGGCGTGCCGCCCTGGCTGGCTTCCACCACCTTGCCGCTCCAGCCGAACCACAGCCCGCCGGTCTTGTTGAGCGCTTCGGAAAGCGCTACCGCAAGCCCCCCCGCCGCATGATTGCGGGGATCCGCGACCCGGTTCGATACCGCTACTAGTCTGCCCATATATCGCTTGTTGTTGTTGCGAATCCTTTCTTCAGATCACGGTGTCCCATGGTGCCGAAAGCCGCATGGCACCGTTGATCAGGCCGACCATCGAATAGGTCTGCGGGAAATTTCCCCACATCTCTCCGGTGACCGGGTGAGTGTCTTCAGACAGCAATCCCAGCGGATTGCGCGCGGCCAGCATGGCCTCGAAGATCTCGCGCGCTTCCTCGCGACGGCCAATACGCGCCAGTGCATCGATGCGCCAGAACGTGCAGATGTTGAACGCGGTCTCGGGCTTGCCGAAATCGTCGGGCGCCTCGTAGCGCCGCATGTACGGGCCGTCGCACAACGTTTCCTCGAGCGCCTTGACGGTCGATACAAAGCGCGGATCCTTCGGGTCGATGAAATTGACCTCGGCCATCATCAGCACGCTGGCGTCGAGCTCCTTGCCGCCAAAGCTTTCGGCGAACGCCTGCCGCGACTCATTCCATGATTCTTCAAGAATGCGCTGTTTCATGCGGTTCGCATGGTCGTGCCAGTACGCGGCACGCGCCGGCTGCTCGAGCTTTTCGGCGATCTTGGCCAGGCGGTCGCACGCCACCCAGCTCATCAGCGCCGACGAGGTATGCACGCGCGCACGCGTACGCAACTCCCACATGCCCGCGTCGGGTGTGCCGAACACGCGCACGGCTTGTTCCCCCACCTCCTCGAGCCGGTGGAACTCGGCCGGGCCGCCACGGTGGAGCAGCCGATGATCGTGAAACGCCTGTGCGGCGGCCAGCACCACATTGCCGTAGACATCGTGCTGGAAATGCTCCTGCGCCTGGTTGCCCACGCGCACCGGGCCCATGCCGCGATAGCCGCCCAGGTGATCGAGCATGCTTTCGGGCAGTTCGCGTTCCAGCCCGATGCCGTAGAGCGGCTGAATATGTCCGTCCTGCGACTGCATCACCACGTTCGACAGCCAGCGCAGGTAGTCTTCCATCGTGCCGACTTCAGACAGGCTGTTCAGCGCGCGCACCACAAAGAACGCGTCGCGCAACCAGCAGAAGCGGTAGTCCCAGTTGCGGCTGCTACCCGGCGCCTCGGGGATGCTCGTGGTCATCGCGGCCACGATCGCGCCGGTTTCCTCGTAGAGCGACATCTTGAGCGTGATGGCCGCGCGGATTACGGCGTCCTGCCATTCGCGCGGCACAGCCAGGCGCCGGCTCCAGAGCCGCCAGTACGACGTGGTTTCCTGCTCGAAGTCACGCGCGATATCTTCCACACCGTGCGTGAGCGTCTCGTCCGGTCCCAGGATAAAGTTGTAGCCGCGCGTGACCAGGAATGGCGTATGTGACAGCACATAGGCCAGCGGCGCATCGGTAGTCATGCGCAGCGTCATCTCTTCTCCCACGAAGCGCACATGGCTGCTGCCACGCGTGATGGTGGGCTTGATGCGTCCCCAGTTGAAACGCGGCGCCAGCGTGACACGCACGCGTGGCGCCCCGCGAATCGGCCGAATCCGGCGTACCAGTGTCAACGGCCGGAAATAGCGGCCCATACGAAAGAAGCGCGGGCAGAAATCGGTGATCTCGAGACAACTGCCATGCTGGTCGATCAGGCGCGTACGCAGGATGGCTGTATTCGGCTCATACCACTGCGTGGCTTCCTTGAAATCCTCGATCTCGATGTTGAAGTGGCCCGCGTTCTCGCTGGTATCGAGCAACGCATTGAACACCGGATCGCCATCGTAGCGCGGCATGCAGCACCAGACGATGCGTCCGCGTCCGTCAACCAAGGCCGAGAATGCGCAATTGCCGATCATGCCCAACGACAGCGACGGGTCGGCCTGGCGGCACGAACTGTCCGAATCGGTATTGACGGCCGGGGCCTCGGTGGCAACGACCGGGTTGAGGTTGGCAGGGTCACTCACAACAAATCCTCCCTTTCAGACGATGGGGGTGAGAGGGGTTCCCGCTCGTCGCCGCGCTGCGCCATCAGATGGGTCAACGCATGCGCCGAACGATGCAGCCAGCAACGCAGGGCGGCAGGCCCTGTCACGCTGACCGACGCGGCCGTGGCCCGCTGGCCTACCAGCACGCCCACGCCGCCGAGTTCGCGTACCACTGTAAAGCCGGCCTCATCGGTCACATCGTCGCCGGCAAACAGCGGCATGCGACCGGCAAACGGCGGCGCGCGCATGAACGCGGCAATCGCCCCGCCCTTGTCGACGCCGGCTGGCTTGATTTCGACGACCATCTTGCCGGGCAGCCCTTCGAGTCCGATTGCATCGCGCAGCACGTCGGCCACTGCCGCGCGTACCAGCGGTTCGAGCTCGGGCACCTGACGATAGTGGATTGCCACCGCCACCGACTTGCGTTCAAGCTGCAGGCCCGGATGTCTTGCCACCAGTGCTTCAAGCCGGGGCAGCAAAGGCCCGATGCCAGGCGCCGGAGGCGTGACCAGGCGTTCGGCGCCATTGCGGAATTCGGCACCGTGCACGCCGGCTGACGGCAGTCGTAGCGGTTGCAGGAAGTGGTCGAGCTCGGCCACCGGCCGTCCCGAAACGATGGCGAGCGCGCCGTCCAGGCAGGTGTGCAACGCACGCAGCGTGCCAACCAGTTCCGGTTCCACCTGCACCAGGTCGGGGCGCGGCGCGAGGTCGGCCAGCGTGCCGTCGAAGTCCAGGAACAGCGCGGTATGGGGTTCGATTAAAGGTAGCTGAGGCATCGCGGGAAACCGTAACACGTCGATTTGACAAGCGTCCAGCGGGCGCTGTCCTACAACAGTGGTGCTTGCGGCACCTGCCGGCAAAGCCGTCGCGCTGGCGCCCCAGAGTGCGTCATCCATTATCATTGGCGGTTTCCGCCGATTTTTCCGGCTTTTTTTGCCGTCGTGCCGATGGCACCGCTGATCATGACCCGCACCCCCGCCAAGCCCGACTATTTGAAGAAGATCCTGACCGCCAAGGTCTACGACGTGGCCCAGGAAACCGAACTGACCTATGCGCCCGCGTTGTCGGCCCGCACCGGCAATGCCGTCTGGTTCAAGCGCGAGGACACGCAGCCCGTGTTCTCGTTCAAGCTGCGCGGGGCGTACAACAAGATGGCGTCATTGACGGCCGAGGAACTGAAACGCGGCGTGATCGCCGCGTCGGCCGGCAATCATGCGCAAGGCGTGGCCCTGTCCGCGGCCCGGCTGCAGTGCAAGGCCATGATTGCCATGCCCACCACCACGCCGCAGGTGAAGATCGACGCGGTGCGCGAGCGTGGCGGCGAATGGGTGCAGATCGTGCTGCATGGCGATTCGTACAGCGATGCGTACCTGCATGCGGTCGAGCTCGAGAAAAAGCACAAGCTCACGTTCATCCATCCGTTTGACGATCCCGACGTCATTGCCGGCCAGGGCACCATCGCCATGGAGATCCTGCGCCAGCACCCGGGCCCGATCCACGCGATCTTCGTGGCCATTGGCGGCGGCGGCCTGATTTCGGGCATCGCGGCCTACGTGAAGGCCGTGCGTCCCGAGATCAAGGTGATTGGCGTGCAGACGCTCGACTCCGATGCCATGAAGCGTTCGGTGGACGCCGGCAAGCGCGTGGAACTGAAGGACGTGGGCCTGTTCTCGGATGGCACCGCGGTCAAGCTGGTGGGCAAGGAGACGTTCCGCATCACGCGCGAACTGGTGGACGAGATCATCCTGGTCGATACCGACGCGATCTGCGCCGGCCTCAAGGATGTGTTCCAGGACACGCGCAGCATCCTGGAGCCGGCCGGCGCACTGGCCGTGGCCGGGCTCAAGGCCTATGCCGAACGCGAGAAGCTCAAGAACCAGCAACTCGTGGCAATTGCCTGCGGCGCCAACATGAACTTCGACCGCCTGCGCTTCGTGGCCGAGCGTGCCGAAGTGGGCGAGGCACGCGAAGCGGTGTTCGCCGTGACGATTCCCGAAGAGCGCGGCAGCTTCAAGCGCTTCTGCGAGCAGGTCGGCACGCGTAGCGTTACCGAATTCAACTACCGTATCGCCGACAAGGGCGTGGCGCATATCTTTGTCGGCCTGCAGATCTCGAGCCGCGCCGAGAACGAGAAAATCGCCGCCAGCTTCCGCCGCCATGGCTTCGATACGCTCGACCTGTCCAACGACGAACTGGCCAAGCAGCACATCCGCTACATGGTGGGCGGCCATTCGCCGCTGGCGCACGATGAATTGCTGTATCGCTTCGAATTCCCCGAGCGCCCGGGCGCACTGATGCGATTCCTGTCGAGCATGAGTCCGAACTGGAATATCAGCCTGTTCCACTATCGGAACCAGGGCGCGGACACTTCGAACATCCTCGTTGGTATCCAGGTGCCGAAGAACGAGAAGCGCGCATTCCGCACCTTCCTTTCCACGCTCGGTTACGTACACTGGGACGAGACCGACAACCCCGTCTACAAGCTGTTCCTGTCCTGATTCCGACCATGACGCTTCCTGAGCACTCGCCGCTGGGCAAGCCCTCGGCGTACAAGACCGAATACGATCCGACGCTGCTGTTCCCGATTCCGCGCCAGCCCAAGCGCACCGAGATCGGCCTGGCCGAAGGCAAGGCACTGCCGTTCTTCGGCGTCGATATCTGGAACGCCTACGAGGTGTCGTGGCTGAACCTCAAGGGCAAGCCGCAGGTGGCACTGGTCACGTTCATCATTCCGGCCGACACGCCGAATATCGTCGAGTCGAAATCGTTCAAGCTGTACCTGAACTCGTTCAACCAGAGCAAGATTGCCTCGGCCGAGGCCGTGCAACAGTTGCTGCACCACGACCTGTCCGAAGCCACCGGCGGCACGGTACAGGTACGGATCGTGACCGAGTCGGACCTGAGCAAGCAGAAGATGGGGGAACTGGACGGCCTGCTGCTGGACCGGCTCGATATCGAGACCGATATCTACGAACCCGATCCGACGCTGCTCAAGGCCGCGCAGGAAGAATCGCCGGTGGAGGAATCGCTGGTGTCGCACCTGCTCAAGTCGAACTGCCTGGTGACCGGCCAGCCCGACTGGGGCAGCGTGCAGATCCGCTACGTGGGCGCGCCGATCGACCAGGAAGGATTGCTGAAATACCTGATCTCGTTCCGCAATCACAACGAGTTCCACGAGCAATGCGTGGAGCGGATCTTCACCGACGTGATGCGCATGTGCAAGCCCGTCAAGCTGGCCGTGTACGCGCGCTACACGCGGCGTGGCGGTCTCGACATCAACCCGTTCCGCACCAACTTCAATACGCCGTGGCCCGATAACCGCAGGAACGCACGGCAGTAAGCGCGTCAGGAACGCTCGGCAGGCTCAGAACTCCGCGTGGGCGCGGATGCCGATGAACTTTGCGGGACCCCGGTCGCGGTTGTAGCCGGGGTTGCGCACGTACTGGAAGTCCGGGCTCAGGCTAAGCGTCTTCCACACCGCAACACTGTAGTAGATCTCGAAGACCTGCTCGGGGCCATAGCGCAACGCGCCGTCGCCAAGGAACGCGCCCAGGCCGCCAGCGGCCAGATAGTTACGGTGCGCCGATCCCAGCATGTTCACTGCCACGGCCAGACCCACTTCATCGTTGGGCCGCCCCCATGACGCCCCCTTCAGCGTGCCGCCGCCCGAGACCTGCCGCCCGATTTCTGTGAAGGCATAGGTTTCGGTCTTGTCGTCGGACCAGTTGGCGCGCAGGAACACGCCTGCGTCGTTGGCAACTTCCTGCACGAAGGCAAGACCCACGCCCATCTTGCTGTGTTCGCGCCGGACGTCGCCCACATCGGGCGTTACGCCATTGGCCTGCCCGAACGCGATGGCGTCATTGAACGCACCCATCTTCGCCTTGTTGCGCCATAGCAGCAGCCGCGCCTGACCCGGCCGGCCCGCAATCGCGTAGCGCTTCTCCAGCTCCAGCATCTGGCCGTAGTGTTCGAACAGACGTGTGTCGAGCTGGCGTCCGTTCGACTCGATCGGCTGCAGGAAATGGCCAATGCGTGCCGACCAGCCATCGCCAATGTATTCGAGCGCCGCGCCCCAGTTATAGCCACGCGAATCGGCCGGATAGTCCCATGAACCATGCGTCATGAACGACCAGTTCATGAACTGGGTCCGCGGGTCCGATCCATACGGATTCTGGTCGAATACATCGATCACGCCGAAGTTGCCGGCGGTCAGCACCACGCGCTGCTTGTCGACGGTGCGTGCGAACGAATTGAAATCGGCTTCGATCTTTTCGTCGCCACCGCCCATGCCCCAGTACTGCCTGACAAACGCACGCGCACGATAGAACTTGGGGCTCGTGCTGGCGGTCTTTGCAAGCTCGCCGTTGGACAGGCCGCCCATGCCATGCAGATCCGAGAACGGCACGCCCTGCGCGACCTCGGGATTGAAATGGAATTCGGCGCCCTGCCACAACCGCAACCCGAGATCGAGCGTGCCAGTGAACGAGTAGCTCTTGGCACGATCGGCCGTCAGGCTGTTCTCGCCCGAATAGGCCGCACCGAACGACGGCTTGCGTTGCCAGATATAGGTGGTCTGCCCGTGGACCGCAAACGGGCTTTCGGTATCGGGTTCTGCCGGTTGGACGACTGCGTCCTGCCCATGCGCGGCCCACGGCAATGCCGTACTGCCGGCCAGCATCACAGCGGCAAGGCGTCGGACAAAGCGCGGGCGCAGCCGCGCCAAAGCGGCCGGAAGACAGAAACGCAGCATAGGAAACCGGAGAAAGCGGAGAAAGCGGATGCGCGACGCGCACACATCCTGCGGACTGGCGCGAAGCATAGCCAACCGCGTATGACATGTCTACCGACATTTGCTGCATCGCAACATTACAGCAATGTGCAGCGAATTCAACGTTGTAACGGATCTTGAATTAATTAATTCGAAAATTAATATTGGGCAGAGCAAGTCGAGTCTCATGAATAATGAATTGCCGATGCCGACCAAAACCTCGTCCTCCGATCCCTCGTCCGATTCGCCGCGCCGCCCAGGCCGCCCCACTGCGCAAGCCACCGATGCGGGCCAGCGTGACCGACTGATCGACGCCGCGGTAAATCTCTTCGCCAGCCACGGCGTGGCAGCCACCTCGACCAAGGCCATCGCCGCCGCCGCCGGCGTTACGCCAGCGCTGGTGCACTACTACTTTCGCGACCGCGAAGCGCTGCTCGACACCGTATTCACCGAACGGCTGCAACCGCTGATCGAACAGGTGTTCGGCACGCTCCAGGCCCAATCGACCGATCCGGTCACACTGATCCAGACGCTGGCTGCGCAGTTGATCCGCACCGCGGCGGCCACGCCGTGGTTTCCGGGCCTTTGGATCCGCGAGATCGTCGGTGCGGAGGGACAGTTGCGCGAACGCCTGCTGCAACGCGTGGCCCTGCAGCGCGCGCAGTTCATCGCGGGGCCACTTGCCGCCGCGCACGCCAAAGGGCAACTGAACCCGGGGCTGGAGCCCGCACTGGTCATGGTGTCGCTGATCGGCCTGACCTTGCTGCCGCTGGCTACCACGCATATCTGGCGAGCCCTGCCTGGTGCTGCCGACATCGACACAGAAAAACTGGTGAGCCACGTGGTCGCCCTGCTTGGCCACGGCTTGTCCGTACCCGCTACCCGATGAAACACGGAGCCCGTATGCCGTTCCCCTGCCCTGTTCGCGCCTGGCCCATGCTGTTACTGGCCGCCACACTCGCCGCGTGCGGCAACGACAAGCCGGCCACCTGGCAAGGCTATATCGAAGGCGAGTTCGTTGCCGTGGCCTCGCCATTCGCGGGCCGGCTTGAAAAGCTGTCGGTCGAACGCGGCCAGCAGGTCGACAACGGCGCGTCGTTGTTCATCCTCGAAGCGGACGATGAACGCGCCGCGCGCCAGCAGGCGGCCGAGCAGGTACGCGTGGCCGAGGCCCAGTTCGCCGATATCCAGACCGGCAAACGTCCCGTGGAAGTGGCCGTGAACCAGGCACAACTGGTGCAGGCGCAGGCGCAAGCGGTACGCAGCGCCGCGCAACGCAAGCGCGATGAGGCCCAGTACGACATCGGTGGCATCTCGAAGGCGCAGCTCGATGAAAGCCGTGCTACCGCCGAAGCCGATGCCGCGCGCGTGCGTGAACTGCAGCGCGATATCGATGTGGCGCGCCTGCCGGGCCGCAAGGATCAACTGGCCGCGCAAGGCGCACAGGTCGATGCCGCGCGTGCCGCGCTGGCACAGGCCGAATGGAAGCTGTCGCGCAAATCGGTCAATGCCACGGTCTCGGGGCTGGTCTACGACGTACCGTTCCGCCCCGGCGAATGGGTGCCCGCCGGCAGCGCGGTGGTGCGCATGCTGCCGCCCGGCAACGTCAAGGTGCGCTTCTACGTGCCCGAGGCCGTGGTCGGCTCGCTGAAGAACGGCCAGTCGATCCATATCCGTTGCGATGGCTGCGCGGCGCCGGTTGCGGCAAAGATCACCTATGTGTCGAACGAAGCCGAGTTCACGCCACCGGTCATCTACAGCAATGAAACGCGCCGCAAACTGGTGTTCCTGATCGAGGCACGCCCGAGCACCGCCGATGCGCCGAAGCTGCGGCCCGGACAACCGGTGGAGGTGTCGCAATCATGAGCGAACAGCCTCGCAACGGCGAACTGGTGATCGATGTGCACGACCTGAACAAGCACTTCGGCAACAAGCACGTGGTCAACAACCTGACCATGCAGGTGGCGCGCGGCGAGATCTTCGGCTTCCTGGGCCCGAACGGCAGCGGCAAAACCACTTCGATCCGCATGATGTGCGGACTGCTGACGCCTGATTCCGGCTCGGGCACCTGCCTGGGTTTCGACATCCTCAAGCAGGCCGCCGAGATCAAGCGCAACGTCGGCTACATGACCCAACGCTTCTCGTACTGGGAAGACCTGTCGATTCGCGAGAACCTCGACTTCGTGGCCCGCGTCTACGACATGCCCAACCGCCGCGAGGTCGTCGACCGCGCGCTGGAAGACCTGGGCCTGCAATCGCGCGCCGAGCAACTGGCCGGTTCGTTGTCCGGCGGATGGAAGCAGCGCCTGGCATTGGCCGCATGCCTGTTGCATGAGCCGCGGCTGCTGCTGCTCGATGAACCGACCGCCGGGGTCGACCCGAAAGCGCGCCGCGATTTCTGGGAGCAGTTGCACCAGTTGGCTGCGCGCGGCATCTCGGTACTGGTCAGCACGCATTACATGGATGAAGCCGAACGCTGCCATAAGCTCGCCTATATCGCGTATGGCAAGCTGCTGGCGCAAGGCACGTCTGACGAAGTGGTGGCCAGCCAGCACCTGAGCACGTGGAGCGTCGAAGGCGACAACCTGGCCGAACTGTCGGCGCAACTGCAGGGCAAGCCCGGCGTCGACCAGACCGTGGCATTCGGCACCGCGTTGCACGTGACCGGCAAGGATGCAACACAGCTCGAACAGACGCTCAGGCAGTATGCGGGCGCAAACCATCGCCTCGTCGAGACACAAACAAGTCTCGAAGACGTGTTCATCCACATGATGGGCGGCGCGCAGGACAATATGGCCGCGGCGCCAGCCAGGAAACCTTTGCATCGCGGCAAGGAGGCCTCATGAACGCCGCGCGCCAGATTGCCCGCCTGCACAGGTCGTTCTCGGTCCAGCGCTGGTGGAGCATCGTGCTGAAGGAGTTCCTGCAGTTGCGCCGCGACCGCATCACGTTCGGCATGATCGTGGGGCTGCCCATCGTGCAGTTGCTGTTGTTCGGCTTTGCGATCAACAGCGACCCACGCCATATGCCTACGGCCGTGATCGTCGCCGAGCATAGCGACTTCTCGCGGACCTTTATCGCGGCAATGGAGAACACCACCTATTTCAGGATCGTGCGTACGTTGCCCGATGAGGCTGCGGGACGCGAAGCGCTGCTGCGCGGCGATGTGCAGTTCGTGGTGAACATCCCCACCGATTTCTCGCGCAAGCTGCTGCACGGCGATCGGCCGTCGATCCTCGTGGAGGCCGACGCCACCGACCCGTCCGCCACGGGTCCGGCCATCGGCGCGCTGGCGCAGTTGCCCGATACCGTCGCGCGCATCGACCTCAAGGGTGCGCTGGCGCCGCTCGCCGGAGGCAAGTCCGCGTTCGACGTCAACGTACAGCGCCTGTACAACCCCGAAGGCATCACCCAGTACAACATCGTACCGGGCCTGATGGGCGTGATCCTGACCATGACCATGGTGATGATGACGGGCCTGGCCATGACGCGCGAACGCGAGCGCGGCACGATGGAAAACCTGCTGGCCACGCCGGTGCAGCCTATCGAGGTGATCTCGGGCAAGATCGTGCCGTACATCTTTATCGGACTGGTCCAGGCCACCATCATCGTGCTGGCCGCACACTTCGTGTTCGCGGTGCCGTTCCTCGGTTCGGTAGTGGCGGTGTATCTGGCCGCGCTGCTGTTTATCGCCGCGAACCTGACCGTGGGCATCACGTTGTCGTCACTGGCCAGTAATCAACTACAGGCAGTGCAGCTGACGTTCTTCTACTTCCTGCCCAATATCCTGCTGTCCGGCTTCATGTTCCCGTTCGCGGGCATGCCCACCTGGGCGCAATGGATCGGCAATGTATTGCCGATGACCTACTTCAACCGGATGGTCCGCGGCATCATGCTCAAGGGCAGCAGCTGGACCGAACTCTGGCCCAATGTGTGGCCCGTGGCGCTGTTCACGGTAATCGTCATGACCATCGCCGTGCGTTTCTACAAGCGCACGCTGGACTGAACGGGAACAACATCATGCGTATATTGCCTACCCTGCTCGCCTCGATCGTTACGCTGCTGGTAGCCGGCTGTGCGGTCGGTCCCGACTTTCGCGTACCGGATGCGCCAACCGATGCCCGTTACACCGCCGGTCCGCAACCGGTACAGATGACGGCCAACGGTTATCCCACCCAAGCACTGGAAGTCGCTGACGTTCCCACGCAGTGGTGGACGCTGTTCCGTAATCCGCAGCTCGACGACACCATCCGCATCGCGCTGGCTTCCAGTCCGACACTGACACAGGCCCGCGCCCGGCTGCGTGAAGCGCAGGAGAACCTGGCCTCGCGCACCGGCGCGACACAGTTTCCGCAGGTCGACGCCAAGCTCAATGCCACGCGCCAGCAGGTTGACCTGACCTCGGTCGGCATCACGCAGTTCCCAAGCCCCGGTCCGTTCACGCTCTACAACGCCAGCGTGCAGGTGTCGTATGCACTCGACCTGTTTGGCGGACAGCGGCGCGAACTCGAAGGGCTGCAGGCCGCCGTCGACTATCAGCGTTACGAACTCGAAGCCGCACGGCTGTCGCTGGCCGCAAACGTAGCCACGGCCGCGATCCGCGAAGCAGGCCTGCGCGCGCAACTGGCCGATACCGTGGCGATCGCGGCAGCGCAGCAGCGCCAGCTCGGCATCATGCAGGAGCGGCTCAAGCTGGGTGGCGTGGCGCGCGTCGACGTGCAGCGCCAGCAGGCGGAGCTCGCGCAAACGCAGGCACTGGTGCCGGGGCTGTCACAGCAGCTTGACGCCACGCGCCATCAGTTGGCCGTCTACACCGGGCAGACACCATCGAGCGCGCAGTTGCCGGAGTTCCGGCTCGAAGACCTGCAACTCCCCGAGACCTTGCCCGTGAGCCTGCCGTCGGAACTGGCGCGGCGCCGCCCCGATATCCGCGCCGCGGAAGCGCTGCTGCACCAGGCATCGGCGAACATCGGCGTGGCCACGGCCAACCTCTATCCGCAGATCACGCTGACCGCGAGCGGTGGCACCCAGGAAATGCGCGCGCGCGACCTTTTCAGCAGTCTCAATATCTGGAGCCTGGCGGCCGGCGTGGTACAGCCGGTGTTCCACGGCGGCGAGCTGAGAGCGCAGAAGCGCGCGAAGGAAGCCGCGTACGAGCAGTCTTTAGGCGCTTACCAACAAGCCGTGCTGCAGGGGCTGCAGAACGTTGCCGACACACTGCGCGCGCTCGAGGCCGACGCGGGAACGCTGCAGGCACGCGCCGACAATGCGAAGCAAACGCGTGACACGCTGGCGATCGTGTCCGAGCAGTACCGGCTGGGAGGCGTAAGCCAGTTCACCGTGATCGACGCCGAACGCCAGGCACGCCAGGCGGCACTGGACCTGGCGCAGGCACGCGCTACACGGCTCGCGGATTCGGCAGCGCTGATGCAGGCGCTCGGTGGTGGCTGGTGGAACGAGGAGACGACGGTGGGGAGTTTGAAGTAGGTGTGGTCGGGCCGGAAGCGCCAGCGCGTCAAACGTTATCGCGCCAGGAATGCACTCAACCGCTTCACCCCATCATCGAGCCGCGCCACATCGCACGCGTAGCACCACCGTACAAATCCTTCACCCTCATCGCCGAACGCGCTACCGGGCGCCAGACCGAGATGCGCTTCGCGTACGAGCTGCTTGCACAGCGCAAGGCTGTCGCTGGTGCCTGCCAGCTTGAAAAACACGTACATCGCTCCATCGGGCGCGTGCGCATCGACGCCGGGCAGCGCAGTCAGTGCATTCACCAGATGATCGCGCGCCGTGCGTAACCGCTGCACCAGGTCTTGCGTGAACGCCTCGCCTTCCCGCACCGCCACAATGCCGGCTTCCTGCACGAACGACGGCGCGCATGACGTGTTGTATTCGACCAGCTTGCCCAGGTCGTCCATCAGCGATGCGGGCAATACCATCCAGCCCAGTCGCCAGCCGGTCATCAGCCATGCCTTGGAGAACGAGTTCACGGCAATCACGCGTTCTTCGCGACTGGCGATATCGAGGAACGACGGCGCATTGCCGCCTTCGCTGCCGTAGTAGAGGCGCTCGTAGACTTCGTCGGCGATGATCCAGATGCCAAGACGCCGGCAGTGATCGAGCACGATCTGCTGCTGGGCGCGCGGCATGACCCAGCCGGTGGGATTGTTCGGCGAATTGATCATCACCGCGCGCGTGCCCGGTGTCAGCGTGGCGAGCAGCTTGTCGACATCGAGCGCCCAGCCGTCCGCGCCATAGTCGAGCGTGACGGTCTCCACGGTCGCCCCAAGGATGCGCGGGATCTCGACCAGGTTGGGCCACAGCGGCGTCACGGCCACCACGCGATCACCGGGACCTGTCACCAGTTGCGCCGCCAGCATCAGTGCATTGACACCGGCGCTGGTCACCGCGATGTTCTCGACGCGCGTGCTGCCGTGCAGCCGCGTGACATAGTCCGACAGCGCCGCACGCAGCGGGGCGATGCCAAGATTGTGCGTGTAGAACGTGGCGCCGCCAGCCAGCGCCCGCGCCGCGGCATCGCGAATGAATTGCGGCGTGACCTGATCCGATTCGCCAAACCAGAACGGCAGCACGTCGGGCAGGCCGATACCGGCATTGGCTACCTCGCGGATGCGCGAGGCCCGCAGCGCGTGCACGACATCGCGCGCCTGCGGCGCGGCTTCAGTGGAGAAAGGCTGGCGGGGCGGGCTGGCGGACATCGGCACTCCTGCGGCGGAATCGGATGAAGCACCTAGCGTACCGGAATCCGGCCCGCTTCGCATGGGCGATTACGCGAAGCGCGCGCGCAGCTCGTTTGCGGTCATCGTGGCATAGCCAAGACCTTGCAGCGGCGCGGCAACCGCGCGCAGCAACGCGGCATTGTCGGGGGCCACGGCACCGTCTGGCAGCGCCATATTGTTCTCGAAGCCAATCCGCGCGTGTCCGCCGAGCATCACCGCGGTGGCCGCGCAATCGGCCTCCTGCTTGCCGAACGCACAAACGGCCCACTCGGTGCCGGTCTGGTCGAGTCCCATCTCGTGCCATGCGGCAAGAAACGGCAGCAGGTCCGCAGGCGACGACTTTTGTCCGGCCGAATACCTGCCCAGCACGAACAGCACCCAGTGGCGCCCTTCCGGAATCGCGCCACTGCCGCGCAACGCGGCATAGCGGCGTACGTCATTGGCGTCGTAGAGAATGTACTGCGCGACCACATGCTCGCGGTGCATCCACTGGAAGAAATCCTCGGCGGTCGGTAGTGCGGCCTCGTTCGGAACCAGTTCACGCACCGCCACCGATGCCGCCTCTGGACGCAGCGCACGTACCATGGCGATTTGCTGCGCGGGCTCGTAGATGCCCACTGCTTCGGTGGTCAACTGCAGCACCAGCTGGCTGCCCACGGCCTGTCGCACCGCGGCGATCGCCGGTTCATAGTCGGCAACTTCGAGGCTGTGCGAGGCATCGGACTTGCGTACGTGCAGATGGATCATCGCCGCGCCGGCGTCGACGCATTCGCGCGCGCACTGTGCCAGCTCTTGCGCGGTGATTGGCAGGCGTGCATGGTCGGCGTGGGTCTTTCGCGCACCGTTCGGCGCCACGGCCAGTGCAAACGGGCGGCGCAGTATTTCGTTATTCATCAGCATTGCTCCTCAGGCCGGCAGGACCTTGTTCACCGACTGCGCGAAGCGATCGACGATATTGTCGATATCGGCCGGTGAGCAGATGAACGGCGGCGCAAACAGTACGTGATCGCCGTTGATGCCATCGACCGTACCGCCCATCGGATAGACCAGCAGGCCATGTTCCATGCAGGTGCGCTTGAGCACTGCATGCGTCTTTCTTGCCGGATCGAGTGTGGCCTTGGTGGCACGGTCAGCCACGAACTCCACGCCGACAAACAGGCCCCGGCCGCGCACATCGCCCAGGTTGGGATGCGTGCCGAGCGCTTCGCGCAAACGCGCGCGCAATTGCTCACCACGCGCCAGCACATTGTCGAGCAGGCGGTCATCGGCGATCGTGCGTTGCACGGCCAGCGCCGCCGCACATGCCGTGGCGTGGCCGATATAGGTGTGGCCATGCTGGAAGAAGCCGCTTCCGCCGACAATCGCGTCATAGATACGCGCGGTGGAAAGCATCGCGCCAATCGGCTGGTAGCCGGCGCCAAGGCCCTTGGCAATGGTGACGATATCGGGCACCACGCCGTCTTCCTCGCATGCGAACAGATAGCCGGTGCGGCCCATGCCGCACATCACCTCGTCCAGGATCAACAGCACACCATACTTGTCGCACACCGCACGAATGCGCTTGAGATAGTCCGCCACCGGCGGCACCGCGCCTGCCGTGGCACCCACCACGGTCTCGGCCACGAAACCGGCCACCGAGTCCGGGCCCAGTTCCAGGATCTTGGCCTCGAGTTCGTCGGCGAGCCGTTGCGCATATTGCAGGTCGGTTTCGCCGGCGGCCTGATCGCGATATGCATAGCACGGCGACACGTGGTGCGCAGGCACCAGCAGCGGCAGGAACGGCTCACGGCGCCACGCATTTCCACCAATCGCGAGCGCGCCCAGCGTATTGCCGTGGTAGCTCTGCCGCCGTGCGATGAAATGGCGGCGCTGCGTCTGCCCGATTTCCACAAAGTACTGGCGTGCCAGCTTCAGCGCGGCCTCCACGGCCTCTGAACCGCCCGATACGAAGTACACATGATCGAGGTCGCCGGGCGCGGCATCGGCCAGCGTCCGGGCCAGCGTTTCCGATACATCCGTTGTAAAGAAAGAAGTATGGGCGTAGGCCAGGCTATCCACCTGCGACTTGATGGCCTCGATCACGCGA
>VFQP010002488.1_pt1 | contig 20415 bp, 29 predicted proteins | sample 3512351 | NCBI WGS metagenome assembly VFQP01 (sample SAMN10412372, study PRJNA504923) | tailings metagenome | isolation source: Relicate 1 Philex TSF1 revegetated site | place: Philippines: Tuba, Benguet | collected 2017-08-29
ACACACACACACACACACACACACACACACACACACACACATACACACACACACGCACACACCATCCTCCCTCAACTACCTGCACCCCCTCCCCACACCCACACCCACCCACTCCACCCTCAACCCATACCTGCACACGTTGCTCAAACATCCGCTGCACCAGCTGCGCCAATGTTCTATATGGATTCGGAAATACTTGCTCCATAACCATGAGCTCTTCCCTTACCACATGTTCCACATCATCGTACAAAGCAGCCAACTCATAGAGCGCATCCTTTATGTTGATGCGGGTGGTGGGGGTGACGCCAAACACCACATTTGCCGCGTTCATGAACATGGGACGCGTTGCTATGTACCGCTGTTGTGTGTGTGGTGGTGGTGTGTGTGTGGTGTGTGTGTGGTGGTGGAATGATGTGTGAGAAGCAACAACTCGCACAACAATACGTGAGCAGCGTATGTACTTACACCACACACACACGTAGACACCACACGTACAGGAACACGACAACCCCCCCAACCCACAGACCACCCCACCCCCTGCCCACCCAACCACAGCGCCCCCCCACCAACCCACAGACCACCACCCCCAATGCCCACCTGTGTTACAATATCCTCCCCCCTTGGAAACTCACACATGATTCTAGTACATTCCGCCATTGCTTCCAAATCACCTGCAGCAGTGGCGGCATCAAATCGACTCACCACACGGTTCTCCAGCTGGTTGCGGTAGTTCTCTAATTGTTTGACTGCATAGGGAATGGTGCCCTGTGTTTGTAGTGGGTGGAGTGTGGTGGTGTGAGGGTGTTGTATGTGGTGAGGGTATAATGTGTGTGGGGAGGGTATAATGTGTGTGTTTGTGTGGGGAGGGTATAATGTGTGTGGGGAGGATGTGGAAACAGGTGCATGTGTGCAAGCAATAGGTACGGATGCAAGGTGTATGTGTGTGTGTGTGTACTCGTAATGATGTGCTCATTGTCTGTCTATGTGTGTTTCACAACATACATCATGTACATACTACACCAACACACCACACACACGCCATGCAACACCCCATCCCACCCACATCTATTCATGCAGTATTCATGTAGTCTCAACACCCAGCCCTAATTATCAACACCCACCCACACCTAATTGTCAACACCCACCCACACCTAATTATCAACACCCACCCACACCTAATTATCAACACCCACCCACACCTAATTATCAACACCCATCCCTAATTATCAACACCCAGCCCTAATTATCAACACCCACCCACCCCTAATTATCAACACCCACCCACACCTAATTATCAACACCCACCCACACCAATTCATAAGAATTCATGTAGTATCAGCCCACCCCCCCACCCCCCCACACACCTTTTCCACCCCACTGTCTCCCTTGCGTCCCCCCCCCCGTCCCCCTCCCCCCTCACTACTCACCACCAGCTCATGCCCCACCTGTAGCAGGTTCCTACTCATAGCTGCTGCCTTTCTCAGGTGTGTGGGGTTGGTGAATATGTCGGGGAGGGGGGTGGAGGTGTCGGCCATGCTGAATGCCTGCATGTACTCAACCACTTGGAGGGCTTCGAGGGCACCACTCTGTATCTTGTCTGCCATCTGTGTGTTTGTGGTTGTTTGTTTTTTGGTTTGTGTGTTTACATACATGCATATATGTGTGTGTGATGTGGGGAATTGTGTCAATGTGTGTGTGTGATGTGTGGAACTGTGACAATGTGTATTTGTGTGTCCCACCCCCAACCTCCCACCCCCATCCCCTTCTTTCCCACCACCAACCTGTAATCGATCACCAAAGCTCGCAGCACCCCGCACCACAAAATTCATATGCTCATGCAGTTGCCTGAACTTGCTGGTGATAGTCAGGAGCCCCTCTTCAAGGGGCCCCACCTGGTCCCGTAGCATGGTTTCATTTTCTTGGGTGGTGGCCTGTACTTCTGCGAGCTGGCGGGCCTGTCCTTGTTGTAACAGCTGCAGCTCCTTGTCAGCACTGGGGGAGATCATGGAGAGATGGATGATTTGGTACATACATAGATTCAGTGTGGGGAACATGCACATATTCAGTGTGGAAAACACATGTACTCAGGCTGGAACACACAGGTATATCCACTGTAATCAACCATACCAACACCCAGTACGTGTGTGTACACCGTGTCCAATACACACACTACATCACACACCCGTCTCCACCACACGTCTCAGTACCGTTCTAGTTGGCGGAGGAGGCGATCCGCCGACCCAACCAGTGCCTGGAGCTTTTCTGTCTCGTTCTTGGCACTGGTGGTGGTTGCTGCAGTGGGTGGTGTGAGGATGGAGCCACAAAGCATATCCACCAGACGCTCCACATTGACGCTTGGGGTTTTGTAGTTGTCAAGGTCGAGAAAGTCTTCCAGGACTGCATAGTCCCTTGCCTGCTCCTCTGACGATTCCATGGTTGCCCCACGACGTGCAGAGATCGTTGCTGGGAACGATGTGGCACGATCCATGTTGTTGATCAAGAAATGGTGTTGTTGTTGTCTATGTGGGCGTTTGATTTACAGGATGGTGGTTTTATGTTGCGCGATATTTTGCTGATTACGGAGCTCATCAATGGCCATCAAGGTGTACAAGGTTGATGCCATGGTGCAGATGTTCAATAGTGCTGACGTGTGTAGCTGCCAACAATCAGCTGCCAACTACATTGTTACACCAGGGTTTATAAGCAGCAATGGAATTTCATAAAACACATTAAAAAACACAATCACCCGCGCCTTCGGCTTGCACTACTCTTCCGTGGCGCCTGCTGCTGCTTTGTATCCACCCGTGCCTCTGTTTGATCCCCTGTGATGAATGACACAGAGCCCATGACGATGTGCAAGAGTATCAATGCACCTACCTCGTGCGCACCCCCCCCCCCCAAACAACATACCTGCTGCAGCATCTGGACCATGTGCCATACCAAGAAACATCAAGTTGTTCAATGCCTCGAGTTTTTTCAAGTCTATTTGTTGATCTGATTTGTACTGCAAGCACTGTGTTGATGGATGGGGCGATGTGTTGTTGTGGCACCCTCTCTTGTGTATCCATCTGCCTCAACACGTACTGCATCACACAACCAATCAATCAACATCACATACCACTCGATCATTGGTCACTTTGACTGAAAACTTGCCATCGCAATGCCGGTATTTCAGCACATATCGTGTCCGCACTGGTTCTACTATAAACAACTCCCTAGCCTGCTGGTAAAACGTTTCCCAATTATCAATGTACATGTTGTGTTGTGTCTAGTGTTGTGGATGCATTGTGCAAGAGTGTGCAGAAACAATGCCAATGCCAATGGATGGGTGGTGGCTGCTGTCTCTTTGTGTACGCCTTACAAGACTAATCAACGTGTGGCAATATAATTTGTGGCGATGATTGAATGAACAAGGTTGTGAACATCAATGAAATATAACAACAATTGTTGCAGCCGGCTCCCTCGGCGATCTGCTGGGTTTGGTGTAACCTCTGCATCTAGTGCAGAAACTTGAGCAAGTTTTGCTGTGCCTTGACCACCTTGCGGAATGCTTCATCTGCTCCATCAACCTTGCATTTGGTGAGCATTGTGTGAGCATTTGGTGAAATGTGTATGTATGACGGGTATTGATGTGTATGGAAATGTACACACAGAGGAAACCCCTTCCCTGCTTTGTTTTATATCCCCCTTTGCATCAGAAATCCCCTCTCCCAGAACAATGTGGAACAATGTAGAATGTAGATGTAGAATGTAGGAATGTAGAAGAACGTAGATGAGAGAATGTAGAATGAAGATAACTACATTGTAGGCAGGTGTATGTATGTATGCACGTATGCCACTCTGAGCAAGTCACATACCCCCACATACTCCCAAGTCACATACCTTGCACTTGTCAGGGTGCAATGCAAATGCCAATTCCCTATACCGCCGACGTACTGCTGCTGCATCACAACCAATACGAAGCTGTGTGTGAGTGTGTGCTTGTGTGTATACAACCAATACAAAGCTGCATGTATGAGTGTGTGTTTGTGTGTATACAACCAATGCAAAGCTGCATGTATGAGTGTGTGTTTGTGTGTATACAACCAATGCAAAGCTGTGTATACCTGCAGCGTGTCATAATCACTGTGTGCTTCCAACACACGAGCCACCACCCCCACATCAGCCACATCCAATGCTGCTCTCCCTGTGGTGCTGGTGCTCCCCTCCCCTGCTTGCCTCAACTGTGCATGGTGGTTTGAGTAGGGATATTGAGTAGGGATGTTGAGTAGGGATATTGAGTAGGGATATTGAGTAGGGATATTGAGTAGGGATATTGAGTAGGGATATTGAGTAGGGATATTGAGTAGGGATATTGAGTAGGGATATTGAGTCATGTGTGGGTATACGTGGATGATATGTTGGTGTATGCCTTGTGGATGCCACTGTTGTGGATGTTTGGATGATTCTGTTATGATGATAGCTTGTGTGCATGTGATTGTGTGCAATTGATTGTACATTACAAGCATGCAGCCTTGTCACTGCCATGCTTGTGCATGGTACACACATCCCAACATATCCCACTACACACAGACACACAGAGAGAGACACACAGAGAGAGAGAACCCCCCCAAACACACACCTGTGCAAACCCACTAGCAAGTTTCTTCTGTCGTTCTGCATGTTGCTCTTGCTCACGTTTTCTTTTTGCTTCTGCCTCTGCTTTTTGCTTTGCCTATGCGTGTTTGCCAATATGGACACTGCATGACGTGTGTGTGTGTGAAAAAATCTACGTATGCAGTAGGTGCGTGTGCGTGTGTATAGCGCAAGTCACCTTACGTCCTCATCCCACAAATGCTGTGTATGAACAAACCATAACAACAAACCACCTGTTGTTCTCGTATCCGCCGCTGCTCTGCTGCAATCTTGCTCTTGAGCTCCTCCATCTCCTTGGAAACATCCTTGGCTGCAGGTGTATGCTTGGGTGGCGCAGCTGTGGGTGAGATGGAGAGCAATGTAATACAAACACTGTCTACAAAAGCACCTCAATCGTGGTCCAATTGTGGTCCACTATACACACCTGCTGGTGGGGCACCCTTGTGTGCTGTGGTGGTAGGCTGCTTGGTTGCATCAACCGTGGCGGGTTGTGCAGCATTGCTACCAGCAGCAGCTCTGCTCCACGATAGCTTTTGCTTCTTTTGCTGTCGTGCTTGTGCGTGTACAGACTTTCGCTTTTGATGTTTGGGCGCTTCTGGCACCATTATGGTGCACGATGTGGATGTTTCAACAGATGCGTTGTCAATAACACATAGTTTGTGGTGGAATACTTGTTGTTGGTGTATCAGCATTACACTATGTGTTTTTAGAATTATCAAACACCATCACACTAGAAGAATTTTCCTTGGAAAACAATCATCATCGACGCCTACTGCTGCGAGCAGGCAATTCCAGACGCCCACTCTCCAACAAACTCGCTTTGCGCTTGCTCCTGCGCTCCTCCTGCACACCAGGCAACTCCTGCTCCTCTTGCTGTGCTGCATACGTTGCAATGAGGTCCTCACTGTCATCCCGGGTCAACAAGGGGTGATCCTCCTGTGTCGTGAATGTACAACCTATTGCAAACCAAACACACACACACACATTTGTTCAGCACATCACCCCCCCCCCATACCTCTGATGGTGGTGTAGGACTCTTGTGACGCACAGCCTTGTCCTCTGCTTCCTTGGACGAATGTTTGTGACTGTCCTTTTTGCTGCTGCTGCGCTTGTCCTTGTCCTACATGGGGGTGTTATATTGCATGGTGTGGGTTTGTACATGAACACCATGTGCATTTTCCACACGAGCACCACCACCATTTCCATGCAACAGCACCAACACGCATCCCCCATTCACACCTTGTGTCGCTTGTGTTTCTTGTCGCTCTTACTCTCATGCTTGGAGTCCTTGTCACCTCGATACTCTGTTTTTGACTTGCCGGTATCCTTGTCCCCCTCTACTGGCTGTGGGGAGGTGTCTACTGTGTCATCACCCACCCGTGGCTTGGCTGCGTCAGTGCTGCTGGGCTTGTCATCATTGCTGCTGCGCTTGTGTGAGCCATGCCTGTGTCATGCATCAACAGCATGTTTGTGTGGTGTGTGGTGTGTGTGGTGTGTGGTGGGTATGGTGTGTGGTGGGTATGGTGTCTGCGGGTGTTGTATGCAAGTGGGGAGGTGAATCTGGGTGCAGACCATCGCAGCAATTTGTGTGTGCAACATGAATATGTGTCATCAACAATTGTCATCAACATACTATTGGATAAAAAACACAGCATGTTGCCTATCACACAAAACAGTGGGGCTAGCATTAACATCATGGGGTAGGTTGATTGTTATTTGTGATGAGACGGGTGTTTGAGAGGTTGACCACCACTCACACAAGGGGCGATTTGTGGACTCGCATGTACAGGAGGGCCCCTTGCACAATGCAACAATGCTCCACCCTCATCATGATACCAATATGTGTGTCTCATGATACTCATGTGTGTGTGTGTCATGTACAAATATGTGTGTGTGTGTGTGCATCATGTACAGACATGTGTGTGTATCATGTACAGACATGTGTGTGCATCATGTACAGACATGTGTGTGCATCATGTACAGACATGTGTGTGTATCATGTACAGACAGGGTATACAAAACAACAGGTGTGCATCAAGTTGGGTCGTGACTGTGTGTATCATGTGCATACTACATGCATGCTACGACAAGCTACTATAGCTGCTCACGTAGGGTGGATATGGGATTGGTTGTGGACTCGCATGATCACACAATGGACATCATCATTGGTCGTTGTAGAATGAAAAACAATATACCGTGTTGTATAAACCAATCACTGATGCATGGAAAACAATACATCACGAATGCATGGAAAATAATACATCACGAATGCATGGAAAATAATACATCACGAATGCATGGAAAAGAATACTTAATATATATTGATGATGAATAGTATGGTATACATGCATCGCATGTATACGACTGCACACAGCTGATATACTCAACAAAATTGGCACACACGCACAGCTAGGCTGCACATGCGCACATGTGTGTACCACTACAAGCATAATACACCACCAGCATCACACCCGTACACCACCTGTCCTCGGTCTTTCGTGGGTGTTTGTCTTTCTCCTTGCTCAACTCCTTGACACCATGTTTGCTGCTTTTGTGTGCTTCAGTGCTGGTCCCACGCTCCTTGTCACCACCACGCTCCTTGTCACCAACGCGCTCCTTGTCACCAACGCGCTCCTTGTCACCACCACGCTCCTTGTCACTACGCCCCTTGCTGGCACAACCATCCTTGGCATCCTTCCTCTCTCGTCCCTTGTCATCATCCTTTTTCTCCCGCTTGTCATCCTCCTTCTTTTTCTCCCGTCCCTTGTCATCCTCCTTCTTTTTCTCCCGTCCCTTGTCATCCTCCTTCTTCTTCCCCCGTTTCCCATCATCCATTTTCTCCTCCTTGTCTGTAGGGGTGGTCTTGTGGGAACGGCTGGGAGACTTGCTGTTGCGTGCGCGCTTGCGTGCCTGTGTGGTGGCATGATGGGCTGAGGGATCCATAATGGTTATGATCATAATGGTTATGACGATGGTCATTTTTCCTTCTTTTGGGTCCCCTACCATAAACAACCAACCAACACACCTCATCATCATCCTTGCCATGAGAACGCTTTCTCCCACCAGATGGGCTACGACTGCGCCGCCGTCGCTCCTTGCTGCTTGCCCGCGCATCCTTGGCATCCTTGCTACGCCCTTCCTTGTCCCTACGATCATCTTTGCTACGTCGCCGATGTCGATCCCCATCACGACTGTCACTACGCCCCTCTTTGCTGCGGCTGCGGCGTCGCCGTCCCCTGGACCTGCTCCTGCGACTGCGCTTTGCGGGCGAGCGGCTGCGCTTTGCGGGTGAGCGGCTGGTATGACGGCGCCTGCTGGGGGATGGCGTGCGGCGCATGCGGACGTATCCATACTTGGCACGTGTTTCATCTTGCAGGGTGTGAAACTCTGCCTTGGTGAGTGGGGCTGCGCGGTCAAAGGCAAGCATGATTGCATCAGGGGGCCCAGCTGGGAGCAATCGGCGAGGGAGTGGGACTGTAAACACGGTGGTTGCTGGTGATGATGATGATGGCCGGGTGGTGGTGGGTTGTTCGACAGGGTGGTTGTTTGTGTCATCAGGTGTTGGCTCCTCGGGGGGGGGCTCGGTATGCTCCTGATCGTGCATGGCATCTGTTGGTTGTGCTCGATCCTGTTCTCCAACTGCCTCCTGCTGCATGGCTTCCACCCCATCAGTCTGAGGTGTCACTTCTTGTGGTGGTGGTGTTGTCTCTGGCTGCTTGGAGGGTGCCTCTGCTTCCGCAACACCACCCCCACCCCCCGTCCCGACAATGGTGGGCATGGATGCCATCTCACGCGCAAACGCATCTTCATTGGCAAGCAAACTCCCCACTTGCCCACCAGGCAATACAAGCCCACCTGCGCTGTTGGGTGCCAAGCGGGTCACGGGAATGCCCACGGGTGCACGTACGCGCTTGACATCATCCTTGTCGGGGCAATCCCAGTTCCAGTGCCCCGTCTTGCCACACCGCTCGCACGGCAAGTGGGGTGGTGGTACTTTGGGTAGCACCCCACCGCGTCCACGCCCACGACCTCGACCACGACCCATAGCCACACCGGCAGCCACCTCTTGCTGCCAGCTCTCCTTTTTGCCCTCGAGCATCTTGAGCAATGCGTCGTCATCTTCGTTGAGCGCAGTGACTGGCTTGTCTGCAAACAAATCCCCCTCAAAATCCTCATCGACTGGGGTGGCTTGTGGGACATCAGCCTCTTGCTGCTGCTGTGGCGTGGCAGTTACTGTTTTGGGTTGCAATGCGCCTGCCTTGACAACTGGAGCACGACGAACTTGCACACTGGTATTTCTGGGGAGCTGCTGGGACTCGTCTAGATAGTCCTCGCCACTACGAGGGTCGGACAACACCAACTCTGTAGCATCATCGTTACCAAGCTTCTTCTTCTCAGCGATCAAACGCTTGAGTTCCCCCACAGAAATGAAGCTGCCATCAAATGTAATCCTCTCAGAGGCAATGCCTGTCTTGAACTTGAAAAAGATGACACCTGCCATCTTTTGTTGGGGAGGGTGTGTTAGAGAGGGGGGGATGTCATATGTGGTGGTATCAGGGGGGAGTTATGATGAGGGGGGAGAAGATTAAGTATGGTGTGAGGAGAGTATTGTGAGGTGACAAAACAAGCAGCACACACAACTATTAGATGCCACCAGCCGCCCTCTAGTCAATTCATTTCACTAACACAGACCGCGTGTGTGTGCTCTGTCATACTCACATCCGCAGTGCGCGCCCCACCCCTAGTCAAGAGAACCCACGTGCATCTTACACACACAACTAAGCACTGTTCACACGACGCATCACGACCTTCCAAACTCATTATAATACATGCTACACGTCCTTGCACGTATCCACACGTACCCACGGCCGTCGGTTGCACTCCTCAACGAGATTGACAGGCATCACCAAATCACACGAATGCCACACAGCGCAATGACCCACGCTTTGATACGCACCCCGTCATCATGCTAACGGGTCTACCACCAGCCATGTTGCGACGCAAGGGAGTAGCCAACAACTCTCCAACATCACCGCTGCAGCTGCACACAGACAGCAGGGAGGAGCGCTTGCAGCTACCAGTTGTATATGGCAGCAGAGACGTGCACAGACCATATGGGTGTGATTTGCTGGGGCTGTTGGACGAGCAGTGGTTTGGCACGGTGATGGAAGAGAACGACGGGATGGCCCCGTTTGGCAGCACTGTCATGCCTGCATTACCGGCCAATATGCGGCCACCACCACCAACAGCGACACGTGCACTCGACGTCAAGGGTACCATGTCCACACCCTCGACCAAGTCGAGCAACGCCACCACATCCAGTACCACCAGCATCCGACAGGATATTGTGGGGTTGGTCGCTGTGGGGGAGGGAGGACAAGATGGGGTGGGGAAAGATGGTGCCCAACCCCCAGAGCTGGGAACATGGGCAGGGCGTCGTCGTGTCTTTCTCCAGGCAATGCTTGCAAATGAACAAGAAAAGGATGGGGATGAGGAGGAGGATGGGGAGGACGATGCCAAGCACCACACCAGCAAGCACCACACCAGTAAGCACCAGACACTGCTGAACAGCAACGAACCAGCAGCCCCAGCAGCGGCCCCGTTGCCACCCCGCCCTGATCCCATCCCAATTGATGATGACGCTGCCGTTGTCGAAGCTGCATGGCGCTATCGATTTGGACGACGGTGGGCTGCAGAACAGGAAAAGGCGTTTGATCCAACGTATGGGCAGGGTGCGGGGTCAGTGGAGGCATGGGATGAGGCGTTGGGGTACTTGGCGGCATGCACAGCAGATGGACTCAATCTTCAAGTGGCACGCACCACCAGCTGGGATCGGTCTGCAGGATTGGGGGTGTCTATGTTGTCAACTGGGTCGAATGGATTGCTGGGGGAGAGCAGCCGCAAAGACGTATGAGGGTGGGTGGGGGGTACACCACCTATGTACGCCACATATATACACCACACACACACACATATACACCCCCACCCCCACACAGAGTTTACTCAAGCAAGAACACAGCAGTGAGCTCACAGCCACCAAGGAGCTTCTGAGTATTGCACAACGAGCACGTACGCTATTAGCTGAACAAAACCAAATTGATGCTGAAGTATCTGAACGGTATGATGGTGTTATGATTTGTGATGGTGTGATGATGTGGTGTGTGATGATGTAGTGTGTGATGGTGTGGTCTGTGATGATGTGGTCTGTAATGATGTGGTGTGTGATGATGTAGTGTGTGATGATGTGGTGGTTGGTGTGTGGTGTGTGATGATGTGGTGTGCATGAGTAGGGTATGGGTTTTTTCTCAATGTGTGTGGTGGTGAATGCACCCATCCTTTTCTACGCCTTTGGTCTCTGTCTTCTCTTAACAAAGCCACACCCATGCAATACACACACACAATACACACACAATACATACACAATACACACACAATACACGCAGGTTGGAGACTGCCCACAATCCCAGTAGTGTAGGCACATGGGTAGGTCACTACATCACCCCTGTTGACATTGACCACTGGGGCAGGTTTAAATTTGTATTATTACGACTGCATGAACCTTCTGGGAGTAGGAGCAAACTGTTAGTGCGTGGCAAGGTGTGTGACGTTGTGTAGATTGAGGAATGCGATGTTGTATATGGAGGAATGTGTGGGGTTCCACCTCGTTTTAAAGCACCAGCACTTTTTCACACGGCACCCCATGTATCAATACACCCCATGCATAAAAAACACCCCCATGTATCAATAAACACTCACATGTATCAAAGAACAACCCCATGTACTCAAAAAAACACCCCCATGTATCAATAAACACTCACAGAATTATGCCACTGAGGCCAAGATGATAGCAGTGGTACAACAAGAGGCTGATCATGCCCGCCGCTCCCCTGTACTGCCGCATGTGATGGTGCAGCATGTGGGGTCGGGTGTGATGGAGTGGTCAAAGGACAGGGATAGGAGGTTGCATATAGTGCAAGGTGAGGGTGTGTATATGAGTGTGGGTGTGTACATATTCATACATATGTGTGCATGTATGCGTATATATATATATGTGTGTGTTTGTGTGTGTTTGTGTGCGTGTGTATATGTGTGTGTATATGTGTGTGTGTCTGTGTGTGTGACACATATGCATTTTTGAAGCAGCGCTGTATCTGTACACAAAGCACACCTGAGGTCACTATGCAAAACCCTTCTTTACACACATTGTACACACAATGCACACACATGGTACACAGGTGTGGCAGTGGATACTCGTGGTGTGCACATGAGTGGGGGTACAATGGACATTACCCAACTTGCTGCTGGGGTGGTGAGGGCACATTTACCACTCAATTACTCCATTACTACTGTAGGCCGTAATGGAGCTACTGCATGATGATGATGCATGATGGGGGTTGTGTGCATGATGGGGGTTGTGTGCATGATGGGGGTTTTATGCGTGATGATGACGCATGATGGTTTTTTTTTGAATGTTGGTGATGCATGGTGCTGGTGATGCATGATGGTGGTTGTGTGCATGGTCTGATTGTTCATGTGTGTGTGGTGTGCATGCATTTGTATGGTATGCACATGGAGAGATACAGAGATTTCACCTGGGATACACCATAGTGGAGTGTGACACCATTCCGATGGGATACACCATCATGACGCATGTTATTTAGGACCAGGAGAATCAATGGGTGTTGAAAAATAGAGAGTTGGGTGGTGGTGAGCACCATCTGTTGTGTTGTGTTGGTGAGCACCATCTGTTGTGTTGTGTTGGTGAGCACCATCTGTGTGCAAGGGATATGCGTGTACCGCCCTGGACCCCATAGAGCACATGGGTGTACCACCCTGGACCCCATAGAGCACATGGGTACAGGAGAAAACATGGAGCGTCTTGATGACCTTGTGAGTGCATTCATTGCGTAGGTGGGATCTTTTTTTGACAGTCATGCATGTTGACTGGCAGTTGTGTATGTGGAAACGTATGTGCTCCACCCACGGCCGCACATTGCGACTGTGATGATGATTATGCCCATGATTTGTTTGTCACACCATAGTGCCTGCCTAGTATTATAGTTTTTCACACACACATGATATCTAGAGCATTCATGATTGTTAACACATGGTAACAATATAACAACACCCCACGCAGCACACCCAACATACACTCTTGCCACTCTGAGAAAACAGCAAATTCTTCGGCGTTTGCGATGGCGAGGCTCTTGTGCAGTTCATCGCGGTGCTTGTTGCGTAGTACAAGGTGTGTACATAGCCATGCATAGGCCTGTGTCCTCAGTCAATTGGATGATTGCGGTGTCACAACGAGGGTTTATTGCAACTGCGCTCATTGATCCGTCATCATAGGCTTGTATTTACACCACGCTGCTGGACCACGAGGCGTTGTGGGTACGGTGATGACGCTTGTTGTTTTTGGTGGTACACTCAACGTGTTGTAGTGCACATACATTGCACACGCAGGTTGCCAGTCACTTGCATTGCAACACGACACTCGCTCTTTAATAATAGAGGTATGCTGCCACACCTGGATGGCGTTGCGTTGTTGCACCACCCGATCTGATGATGACCACCTCACAAACTACCACAGGCATGTCTCAGGAAGGGTTGCTGTCCAAAAAACTGCAGCATGCACCTGTCAAGGTTGCTGCAGGTTCATCAGCAGAGGTGTGGGGGATGTGCACGTTGGTTGATGATCTCCACCATGCGGCTTTTTCATGTTCAACAAATGATCCACACAGCTTGCCAAGGAACCAGCTAAATTAGCCAGTGTATCTGCAGCACCATCAATTGCAGCACAGGATTGGACTGGCGATCTCTTGGTGCTTGGGATCTTCGAAGAGGCATTGGAGACCAGCGGTATCGGATGGATGTGCATGTGGTTTTCATCAGTGGTTTTCATCACGTGCACATGCAGATGCTTGCCATGTGAATTGCTGCATTATGCTGCACGTGTTGCATACTATGTAGTGCATACCATGTGGTGCATACGCTCTTCCCACCCAACAACCCCCGCCATCATCTTGGTGCACACATCCAACAACACCCGCCATCATCCTAACGCACACAGATGATGCCGTCAGCATCAAGAGCCCCACGCTGGAGGTCCTCGATGCTGCTCTTGGCGGTGTTGTACGTGATATCTTGAGCATGGGTGAATTCAAAGCCAAAGTGGTATGCGCTATGTATGTAGAGATGCTGTGATTGTGTGTGTGTGATTGTGTGTGTGTGTGTGCATGATTGTGTGCATGATTGTGTCTCCCACCATCTCAACATCTCACGACATCATACACTCCCCTGCTGTCCTCCATGTCCCCCCCAAAAAACACTCAAACCTCCAAGTACTCAACCCCCCCCCCACCCCCCCACCCCCATCTTTTCCTGAAACCCCCATTTTCAGGGTTCCACAAGTCCAGCAATGCGCATCAGTGGTGCCAATGTCAAGTTTGTACAACTCGCAGGGTTGGGCCCCTCTGACAGGGCCCTTGTGACCTCCAGCTGGGGCCCCCCTCCCACACAGTCACTGGGTGTGAGTGTGGCGACTGGTGCCAAGTCTGTCAAGGCAACAACTGCTGGTGTGGTGTTGGTGGATGCGCCTGTGATGGATAGTGCACAGCAAACAGACGTGGCAAGCAAGGTATGGCGGTTTGTGACCACTTTTTGTGCATTGTGCAATTGAGGATGTGAGACCACATGTACATTGTGCAATGACTTGTGATGAATAGCATAGTACACATCATCAAACACCATCATACACACACATACACACACATGCACACACGCATGCTCACACAATACAACCACAAAGTTACAGCATCACACACGCACCCACCCCCACATACAGATTACCCTGGGTGCACTATTGGGTGGCTATGAAACCACTGGGTTCAAGAGCAAAAACAAACCCCCCACCTTGGATGCTGTGCACCTGCTTGGGTGGCAGCAAGATGCGGTGAGTAGGGGGGCAGAGGAGGGGGCATCATTGGCAAAGTCGATTATGCTTGCTCGGTAAGAATGATAGTGGTGGTGGTGGTGGTGGTGAGTGGTGGTGTGGTGTGGTGTGTGGGGTATGATGATGAAGGTGGAAGACATGCGTGTGTGTGGGGGGGTAGGCTTCGTACACACATTATTCAACATGTTGTTGTTCTCTCACAGTCTCTCATCTCACCCAACCCCCTCTTCCCACCTCAAAACCCCTCTTCCCACCCTCAAATCCCCTCCTCCCACCCTCAAATCCCCTCCTCCCCCCACACCCCCACACCCACCCCCACACCCACCCACACACACAGCTTCCTAGTAGACTCTCCCCCCAATATCGCCACCCCCACATTCCTAGCACAAACCGCACAAGAAATAGCCCAAGCAAACCCTGATGTGGTAACCTGTGAAATTCTCTCTTATGAACAATGTCGTGAGATGAACATGGGGTGCTATTTAGGTGTGGCTGAGGCTTCGTATCCTGATGAACCCCCTCAATTTATTCATTTGAAATATACACCAGGTATGATGGGTGGGTGTGTGGTGTGTGTATACTCCTACTTTGTGTGTGACACAACATACATGTAGTTTGCACATAGTACATACCTTATCTCCTCCACTCCACACATCCCCCCACTCCACACATCTCGCCATCCCCACACCCATGTATTTCATGTGCAACCCCACCCATCGCATGTGTTTAATATACACCCCCACCCCCACCCCCACCACACAGTATCAGGCAACATCAAGCGCAGTGTCGCCATCATTGGCAAGGGCGTCACCTTTGACTCGGGGGGCTACAATCTCAAGGCCGGGGCAGGCTCCATGATTGAGCTCATGAAATTCGACATGGGGGGGGCCGCCGCCACACTGGGGGCCGCCAAGGCGGTGAGCCTTTTGAAACCAGAAGGGGTGGAGATTCATTTTCTGGTACCTGCATGTGAAAATATGGTGGATGGCAAGGGTTTGAGGCCCGGGGATGTGTTGACTGCCGCCAATGGAAAGACCGTGGAGGTGAGTGAGTTTGTTTGTTTGTGTGTGGGGGTGTGTGAGTTGGGTGTGTGGGTGTGTGAGAGAGAAAGTGTGTGTGAGAGAAAGAGAAAGAGTGTGTGTGTTTTGTGGGTTGTAAGTGTTGGGTGTGTTTGCTGATGTTTTGGTGATGTTTTGGTGGTGTTTTGAGGTTGCATGTGTTGCTGTTTGCACATGGAGCGTGTGCACGTACATGTATTCACATGCAGACACACACACACACACACACACACATCAAATACATTCTGTGTGCACTCAATATACACTCTACACCCCCCCCCCTCCGCACCACACGCACCCCCACCCCCATGCCAGGTGGCCAACACAGACGCAGAGGGACGCCTCACAATAGCCGACGCCCTGTGGTATGCAGAACACAAATTGGGTGCTACTGCAATTGTAAACATTGCCACGTTGACTGGTGCCATGATAGTGAGCCTGGGTACTGGTATTGCTGGTGTGTTGACACCTAATGATGCTGTGGCCGATAGGTACGAGGAATCGGGGGGGGGTTGAGGAATGGGGGGGAGGAGGGAGGAATGGTGTGTGTATGGGGAATGGTTGGGAGGGGCTGCAGCAAACCCATGCATGATGTTTGACCACGTTGCGTTTGACCATGGTGTAGTCATGGTCAACACCAGGTCAAACATGTTGAACATGTTGCTTTGTTCTGGAAATCAACACACAGTACCCCCTTCCATACCATCCACAACCACACCCCATTCCCATTCCCACACCCATTCCCCACCCACCCCTATGCCCTAAACCCGCACCCCACCCATGCAGGTTGTTGACTGCCTCAAAGGACAGTGGGGAGAAGCTGTGGCGCATGCCCCTAGAGGAAAGTTATGCCGACCAACTCAAGTCACCAGTCGCTGACATGAAGAACCTTGGTCAACGTTTTGGTGGAGCAATTACGGCAGCACTGTTTTGCAAAGAGTTTGTGTCCACTGACAAGGTAGGTGTGTGTGCATGTGTGGTGTGTGTGTGTGTGGTGGCGTAGAGGGTGGATGTGCATGCGTGATGGTGTGTGTGTGGTGTAGAGTGTGCATACATGAGGGTGAACAAAAGCGCATTTCTACAAGTATATGCATACACCATGCAGATTGAGTGGGCACATGTGGATATGGCACCAACTGGGTGGGACTTTACAAATAACAAATCTACAGGATACGGGGTGTACTTGCTCACTAAATGGTATGGGTGTCGAGCCGGGGTGGCGTTTGATAAACAAAACACACTCACTCACTTTCAATATCTTTACAATAGGGCTTCATCATACGGCAAAGAGTAGAGAAAACAATACATCATATTCTGCGCATTCAGTGCATTTGCTCTCCGTGTTATAAATACCATTGTGTTTTGTGGTGGATGGTATGACAACAACCTGCTCCACGTTGTCCTGCATACATAGTGCGCAAGTCCGCGGTTGTAAGGAATTCGTTTGCACTACATTACAGTAGCTGAGCGTTGTCAGAATACATATACTGCGGCAATCCCATCCAACAACTCGCACGCAGCGTACCGAAACAGAGCCACATCATCATGTCAAAGCCTGGAAACGTAACTGCATTGGAAGCCACCGCTATTGGCGCGGCATCAGGTGTCATTGAGGTCACTATTATGCAGCCAACCGTGACGGTGAAAAACGCAATGCAGCAGGGGCGGCCCCTCCCCGCCACACCAGTCGCACTGTATCGTGGACTCTTGGTATGAGTGGTGTGGGGGTAGCATATTGATGGTTATTCTATGAGATTCTGATGCACCACATTGTCAAACACCATCAAACACCGGTGTCCACATCTACATCCAGATCAATGCTGCAAGTGTTGCCCCCATTACCGCCACACAATTTGGCACCAACCGCTTTCTCGAGCGCACCCTCAGCACATGGACAGGTATACACCACGTGCCTGCATATCAACAGCCTTGTGGTGCCATGTCCCCTGTCCGACACACCCACCTCCTCCATCAATCATCAACCCCCTTTATCAAAACACCCACCTCCTCTCCCACAAACCTCCTCTTCCACAAACCCCCTCTCCCATCCCCCCAGGTAGCCCATTATCACAGCAGGAGCGCATTGGTGTTGCAATGGGTGCTGGTGCCACCTCAGCACTCATCAGCTGTCCGTCGGAGTTGGTGATGATTCAGCAGCAGATGCATGGTACCAGCCTGGCAACAGCAATGCGCAATTTCCTACAGCAATATGGCATACTGCGCATATACAGAGGGCTGGTGCGTGGTGGTGGTAGTGTGTGTCCATGGTGTATAGTGTGTGTACATGGTGTATAGTGTGTGTCCATGGTGTATAGTGTGTGTACATGGTGTATAGTGTGTGTTGCATATGGCAAGGGTTTGAGGCCCGGGGATGTGTTGACTGCCGCCAATGGAAAGACCGTGGAGGTGAGTGAGTTTGTTTGTTTGTGTGTGGGGGTGTGTGAGTTGGGTGTGTGGGTGTGTGAGAGAGAAAGTGTGTGTGAGAGAAAGAGAAAGAGTGTGTGTGTTTTGTGGGTTGTAAGTGTTGGGTGTGTTTGCTGATGTTTTGGTGATGTTTTGGTGGTGTTTTGAGGTTGCATGTGTTGCTGTTTGCACATGGAGCGTGTGCACGTACATGTATTCACATGCAGACACACACACACACACACACACACATCAAATACATTCTGTGTGCACTCAATATACACTCTACACCCCCCCCCCTCCGCACCACACGCACCCCCACCCCCATGCCAGGTGGCCAACACAGACGCAGAGGGACGCCTCACAATAGCCGACGCCCTGTGGTATGCAGAACACAAATTGGGTGCTACTGCAATTGTAAACATTGCCACGTTGACTGGTGCCATGATAGTGAGCCTGGGTACTGGTATTGCTGGTGTGTTGACACCTAATGATGCTGTGGCCGATAGGTACGAGGAATCGGGGGGGGGTTGAGGAATGGGGGGGAGGAGGGAGGAATGGTGTGTGTATGGGGAATGGTTGGGAGGGGCTGCAGCAAACCCATGCATGATGTTTGACCACGTTGCGTTTGACCATGGTGTAGTCATGGTCAACACCAGGTCAAACATGTTGAACATGTTGCTTTGTTCTGGAAATCAACACACAGTACCCCCTTCCATACCATCCACAACCACACCCCATTCCCATTCCCACACCCATTCCCCACCCACCCCTATGCCCTAAACCCGCACCCCACCCATGCAGGTTGTTGACTGCCTCAAAGGACAGTGGGGAGAAGCTGTGGCGCATGCCCCTAGAGGAAAGTTATGCCGACCAACTCAAGTCACCAGTCGCTGACATGAAGAACCTTGGTCAACGTTTTGGTGGAGCAATTACGGCAGCACTGTTTTGCAAAGAGTTTGTGTCCACTGACAAGGTAGGTGTGTGTGCATGTGTGGTGTGTGTGTGTGTGGTGGCGTAGAGGGTGGATGTGCATGCGTGATGGTGTGTGTGTGGTGTAGAGTGTGCATACATGAGGGTGAACAAAAGCGCATTTCTACAAGTATATGCATACACCATGCAGATTGAGTGGGCACATGTGGATATGGCACCAACTGGGTGGGACTTTACAAATAACAAATCTACAGGATACGGGGTGTACTTGCTCACTAAATGGTATGGGTGTCGAGCCGGGGTGGCGTTTGATAAACAAAACACACTCACTCACTTTCAATATCTTTACAATAGGGCTTCATCATACGGCAAAGAGTAGAGAAAACAATACATCATATTCTGCGCATTCAGTGCATTTGCTCTCCGTGTTATAAATACCATTGTGTTTTGTGGTGGATGGTATGACAACAACCTGCTCCACGTTGTCCTGCATACATAGTGCGCAAGTCCGCGGTTGTAAGGAATTCGTTTGCACTACATTACAGTAGCTGAGCGTTGTCAGAATACATATACTGCGGCAATCCCATCCAACAACTCGCACGCAGCGTACCGAAACAGAGCCACATCATCATGTCAAAGCCTGGAAACGTAACTGCATTGGAAGCCACCGCTATTGGCGCGGCATCAGGTGTCATTGAGGTCACTATTATGCAGCCAACCGTGACGGTGAAAAACGCAATGCAGCAGGGGCGGCCCCTCCCCGCCACACCAGTCGCACTGTATCGTGGACTCTTGGTATGAGTGGTGTGGGGGTAGCATATTGATGGTTATTCTATGAGATTCTGATGCACCACATTGTCAAACACCATCAAACACCGGTGTCCACATCTACATCCAGATCAATGCTGCAAGTGTTGCCCCCATTACCGCCACACAATTTGGCACCAACCGCTTTCTCGAGCGCACCCTCAGCACATGGACAGGTATACACCACGTGCCTGCATATCAACAGCCTTGTGGTGCCATGTCCCCTGTCCGACACACCCACCTCCTCCATCAATCATCAACCCCCTTTATCAAAACACCCACCTCCTCTCCCACAAACCTCCTCTTCCACAAACCCCCTCTCCCATCCCCCCAGGTAGCCCATTATCACAGCAGGAGCGCATTGGTGTTGCAATGGGTGCTGGTGCCACCTCAGCACTCATCAGCTGTCCGTCGGAGTTGGTGATGATTCAGCAGCAGATGCATGGTACCAGCCTGGCAACAGCAATGCGCAATTTCCTACAGCAATATGGCATACTGCGCATATACAGAGGGCTGGTGCGTGGTGGTGGTAGTGTGTGTCCATGGTGTATAGTGTGTGTACATGGTGTATAGTGTGTGTCCATGGTGTATAGTGTGTGTACATGGTGTATAGTGTGTGTTGCATAT
>VFQP010002489.1_pt1 | contig 20412 bp, 16 predicted proteins | sample 3512351 | NCBI WGS metagenome assembly VFQP01 (sample SAMN10412372, study PRJNA504923) | tailings metagenome | isolation source: Relicate 1 Philex TSF1 revegetated site | place: Philippines: Tuba, Benguet | collected 2017-08-29
GTCCTGCACGATCTTCAATCGCCAGGCATACCAGTTCAAACCGCCACAGCCCGTCGCCCCATAGTCAGACTCTTTGGTTAGATCCAGTAGCCTGTCTTGGATATCCGGTACCAATAATGCCAGGAATGGAGCAATGAAAACATAGATAAGAAATTTTCTTTCCACCAGAAAACCGTATGCGATAAAGAGCAGAAAACACGCAGCCCATGCGGATCTCGTCTTCGTCATCACTAACATTCCGATCAGAATCAGAATATAGATGGGTAAAGACTTCCTGACGTAGCTTCCAGCTTCAAGTATTTTAGATTTGTATAAATAAAAACATACAGTGATCATTAAGACCATATAAGGTGCAAATGGATTTGGGTGCGGGAATGTACTTTGGAGCCTCAGGCCTTCCCCGATACTATCTCTCAGACCTCCACCCCCAATTGCCAAGGCTTTCAGGCCGTACAGGAAGGGAATCAAGGATGAAATAGCTATCACTTTGATCCATTTTTCAAAATCCTTTTCAGTTTTTACTGAATATAAACCGATGATAAACAGGGCAGCGTAGGATAAATAGCTTAAAAAGGTTTTAAGACCCATAGAAAAAACCGGGGTATAAAACAAAGAGATAAAACTTAAAATTATAAAAATCAGCCAGGCTCTTTTAACCTCTATTGCCTGCGATTTTAATTGATGTGCATTTTCGAGATATAAAAGTACCGCAATGATGATCATTAACCCGTTCAGGATACCGCCAAGACCAAAACTGCCTATCTTGATCGCTTCAAACACAACATCGAGTGAAGGCCTGGCCATCAGCACCACGAGAAGAAAGAAGTTTCTGCTAAAAATAAAAACAAGCCCGATCAACAGCGCTACCGGCAGAGCTAGCAGATATGTGTACTGTTTTCCCACAATACTTACCAGTGCGAATGAAACAAGCCCAAAGAAGAAGGCGGATAGCACCGCTATCATAAGCAGAAGTATTGTTGATTTATTTTGGGTTAGTTTCGCCACTTTTTAGACGCCATATTGTTCATAATGAAATATCAATGATTCACCCGGCCTAGCAATCGAGTGGCCTTTAGATGTACCTCTCGATTTAAATCGAGCGCGGAAACCAAAAATAGTTTAGGTCCAGATACATCCGTTGGAAGTTATTTTTTTTGATCAATTTGCCTGGTCAACTGTTGAGCAACCAAGGAAGAGGCTTTCAAACCTAAATGCCCATAATCAAAAGTAGTCAGCTCTTTATCTTTATCAGATATATACGTTAGGCAACCCGAATTGGCGTCGCAAAACAAATCCACAATTGAAATATATTCAATGACAGCCGATCCGGAGTATTTCTTTTTCAGGCTTTCATTTAACTCAATAATTTCTTTATTCAAGACTCTACCATCCACACGCGCCGGAACATCTTTTAAATTGCCGAAACTTTTGGCCAGGTACCGATATAAATATTGATTCCACTGTGGTACAGGCCCTAATAAAATAACTCGCGCGACACCCTCTTCTTTTAATCTGGAAGCTACGGCATTCCAGTCCGTCAGGTCATGTCCATCTTTTTGTGCCAATATCACAATCTTAGGTTTCGTCTCTTGAATGATTTCAAACGCTTTTTTGTTAGCTTTGTAACAATTCACAGACTCATGAGATTGCTGTTGCGGTATAAACGGATGACAACCTGATGAAGTCACCTGGCTGAGCTGGTACTCTTTACCCAGGTTTTCCTTTAACCCGGAAAATAGCTGGTATGCATGGGAGTCACCCCAGAGCAAAATCAAATTTTCTGCATCTTTAACAATGCAATCGGAAGGGATATTCTCGTCAAAAGCCCCATTTTGATCCAGAAAGCTACAATATACGCGATTTTTATTTACATAATCATTGTTGCCGACATAGTTCTTATAAAAGCTCACAAACTTATCGTTATCTGTAAGTTTGGAAGATGTGATTTGCTGGTAATTAACCAGTGAGTAAACACCTATGATTAATAATGAAGTGAACAGGAATGCAGGTTTAAGAGAATGATTTACCTTATAGCGTAAAGGAATCTCTACCAGATAATAAGTAAGGACCGCCAAAAGGATACTCAACAGAACCAGAAAAACTTTGACGTAACCAACCATCAAATATCCGAAATGCATGTGGCCAAAAGACAGAACAGGCCAATGCCAAAGATATAGCGGGTAACTGATCAAGCCTACAAAAACAAATACCCGGTTGGCTAACAGCAAGCCTGCAACACGGCTTTTTTCTCCATATACAAGAAGTAGTCCACTGCCTATCACAGGCCATAAAGCATACCAGCCTGGAAATAAACTGGTTGGCTTGATGATCAACTCGCTGTAGAGAATCAGCAATAGTCCTGAAATCGAAAAGAAATCTGCAATCGTTATTGCGTTAAAACGCTTGCTTGAAAACTCATGCAACCGGTTGCGACTTATTAGCGCACAAAGGGACCCGAAGCCTAATTCCCAAAACCTGGTGAAAGGCAAATAAAAGACATTTGACTGATATTGGGCAACAAAAAAAACATTCAAAAAGAAAGATACGATTAATATCGATGCAATCACTTTTAAAGCAGTAATGTCAGTTTTTCGTGCTACAAACAGCAATAATACTGGCCAAAAAATATAAAACTGCTCTTCAACCCCTAGCGACCATAAATGCAGCAAGGGATGGTTCTCGGCGTTGTTGTCGAAGTAATTGAGTGTTTTTAGAAAAAAGATGTTCGCTAGAAATATGGTGGAAAAGAAAACCGAAAGATTGAATTCAGTGAGTTCGGCTTTGAAGAGAATTATTTTTGACGCGAATATACAAACGATAAGGACCACCGCTAACGCCGGGTAAATGCGGTTGATCCTTTTCTTATAAAATCCCAGGATTGTGAATTTCCCTTTTGCTATCTCTTTCAGGATAATGCTTGAAATCAGGTAGCCTGAAATAACAAAAAAGATATCAACACCAATAAAACCGCCGGCCAACCGGCTGGGAAATGCATGGAAAAGTACTACCAGCATTACAGCAATTGCTCTTAAGCCATCTATGTCTGGCCGATAAGAAGCATTACTTTGAGGTGGCTGGAATAAACTATTAAACTTCATATTGCTTACGCAAACCTATGTTTATTGTGAGTGTGCATTAAATGCCGGTTTTTACAATCTGAATGTTGCAGCTAGCAGAACAACAAAGCCTTTAAGCCAAAAACCGTGTTTAAAGAAATTGATCCAGTCTGCCATGGTAGGCTTATTGCGATAAAAGCTGGAAAACATTTGCAGGTATAGCATCTGAGAAAAACGTCCTGAATCCGGGCAGTGCTTTTGGGCAAACCTCTGGTGTGCAGCCCTCAGCCTGTTACTAGCCTTGATCGAGATTCTGTCGGGGCGGGGAGTATCGTCCACAATCTGTGTAGGTACGTCTAGCAGAGAAGCACTGCCGAACGTCTTCAGAACGCGATAGAAAAATTCCATATCCTGCCAGGCAGGCATTTTTTCATCAAACAACCCAGTCTCAATGTAAACTGATCTTGGAGCAAATATCTGGTTTCCAATATGATTGTTTTCAAATAGCTGTTCATGACTTACATGGCCCAGTTTCTTAGACCTGCCGACTTCAACTCCATTTCTATAAATTAAATCGGGTGTATAGAGGCAGGATGGATGCACTGAATGGCTTTTTAAGAAATTCCAGTAATCCACAAATAATTCGAGTCTGTTGGGTAAAAACTGATCATCGTCATCAAGCCCGGTGATGAATTCACCGGTAGCATTGTTAATGGCCAGGTTTCTTGCAGCTGGTGCACCTTCAGATTCAGGCTTTATGAAGAATCTGAGTCTGTTATCAATCAATGACTTATTTTTTAAATAAGCTTCTGTGTCATCCGTTGACCCATCACTGACAACAATCACTTCAAGGTTCTGATATGTCTGGTTTAATACCGAGTCTACTGCTTTGGCAAGAACATCTTTACGATTTTTGGTAGGGATATATACAGTGACTTTCATATTTTTATCTTTTGCAGCATAAACCGTACTTAATAGGTTATGGAATTACCGGATAAATCAGATCAAACTATTTATCAACTAGCTTTTGAGAGTTGACCTAAACTCCGGCAGGAACTAATAGTCTGCGTTTGTTTCCTGTGACTGATGCTGTCAGGTCGTTCAGGAAGCGTTCATGTAGATGAAAAAGTTTTTTTGTGTCTTCATCGGCAGTCAATTCAGAAGAAACCCTTACCAGCATGCCATCATCAAACCGCTGTTTTAACACACCATCCTTGATGGTTTTTAAACGCATTTGCAAGCCGGAAAGAAATGTATCATCACCGACCCTGATCCAGTAACTGACCGCTTCACGATGAGTAGACCCCATGTAAACCTGGTTCTTGCCAACGATGGGGTATTTATTCGCGTCGATCTTGAAAGTAGTTAACTGGGACTGCAGCATTTGAAAGCCCTGTGCCGGATAGCAAATATCTGGCTGGTGGACTTTTACATCCTGACGTTGCTCTTTCACGTATGCCAGTGCCAGCATAACCCTTTCACCCTGTTTGTTTATGTAAGTGCGCATGAGCACATCGTCATAAACCTGATTTTGCATATTGTTATCACTGGCAAGACTTACTTGCTGAACCAGTTCCGGAGCTAACGACCATTCCCCGAATGCTTTGGGAATGTTATTTTCAAGATCGCTTGGATAGTTGGTATAGTTTTTGACTGGTTTCATTGCAATTGCAATCACCAAAACACAAATACTGATAATTAACCAGACGACCGCAGGCAAAGGTTTTACAGGCGGCAACTTAGTAAATAACTCTTTCAATTTTTCTCACCTGAATCAATCTTGACTGAGTAAGGCTTTAACTTTAAAACGCTCGGCAATTTTCTGAATTATTGAGTCAATCACAATAATCAAAATAAGGGCTGTCATAAATAAAATCATGCCGGAAAAGTTATGCAGGAATCCCTGCCCTGCTTCATCACCATAATGATAGGTAATGAGTGCCAAAGTACATACACGCAATACATTGGAGGTAAAGGAAACCGGGACAATGAGGATTGCAAGTAACACATTACGCCAGAACGCCTGGTGATTAATTACATTGATATAGAGTAAACCAATGGCTTCAAGTGTAAACAAGGAATTTAATCCAGCACAAGCATCAGCCACCAGTAGCTTGTATTGTCCAATTTGGAGAATGACGCCAGAACGTGCAATAGGATAATCAAGGGAATACAACAGGTGCTCTGATGCAAATGAGACCGCAATCTTCATCGGTTGGGTAACCGCATCAATCACCGAGGCCGGCCACGGCATTAAAAATATAAAGAAAAATAATGCGAACCAGTATTTAAGCGCAGTTTTAACGCCAAGGACTATACAGATTAATCCGCATAGGATAGCGACTAAAGATAGCACTGAAAAAATGTAGACACTCTGCGAATACCCGACTATATATAGAGACGCACCTGATAAAATAAATAACCAGCCTAAAGAGGGTGCTGGCTTAAATACAGATGGCTTTTCGAGTATTTGTCTGGTCTTAAAATAAAAGAACCAGATCGCTATCCCCAACACTATTGGTCCGTGTGACTGTGTATCACTTTTCCAAACAGTGACAAAAAGATCATAAAATACTGGAACAAACAGTATGAGAACTGAAGCGACTAATGCCAGATAACCTAAAAGTTTTTTCGGCAGTGGATCTATTGGTAATGCCTGCGAGCTCATCCTAAGGTACCACGTTTAAAGCAACTTGAACCTGGATACCTAGTGCCTTACAGGCCTCTATGGCCTCCTGTGTATCGCTCAAAGCAGTTTTGTGCTGCTCAGCTGCAATTAAAACACCACCGATTTTTTTAGCTAAAATCTGCGCATCCGAGGACTGCAGCATAGGTGATGCATTCACAAGAATGATGTCGTATTGCTCTGAGAATGCGGCAAGAAGCTGATCAAAGGTATCTTTATTTAACAGCTCTTGAGGGTTAGGTGGTGTAGTGCCTGCAGTTAATACATTGAGGTTCAAAAGCGATGGAATCCTGACAACCACATCCGTAGAAGCTCTACCAACCAATATATCTGACAGTCCTGAATTATTATTTAACCTGAATAATTTGTGTTGTGACGGATCTCTAAGATTGGCATCAATCAGTAACGTACGCTCACCCAGCTGAGAAAAAACGACCGCTAAGTTAGCAGCTAAACTATCACTACCGTCAACTTCTTTTGAAGATGAAATAGCGATTGTCTTATATCCTCTTTCGAACCAGCGCAACATCAGCTGAGTCCGCAGCGATCTCAGAGATTCTACTTGTTTTGAAAAAGGATCAAATGCCGCCACCAAACTGCTGCTGAATGAAGATTTATCAGCAGTCAGGTAAGGATAGTCAAACTGATATGACAAAGCTTTATTGATGTCTTCCATCGTAACAAAACCTAGCGCTAAGGCAGCCTCACCAAAACGCATGGATTTTTCTTTCTGGAATTTCAATATGCGTTCAGCATCCTTATCGGTGATCTTCCCCATATCCAGCAATAAATGCCCGATATTTGAAGAGATAGTTTTGACATTAGCTTTAGTGTCAGTTTCTATAATATTCATACGTAGTGACTCTTACTTCAAAATTGTAAAAAGACAGCAAATTTTTGATTACGCCCTGATAACGCTGTATTCGTAAACCGGTATTTCTGCCAGGCCAACAATGTCATCCTTGCTGCGAACACGGCGATTCAGGAATTCAGCCACCAACGCAAAGAAGCAACCGAGGATGGTGCCGATAAAAAGAGCAAACGGTGCAATCAGAATCAGCTTTGGATTGCTGGGCGCAGCAGGTGGTGTTGCCACTTCCAGGATTGAAATATCGGCCTGATTCGACTGGCCTTCCAATGCTGTCTGGCTGAAACGATTGTTAACTGATGCTAAAGCGTTCTGAGCAATTTCAATATCTTTTTCCAGAATCATCAAATCAGAACGGGACCTGTTCAATTCAAGCACTTTTTGCTTCTGCTTTTCCAACTGGGCTCTTACATCTCCCAGTCTCTGTGAGTTTATACTCGCTGAATTGCTGATACTGACGACTGTCCGATCGATTTCTGTTTGCAATTGGCTTCTCAGCTTAGAAACCTCAGCTTCAGTAGAAATATATAAGGGATGGTTTTTACTGTAGCGCTGACCAAGTTCAGCCAGCTTTGATTCTGAAGTAACCAGGTTCATGCGCAGATTCTGGATAACAGGATTCTGGGCTACATCTGGTGAATCACTGGTATTTTTAGCTGCGTCATTTCTTCTGGAGTTCGCATCTATTGCTTGAGATTGCATCATGCCATATTGCGTCGACAAATCTCTTAACTTGGAGTTTTCGACATCGAAAGCTTCCTGGACACTGGTTAAACCATGATCTTGCTGGAATTGAGAAAGCTTTTCCTGGGCTTTTTGCAAATTCTCCCGCAACACCTTCGTTTGTTCAGATAAATATTGCGATGCTTTAATTGCCGGATCCATTTTCAGTTTCAACGTTACCGCTATGTAGGATTCGGCAAAAGTGTTTGCCATGGTCGCTGCAAAAGAAGGCTCAATTCCTTTGTATCCGATCAGAATGACACTGCTCTCCCTGGAAGGAGTGACACTTAAATTATTCAGCAGCTTATCAGCCAGCCATTGGTTAATGTCAGTGTTGTTATCTTTTACAGACTTTTCAAAATCCTCTCTGATCGATGGAATTTCGGAAAGCTTGAGTTTTTTGACAACATCAATGCCAACACTATTACTCTGGATGATTTCAGCTTGCGTACCCAGGAAGCCCGGCATCAGCTGGGCCGGGATTGTCGTACCGGTGACCGGGTCAACACCCTTGTAATTTAACAATACCTTGGTAGTCGCAAGATAGTTTTTCGGCAGCAACAAGCTGACTATTATTGCGGTGGCCATAGTGAGCAAGGCAACCAAAATAATAATTTTTTTGCGCGCCTGAAGAATGAGAATAAATTGTGAGAAATTCATGACTTGGCCTTAAAATTAAAGCAAACTTTCTTCAATGAATAAAACATCTTCATCCATCAAAGTGCCCGTTAGTTCTGGGGTTTGTTTTACCAGCTTGCCCTCAGCATTTTTTCGATGCAGCTTAACAGAACGTTGAGTACCACGGATCGTAATACCGCCTGCCTTGGCAATTGCCTGCATAACAGTCATATTCTTATCAATCTTGTACATCCCTGGATGCTGAACCTCACCATAAATATAAAACTGTGGTGCTTTTGGAATATAAATCACATCTCCCGGAACCAGGTCTTTATTAAATTCTGCAGCTGGCGAACGGAAAAGCTCATCGATATTGATTTCTTTTGTATCAGGTGAACCAGAGCGCGAGGTGGTGAAAAACAAGCTTTCCCCAGCCACTTCATTTGCGCCACCGGCTAAGGCAACGAAATCGCTGATCTTACGTGTGCCGCCTTGAATACCGTACTTACCAGGACGTTGCACTTGTCCTGTTACCGCCACATCCCTGACACTAATATATACGGTCTCATCACCTATCAGGCGTATATCCTGTGCGCTCAGATTACGGCGCTCTATTACTTCATTCAAGTCATATTCACTGCGCTTGTCACTACGAACTACTGTGATTATTTCAGAAGCATCCTGAGTCAGGCCACCGGCCTCAGCAATGATGTCTTTAACGTCTGTTGGGTGGGTAATCGGGTATCTGCCTGGTTTTAAAACCCCACCAAGTACGGATACGGTTTTGCTTTTGAATTCGAGTATTAATACGGAGACTTGAGGGTTAGCAATAAAGCCACCCCGCTTCAATTGTTCAGCGATACGTTTTTCAGCTTGAATCGTCGTCAAACCGCCAACTGTAACTTCTCCGATCAATGGCAAAGTAATTAGTCCGTCTTCAGCCACTCTGATTTCACGGGTGAGGTCAGCATCACCATACACTATGATTCGCACAGAATCGCCGCCACCTAATGTATAGTCCGCGTGAGCTAGGACACTGAATAAAAGGATAAAACTAGTTAACAAGTATTTGATATAGCTGGTCATACTTTTTCTCTTCTGTAGATTTTAAAAATTATTCAAGGCTGACTTTACGCAAGACTAACATGGTTTGAAGGTCCTACAATAGCCCCTTCGGAGCATTCGGACTTAATATTCAAGATATTTCAGGATTCCATTAAAGAATATTTTAAATTTCTTTTGTGACAAACGCTTTAAAACGTGGTTCAAATAGCATTTTGAGAACATTCGAATGCTGAAAAAATTTTGTTATGTCGCTTTTGGTAAAGAGTTTGATTTCGAAAATCTTCGAGTGCAGAGGGCAAAAATGGTTTATTCACCGTCCGTTTTTTATACTATCTTGACCAACCTTTAAAAATCCTAGCATTTACGCTTTCCGCAGCTACAGTAAGAATGGAATCAGATTAGGTTTGATATGTTTTTTAATTCGACTCGTTCTAATCGCATTCGCATTAGCACGAAAATCTAAACCATTTACAACTTGCTATGCCCTCCTGAAGACACCTGGTTATTTAGATTTTGAGTTCTAATGTAATTGAAGTCAGAGTATCGTCAAAATCAAAACGGGCCACTGTAGAATCACGATATGACTTAACGCTTCTGAGCGACAACCCAACGTTTTTGGTTGGATTCCAATCGATATTAGCACCGAATGAATGTTCTTTATCCTTCCGGCCGCTGGTATCAAAACGCTCTCTTCCTTCAAAATCACGTTGTGAATAGCTCAGATTCAAGCCTGCTTCTATTTTGGAAGTGATGTCGTAGGTTAAGCGGGTAGAGAATCTATCCGAGATAGAATATGTTGTGTTGCTGGTTTCAAAGGGAGCTGCTGTGCGAGACAAGACAAAATTGCTTCTTAATTTGCCTGTGATGATTAAACTGTAATTAACATTTCCAATATAGGCATTGTAATCACGCACTGAGTAATGATCATACTCTCTATCAATATATCCTATTTTAGCACTTAAGCTGCTCAAGCCTTGTTCGGGTATGTATAAATCCACTTCATATTCATTCTCTTTATACCCATTGTCAAAAGCATTCACCGGATCCAGAGGACGCTGACTTAAACCACCGCTCCTGTTGTGCGCCAGGAACTTCAAATAAGAGCCGGAAGCAAAATCGTAACTGACACCGTAATCAACACCTTTGGCATCAAAGTCAGTAATTGCAGTAAACACCTGACTGTTTTCAAGCTTATTCTGGCTCACCCCGAAGATAAAGCCCCAAACCTTGTGCGGCGAGTACTTTGCCGTAAACTCATTTGTGGTCAACGTACGGACGTTCTGCTGGGTACTGAGAAAATCACCGAAGTTGTTCATCGACTCAGTCTGGCGAGAACTCAAACTACCGGTCAAACTCGGGGTTAATGTCCAGAAGTAAGAAGCACTATAGTTTTTACCGACAAAATCCAGATAGTCATTTTCACGATACTTGTTATCAATTACCCAGACATCCAGCATGACTCGTTGTAAAGAATAGGTTTTATCGAACTTGATGCCAAGGGTGGAGCGCGTTATTTGTTCTGAACTCTCGTTACTGGCCCTCCTGAACAAGTTGTCGTCATAGACCTTATCAACTGCAGCGCGGAATTGCAAAGTGTCCAGCTCGTCAGCCCGGAGCATGGTGGATGATAAATTCAAGAAGCAATAGCCAAGGAGAAGCTGATGCGAGAGAGAAATAAACTTTTTACGATTATGCTTGAAAGGCATGAAGCCACCCTGATTTATAAATCTTTTACATTATTCTACTATTAAAAAACGATAGCAGTTGAGTTATCAAGAACTATCTGGGAATAATCAAGTAAAAGACTTGTAATGATGCAAGAAAACACAGTTATTTTTTATGACAGATTACCATGTTAACGTCGACCTTGCACCTACCCGAAAGGGCATTGTTTAAACAAAAAATTGCTGCAACCCTGATGGATGCGTTAAACTCTGCCTGTAGAAAGATACAAGAAATTTATGGCCACTAAAAAACCCCCCATCAGAACTCTTTCGGGCCTCTCATCAGGTGCCAATAGTCCGCTCTACTTATTAGAATCCATTGTTGAACCCCTGGTCATGGTGTTTGTATTGTGGGGGCTTTTCATCTACACAGAAAACCAGATCCCCATGTCGATATTTATCGTATCGATTGTGCTGTTTTCTATCACTTTTCCTAGTGGCGCTAAAATCCGCAAACCTTTTTTTGTGATGTGCAGGGATGTCATTGCGCAATGGTTCCTGATCGCATTTTTCGTTTTGATTTTTGCATATGTCACACGTTATCTTTCCCTTTACAGCGAACAAATGATCTTAGCGTGGCTGATTATTACACCGCTGGCGCAAATCGCAGCATTGCAAATACTGAAATGGGCTAGCCCCAAACTCATAGAATGGCAGGGCCCACCGCAAAATACTCTGGTAGTCGGCTTGAATGACCAGGGTATTTTACTGGCGGATAACCTGAAGGAAGACTACTACCAGCGGATTAATGTTCTAGGCTTTTTTGAAGACCGCTCTCCCGCTCGTCTGGAGCGTTCTGCAGATTATCCAGTACTTGGCAGCTTGAACGAACTGAGCACTTATTTGCGCCTGCATACCGTTCACAAACTGTATATTGCCTTACCAATGGCCAGTCATCCACGCATTTTAAAAATGCTTGATGATCTTAAAGATACAACGACTTCAATTTACTTTGTACCGGACATTTTCGTCACGGATTTGATTCAAGGGCGCGTTTCCGAAGTAAATGGTATTCCGGTGGTATCTGTATGTGATACCCCGTTTACCGGCATGGATGGATTTATCAAGCGTACTGCTGATTTTTTATTTTCTCTATTTGTATTGATTCTGATTTCACCGATTCTTCTCATTATTGCCATAGGTATCAAGTTAACCTCTCCTGGCCCGGTAATTTTTAAACAACGGCGCTATGGGCTGGATGGTCAGGAAATCCTGGTGTACAAGTTCAGATCCATGACAGTGACTGAAGATGGCGGTAAGGTCACTCAGGCGACCAAGAATGACCAGCGGATTACACCATTGGGCGCTATCTTGCGTAAAACGTCACTGGATGAACTACCTCAATTCATCAACGTATTACAAGGCCGTATGAGTGTGGTAGGTCCACGTCCACATGCGGTTGCGCATAACGAAGAATACCGCAAGCTCATTAAAGGCTATATGGTCCGTCACAAGGTTAAACCAGGCATTACCGGTTGGGCACAAGTGAACGGTTTTCGCGGCGAAACGGATACGCTGGAAAAGATGGAACAGCGCGTGCATTATGATCTGGAATATCTGCGTAACTGGAGTCCCCGCCTGGACATGCTGATAGTCGCCAAGACTTTCTGGCTGACGATAGTCGGGCAGGATAGCGCTTATTGATCTAAGGCTTATTCAGGTGTTTTATAGCCCTCCAGATTACCTGGCACTCATCACTCAACTTTAGGGATAGGTGAGCTGACAATCAAATAGCGTCTCTTTTCAAACGAGGATATGCATGATTGCATATTCAGCTACTTATAGTTTATTTCCGGTAGTTTTCTTTCGAGTTGCCTTTACTTCCAACACTGCCGGATAACTGGTCTTTAGCAAAACCGTTTTGATCTATTCGTGCAATTCTGACTTGAGATCATATTGAGTTGCCAGACTATTGCTGCTCGTAAAATCGCCATCATGCCTCCCCGATTTAGAAGGCTCCGATTAGCCCAAGTAAGCGTTATTTTCCTTACTTATACTCAGGTGTTGTCTTCATGCTTGAACCAGTGCATAGACATCTGGCATTAAGCATGACGAATTTTTGTTGATGAAGAACCACAACAAGACTCAATTCTAAGACTGTGGAGGTTCACATACCCTTCTAAAACACCATAATTAAGTTCTACTCGTTTAATGTATCGTCGATAAAAGATGCATATCTTATTACCCACTCGGTGCTGAAATGTCCCGGATCCTTATACATGGGAATCGCTTGATTATTGGTGGAGTAACAACTGTTCCGGTTTGTACAAACATGCTCAAAAGGATCAATGACTCTTGCCCCGGCTTTGATTGCCATGTTTTTAATGTCGTCGTTCACCGCCAATTGAGACTTATCAATCAAAATTTTCTGATTGGCTGCAATGCCTGAAAAAAATCTGGTTTTCGGTGACAGCAAAAGCTGGGTCGAATAAGGGTTATCCAGAATCACCACTACATTCTTTCCAAGAGACCGTAAGTTTTCAATACTTAGTCCTAATTGATGTAGAGCTAATTGACGGCCATCGCTTGTATTTGTGTAAACACGCTTTCCTTCAATCTCCGTAAAGTAATCCTGTTTCATTAAAAAATAAACCATCCAGGCGCCGCCAATGACGACCGTCTTCACCTTCGGGTTATTTATAGCCATTTCATAAGCCTGATCGCGTAAAGGCCAACAACCTTCACGGCGGATATCATCCGTTTTAAATCCCTCAATCGGGATACACGCTCCTCCGATTGCTAAAATAGCGCCATTGCGGTTCTTGTCGGAAAGTATTTTTCTATTTAGCCTTTCCGAATACTGTGCCACATGTGAATCGCCGATAAACAGTGAAAGGCTTTCCCTGGTGCTTTCAAGATTGTAAACACCATTTGCATTCTTATCGAAGTTCTTGGTACGCCCTCGCCAAAAGTCCCAGGCATTAGCAATGGGAATTTCAACATTGCTTAATCTTGAATTTATTTTTTTAAAGCTTACAAGCCCAGCTAACAATACTATCAGAGACAAAAGGCCGATCAAAAGAATCACCCTCTTTTTTGCACTGCCTTTTACCCTGAAAGGTTTTTCAATGATTCTAAATGTCAGGTCTGCAGCCACTATAGAAGCAATGATGCATATCATTGCTTTCAGGAACGTCAGGTCTCCAAACACGATGTGGGTAAAACTTATAAATGGCCAATGCCATAAATATAACGGGTAACTGATCATTCCAACCCAGATCACAATGGGTCGGGACAGAATGAATCTATTAACAAAAGCGTTCTGTCCCGCAGAAATTAAGAGGAAAGTCCCTAAAGTGGGAAGTAATGCAAGAAATCCGGGGAAGTCTTTATCAGGAGTAGTAATTACCGCGCCTATCGCGATCAATGCTATTCCGGCAAATGACTGCACATTTTTGTAACTGCCCAAGATGTTTGTTTCATTTGCATGTATGTAAGCCAATAAGGCACCGATCATGAGCTCCCATGAACGCCCTATTGGAGAATAATAGGCAGCGGTAGGGTCATGCCTGATATCGTAGATATTGAATGCAAACGAAATGGCAGCAAGTATCAATATCGGATAATAATATTTGAGTTTGAATTTATGCGCTAGAAAAAGAATGATTGGGAAAAAAATGTAGAACTGCTCCTCAATCGCCAGACTCCATAAATGCAGCGTTGGCTTGAGTTCTGACGAAACGTCGAAGTAACCGGACTCACTCCATAACAATAAATTTTCGCTGAATAGTGATGAGGCTACTATGTGCTTGCCCAAGGTATGGAATTCCGACCTGATTAAAAGGAACCAGCCTGCAATTAATATAAAACCAAGGGTAACTATCAATGCAGGGAATATTCTTTTTACCCTTCTTACATAAAATTGCTTTATCGAAAATCGTTCTTTTGATAAATCTCCAATGAGGATTTTTGTAATCAGGTAGCCCGAAATTACAAAAAATACATCGACTCCGATAAAGCCTCCTCGAAACACGTGAGGAAACGCATGACAAAAAACGACAAGTAATACTGCAATTGCCCTGATCCCATCAATGTCCGGCCTGTAAACTGTGCTATGTAATGAACTTGCTTGTTTTATTATTTGCATACTGCTAACTCGGAATAAAAACGATATTAAGGATGGGACGAATCACAATTGTAGCCACTTACATCGTGTAAACTCAAAATTCTGATTAAGAATATTTAGCTAGGCTATAAAATCAGGATTCTGGGAATCGACTTTAACTAAATTTTTTGCCTTGTTATATTTTGATAATCTCATGAGGTAGGCAGGACTCTCAATGAGGAAAAAACATCAAGATTTTTTAAAGTTTTAAGTATAAATGCAGCCTACCATATGGAGAACACAGGCGCATGTAAAAAGCAAAATTTAGAGTTCAATAACGAGACAGCAATTGATGAAGTATGCAATGTGGTATGGCTTGATCCTTAAAAACCGTTTTGCTTCATACTTAAATTCTGCTCTATTAAATTTATTGACTGCTTTATCCAATCATTTTTTAAGGAATCCAGCACTTGCAAGTCCTGCATTCCTCGTAGCCAGGTAAGCTGGCGCTTTGCAAGTTGCCTTGTCGCAAATACGCCTTGTTCTCCCAACGTTACCAAATCTATTTTTCCATTCAGGTAATCAATTGTTTGGCGGTAACCGACACACCGCATGCTCGGGCTATCTGCTGTCAGCCGCGGATACAGCGCAAGCAGGCTTTGCACTTCTTCGATAAACCCTTGCTTGAGCATCAGCTGGAAACGCTCTGCAATGCGCTGATGCAAAACCGCACGTTCGCTGGGTACCAGTGCAATTTTCATGATATTAAAAGGTAATTCTGGCTTGCTGGATTGCGCACGCAAGGCACTCATAGGCTGACCGCTTATTCGGAATACCTCCAGGGCACGCTCGATTCGCTGGGAATCAGTTGGCTGTATTCTGGTGGCAACTGACGGATCGATGATTGCCAGTTGCGCATGCATGGCTGGCCAGCCAACTTTAGAAGCTTCCAACTCGATTTCCGCCCTCACCTCCTGATTGGCTTCGGGCAGATCGCTTAACCCGTGCTGCAGGGCATTGAAATACAGCATGGTGCCACCTACCAGTAGTGGAATCCGCCCTTGCGCTGTGGCAGCGTGCATCAGCGAAAGCGCATCTTTGACAAACTGTGCCGCGGAATACTGCTCTAGCGGGGTAATCAAATCAATCAGGTGATGCGGGGCCTGGCGCAGTGTTTCAGCATCAGGCTTGGCGGTGCCGATATCCATACCGCGATACACCAGGGCTGAATCAACACTGATAATTTCTATCGGCAATTGCTGGTATAAGGCTATCGTAGCGGCAGTCTTGCCGCTGGCAGTCGGCCCCATCAGGAAAATCGCGGGGGGCAGACTGGTATTAACTGGTGAGGACATACGGTAAAGGGATAATCAATAACTTGTAGCAACTGCCTGGCTAAGCAGTTTATTTATCATACTTTACATAGCTGAAACGCAGGTCATCTTGCGGGGTACCTTCCAGTGCAGAGTCACCTTTGGCATTCGGCTGCCATTGAATGACTTCTTCTATCTTGCGCGCCAGCTCTATATCTTTCATTGTGATCCCTTTGGCGCTATGGGTGCACAGCTTCACGATCACAAACGCATAGGAAACGGTCAAATCAGGATGGTGCCAGGCGGCTTCGGCCAAATGGCCGACAGTGTTCACTACCATCAGCGTGCCCTTCCAGCTGTTGGTCTTATATTTACGGCGGATCCAGCCGTCTTCATAAAACCAGTGTGGCAGGGATTCAGCAAAATGCTGCTGGATTTCCTGTTCGGTCAATACTTGTTCTGTCATAGCGCTCTCCTTAAGGATGATTGTTTTAAGCTCATCATTTAAAGAAATAGTATACCTTAGCCATCACTGGCCTTTGTAAGGAATCTGCCCAGGTTAACGGGCGTAGAATTTAAATAAGGGATTAAACAAGCATTGCCAGCATGGCAGTGACTACCGTCAGGTCTGCGCTGGTACCAGGATTGAGCTTTTCCTGCTTGAGTGCCTGGTCCCACTTCAGCAAAGCCGGCATATAATTTTTCGGATTCTCCAGCGCCATGAATGCTTGCGCATGCTCACTGGCCGTCTGCTGTACTTTAAGGGCGATCACCTCACCATATTTACGGGAGATATGACTATCGGGCACGGCTGACAGCCAGTATAAATAAACGGCAGTCAATGCCCAGGCTGGCCGCTGCCAGCGTTCAATATAAGTCTGGTATAACGGCAGCGTTTGCGAAAATATCTGGGTGTAGCCTTCAACATACTGGCGCGCCACGGTATCCTGCGCACTGGCCAGCTGCATGGCTTCCAGCAGAGTGATCTGCGGTTGTTGTGATACGTCATGCTCACTGCGCGCACCCATGCCTGCGGGATTGACCAGCCGGATGCCGGCATACACATGCCCTGCATCGTCCACCGTTGTAGTATTCAATACTTGCTGCAAGCCTGCCTGCAAAGGCAAATGCGCATATTGCAGTACTGCCTGCACGATCGGCGCGGCTAGCAGGATGATACCTAGATTGGTGTTGCAGCCGGCTTTGGCATAGGTGGCGTCTAACGCGGCGAAGATACGTTGGCCCAGTGTGCGATAGCCGAACTGGGCATCATCACATAGCACAGGTGCCGAGACTTCAGCGCTATCGATAAAATGTCGCACTTGCATGCCATGCCCATCGGCAAACATATGCACATTGCCGGGTTTAAGTGCTTCCAGCTCAACGAGGCAGGCTTTGCGGTAGGCGCTTTGTATCAAGGTTTGTGGTGCAGGCAGCATCGTTTTAATTACCTGATGCCTGAACGGCATAACGTAACAGATCTGCCACCAGAATATCGGCGATGTTAAGGTTGGTGATGGTTTGCAGGCCGCGCCAGGCGGGAATGCTGTTCACTTCTATCACCCATAATTTGCCATGTTTGTCGCGCATGATATCCACGCCTGCATAATGGATGCCGATGGCTGCGGCTGCCCGCACCCCGATGTCAGCCACATCCACTTCGTCACAGGCGGTACAGCGTGCGCCGCGTGCTACATTATGTAACCAGTCATCGCCCTGCCGCCGCATCACGGCGACCGGCTCGCCATTGACTACGAAAACGCGGTAATCATGCTGATGGGCGCCGCAATCTATTTTTTCCTGCAGATAGTAAACCCCGTCAACGAACATGTCTTGTGGCAGGGCAAATTGCTGCACGTTTTCAATCAAGCGCACGCCTTTACCTTGGGAGCCGAACAAAGGTTTGATCACCAATGTTTTGCCGGCATCGAGCGCCTGCTGCATCACATGATGGGCAATGTGCCTGTGCTCACATACCCAGGTATTCGGGGTAGCAATCTCATGTTCGGCCAGCAATTGCGTTGTCAGCCCCTTATCTACCGTTGTCTCAATCGCACGCGCATGATTGTAAACAGTCATCCCCTGCCGTTGCAGGGTGTGCAGGATATTCATGCGGGTAATGATTTGCTGGGTCGACCCTGCTGCCACACCACGCACAAAAGCGATTGGCGAAGGTTGTGACAGGCCAGGAATATGTATCTTTACCGCATGATCGATGACACTAACATGGCAACTATCCAGCGAGACCATGACTGCTTGCCACCCCTGGCGGGCAAAAGCTTGTGCCAATGCCTGCCCATGCCAGCCGCCCGCCTGGGCGACTTCATCGGTAAAGATAGGGACAACGTTCATTTGGGAGAGAAGACAATGCGATAGTAAAGAGGAGTTACAAGGTGCTCAACATTAGACTAAATAACATTTAGGTATTGCATGCACCTTGTATTTTACAGCGCCTGACCTGGATGCTTTTTTTATTACTTTTATCCTGCGAAAGACTGATTCAACAAGGCCTCATTGAACTGGCCGGCAAAGAAGGTTTTACCGGATTTCAGATTAGTGACACTGACTTTGGCTGGTGAAAACAGCATGGGGTCGATCTGGTAAAAATCCATGTTCACTGCTTTAAATACTTCAGCAAACGGGCGTCCATAATCTTTAGAAGCAGAAGAAGGTAATTGTTGCGCCAGTTGTTCGGCAGCAGCATCTTCCGCATTCACAAATAGCTGTACAAAACCGCCAAACAGAATGGCATCGTTGGTGCGGCCCATGCCGGTAATGAAATCCGGGGAAGGTGCTGGCACCGGCGCTACACCGTAACCATCCACAATCGCATTCAGGTCGAAATGCAAGGTATGGCATTTATGTAACGCCACTTCCAGTACACGTGCGGTGACTTGCAGTGAGCCGGCAATGCTGCGTGTCGGCGTCAGGATAAAAGTGAGCTTGTTAGCCGGCAGGCCAGTATCCCTGGCGACTTTCTCGATCACTTCCACTGGCGGCACTTTATCAGTTTCCAGTACCAGTACCGATTGCTCGCCTTTATCCGAATAATTAATGTCTTTAAATACTTCTTCACGCTGGGCGATGGCACGTGCCGGCCCGCTACCGAGCGAGAAGAATTTCTCATGCGACAGTGCCCAGCCTGCATACTGGCTACCCAGACAGGCAATCACTGGCTGCCTGGCAGTGACCATTACGCTAAGCGGCCAGTTGGCAAATTGTGGTACTTGCTGTAACGCTACGCTACCCAGGCCACCCATGCAGATTTCAGCGATGATACGCCCTGCTTCCAGGCCACCCGGTGTTTTGATGCCGGCGTCGATAATGGTAGCGCCACTCTCATGTGTAGTCACCAGACAACCCAGGGCCGGTGCATTGGCAACCAGCTGTGCGACCAGTGGCGCACTGTATTGTTGTACGCTAATGGATGTTGAATTCGATACGTTCACAGACATACGTCCCCCATAGTTTCTCTAATTGTGTTTTTCTATCCTGCAAAACCTGTTGCATCTCAACTTGTGAGCGCCCTTCTGCATACAGGCTGCAAACAGGTTGCCCGGCAGCAATGCTACCGCCATCGGGCCTGTCTTCCAGCCATGCCGGAAAATCCAGTTCCGAGGCCTCAATAGCCTGTTTCGCATACACAATGCAATGGCTGCCATGCATAGTATCTGGATTTAACGCAGGTGCTGCAACTCCCTGACCACTGGCGATGTGCGCCTGGATCAAAGGTAATTTTGTATATAAACGCATGCTGGCACTCAAACGCGGGTTGATTTCCAGCACGTGCAAGTGGCCATTCTGCCAGATTGCATCCACGCTATTGATTCCTACCAGGCCCAGTCCAGGAACAAGTGCCTGCAACATGTCTTGCATCGCTTCGACCAGCCGTTGATCATGCAAGCGCGCAGCCCCGGCATAAGTATACGTTCCAGGGCATTGTTTCAGCGCGTGTATGCCGATCAATGTCACTGTTTGCTGATTTGCCACAAACAGTGCACCTACCGCCAGCCCCGCCTGAAATGCCTGCCAATAACCTTCACATGCAAAGCTGGAAGATTCAGTCCAGTCTTTGACATGTATTCCACCACTCTGGCCTGCCACTTTATGCAACCAGCGACCGTTTTCCGGTGCTTGTGAGCGCACTGCCGGTGTCATCACCTTGTGTGTCTCGCAATACGCGTTTAGCCAGAATGGATGTTTAACTTGTGCGATCACGCCTGAAGTATTGCCTGACAATACATAACGCTGATACAGATGTTCATAACACTCAATATTCGCTTCTAAGCCAGAGCCTATCAATAAATGATCAGG
>VFQP010002490.1_pt1 | contig 20402 bp, 18 predicted proteins | sample 3512351 | NCBI WGS metagenome assembly VFQP01 (sample SAMN10412372, study PRJNA504923) | tailings metagenome | isolation source: Relicate 1 Philex TSF1 revegetated site | place: Philippines: Tuba, Benguet | collected 2017-08-29
CGATGGCGGCCTGCCTGCCGGTCGTCGCGACCGCAGCCGGCGGAACGATCGATGCTATCGAGGACGGTGTGTCCGGCCTCCTAGTTCCGATCCGCGATTCGGCAGCGATGGCGCGCGCACTTGGGGCGCTGATCGCTGACGCGGATATGCGCGCCCGTTTCGGCGCGGCGGGCGCGGATCGCGTCCGCCGGAATTTCTCGCTTGAGGCTTGCGTGCGTAACTACGCGTCGTTTTACGAAGGATTTTCGCTCGCCCCTCATGTCCGGCCATCCGATCTCGTCCCTGACGCGAATCACGAGACCTTGCCGCGATGAATCTGCGGGCCCGCGCCGCCCTCGCGATCCGCGATTTGATCACGAAGGATGTGGATTGGGCCGCCGGTCCGGTGTTTCTCAGTTTTGGCCCGGATCGACTGGCTCCGGCTTATTCTGCACTTCGCTGGGTGCTCCGACACGGACCTTCGGACTACCGGCGCAAAGTTGCTTGTCCGCAAACCGCGGCACTGACATGGTGTTCACGGATAAGCGCCGGGATTTCGACGGAAAACGCGAATCGTTCGATCTGAAGTTTCTCCTATCGAAAGAAATCGTGCGTGGATATCACAGGAAAAAAACTACTGGTGATCGGCGGTGCGGGGCTTATCGGTTCCCATTGCGTCGAGTCGCTTCTGCTGAGCGACGTGCGCGAAATCGTGATCTACGACAATTTCGTGCGCGGGACCCACGAGAATCTGTCGACCGCGTTGCGCGATCCCCGGGTGAAAATTCACGATGTCGGCGGCGATATTCTCCAATCCGACATTCTCGAGGACGCCATGGCGGGCGTCGACGGCGTGTTCCATTTCGCGGCGCTTTGGCTATTGCAGTGTCACGAGTTTCCGCGGTCGGCGTTCGAGACGAACGTGCGCGGCACGTTCAATGTCCTCGATGCCTGCGTCCGTCAAAACGTGAAGCGTCTCGTCATGTCGTCCTCCGCCTCCGTTTACGGCGACGCAGTCGCAGAACCGATGACCGAGGATCACCCCTTCAACAACCGAAACTTCTACGGCGCGACCAAGATCTGCGGCGAAGCGATGGCACGCGCCTACCATCACAGATATAATCTTCAGTATGTCGGTTTGCGTTACATGAACGTCTATGGGCCCCGCCAGGATTATCGCGGTGCGTACATTGCGGTGATCATGAAAATGCTGGACGCTATCGACCGTGGCGAAGGCCCCACGATCTTTGGCGACGGATCCGAAGCTTTTGACTTTGTCGCCGTCGAAGATTGCGCACGGGCCAATGTCTGCGCGATGACGGCGAACGTTGCCGATCAATTCTATAACGTCGGCACCGGCAAGCGCACGACGCTGAAGGAAGTCGCTGAGAAGCTGATCAATCTCACTGGATCGAATCAACCGATCTCCTATGCGCCTCGGAGCCAAGCCACCTTGGTGCGAAACCGTATCGGTTCTCCCGTCAAAGCGAAGGCGGAAATCGGTTTCGAGGCGAGCATCGATCTTGATGAAGGATTGAAGCGGCTCATCGAATGGCGACGTGGCCATATAGATCAGGTCGCCCGGCTCCGGGCGGCTTCGCAATCGTGAGTTCCGGCGGGCATCACGCAAGATCGCGCGGAATCTGCGAACCGATTCGTCGGGCCGGGCGATCGCAACCAGACGGAGCTTTCTGGAAATGAGCCATCCCACGCGCCGCATTCAGATCGCTCTTCCCAGCCTCGACGACGAGGAGTGGCATGCGACCCGCGAGCCGCTTCTGAGCGGTTGGTTGACGCAAGGGCCGAAAGTCAAAACCTTCGAGAAAAATTTCGCCGAGCGACATGCCGTCCCGCATGCTCTGGCCGTCACATCCGCGACGACCGGCCTGCATCTGGCACTCGCCGCGCAAGGCATCGGCCCGGGCGATGAAGTCCTGGTGCCCGCGTTCACTTGGGTCGCGACGGCGAACGTGATCTTGTATTGTGGCGCGACGCCAGTGTTTGTCGACGTTGATCCGGCCACCTTCAACATCGACGTTGCCGATCTGGAACGCCGGATTACGCGGCGGACGCGCGCCGCCATTCCGGTGCATCTTTTCGGTCTATGCGCCGACATTGATGCGATTCGCGCCGTCCTGCCGAAGGACGCCTTCGTACTCGAAGACGGTGCGTGCGCCGCCGGCGCGGCATATAAAGGACGGCACGCGGGCGCATTGGGCGACGCGGCAGTTTTCTCGTTCCATCCACGCAAGTCGATCACCACTGGCGAGGGCGGGATGCTGACCACGGCCGATACCGCGCTGGCAACTCGCGCCGAGATGCTGCGCAACCACGGCGCATCGGTCTCAGAAGAAGTGCGCCATCATGGCCCCAAGCCCTATTTGATGCCTGAGTTCAATCTGTTGGGATTCAACTATCGCATGACGGACCTTCAAGCGGCCGTCGGTATCGTCCAGCTCGGCAAACTCGACAGATTCATTGATGAGCGCGCGCGCGGCGCAGCGTTCTACCGAGAACGCCTCGGCCATCTGAACTGGTTGCGTCTTCCCGACGAGCCGCCCGACGGGCGCCACGCTTGGCAAGCTTTCGTTTGCCGAATCGATCCGGACAGAGCCCCGGTCTCGCGCAACGAATTGATGGAGCGGCTTGAGGCCGTTGGTATCGCTACGCGACCCGGAACGCACGCGGTCCACATGCTGGGCTACTATCGCGATCGTTTCGGCTTCTCGCCAGACGATTTTCCCGGCGCGCGAGACGCGGACCGCCAAAGCCTCGCGATTCCGCTGCATAACCGAATGGACGACGAAGATTATGCGTATGTCGCCCAGGAAATCCTGAAAGTGGCGGGTTAACTCAGAAATGTGCGGGATCGCCGGAATTCTGGCGTTGAATGGCGAATCGGTTCCGCCGCCGGTTCTGCGGCGCATGACCGACGCGATAGCGCATCGCGGGCCGGACGGCGAAGACTTTTTCTTCGACGGCCCGATCGGATTGGGGCATCGCCGCTTGGCGATCATCGATCTGTCTTCGGCGGGAAGGCAGCCGATGTGCTCGCGCGACGGTCGGTACGTGCTGACCTACAACGGCGAGATCTACAATTTCGGGGAGCTTCGCGCGGAACTGCAGGCGTTGGGCCATAGTTTCGTATCCCGCAGCGATAGCGAAGTTCTGATCGAGGCTTGGTCACGCTGGGGAACGGAATGCGTCGGGCGATTGAACGGCATGTTCGCGTTCGCCGTTTGGGATCGTCGCGAACGGACGCTGACATTGGTCAGAGACCGGTACGGTATCAAGCCGTTGTATTTCGCACGCGCGGGCCGCGCGGTCGTGTTCGGCTCGGAAGGCAAGGCGATTCTCGCGCATCCCGATATGCCGACGCGGCTCGATCCGCTGGCGTTGGCCGAATACCTCACCTTTCAGAATTTTTTCGGCGCGCGAACCCTTTTTGCCGGGATCGAGATCGTACCGCCGGGCACCTTTATTCGGATCGACGCGCGCGATGGGATTCCTCGATCGACTCGATACTGGGACTTCGCGTTCGCCGAGCCCGAACGGCCAGAGGATCCCGAAGCCTATGACGAGGAAGTCGATCGGCTTTTGCGTCAGGCCGTGCGCCGTCAATTGATTTCCGACGTCCCGGTCGGCACCTATCTTAGTGGCGGAATCGACAGCGGCCTTATCGCGGCGACGGCGAGCCGCGCGATTCCAGGTATGCGCAGCTACACGGTTGGATTCGATCTGCGTTCCGCTTCGGGCCTCGAGAGTGGGATGGACGAGCGCGAGCGTGCGGAACATATGTCCTACCTGTTCGGCACTGAGCACTACGAAATGGTGCTAAAGGCTGGCGACATGGAGCGCGTCATTCGGCGGACCACTTGGCATCTCGACGAGCCGCGCGTGGGCCAGAGTTACCCGAATTATTTCGCGGCTGGCTTGGCGGTGAAATTCGGCAAGGTCGTACTGGCGGGAACGGGCGGCGACGAGTTATTCGGCGGCTACCCGTGGCGCTACTACCGCGCGATGGGGAGTTCGAGTTTCGACGCCTATATCGACGCGTATTACGGATTCTGGCAGCGATTGATTCCCGATGGCGCGTTGGCGCGGGTTTTGGCGCCAATTGCCGGGCAAATTTCGGGATACGATCCACGCGACGCGTTTCGTCAAGTCTTCGCGACCCGTGCCGAAACCCTCGACCGACCTGAGGATTACGTTGCGCACTCCCTTTACTTCGAGGCCCGGACCTTTCTCCACGGACTATTGGTCGTGGAGGACAAGCTGAGTATGGCGCACGGTCTGGAATCGCGCGTGCCATTCCTGGACAACGATCTGGTCGATCTCGCGATGCGTTTGCCGGCCCGCGCCAAGCTTGGCCGGCTGGCGCCGGGCGAACGGCTCAACGAGAACGATAGTGGCGTCAAAGGCGACAGGTATTTCCACCGCACGCAAGACGGTAAATTGATTTTGCGGCGACTGATTGACAGATATGTTCCGCCGGAGATTTCCGGCGGCACGAAAAAGGGCTTTTCGGCGCCTGATGCAAGCTGGTTCCGCGGCGACAGCATCGAATTCGTCAAGCGTGTCGTCTTTGACGATAGATCTCCGTTGTGGGATTTTCTCGATCGAACAACCGTTCGCGCATTGGTCAGCGATCATTTGGAGGGCCGCGAGAACCGACGCTTGCTGATCTGGTCGTTGTTGTCCCTCGACGCCTGGTGCCGCATGTTCCTCTTGGGTGAGCGGCCCAACTAGATTTGGAGTTCGCGACGTGGAGACAGCAACCGAACGCGCGGAACTATGGCGACGGCTGATCGGTGTGCCTCTCGATGCGCCGTGCCTACGGGATATCGGCGGAATTTCGTATCGATTCGACGGCGCAGTTTTGCGATCCACCGCCGGCGCTTCGCCGAGCCAAGCGCAGACGTCCGATATGTTCGGATTCAAGTGGAAGCAGACCACCTCGTTCGCCGGCGTGTCGGCGCGCGGCTTCACCCGCGATTGGCTGAACCGGCGATACGGTGATGTCCAAACGCATCCGGAACTGCGTCCGGGCGCGGTTGTGTTGGACGCAGGCTGCGGGGCCGGGCGTGCCGCGATCGAGTATTTCGGCGCGGCGCTGGCGACGTTGCACTATGTCGGATGCGATATTTCCGCCGCCGTCGACGAGGCCGCGCGCGAGTTCGAGTCCGCGGGAAACGCCGGTTTATTCCTGCAGTGCGATCTGACCCGGCTGCCGATCCTGCCGGAAAGCGTCGACGTGGTGTTCAGCGAAGGCGTAATGCATCATACGGATTCTACCCGCGAAGCATTCGATGCGTTGGCGCGAACGATCCGGCCGGGCGGCTTGTTTATGTTCTACGTTTATCGCAAGAAGGGCCCGATCCGCGAATTCACGGACGATTACATCCGCGCGGCGCTCCACAACTTGCCGCCAGAAGAAGCGTGGCAGCAGATGAGCGGCCTCACGAAACTCGGAATCGCGCTCGGTCAACTCGGCGCGACGCTCGATGTGCCCGAGGATATTCCCCTTCTCGGAATCAAGGCCGGAAAGATCGACATCCAACGATTCTTCTACTGGAACGTATTGAAAGCATTCTATCGGCCCGAAATGACCGAAGACGAAATGCGCCACATCAACTTCGATTGGTATGCGCCAGCCAACGCTCATCGCCACACCGAAGCGGAAATTCGCACGTGGTGCGCATGCGCGGGTTTCGAAATCCGACGTGAAGTCGTGGAGGACGCGGGGATTACCATCGTCGCCCGACGGGGTGCAGCACGATGAAGGTAGCGCTGATCGGGGCGACCGACTTGACCTTGGCCATCGCGGCGGCCTGCCGGAGAGTGGATCTAAGCCCGGCATGCGTGGTGACCGCCGAGCGGCAATTCCGTATCAGCTACGCCCCCGACGGCGTGGTCAATACGCGGCACGCCGACGTCGCGGCTTGGGCAGCCCAAGCTGGTGTGCCGTGCGCTGTGGGCGCTGACAAGTTGGAGCCGTTCCTTGCCGAGCAGCAGCCGGATTTTGCGCTTGTGGCAGGTTGGTATCACATCATCCCATCGCGGGTTCGCGCCAAATTGGGGCGCGGCTGCGCGGGATTGCACGCGTCTTTGCTGCCACAGTTGCGCGGCGGTGCGCCGTTGAACTGGGCAATTCTCACGGGGCTCGATCGGACCGGCGTCACGCTGTTCGAACTTGGCGACGGCGTCGACGACGGACCGATCTATGGACAGCGCGCATTCGACGTGCAGGCGCGTGCTGAAATCCGCGATCTCGTCGCGCACGCCGAGGCGGCGGCCGTCGAATTGGTGGAAACCTGCCTGCCGAAGATCGCCGCCGGAAATCTGGCACCCGTGCCCCAAGCCGGCGAACCGACCTATGCGTTGCAGCGCAAGCCAGAAGACGGCGAAATCGACTGGACCCGACCGGCAGAGGAGATCGACCGCTTGATCCGCGCGATCGGCCGGCCCTATCCGGGCGCGCGCACGCGGCTCGACGGCGAGGAGATCAGGATTTGGCGCGCCTTCGCGCCAGACGATCAGCCCGTCGTTTACGGCGTTCCAGGCCAGATATTCAGGTCGCCCAAGGATGGGCTTCCGAACGTCGTCTGCGGACGCGGCATTCTCAGCATTCGCGAAGCCGCCGGGCCGGACGACCGGGACGTCACCGTCCGGCTGGGCGACCTGGCGCAGCGCCGTTTCGATATTTCCGGTGGGCCCCGTCGATGAGCGTCAGCCTTCAGACTTTTATGCGATCGCGCGAGCTGGTTTGGGAGATGGCCAAGCGCGAATTGTTTGGCCGCACGAAGGGCTCTTTGCTGGGCCATTCGTGGCACGTGATCGTTCCGCTGATCCAGACGGCCGTCTACATCGTGCTGGTGACCTATATTTTCCGGGCCGATCCGAACTCTGTGGGCGGCACGTTCAGCTATGCGACGTATGTCCTGACCGGGCAAATCGCTTGGATGACCATCTCCAAAACGATGCTTGATTCGACGATGCTGATTCGCGGCCAGAGCGAACTCGTGAAGCAGGTCATCTATCCGATCGAGACGTTGCCGTTGACCAATTTCCTCGTCATCGCGGTGACGTCGTTGACAATCACACTCATTGCGCTCGCACTCACGGCGGCCGACGGCGCGCTTTCGATCTCCGTCGTCTTGCTGCCGATACCCGTGTTTTTGCTGGCCATTCTTTGCCTTGGGCTCGGATGGATTCTCATGATCGCGGGTGTGATCCTCAAAGATCTGCGCGAAATGGTCATGGTCCTGATGTTGCTGCTCGCGTTCGTATCCCCGGTCGTCATCCGCGAATCGATGGTGCCGCCGGGGCTGTGGCTGGTGGTGATGCTCAATCCGCTGGCCCACGTGATCATCGCGTTCCGCGACGTCGTTTTTGGTACGTGGCACCCCGTAAGCTGGACCGTATTCGTTGGCTTTACGGCTGCGACTTTTGCGCTTGGGCGCTTCATCGTCGGCCGGATGAAAGTGGTCATCAATGAATATATCTGACCCGGCGCCGGCGAACGCTGCCGAGCCGAAATCGGCCGTCAGAATGCGCGGTGTCCGCAAAGTCTACAAAATCTACGAAGACATGGTCAGCGGCCCAATCAAGGAGGCCTTGTTCTTCTGGCGCAAAAAAAGCGAACTGCATACCGAGTTCGTGGCGGTGGAAGGCCTGGATCTGGAGATCCCCAAAGGCCAGGTTGTCGGCATTCTCGGACGCAACGGCTCAGGCAAAACGACCGTTCTTAAGATGATCGCGGGCCTGTTGACCTGCGACGACGGAACGATCGAAGTCGATGGGCGCGTGTCGGCGTTGCTTGCGATCGGCGTCGGCGTGAATTCCGAGTTTTCGGGTCGGGAGAACATCTACTACACGGGCATGCTGCTGGGCATGTCGCGCACCGAGATTCTGGCGAAGATGGACGACATCATCGAATTCGCCGAGATCGGCGACTTCATCGACAGGCCGTTCCGGACCTATTCGACCGGCATGAAAGCGCGCCTTCTCTTTTCGGTTTCGATGAGCCTGAATCCCGAGATTTTAATCGTCGACGAAGCGCTGTCGGCAGGCGACATCCAGTTCGTGGCCAAGTGCAACGCGAAAATGAAGGCGCTGTGCCGCAGCGGCGTCACCGTTCTGCTCGTGTCCCATAACCTTCTTCAAATCCAGGAACTGGCGGATCGAGTCATCGTTCTGGACGGCGGTCGGCTCGTCGCCGACGGAAAGCCTGCGGAGACGATCGCGCGCTATCACCATTTGTTGTTCGAGGCGAATTCCAAAGTCGCCGCCGCGCGCGCGCGATCGGAACTGCCGTTGCTCGCCGGATCCGGCGAAGCCCTCATCGTCGACGCGGCGTTGACGGACGGTGCCGGCCGCTCGATTTCGAGCGTCTATACGGGCGATCCGATGACGCTGACGCTGACCGTCGAAAGCGAATGGCCAGTGCCGAGGCCGGTCAAATTTTTCCTCGGGATCGACAAGATGCCGACGAAGGAATGGGTCTGCGAAATCCACAGCGATCGAATCGTCGATCCCAAAACGGGCGAAGTTCATCCCGTCGAAGTTTCGATCGGCCGACGGGCGCGAATCGCCGTGAGTGTCCCGAATTCGCTGCTTTTGAACGGGCATTACGCGTTCTGGCTGATATTGATGGACGAGAATCTGAAGGTGCTGTGCGAATATCGAGGTGTGGCGCCGTTTTTCGCCTCCCGTCGCGCTTATTCGCATCTTATCGACGCGGTTTTCGTGCAGCCGTGCACTTTGGAGGTAAACAATCACGTCGGTGGAGGCGCTTAGCCGTGCCCGAATTCGCCCGAATATCGAGTATCGACCCCGCCGACACGGCGACGTGGGAAGAGAAGCTGTTTTTGACCCTCGATATCGATTGGGCGTCCGACGAGGTTCTCGGCCACGCCATCGATCTCGTCGATCGAGCGAATGTCCGCGCGACCTGGTTCGTCACGCACGGTACGCCGCTACTCGCGCGACTGCGGGCCACGGATCGCTACGAGATCGGTATCCATCCGAATTTCAATCCGCTTCTTTTCCATGGCGACGCTGAACACGGTGCCTCGCCGGAGGAGGTCGTCGCGCGGCTGCTGAGATTGGTCCCCGAAGCGAAATCCGTGCGCAGCCATTCGATGACCCAGTCGTCTTGGCTGTTGAAGCTCTTTCGTGGGCTCGGTTTGACGCATGACTGCAATGCCTATGTGCCGATCGAATCGGGTATCGAGCTCAAGCCGTGGCGCGGCTGGGAAGGTTTGGTCCGCGTACCCTATTTTTGGGAAGATGATCTTCACGCGATCGGCGGCAAAAGCTGGGACGCGATCGCGACGACCCGCCGCCGCGGCCTGAAAGTCTACGACTTCCATCCGATCCATCTGTTCCTCAATACGCCGACGCTCGCGCACTACGAAGCCGCGCGGCCGGTGCAAAGGGATTTCGACAAGCTCGGCGCGCTGCGCTATGCCGGGCCCGGTCCGCGGACGTTTCTGGAGGAATTGGCGCGATCGATGGGGGGCGTGGCGTGAGGGTTCTCCTCTTGGGACGGCACGAGATGCTGTACGAGACCGGTCTGCGCCTTTTGGCCGATGGACGTCACCAAATCGTGGCGATCATCACCGCGCCGGATCGACCCGAATATCGCCGTGGCGTGGCCGATTTCCACCGTTTGGCAGAGAAAGTGGGCGCGCCTTTTTTGATGGCGAAACGCATCGGTCCGGATGTGTTGCGGCTCGTGCGAGCGGCACGTCCGGATATCGGGGTATCAGTCAATTGGGTTTCGATCGTCAATTCAGCGATGCTCGACCTCATTCCGCAAGGTGTGCTCAACGCCCATTTGGGCGATCTGCCCCGTTATCGCGGAAATGCCGTGCCGAACTGGGCGCTGTTGCGCGGCGAGAAGAAAGTCGCCATTACCGTACACCGGATGTTGCCGAACGCTCTCGACGACGGCCCGATCGTGACCCAACTCTCGTACAAACTTCGTCCGGACACGACGATCGCCCAGATCATCGGGTTTGCCGAATCCGCGGTGCCTCGGCTCTACGCGCGCGCGCTCGACGGTCTGGCCGCAGGCCGGTTGAAGCCCAAGCGGCCGCGCGCCGACACCGGGTTCCGGTGCTTTCCGCGTTTGCCGCGTGACGGCGGGATCGATTGGACGCGCCCGGCGACCGAAATCGATGCGCTCGTCCGTTCGCTCGTGCGTCCCTATTCGGGCGCCTATACCCATTATCGCGATGCCGGCGGCGCGGTGCGCCGTCTCTATGTATGGCGCAGCCGCGTGGTCGCGCGGTCGACACGCGATCTCGCGATGCCGGGTCACGTCGTGAAGAACGATCCCGTGACGGGCGAATCGCATATCTTCACCGGGCGCGGCGTTCTGGCGATCGGCGAAGCGAGCCACGACGACGAACGCGAAACCTTCGCGCCGGGCAAAGCATGGAAGTCGATACGCATGCGTTTGGGTCTGTCGCTGGAAGACGAGATCTACGGTCTGATGCGCGCCAAGGGCCGCTAAATCCCGCATAAGGAAAATCGGCATGCGCCAGATGAACGATATCTCCGCTGCGACTTTAAACGACATTCTGATCGCCGAGGGCGATCTGCATGCGGCGCGCATGGCGATTTTTCACTCCAGCGGCGCCGGATACGTCGTTTTCCGGAATTTCCTCGATGGCGCCCAACTGCGTCACATGCGATCCTTTTGGCTCGACTTCGATGTCGCCGCCTCGGGCTTTTTGCCGTTTTCGGGTAAGGCCGCGTTCCGGCCCGAATGTCCGAACTTCGTTTCGAAGGACGACGCCGGCAATTGCGTGTACCACAACTTCTTGTGGAATCCGCCCGTCGACGAGCTTACGTGGTCCGCCGCTTGGGCGGTTCACGGAATACGCAGCCGGATATCCGGGCGCAGTTTCTTCGCCGAAACCCTTCCGCACGGCGGTCGGGCCGTCAGCGCTCGGGTCACGATCAGCCGCCAATCGCAAGAGTGGATTCCGCAGCACCGCGATTACATGAACCACGACCGGCGGTTCGAGAAGAACCAATTCGACTTTTCGCGTATCCAGGCGACGCTCATTCTCTCCAAAGCCGGCGTCGATTATCGGGGAGAAGGGTTCCGCTTCCAACGTAACGACGGCGCCGAAGTCGATCTCGCGGTCGCCGAAAATCTCGCCCCCGGGGATCTCGTTCTCTGGCGGTACAACAACCTCCATTCGGTCGGATCCGTGGAGATGTTGCCGGGTGGGTCGGGATTCATGCGGATACTTTTCCCGCTCGAAGAGATGCACGCTGCACCAGAGATCGCACCTTCCTCCCGATCTTTTCTCGCGAGACTAGCGGCGAATCTTTTCGGCAAGGCGTAATGAGATGGAACGGCTCAATTCGCAGCTTCTGATCGATTTGGCGGCCGAAAACAATCTTCCGCCGAACGATTATTTCTCGTTGTGGGACGATCTGTCGACCTGGCAGATGGACTTGCTGAAAGCCGAAGGGCTGAAGCGCAATCATCGACTGTTGGATGTGGGTTGCGGTGGATTGCGGTTGGGAATTCACGCGATCGAATATTTGGACGACGGGCATTACACCGGAATCGACGCATTTTCTCCTTATCTGAAATTCGGGGCGTCGCTGCTGGCGCGGCTTGAGATTCCGAAGCGGGCAAATCTTCATCTGACATCGGATTTCAATTTTCCGATCGATCCGCACGGCTACGACTTCGCGATCGCGCAATCGGTATTCACCCATTTGGGAAAGGAGGATTCGGATCGTTGTCTGGACCTGATTTCCCGAGTGTTGACGCCGGCCGGCAGATTCTTATTCACCTTCCTGGACGGTTCGCCGATCACGCGCGGGTTCCTTTACAATGGAACCCAGCCGATGGATCGACCCATCGGTCTCGGCGCGGAATATTTTTCGGTGGCGGCGGCCATGCGCGGCCTTAAGTTTCGGCGCTTGGCCGCAGATCATCCGACTCGCCAGGCGGTGGCGGTCATCGAAAAGGGCGGCGGCGCGTGACCATGCGTCGAGCCTTTGCGACCGCCTTCGGTCACGTGCCGGTCGGCGATCGATGGCGTGATCTGTTGGGCCGTTTCGTGGGCGCGAGGAACGTCCTCAAACGGATTCAAGGCCCCGTTCTTTTCCGAAAACTCGGCGACGGCGGCGGCAAGTCGGCATTGGATTTGGGCTGCGGCGGCGGCTTCTTCACGCTGGAACTTGCGCGGCATGGTTATAAAGCCGTCGGGGCCGACATCTTTCCGATGCCGCCGGACGCTCCCGATGCGCAATCCTGGAAATTTGTGACCATCCTAGCTGGCGCGCCACTTCCTTTTGCCGACGATACCTTCGATCTAGTTCTGCTGTCCGACGTGATTATCGTCTTGCCGGATCCGGTCGCTTCGCTGCGCGAAGCCGTCAGGTCACTGAAGCCCGGCGGAAGACTGGTGATCGTGAACACATTAGGAAGATTGCAAATCGAACGGGCCTACGAGAAGAACGACTTCCGGATCAAAATGCTTAAATGGATATTCCCCAGAACGCCCCGCGACTATTCAGCGTTCTGCGAGAACTTCCTGACGACCGACCGCGTCGGCCGGCCCGTTTGGTACACTGCCGAGGAAATTTCTGCGTTGATGCGCTCGGCCGGCCTGAAGGTCGATGAAGTGGAATACCCGTTTCCCGGACTTCCGCTGACCCTCGTCTATTGGCGGCAGTTCCTCGGGATGTGCTCGCGCGGAGTTCTGTCGATTCCGTTCTCAATTCCCTCCTATATCATTCTCCGTCTCATCGACAAGGTATCGCGTTCGCGCGATCCTTCGTCCGTCTTCATTTCGGGCTTCAAACCATGAATTTAAAACAACGCCTGTTCGATTGGATCGCGGGGGCGCCCAAAACGCCCCAACTTAGAAAAGTCAGCGTGCTGATGCAGGCCTGCAATTTGGCGTGCCCGATGTGCAGCATGAATGTGAATAACGACGATGTGGATCAGATCTTGCGCGACTACCCGCGCGCGAGCCACGGTCCTCAACTGCGATTGAACGAGTATAAGGCGTTTTTGAAAGCCGTATCGCCGTACAAGCCTGTCGTGTCATTCGGCGGCGGCGAGCCGTTCATATTTCCCTATTTGTTGGATCTGTTCGAATACGCGGTCAACGAGCTGCAACTGGGCGTCGGCGTAACCACGAACGCGACCTTGTTCAAGCCGGGGCAACTAGAGCGTTTGGTCAGGCTCCCGATCTCCATTACGATATCCGTGGATGGGTTGGGCAAGACGCACGACGACATTCGTGGCGAAGGAATGTTCGATCTAACGATCAGCGAACTCCGCCGGCTCGTCGATTTGAAGCGTCGAGGCGGGCATCCCATCCAAATTCACAATCTTTGCGCTATTCAACCCGAGAACCATTTGCAGTGCGAGGGACTTGCGGATTTTCTCGTTGGCGAAATCGGCGTGGATGGCATGACGTTCTCGAACCTGCTGTTTACCGCACCGGAAACATTGGCGCAGCACGAAGAATGGGTTGCGACGCGCGCGTTGCCGGACATCTACAAGATCAAGGCGCCTCGCGGAGGATTGAGCGGCGCCAAAGGATTCGCTGACTTTGATTTTGAAGCGCATTTCGCGATGAAGCAGCGAATACTGAAAAAGTATTCGAATATTCGCTTCGAGCCGGATTTTTCTTCTCTCGAGTTTCTCAAAAAGTATTATCTAACGAACGAGATAATGTCGTATTATTTCTCCGATAAATGTCGCCCGTCAAACGACACGATGACGTTGATTTCGAACGGCGACATTCTGTTTTTCCCGCAATGCTTCCAGATCAAAATCGGTAATATACGAGAGTCGTCGCCGGACGAAATTTGGCAATCCACGCTGTTCGCCGAGATCCGAAAAGTGCTTGCGGGCGATTTGTCGCCCGTTTGTGCGCATTGCTGTGCCAATCGGCGTGAAAAGGAATTCAGCCAGCCGGTGATCTAGATGGGCCGGTGATCTAAATAGCCGGCCGACCCGAACGACCAGCGCGCCCGAAACAAGCGTATTTGAGAAGTCAGCCGATGCTCGCCAAGCTATACCGCAGAGTTCGAGAGAACCGCTTTCGTCAATGGTCGTCCGGCGTCGCGGAGCTCGGGCGTGCGCCTTATTCGATTTTGCTTTATCGACAGTATCTCCAAGCGGTGGCGCGGCAACGGGATTGCGTTTGGCTTCCGTTCGAAGCGAAGCCAAGGCCGGGCGTCACCAGTTTGTACCATCGTCACGATATCGACACCGCCGCGTGTCTTCGTAATTTGCCGGCGCTTCTCTCGATCGATTGCGAACTGGGAATCCCGTCATCGGTCTTTCTCAGACCGGACGACGAAGAGGGGACCGCGAAATGGGCGGACGCCGTGGCGGTCAAACGGGAATACGAGTCCCGAGGCATCGCGGTCGGCCTGCACACGATGTCCTACGCTTACGACGATCCGTCGGCGCGCCTCAATTTCGAAATCGCGAAGTTCGAAACGACATTCGGCAATACGCCCAGGTACATCACTTTCCACGGCACCGGTAACAAATACGCGGCGAAGCGCTACGCGTTCCAGACGGAACTGGCCGAGAAAATCCATCAGTTCGGATTCGTTTTCGGCGATTTCAGCTCCGGGTTGCGTTCGTATCATTATGAAGTCACGGATTGTCACTTGGACGCCGCCGGCCGTTTCTGCAAGACGGATCTGATCGATCCGCCTCCGCCCATGACGGATTGCAGTTATATTTTCCTGACGCACCCATGTTACTGGAGGGTCTGATCGCCGTTCTCGGGTCGCTCGGCGCCGGATCGGCGATCTTGGCGATTCGATTGATCGCGCGCCGCCGTGCCGATCCGCGCGTAGGACGCTCGGCGTTTCCTTTGCGCGGCGACGTCGGCGATTCGATGACGCATCTTTGCCTGATCGAGGCCATCCGCCGCAACGACGGCCGGCTCGTCAACGAAGTCCCGAACTTCCTGCTGGGTAAGAAGCAAGACTACCCGGCCATCTTCCACCTGCTCCTTGCCCGCGTCCCGCGGACGATGCTCGAAAAGCACGAGTGGCTGGTCACGCCGACGATCGAAGCGGCGCATGTCTTCATGACCGGCGTCTTGGGGTTCGTCGTCCTCGCGTATCTTGGCGTTGACCACGCCGGAGTATGGGCCGGATTCGTCGCCTTGCTTTGGGGCGCGACGCCGATTTTGCTGCACGCCGATCGGCGTTTGACGTTGGGCGAGCGGCCTTTCGGCTTCATATTTACTCACGGTTTTTTCGTTTTTGTTTTTCTTTGGAACGTCGACGATGGACTGGTCTGGCTATGTGCCGCCGCCCTATGCGGCAGCATCGCCGTCTGCGCATCGAAGTTCGGCACGCAGGCGCTGGTGCTCGTATCGACGGCGCTTGGCCTCATCCTGCTCGACCCCTTCGTTCTCGCGCCGCTTGCCGCCGCGATCGTCTTGGCGATCGTCGTGTCCAACGGCTACGCCATCCGCGTGGCGCGCGGAACGTTGCGTCACAGCGCGCATTATCGCCGCCATCTGATGCATATTCACGACTACGTGGTCGGCGTTAATCTTCGCCGCTTCGTCGACGCAGCGAAGCTGTTGCTGAAAAGGAACCGGAAAGCGGCCTCGATTGAATTGCAGCGGCATCCGATCGGTGTCGTTCTCGTCCGCTTCATTTGGCTCATTCCGCTTGGCCTCGCGACCGCCCGTTGGGCCGAAGCGCCGACCGTCGCCTCGGCGGCGCTTCCGTTGCTTGCGTGGGGTTGGGCCTGTTTAGCGACATGCGCTCTGACGTCGACGCAGATCTTTAAATACCTCGGCGAGGGGCATCGATATGTCGAATTGGCGGTGTTGCCTGGTATCTTAAGTTGTTTCTTGATTCCCGACGCCTGGGGTGGGCTCTGGTGGCTCGCGCTCGGATTGCCGACGGGCTACTACGCCGCTCGCGCCTTGCTATCGTCGCCAGGTATCGCCATCGCGCCAGCGTCGATCGCTGGATTGCTCGACTTCGCCGGCGCGGCACCCGCAGCGACCTATGTCACGGTTCCAGGCCGCCTTGCCTTTCCGCTCGCATACGAAAGCGGGGAAAAACATCGCTTTTGCTGGATCTTTATCAATATGGGCGACGAGCGCGAGATGGAAGGCTTCCTTTCGCTGTTCGCCGGCGGCGCCCATTATCCCTATCCGGGCCGAGAAGGCATCGATCGAGCGGCGGCGTGCCTCGGAGCGACGCGGCTCGCAATCTGGCTGCCGATCGTCGAGCAGTTGCGCCGCTTCTATGGAATCGAATTTCCGCTCGACGATCTCGAGTGTGAATTCTCCAACGGCGAATATGCCATATATGTCCTGCCTAGCGACAAAGCCGCCGAGCCGCCGCCTTTATGACTTGATTGCGAGAATCAGGAACGTCGGTTCGTCGCCGATGCCGCGCTGGCTCGTTTCGATGTATTCCTCGACGACTTCGACGAACCCGATGTCGTGCGCGCCCAGCGCGAAGAAAAGCGGCGCCTATGTCCCCACATTGATTCCGAAGTTGAGCATGCGCTAGCCGGCCGTGCCGCCGGGGACGAGATCGATCAGATCCAGATCCATATCCCGCTTTCCGCCGTCCGCCATCCGTTGTCACCGCGTATCAGCAAGGCCGTAGGCGGCCAACGTCTCGCCGGCCATCCGTTCGGGGTCGAACCGGCGTAGTGCGAAAGCCGGCCCCGCCGTGGCGGCCGCATCCTTCGAATCCAGTGCCAACAACACCAAGCGTGCGAGTTCGTCCGGATTGGCCGAACGCGCGACGTATCCCGCTGGCGGCGCGCCGATCGCTTCGATCGTTCCGCCGCCCGGCGTCGCGACCACGGGGACGCCGAATAACTGTGCCTCCACCGGTACGTTGGGCGAGCCTTCGATACGCGAGGTGTGTAGCAACACATCCATCGCCGCGATCGCTTCCAACGCATCCTTCCGAGGTCCCAAGGCGTGCACGCGCCCGTGAAATTCCGGCGATGCCGCGAGGCGTTTGAACGAAGCTTCCAAAGGGCCGCCGCCGACGACGACGAAGCGGATGTCGGGACGCATTGCGGCGATGCGGCGCGCGACCTTGAGCCATAACGTCGGCCGCTTCTCAGGGCCGATGCGGAACACGCCACCGACGATCGGCCCGTTCGTCGGCACGCCCGCGCCGGAAAGCCACGCGGCGCGTTGTGCCGGGTCCCGACGGCCGGGCGGAATTTCGAGCGCCACGCCGTTGCGGATCAGCGTGATCGAATCTTCGGGGATGCCGAGCCACCGCGCATAACTCCGCAGCCCCGCTTGGCTGTTATTCAGCAATCGGACGCTTGGCTGGGCCAGAATCGCGCGATAGGCGGGACGCATGTACGATTGCCAGAACGCGAACGCCGTGGGCGCCACGCTACGTGCCGAAAGTACGATACGCGGCACGCCCTCGGCGAGCGCCGCGATTCCGACGCAAATATTGGTGCTATCGAGCCAAGCATGAACGACATCGGGTCGGGACGTCCTGAACGCCGCTCTATAACGCCGCGTTCGATCGGCCAACGATGGCCCGAGCCATTCGATCAGGAACGCGTCGAGTTCGTCGCCGCCGACACCGGGCGCAGGTGCTTCGATAATCGGAATCGCGCGCGACAATCGATCGGCGTAGAACCAATTAACCGCATCTTCTCGCGGCGCTTCGATCGTCACCGACAGTCTGCCGGGAAGGCGATGGGCTAGACCGAGAATGGTCTGAACGGCCTGGCGCTCTGCGCCACCCGGCCCCAGTCCGTAAATCGCGACGACCACCAGGGCATTTGCGCGCGCATGGCGCGCGGGGTACGCTGCCAGCAGCGCGCGCAAACGGCGTTCCTGGCTGTGATCCGCCAAAGGGCGCCCATCATAGAAGCACCGAAGCCGCTGCGCGACGCCGCCGAAACGCTCCGTCCTTTCGATCCGCTGCAACCACGCGAGTGTTTGTCGTTTGGCGAAACGCGCGGGGAAGCGCACAAGCCACGCAAGTCCATTCAGTACACGTTTGAATTTTCTAGCCGACATTGCGTCCAAGTCGAAATTTCTAAAATTCACTAAGGAAAGGTATTTCGCTCTCCCGTGTCAATATCGCCGCGCGCGAAGGCGCATCGCGCAGCGGGAACCGCCACGACCGGGAGAGTTCTACAACGCATCGTTCGAGACCGCTTGGGTCCGCCGCGACCGTTTCGGCTGTTGTCTCGGCGGGCATCTCGATGTAACTAGCAAGATTATGATAGGGCGACGACGCACATTGATGGGAATCGTCATGGCTATGCCGCTGCTTTCGGCGTGCGGTTTCGAGCCGCTGCATGCACAGCGCGGCGCCGTGGAGGCATTGCCGTCGATCCGGATCGAACCGATTCCGGAACGTTCCGGACAGATCTTGCGCAACTACTTGCTCGATCGTATTTCACCGCGCGGTACGCCGCGCGACGCGAACTACACGCTCGTTGTGCGCTTGTTCGAGCCGCGGCAGGTTTTGGCGCTGCGCCGTGACGACGTGATCAGCCGAATGAGCTACAGTGCCGTCGCTTCGTTTGATCTGGTCGATGCGGACGGGAAACGCGCGAATGCCGGCAGCGCGAGTTTCTCGACGGATTATGAGATCACGAACTCCGAATACGCCACGTTGATCGCGCTACAGAGCGCGCGTGAGCGGGTTTTGGAACTCGTTGCTGACGATATTCGCAACCAAATCGTCGTCGAATTGCGCAGGCCGCGTCCAGCACCTCGCCAGTAGCGCTTCGTTTTAGAGACCGCGCAGCGCGAGCTCGCCCAGATTGCGGAATCCGAAGCGGAACAGGATCGCCGTATCGGGCGGAATTTCGGCGCGACCGATATTCCGGCGCTGCAGATCCACGCCCCACAAGAAGCAATCGTCGTCGTAAATCAACGTCGCCCCGGCGAGCAGAATGCCGTTGTCCTGGCCGAGCGACTGCACCACCCGGCCGGTTGCGCGCCATACCTCGTTAAATCGCGTCACGACGGAATGCGATATCTGATTGATCGACGACAGCGCCGTCGGCTGGATCGATCGATCGACGCGCGTATGCGACAGCGCATATCGGAACGCTTGCGGACCGACATAAATGGTGGAGACCGACCGCAGCAATTCGCGATTCCGATTGTCGATCTGGAACCGGTAATTGGCGCCGAACCATTCGTGCGGTGAGGCGATGACACGTCCGACGAAATCCGAGAACCGCGTATCGGCACCCGATCCGGCCGGCAGCGCCGATTCGTCGTTCATCCGGTATTGCTGACCCAAAAATACGCTGAACCGTTGGCGATCGCGATTGGACCATTCGGTGTTGACGCCGGTAACCAGACGCTGGCCGGATTCGAGGCGGTCATAGCCCGAGAAGCGGTTCGATCGGAACAAGCTCGTGTCGTCGAAGGTCAGGCCGCGGCTATCTTCATTGGGCAGATTGCGTTGGCTGCCGGCATTGGGCGCGACATAAAGCGCGGAGATCGGTTCCACGATCAGATTCGCGTTCTCGAAACGCCGGATCAACGGCAGGCGCCACGACAAAGCCAATTGCGGCACCGCGCGCGCGGCGAATCCCGTCTCGCTCGGCTGGAAGCTGCGCTCGCCGTAATAGGCGTTCGACGTATGGAAGACGTCGGTCTGCAAATTGGCCGCGAGCGTGTAGATCTCGCCCGAGCGCGTGGTGTAGGGCAGGGCCCAACCGCCCAGCATCGTGCCGCGCTGCGCCCGCACATCGTCGTCGCGATAGATCGACACGGCCGACGCATCGAACGTGTAGCGCCCACCCGCAGCACCGGGCTCGCCATACCAGCTGTAACGCATTTGCGGCAGCACCATCGGCGTACGGCTCGGGCTATCCTCGGGGCGCAGACCTTGGAAGGAAAACGCGTCGACGACCGCGTAGCCGCGATCCCGGAATCCTTCGACATAAGCGCGGCTGGTCAGCGCATCCTGTTCCAGAAAACGGAAACGCTGCCGGATGCGATAACGTTCGATATAGGTTTTGTCGGAGGCGCGCGAAAGGTCGAATCCCGTCCGCCAATTGTCGTCGATATCCACTCGGTTCTGCGCGCGGATGTGGCCGCGCCAATCCGAAAACCCTTCGCCTTTGCGCTGCGTACGCAAAACCGAAGCGTCCATGCTGAACTCGCCGTTGCGCATCCGCTCGCGATACTCGCCGGCCAACAGCGGATTATCATCCGAAATGAACACCGGCGTGACGGTCAAATCCGCCGACGGCCCCAACGTCCAATAATAGGGCGTGGCGAGCATCGAGCCGTTGCGCGACGAGGTCGATACGTCCGGCGGCAGGAATCCGGATTTGCGCTTCTCGGTGCCGTCGGGATGCGACAGATAGGGCGTGTAGAACACCGGCACGCCGGCGATTTCCATCCACGCGTCGTCGT
>VFQP010002491.1_pt1 | contig 20400 bp, 22 predicted proteins | sample 3512351 | NCBI WGS metagenome assembly VFQP01 (sample SAMN10412372, study PRJNA504923) | tailings metagenome | isolation source: Relicate 1 Philex TSF1 revegetated site | place: Philippines: Tuba, Benguet | collected 2017-08-29
GCCGGGCGAGCAGGCGGTCCTGGTCCGTCGGGGCGACCGGACGGACCAGGACCACCTGCTCGGCGGGGGCGGGTCAGCGGCGGGCGCGGCCCTCGACCAGGCCCAGCAGGGTGCGGACGGCGACGCCCGTGCCGCCGACCGGCGTGTACCCGTGCGCGGAGCCCTCGTTGAACGCGGGGCCGGCGATGTCGAGGTGGGCCCACGGGGTCTCGCCGACGAACTCCTGGAGGAACAGCCCGGCGACGAGCATCCCGCCGAACCGGTCGCCGATGTTGGCGAGGTCCGCGACCTTCGACTTCAGCGACGCGCCCAGCTCCTCGGGCAGCGGCATCGGCCAGAACTGCTCGCCCGCGGCGTCGGCCGCCGCGACGACCTCCGCGCGCACGTCGTCGGCGCCCATGACCGCCGAGACGCGGTTGCCGAGCGCGACCATCTGGGCGCCGGTGAGCGTCGCGACGTCGAGCACGACGTCGGGCTTCTCCTCGACCGCCGCGACGAGGCCGTCGGCCATGACGAGGCGGCCCTCGGCGTCGGTGTTGAGCACCTCGACCGTCTTGCCACCCCGGATCGTGATGACGTCGGACGGGCGCTGCGCGGTGCCGGACGGCATGTTCTCCGCCAGGCACAGCCAGCCCGTGACCGCCACGGGCAGGCCCAGGCGCGCGGCGGCGACGACGGTCTGGAGCACCGCGGCGGCGCCGGCCATGTCGGACTTCATCGCCTCCATGCCCTTCGCGGGCTTGATGGAGATGCCGCCCGAGTCGAACGTGATGCCCTTGCCGACGAGCGCGACCTTCGCCGCAGGGCGCGACGGCGTGTAGGCGACCTTGACGAGGCGCGGCCCGCGCGCCGAGCCCTGGCCGACGCCGACCAGGCCGCCGTACCCGCCCGCGGCGAGCGCCTTGTCGTCGAGCACGGTGACCTTGAGGCCCTTGGCGCCGGACTCCTTGACGGCCTGCTTCGCGACGTCGGCGAACGCGGCCGGGTACAGGTCGTTCGGCGCCGCGTTGACGAGGTCGCGCGTCGCGTTCACGGCGGCGGCGACGACCGTCGCGCGCTCGACCGCGGCCTTCGCGGCGGCGCTGCGCGCGTTCGCCGCGAGGATCTCGACGGTCGCGGGCGGACGGCTCCCGGCCGACGTCGCGGCCTCGCCCGTGCGGTAGCGCGCGAACGTGTACGTGCCCAGGAGCGCGCCCTCGGCGACGGCGGCGAGCTGCGCGTCGTCCTCGACGGGCAGCGCGACGGCGACCGACGCGGTGCCGGCGAGCGCGCGCAGCGCGGCCCCTGCCGCACGGCGCAGCGCCTCGGCGCCGAACGTGCCGTCGGCCCGACGGGCGCCGAGGCCCACGAGCACGAGCACGCCCGCCTTGAGGTCGGGACCGGCGGGGACCTTGCGGACCTCGTCGGCGGCGCCCGTGATGCCGAGCGCGGGTGCGAGGTCCTCGAGGGCGGCGACCACCGGACGGGGCAGGTCGCCCCCGACGATCGCGACGCCGTCGGACGTCGTGTGGGTGCCGACGACGAGCGCGTCGACCTTGGCACCGGCGGGATTCTTGCTGGAGACGGTCAGTTCAGCCACCCCGCGATGCTATCCCCGGCCGCCCGCGGGGTCCGCCGGGCCTGTGGACGATTCCCGCGGCGCCCACCGCCCCCGGTACGCTCGGCGGCGTGGTCCTCCCCCTCCTGCTCCTCGTGGTCGCGGCGTGCGTCGCGCTCGCCGCCTGGGCGGTCGTGTTCGTCGCGCGCGACCGCGCGGTGATCCTGCGCCAGCTGTGGGGCGCTGCGGTGATCGAGGGGCTGATCCTCGTGCAGGCGGTCGTGCTCGGCGTGCTCGGCGCGACCGGGACGGCGCCCACCGACCCGGTCCTGCTGTGGGGCTACCTCGTGACCGCACTCGTCATCCTGCCCGTCGCCGCGCTGTGGGCGTTCGCTGAGCGCTCGCGCTGGAGCTCCGTCGTGCTCGCGGTCGCCGCGCTCACGGTCGCTTTCCTCGAGTGGCGGCTGTGGCAGATCTGGAACGCCTGACCTGGAGGCCCTCGCCATGAGCGCACCTGCCGCCCCCGACGGGGCGGACCCGGCGGCGACGCCCGCAGCGGGCGGTCGCCCGGACCCGCGGTCGGGGCAGCCCCGCACCAACGGCGGCTTCGGCCGGGTGCTCGTCGCCGTCTACGGGATCTTCGCGCTCGCCGCGACGGCCCGCGCCGGGGTGCAGCTCCTGCGCGACTGGCACGAGGCGCCGCTCGCCTACGCGCTGTCGGCGCTCGCGGCGGCGGTCTACGTCGTCGCGACGATCGCCCTCGCGCGGGGCGGCCGCGTCGCGCGCCGCGTCGCGTGGCTCGCCGTGGGCGTCGAGCTCGTCGGCGTCCTGACCGTCGGCGCGTTCTCGCTCGCCGACCCCGAGGCCTTCCCGCGCGCGACCGTCTGGTCGGGCTTCGGCCAGGGCTACGGCTACGTCCCGCTCGTGCTGCCGTTCGTCGGGCTCTGGTGGCTCTGGCGCACCCGGCCCGCCGCGCCCGGCGCGACCACCCCGCCCCCCACCACCCCCGCCACCGACGCCCCGGAGGACGCCGCATGACCCGCCGCCGACCGCTCCTCTACGGCCTCCTCTTCGACACCGTGTTCCGCCGGATGGACCCCGAGCGGGCGCACCACGTGGCGTTCGACCTCATCGGGTTCGCCGGGCGCGTGCCCGTGCTGCGCGACGTCGTCCAGGGGGCGCTCGCGCCCTACCTGGGCCGCGCGGCGGGGGGCCGGGGGAGCGTCGAGGTGCTCGGCAAGGTCTTCCCGGCGCCGTTCGGGCTCGCGGGCGGCTTCGACAAGGACGCCCGGGCGGTGCGCGGGCTGACGATGCTCGGCTTCGCGTTCGTCGAGATCGGCACCGTGACGGCGCACGCCCAGCCCGGCAACGAGCGGCCGCGCCTGTGGCGCGAGCTCGACGTCCAGGGCGTGCGCAACCGCATGGGGTTCAACAACGAGGGCGCCGCGGCGGCCGCGCGCCGGCTCGCGGCCCTGCGCTCGACGCGGGGCGGGCGTGCCGTGCTCGTCGGGGCGAACATCGGCAAGACGAAGGTCACGCCCGCCGAGGAGGCGGCCGCGGACTACGCGACGAGCGCGGGCCTGCTCGCGCCGTACGCGGACTACCTCGTGGTGAACGTGTCGTCCCCGAACACCCCGGGCCTGCGCGACCTCCAGGAGGTCGAGTCGCTGCGGCCGATCCTCGTGGCCGTGCGCGAGGCGGCCGACGCGGCCACGGCGGACGCGGGCGTCGGCCGGGTGCCGCTGCTCGTCAAGATCGCCCCGGACCTCGCGGACGAGGACGTCGACGCCGTCGCCGACCTCGTGGACGAGCTCGACCTCGACGGCGTCGTCGCCGTGAACACGACGATCGGGCACGACCGCGGGCCAGGCGGCCTCTCGGGCCCGCCCGTCCGCGCGCGGGGCCTGGCCGTCGTCGCGCGCCTGCGCGAGCGGCTCGGGCCGCAGCGCGCGATCATCGGCGTCGGGGGGATCACCACCGCGCACGACGCGCGCGACTACCTGCACGCGGGCGCGGACCTCGTGCAGGGGTACACCGGGTTCCTCTACCAGGGACCGCTGTGGGCGGCGCGGATCAACCGCTCGCTCGCGCGGCACCCCGAGCCCGGCGCGCACGTGCGGGGCGCCGACGCGAAGGAGGCACGATGATCCGGCCGCAGTGGGTCTGGGAGCTCGACGACGCCGAGGGGCGCGCGCTCGCCTCGCCGGTGAGCCCCGTCTTCACGACGCAGTACGACGCCGAGCAGTGGCTCGGCGAGACCTGGCGGAGCCTCGCCGCGGAGGGCGCTGCCGCCGCCCGGCTCCTGCACGACGGCAGCCAGGCGACGGCGACGGTGGAGCTGCGCGTCCCCTGACCGGGTCGCCCGCCTCCTGACCCGGACGCACGGCCGGCGGGTCCGCCCCTGGCGACGCGGGCGACGCGGGCGCGCGAGCCTGTCGCGCGCCGTCGTCCCGGGGGGACCGTCAGCCCGCGACCCGGGCCCACGCGGCGGCGAGCCGTGCCACGGCGTGCTCGAGCTGCTCGGGCGGTCGGGAGAACGTCAGGCGTAGCCGGTCGGCCGCGCTGCCGTCGGGCGTGAAGGTCGGGCCGGCGTTGACGAGCACGCCCTCGGCCGCCGCGGCGGCGGCGAGGGCCTGCGCGACCGGGGCGCCCAGGTCGACCCACAGCGAGAGACCGCCCTCGGGCACGTCCACGCGCCACTGCGGCAGCGCCCGGGCGAGCAGCCCGCACAGGAGGTCGCGCTGCGCGCGGAGCGTCCGACGGCGCTCGGCGAGCACCGCGGGGGCGTCGTCGAGCAGCTCGACGACGGTGAGCTGCTCCAGCACCGCGGTGGCGATGTCCGCCGACTGGCGCGTGCGCGCGAGACGCGCGACGAGGTCCGGGTGGGCGCGGACCCAGCCGACCCGCAGCCCGCCCCAGAACGACTTGGACGCCGAGCCGACCGTGACGACGTACGGCGAGGTGCCGTCGCCCGCGAGCGGCTCCACGACCGGACCGGTGGCGTCCGGGTCGCCGTCGAGGTCGAGGTCGGTGAGCGTCTCGTCGCCGACCACGGTCACGCGGTGGCGCGCCGCGGCGTCGCGCACGCCCGCCCGCTCCTCGGGCGTGAGGGTGTAGGCGGTCGGGTTGTGAAAGTCGGGCACGAGGTAGACGAGGCGCGGCGCGACCTGGCGCAGCGTCGAGTCGAACAGGTCGACGTCGAACCCCGGCGCGTCGTGGTCGTGGCCGCCCCGCGCCCCGCTGTCGCCCCGGCCCACGGGGACGGGCACCAGCCGCGCGCCCGCCCGTCGCAGCGACTCCATCGCGTGGTAGTACGTGGGCGACTGCACGACGGCGCGGTCACCCGCCCCGAGGAGGGTGTCGGCGAGCGTGGTGATGGCGTGCTGGGCACCCGTGGTGACGAGCACCTCGTCGGGCGTGGTGGGCGTGCCGCGGCGCGTGTGGTGGTCGGCGAGGGCCTCGCGGAGCACGCCGAGGCCGTACGGCTCGTAGCCGCCGCCGGACAGGTACTCGGGCAGCCGCTCCAGCGCGCGCGAGTAGGCGGCGTGCAGGCCGCTCGGGGCGGCGGAGGTCGCCTGCGACAGGTCGGCGAGGTCGATCGGCGCGGTGCGCGGCGCGGGCCCGGGCGGGGCGTCGCCGCCGGCCGCGCGGTCCGCGGGCCGGCGCGCGCTCGGGCGGGGAAGTACGACGACGGTCCCCGAGCCGGTGCGCGAGCGTGCGAACCCGAGCTCGCGCAGCCGCCCGTACGCGGCGGCGGTCGTGGTGCGCGAGACGCCGAGCGCGACGGCGAGGTCGCGCTCGGACGGCAGGCGCGTGTGGGGCGCGAGGGTTCCCGCGAGGACGGCGGCCCGCAGCGCGTCGGCGAGGGCGGTGTACGCGGGGCCGCCCGCGTGCCACCGGCCGAGCAGCCGGGCGGCGGCAGCGGGGGACAGGTGGCGGTGGACGTCGACCGTCCCGGCCGGGGCGAGGCTCATGGGGCCACTCTCTCGCGATTGGCTATGGATGTCGATGCCACTCGGCGGTCAGGATGACACCCATGAGCCCCACCCGTCGCACCGCCCAGCTCCTCCTCGGCCTGCTCGGCTACGCGCTGTCCATGGCGATGCTGATCCACGCGGGCCAGGGCGGGATGCCGTGGGACGTGCTGCACCAGGGCGTCGTCCGCCGCACGGGGCTGCCGTTCGGCGTCGTCGTCGGGTCGCTCAGCGTGCTGGCCCTGCTCGCCTGGATCCCGCTCCGGCAGCGGCCCGGGATCGGCACGGTCGCGAACGTCGTCGTCATCACGCTGACGATCGACCCGGTCATCGCTCTCGTCACGCGCCTCGTCCCCGACCCGGGCGTCGCCGCGAGCGTGGCCCTGGCCGTCGGGGGCATCGTGCTCAACGGCCTCGCGACGGCGGCCTACCTGGGCGTGCGGCTCGGCCCGGGACCGCGCGACGGGCTCATGACCGGCCTGGTGGCGCGCACGGGCTGGTCGGTGCGGCTCGTGCGGACCCTCCTCGAGGTCGTCGTCGTGACGCTGGGCTGGGCGCTCGGCGGCACGCTCGGCTGGGCGACGGTCGCCTACGCGCTCGCCGTCGGGCCGATCGTCCAGCTCACGGCGCGGTGGTTCGCGCCGCGCGGGCTCGTCGCCGCCGCGGCCTCCGAGGCGGCGGCGGACGTCGAGGGGGCGTCGGACGGCGAGCCCGCGTCGGACATCGAGACCGCGTCACGGGAGCCCGTCCCCGCGACCGCAGGCCCCCGGCCGGACGAGGGAGGCATCCCCGCGTCCGGCCGGTGAGGAGACGACGACGGCCCCGGCGTGCTGCCGGGGCCGTCGTCGCGTGCGGTGGCGTCCGTCAGGCGACGCGGCCCTGCGGGGCGTTCTCCGCCGTCTTGCCCGGGTCGCGCTCGACGGCGCCCCCGAGGATCTCGTCGATCCGGGCCATGAGCTCGGCCGGGATCGTCACGCCTGACGCCTTGACGTTCTCCGCGACCTGCTCGGGGCGCGACGCCCCGACGAGCGCCGCGGCGACGTTGTCGTTCTGCAGCACCCACGCGATCGCGAGCTGCGCCATGCTCAGGCCCAGCTCGTCCGCGACGGGCCGGAGGTTCTGCACGCGCGTGAGCACGTCGTCGGTGAGGAAGCGCTGGATTATGCGCGCGCCGCCCTTGTCGTCGGTCGCACGCGACCCCGCCGGCAGCGGCTGCCCGGGGAGGTACTTGCCGGACAGCACGCCCTGCGCCATGGGCGACCAGACGATCTGCGAGAGCCCGAGCTCGCGCGACGTCGGCACGACCTCGTCCTCGATGACGCGCCACAGCATCGAGTACTGCGGCTGGGAGGAGATGAGCTGGAACCCGAGGTCCTGCGCGAGCGCGTGGCCCGCGCGGATCTGGTCCGCCGTCCACTCGGAGACGCCGATGTACAGGGCCTTGCCCTGGCGCACGATGTCGGCGAACGCCTGCATCGTCTCCTCGAGCGGCGTCTCGGTGTCGTACCGGTGCGCCTGGTAGAGGTCGACGTAGTCGGTGCCGAGCCGCTTCAGGGAGCCGTTGATCGACTCCATGACGTGCTTGCGCGACAGGCCGGTGTCGTTGGGGCCGCCGGGGCCGGTCGGCCAGTAGACCTTCGTGAAGATCTCGAGCGACTCGCGCCGCTGGCCCTTGAGGGCGTCGCCGAGCACCTGCTCGGCCTTCGTGTTGGCGTAGACGTCCGCGGTGTCGAACGTCGAGATGCCGGCGTCGAGGGCTGCGTGCACGCACGCGGTCGCGACGTCGTTCTCGACCTGGGAGCCGTGGGTCAGCCAGTTGCCGTAGGTGATCTCGGAGATCTTGAGACCCGAGTTGCCGAGGTAGCGGTAGGTGGGCATGGACCCAACCTAGCCGCGGGCCCGGCCGCTCGCGGGGCCGGGCGCCGTCGTCACTCGGGGTAGACGCCGTGCTTCTTGTGCGTGGGCTTGGGCAGGCGCGCGCGGCGGAGCTGGAACGCCCGCATGACCGCGTACATGACCGTGCCCTTGGGGATGTCGCCGAACTTCGCGAGGAGGCGCTTGCGCAGGCGCCGCCACATGATGAAGCCGTCGACGACGGTGAGCAGGACGATGACGTACAGCGTCATGACCGTGAGGAACGCGAGCTCCTGGTTCCGCGCCGTGAGGAACGAGAAAACGATGAAGACGAGGGCGACGGGCAGGAAGAACTCGCCGAGGTTCCAGCGGGCGTCGACGTACTCGCGCACGTAGCGCTTGACCGGGCCCTTGTCGCGCGGCGGCAGGTAGCGCTCGTCGCCGGTCTGCATGGCCTGGTACTGACGGTCGCGCATCTCGCGCTGCTTCTCCCGCGCGGACTTCGCGGCGGCGCGGCGGTCGTTCGGCACGAGGGGACGCTTGTTCGCGGCCTCGGAGACCTTGCGCTTGGGGGTCGGGCGGCCCTTGCCGGCGCGCTCGATCTCGGCCGCCTCCTCGACGGGGTCGGGGGCGGCGGGGGTCGCGGCGGCCTTGTTGCGGGAGAACACCCCTCCAGGGTAGTCGAGCCGACGGGGTGCCTGGACGCGGGACGGGGCCGCACGGTGTCGTACCGTGCTGGTCGTGACGAACTCACCCGAACCCACCGCCCCCGCGCCCGGCACCGCCCTGGCGACCACGCTCCGCGAGACCGTCGCCCGGCTCTTCCCGGCGCTGCGCGCCGACCTGGAGTCGCTCGTGCGCGTGCCGAGCGTCTCGAACGCCGCGTTCGACCAGGCGCACGTCGCCGCCAGCGCCGACGCCGTGGCCGCGCTCCTGCGCGACGCCGGACTGCCCGAGGTCCAGGTGCTGCGCGCCCGGGCCGAGGACGGCACCGAGGGCGCGCCCGCCGTCGTCGCGCGCCGCCCGGCGCCCGACGGCGCCCCGACCGTGCTGCTGTACGCGCACCACGACGTCCAGCCCCCGGGCGACGCCGGCACGTGGGAGACCGACCCGTTCGAGCCGACCGAGCGCGACGGCCGTCTCTACGGCCGCGGCGCGGCCGACGACAAGGCGGGCGTCGTGGCCCACCTCGGCGCGCTGCGCGCCCTCCTGGAGATCGGCGACCTCCCCGTCGGGGTGACGGTGTTCGTCGAGGGCGAGGAGGAGATCGGCTCGCCGACGTTCCTGCCGTTCCTCACGCAGCACCGCGACCTGCTCGCGGCCGACGTCATCGTCGTCGCCGACTCCTCGAACTGGAAGATCGGCGTGCCTGCGCTCACGACGTCGCTGCGCGGGCTCGTGGACTGCGAGGTCGAGGTCGCGGTGCTCGACCACGCGGTGCACTCGGGCATGTTCGGCGGCCCCGTGCTCGACGCCGTGACGCTGCTCGCGCGGCTGATCACGACGCTGCACGACGACGCGGGCAACGTCGCCGTGCCCGGGCTCGCCACCGCGGACGAGCCGACCGTGGACTACGCCGAGGCCGACTTCCGCGCCGACTCCTCGCTCCTCGACGGCACGGTCCTCGCGGGCGAGGGCAGCATCGCCGGGCGGCTGTGGACCAAGCCGGCGATCGCCGTGATCGGGCTCGACGCGCCGAGCGTCGCGCACGCGTCGAACACCCTCACGCCCCGCGCGACCGCGAAGCTCTCGGTGCGGCTCGCGCCCGGCCAGGACCCGGCGGCCGCGATGGCGGCGCTGCGCACGCACCTCGAGTCGCACGCGCCGTTCGGCGCGCGCGTGACCGTGCGCGACGGCGAGCAGGGCAAGCCGTTCCTCGCCCCCGGCGACTCCGAGGCGATGCGCGCCGCGCGGTGGGCGTTCGCGACGTCGTGGGGCACCGACCCGGTCGACATCGGCATCGGCGGGTCGATCCCGTTCATCGCCGACCTGCTCGAGGTCTTCCCCGGCGCGGCGATCCTGGTCACGGGCGTCGAGGACCCGGACTCGCGCGCGCACGGCGCGAACGAGTCCGTCCACCTCGGCGAGCTGGAGAAGGTGGTGCTCGCCGAGGCGCTCCTGCTCGCGCGGCTCGGCGGCGCGGTCGCCTGACTCGCGACGTCTGGCTCCGCGCGGCGGCGTTCCCCGGTCAGCCGGGGAGCGTCGCCCGCACGTCGGCCGCCTCGGCGAGCGCGGGACCGACGGCGTCGCGCACCTCCGGGTCGAGGGTGCCTGCGAGCGCGTCGAGGTCGTCGAGGTACGTGCGCGCCGCGGCGGCGTCGTCCGTGCGCGCGGCGAGCTCGACGAGGTAGGCGAGGGCCCGCACCCGGTCGGCGGCGCCGACGTCCTCCCCGGCGCGCCGGAGCGCCCCTGCGAGGATCTTGCGGGCCTGGGCGGGGTTGCCGTGCGAGTCGGCCTGCACGACGGCGTCGTCCAGCGCCCGGGCGAGCCGTCCCTCGGGGCGTGCGGCGTAGGCGCCGGCGGAGGAGTCGCCCGCGGCGCCCGGAGAGGTGTCCGTGGCGGTGTCCGTAGAGGTGTCCGTGGAGGCGTCCGCAGCGGGGGAGCGGCGCATGACCCGGACCCAGTTGCCCGCCGGGTCGACGAGGCTGAAGCCGGTCGTGCCGCCCGCGTTCGCGCGCCGCCGTGGACGGGTGATGCGCGGGAAGCCGGTGAGCGGCAGCCGTCCGTAACGGGCGCGGAGCCCCGCGGCGAACGCCTCGAAGACCGGCGCCGTGTCGTCCACGACGACGATGCACGTGCTGTAGCTGTCCTGCGGCGCGAGCCCGTCGAGGCCGAAGTAGTGGATGTCGACGCCGCCGCGTCGCACCGCGAGGTAGGGGTTGGGTCGCAGCTGGCGGTAGGTGACGTCGAAGCCCAGCGCGGTCCAGAAGTCGCGCACCTCGTCGATGTCCCGGCAGGGCAGGGCCGGGACCATGGTCGCGTCGAACGGGTCGGCCGCTGGGTGGTCGTGCTCTCGGTCGGCGGTCACCGACCCATCGAAGCACCCGGCCCACGCCCGGTACAGGGCGCCCCGGGTGTCAGCCGCGGTGCGCGACGTCGACCGCCCGGGCCCACCGGGCGACGTCCTCCGGGAGCTCGGGGGCGGCGACGTCGCCGCCCAGGAGCCCGACGACGTCGGGCGCGGCGATCCGGTCGCCCGACCCGCGCGCGAGGAAGCGCCCGGCGACGAGCCCGCGCGCGCAGAGGTCCCCGCGGCGTGTGAACACCTGCTCGAGGTACACGACGCGCTCGTCCCACCCGAGCACGCGCGTCGTGATCTCGAAGCGGTCCCCGAGCTGCAGGGAGCGGCGGTACTTCATGGTCGACGCCGCGACGACGGGGTACCAGCCCTTGTCCTTGAGCAGGGGGAACCCGCCGAGGTCGGCGATGAAGTTGCTGCGCGCGACGTCCATCATCTGGAGATACGTCCCGTTGTTCACGTGCAGGTAGAAGTCGAGGTCGCCCGGGCGCACGCGCATGCGGGTGACGGACGGCTCGAGGACGCCGCGGCCCGGCACGGCCTTGCGCGGCATCGTGCTGGCGACGAGGAGCTGGATCTGGCGGGTCACCGGGGCAGGCTACTACCCCGCACCAGCGGTATCGGGTATCCGGCACCGACGGCGGGGGACGCCCCTCCAGGTCGGTGTGCGAGGATGCGCGCCGTGACGACGACGAGCCCCGCCCCTCGCCCCACCGCCACCGCCGACACCGGGTCGCCCGCCCCGCACCCGTGGCAGGTCCGCGCGTTCCGCGCGGTCGCGATCGCCGAGGCGTTCTCCTGGGCCGGCCTGCTCGTCGGCATGTACCTCAAGTGGGTCGCCGGGACGACCGAGCGCGGCGTGGAGATCTTCGGGCCCGTCCACGGGGCGCTCGTGCTCGTGTACGTCGCGCTCGCCGTGCTCGTCGCCGTGCGCGTCCGCTGGTCGCTCTGGACGACCTTCCTCGCGCTCGCCGCGACCGTCCCGCCGTTCTGCACCGTCCTCTTCGACGTCTGGGCGCACCGCACCGGCCGCTACGCGCGCCGCTGACCGCTCGGGTCGGCTGACCCCAGACCGGGCTGACCGCTCAGACCGGCGGGTCGGGGTCGTACTGGATCCCGCGCCGCACGGCGCGTGCGACGTCGTCGCTCTCCAGGCGCGCGACGAGGTGCAGCGCCATGTCGATCCCCGCGGAGACGCCGGCGGACGTGACGACGTCGCCGTCGTCGACGTAGCGCGCCTCCGTGTCGACCACGACGCTCGGGTCGATCCGCGCGAGCTCGTCGTAGTGCGCCCAGTGTGTCGTCGCGGGCCGGCCCGCGAGGAGCCCCGCCGCGGCGAGGACGAGCGAGCCCGTGCAGACGCTCGCGATCACCGGGGTGCGCGCCCGCATCGCGCGCAGCCACTCGAGGTGCACGCGGTCGGCGAGCAGCGGGCGCGTCCCGCGACCGCCGGGGTACACGAGCAGGTGGAGGGGGCCGACGTCGTCCGCCGAGCGGTCGGGGAGCAGCCGGAGGCCCTTCGCGAGCCGCACGCCGCCGCCGTCCCACGAGAACGTCGACACCTGGGGCTTGAGCACCGAGTGCTCGGCCCAGGCCGACAGCACCTCGAACGGCCCGGCGACGTCGAGCTCCTCGGCCTCGTCGAAGACGAAGATCCCGACGTTCGTCCCGTTGCCCGTTCCCATGGCCACCTCCGCGCGCCCCCGCGTCCCGAGGGCCTCGACCGCTCCTGCCCGCGCGCCTAGAGGCCGGGCAGGGCGAGCATCTGGTCGAGCGCGACGCGCGCCCAGTGCGCGTCGTCGGCGTCCACGACGATCCGGTTCACCACGCGACCGGCGACGAGCGACTCCATCGCCCACACGAGGTGCGGCAGGTCGATCCGGTTCATCGTCGAGCAGAAGCACACCGTCGAGTCGAGGTAGTGCACCTGCTTGTCCGGGTGCGCCCGCGCGACGCGGCGCACGAGGTTGAGCTCGGTCCCGATCGCCCACGCCGAGCCCGGCTCGGCGGCGTCGAGCATCTTGATGATGTACTCCGTCGACCCGACGAAGTCCGCCGCCGTGACGACCTCGTGCTTGCACTCGGGGTGCACCAGCACGTTGACGTCCGGGACGGCCGCGCGGACGTCGTCGACGTTCTTCGCCGAGAACCGCCCGTGGACCGAGCAGTGCCCGCGCCACAGGATCATGCGCGCGTCGCGCAGCTCGGCGTCGGTGAGGCCGCCGTTCGGCTTGCGCGGGTCGAACACGACGCAGTCGTCGAGCGACATCGCGAGCTTGAGCACCGCGGTGTTGCGCCCCAGGTGCTGGTCGGGGAGGAACAGGACCTTGCCCGTGCCGTCCACGCCGCCCACCTGGTCGAACGCCCAGCGCAGCGCGACCTCCGCGTTCGACGACGTGCACACCGTGCCGCCGTGGCGCCCCGTGAAGGCCTTGATCGCGGCCGAGGAGTTCATATAGGTCACGGGGATCGTCGAGTCGGCGATGCCGACCTCCTGCAGCACGTCCCACGCGTCCTCGACCTGGTCGATCGCGGCCATGTCCGCCATCGAGCAGCCCGCCGCGAGGTCCGGCAGCACGACCTGCTGCGCGTCGGAGGTGAGGATGTCCGCGCTCTCGGCCATGAAGTGCACGCCGCAGAACAGGATGAACTCCGCCTCGGGGCGGGCGGCCGCCTCGCGCGCGAGCTTGAAGGAGTCGCCCGTGACGTCGGCGAAGTCGATGACCTCGTCACGCTGGTAGTGGTGGCCGAGGACGAACGCCCGCTCGCCCAGCGCGGCGCGCGCCGCGCGGGCGCGCTCGACCAGGTCGGGGTCGCTCGGCGCGGGCAGGTCGCCCACGCACTCGACGCCCCGCTCGGACGCGAGGTCGCGGCCCTGCCCCAGCAGGAGCAGGGCGGACGGGCTGGGCTCGACGAAACCGCCCGGGCGTGCGGTGCTCGGACCGCCCACGGACGACAACAAGGTGCTCCCGGTGCTCACGGGACCATCGTCGCACAGCGACGCGGAGACGGAGAGGGTCCTCCCACCGCGGATCGGCGCGCCGAGCGCGACCCGCCGGACCGCGCCCGGGCTGGCACAATCCGGGCATGCGCGTGCTGCTCACCGGGTCCGCCGTCCCGCCCCCGCCCGACGGCGCGTGGCCGGGCCGCGACGTCGTGCCGACTGCCGCCGGACCGAGCCTCGCCGACGTCGCCTCGTGGTGGTCCGCGCACGGCGCCGTGGACACCGTGCCCCTCGCGGCATCGGGGCCCGCGTTCCTCGACGCCCTCGCTCCCGTCGCGCCCGAGGTCCTCGCGGGCGTCGTGCCGGGCCCGGGCGGCGCGGAGGTCCCGGTCGCCGTCCGACGGCGCGCGTCCTCCTCGCGCGAGGGCGCGCAGGCCCGAACCGTCGTCGTCGACGTGTCCCAGGTCCCGGCCACCGGGGAGGCCGTCGTCGTCGACGCCGACGGCACGTCGACGACGGTGCCCGCCCGCTCGTCGACCGCCGTCGGGCACCTGCTCGCGCTCGCGGTCGACGCTGCCCGGGTGGGTTCGGACCCCGGCCGGGTCGTCCTCGCGACCGGGGGCAGCACGAGCCACGACGCGGGCCTCGGGGCGCTCCTGGCGCTCGCGGGCGAGCCGCCGTCGGCCGGAGGCGCGCCGGACCTCGCGCCCGCCCGGCTGGCGGACGTCGTGCGCGCCGCGCGCGCTGCGCTGGGCGGCACCGACCTCGTGGCGGCCGTCGCGTCGGACGTCCCGCTCCTCGGTCTGCACGGCGCGAGCGCGACCCTCGACGCGCGCGGTGTCGACCCGCTGATGGCCCAGCACCTCGAGCGCGCGCTCGGCGCCGTCGCACACGACGTCGCCGCCGCCGTCGACCGCGCGGACGCGGCCGGGCCGGGGGAGCACGGGATCGTCGGGCGCGACCTACTCGCGGGCGCGACGGCGGGCCGCCGCCTCGCCGGGCTGCCAGGAGCGGGCAGCGGGGGAGGGCTGGGTTTCGCCGTCGCGGCGCTGGGCGGCAGGCTCGTGCCCGCGCTGCGGGTCGTGGCGGACGACGTCGGGCTCGACGCGCGGCTCGCGGCCGCGGACGTCGTCGTCGTGCTCGCGGACGAGCTCGGCGCGCACGAGCTGGGCGAGGGGACCGTCCGCGAGGTGGCCGGCCGGGCGGCGCGGCACGCGCTCCCGGTGGTGGTCGTCGCGCGCGCGGTCGTCGCGGGCCGCCGCGAGCACGCGGCCGCCGGGCTCAGCGGCGCGTACGCGTGGGGTGACGGCGACCCGCGCGACCTCGTGGAGCGCGTCGCGCGCACGTGGTCGCGCGGCTGAGGCGTCAGCCGAGGTCGACGTCGCCGTCCGCGCGGCTCCTCCGCCGACGTCCTCGCACCCCGTGCGGCGAGGCCCGTTCGACCTTCGTGCCACGCGGGGTCGTAGACTCGGGAACACCACCGGCACGTGTGGTGTTGAGGACCTGACGGGATCTCTCTCGAGAGATCCGAGAAGCCGGCCACCACCGGGGCAGCACTGCCCCCGACAGCGCGGAGACGAGATGAGCGAGACCACCGACATTGCCACGCACGGCGTCAACCTGACCGACGAGGCCGCGGACAAGGTCCGCACGCTCCTCGAGCAGGAGGGTCGTGACGACCTGCGCCTGCGCGTCGCGGTGCAGCCCGGCGGCTGCTCCGGCCTGATCTACCAGCTCTACTTCGACGAGCGCGTGCTCGACGGCGACGCGCTGCGCGACTACGACGGCGTCGAGGTCGTGGTCGACAAGATGAGCGTCCCGTACCTCGAGGGTGCGACGATCGACTTCGCCGACACGATCGAGAAGCAGGGCTTCACGATCGACAACCCCAACGCGGGCAGCGCCTGCGCCTGCGGCGGCTCCTTCAGCTGAGCCGTCCGGCGTGCCGCGCGCACGCCACCGGACCGCACGAGCCCGGTCACCCGTCCGCGGGTGGCCGGGCTCGCGTCGTCCGCGGGTCGGGCCGCCCAGCTCGGGCGGGGTCAGCCGCCGATCTCGACGGTGATCGCCCAGGCCTCGGCCTCTCCCTGACCGGGGAGCTGCTCCTCGCCCACGACCGTGTGCCCGCGCATCCGCGCCCACGCGGGGACGTCGAGGCGCGCGGCCGGGTCGGTCGACCACACGGTGAGCCGGGCGCCCGGTGCGAGGTTGCGCGCCGCCGCGGCGAGCCGGATCACGGGGAGCGGGCAGCGCAGCCCGCGCGCGTCGACCACGTCGCCGGCCGCGCCCGCGTCGCCGGACGTGCCTGACGACGCCCCGGGCGGGGGAGCGCCGGTCACAGGCCCTGCACCCCCAGCGCCGCGCGCACGCGGGCGACGGCGTCCGGCAGGGCGGCGAGCAGCCGCTCGACGTCGTCCTCCGTCGTCGAGCGGTCCAGGGCGACACGCACGTTGCCGTGCGTGAGCACGCCCATCGCCGCGAGGACGTGCGAGGGCTCGAGCGAGCTCGACGTGCACGCCGACCCGGACCCGACGGCGACGCCCTCGCGGTCCAGGTCCGTGAGCAGCGCCTCGCCGTCCACGTAGAGGAACGAGAAGGTCGCGACGTGGGGGAGCCGGTCGACCGGGTCGCCGACCACCTCGACGTCGGGGATCTGCGCGACCCGTGCCCGCACGCGGTGGACGAGCGCCCGACGCCGCGCGTCCTCCGCGTCCCGGTCGGCCAGCACCGCCTGCAGCGACACGGCCGCGGCGAACGCCGCCGGGACGGACACCCCGCCGGGTGCCCACGGGTCCGCGTCCTCGGGGAACGGGCTGCGCCGTCGGACGCGGGAACGCACCGCGAGGACACCGATGCCCGGACCGCCGCCCCAGTCCGCCGGGTCGGCGGCGAGCGCATCCCAGGTCTCCGGGACGACGTCGTGCCCGAGCGCGGCCCCCGCGTCCACGAGCAGCGGGACCCCCGCCCGCCGCGCCGCCTCGTGCACGGCCGCGACCGGCTGACGCGTCCCCACCTCGCCGTTGGCGGCCTGGAGCGCGGCGAGCGCCACGCCCGGGCGACCGACGGCGTCGGTCATCTCCGCGGCGTCGACGCGGCCGGACCCGTCCACCCCGACGACTTCCCGCTCCAGGCCACCGTGCTCGGCGGCGTGCAGGACGGCGGCACGCTCGACGGCGCCGACGACGACCCGTCGCCCCGCGCGGTGACGCGCGCCGGCGAGCGCGGCGACGGCCGTGTGGAGGGACGCGGTGTGGTTGGCGGTGAAGACGACCTCCTCCGTGCGCGCGCCGAGCGCGGCGGCGACGGCCTCGCGGGCGCCGTCGAGCAGGGCCGCGGCACGCCTGCCCTCCGCGTGCAGACGTCGGGGGTCGGCCCAGCCGTCGTCGAGCGCGCGGTCGAATGCCTCGCGCGCGAGCGGGTGCCAGGGGGCGTGCCCCCCGTTGTCGAGCAGGACCCGGCGATCGGGGGTGGTGTGTGTCACATGGCCTCCAGGGCGCGGGCGGGGCCGTCGTGGAGCGGGGGACGGCCGGGTCGAGACGGCCCGAGCGGGCGCGGGGCGCCGGTCGGGGTCCGGCGCACGGCGTCGGATCGTTGCGCTCGCGCGCCCCGCGACGAGGTGCCTCCGGGAGTCCGAAGGTCCCACCGGCACGCTACCGTGCTGCCCGGTGGGCCGACGGTGTGGCAAGGATCTGACAGACTCGGGACGGGTGTGCCGAACCCACCCCTGACCGGCCACGACGTGTGCCGCATCTCGCCCGTCCGCAGCGCGTTCCGGGCCACGAAGGGCGGAATCCCGCGCTAGGCTTCGTGTGTCGAGGACGAAGGTCCTGTGCTGGGCTCGTAAAGACGGGCACGGGCAGGACGTGACGTGAAAGGCCCCCCTTGCACTCGCAACCCCCTAGCCGCACACGGCGCACCATCCTGCGGGCGACGGCCCTCGCCGTCGCCGTCGCCGCGGTGGCGTCCGGCTGCGCCACCGACACCGTCCAGCGCGGGTTCCTGCCCGGTTACGAGGACGGGGAGGTGACCAACCAGACCGCCCGGATCACGTCGCTGTGGACCGGCTCCTGGATCGCGGCCCTCATCGTCGGCGTGATCACGTGGGGCCTGATGCTGTGGTGCGTCGCCGCGTACCGCAAGCGCAAGGACGACCACCAGCTCCCCGTGCAGACGCGCTACCACCTGCCGCTCGAGATCATGTACACGGCCGTTCCGATCCTCATGGTCCTCGTCCTCTTCTTCTACACGGACCGCGACATGAGCGCGATCGTGGACAAGGACGTCGAGTCCGACCTCACGGTCCAGGTCATCGGCAAGCAGTGGAGCTGGGACTTCAACTACGTGGACGACGACGTCTACGAGACGGGCCAGCACCTGGCGGACGTCGGCGACACCATGACCGACGACGCGACGATCGACGGTGCCCCGGGCACGGCGGCGGCGCTGCCGACGCTCTACCTGCCCGTCGGTGAGTCGGTGCGGTTCGAGCTGCAGTCGCGCGACGTCATCCACTCCTTCTGGATCCCCGCGTTCCTCTACAAGCTCGACATGATCCCGCACCGGACGAACGAGTTCGTGGTCACCCCGGAGCGCGAGGGCGTCTACGCCGGCAAGTGCGCCGAGCTCTGCGGCGAGCACCACTCCGGCATGCTGTTCAACGTCGAGGTCGTCGACCGCGCGGAGTACGACGCGCAGATGGAGGCGCTCCGCGAGAAGGGCCAGGAGGGTCAGATCCCGGTGGAGGGCTTCAGCCGTCTCCAGGACCCGAACCCTGTCACCGCTACCACGGAGGGTGAGAACTGATGGTCGCGCAGGCCGAAGTCATCCCCGGTCTCGCGCCGCGGCGTCAGACCCTCGGGCGGACCGTGATCAAGTGGGTCACGTCCACCGACCACAAGACGATCGGGTACATGTACCTGATCACGTCGTTCATCTTCTTCTGCATCGGCGGCCTCATGGCCCTCGTGATCCGTGCGGAGCTCTTCGAGCCCGGCATCCAGATCGTGCAGAGCAAGGAGCAGTACAACCAGCTCTTCACGATGCACGGCACGATCATGCTGCTGCTGTTCGCGACCCCGCTCTTCGCCGGGTTCGCGAACGTGATCATGCCGCTGCAGATCGGTGCGCCGGACGTCGCGTTCCCGCGACTGAACATGTTCGCGTACTGGCTCTACCTCTTCGGCGGTCTCATCGCCTCGGCCGGCTTCTTCACGCCGCAGGGCGCCGCCTCGTTCGGTTGGTTCGCGTACGCGCCGTTGTCGAACACGACGTTCAGTCCAGGGCTCGGGGGAGACCTCTGGGTGTTCGGGCTCGCGCTCGCCGGCTTCGGCACGATCCTCGGTGCGGTCAACTTCATCACGACGATCATCACGATGCGCGCGCCCGGCATGACGATGTTCCGCATGCCGATCTTCACGTGGAACACGCTCATCACGAGCCTCCTCGTGCTCATGGCGTTCCCGCCCCTGGCCGCCGCGCTCTTCGCACTCGGTGCCGACCGGCGCCTCGGCGCCCAGATCTTCAACCCCGAGAACGGGGGCGCCATCCTGTGGCAGCACCTGTTCTGGTTCTTCGGGCACCCGGAGGTCTACATCATCGCGCTGCCGTTCTTCGGCATCGTGTCCGAGATCTTCCCGGTCTTCGCCCGCAAGCCGATCTTCGGCTACAAGGGCCTCGTCTACGCGACGATCGCGATCGCGGCGCTGTCCGTCACCGTGTGGGCCCACCACATGTACGTGACCGGCGCGGTCCTCCTGCCGTTCTTCGCCTTCATGACGATGCTCATCGCCGTGCCGACCGGCGTGAAGTTCTTCAACTGGATCGGGACCCTCTGGCGAGGGAAGCTGACGTTCGAGACACCGATGCTGTGGTCGATCGGGTTCCTCGTGACCTTCCTCTTCGGCGGTCTCACGGGCGTCATCCTGTCCAGCCCGGCGCTCGACTTCCACCTGTCCGACTCGTACTTCGTGGTGGCGCACTTCCACTACGTCGTGTTCGGCACCGTGGTGTTCGCGATGTTCGCCGGCTTCTACTTCTGGTGGCCCAAGTTCACCGGGCGCATGCTCAACGAGCGCCTCGGCAAGGTCCACTTCTGGCTGCTCTTCATCGGCTTCCACATGACGTTCCTCATCCAGCACTGGCTGGGCGTCGAAGGCATGCCGCGCCGCTACGCGGACTACGCGCCGTCCGACGGCTTCACGTGGGAGAACCAGGTCTCGACGGTCGGGGCGTTCATCCTCGCCGCGTCGACGCTGCCGTTCCTCTGGAACGTCTACACGACCTGGCGCAACGCGCCCAAGGTCCAGGTCGACGACCCGTGGGGCTACGGCCGCTCGCTCGAGTGGGCCACGTCCTGCCCGCCGCCGCGGCACAACTTCACGTCGCTGCCGCGCATCCGCTCCGAGTCGCCCGCGTTCGACCTGCACCACCCCGAGGTCGCGGCGATGGACCACGCGGAGCCGAACCCCAACGTCCTGGAGAAGGTCTACGGGGAGGCCGACCGCCGCGGTGAGAAGAGCGTCGCGCTCGACCGCCTCGGCGACAAGCAGGCAGGCAGCGACTCGACGTCGACGATCATCATCGACGAGCCGCGCACGGGTGACACGGACGAGGAGGCCGGCAAGTGAAGGTCGAGTACAAGCTGTTCATCTTCCTGACGCCCTTCTTCGCGCTCATCGGCGTGGTGTACGGGCTCTGGAGCGGCTGGGAGCCCGTCGGCAGCGCCGCGCTCCTCCTGACCGCAGGTCTGTCGGGCATGATCGGCGCCTATCTGGCGCTCACCGCCAAGCGGATCGACGCGCGGCCCGAGGACGACCCGGACGGCCTCATCGAGCAGGGTGCCGGCGACCAGGGCGTGTACGCCCCGTGGAGCTGGTGGCCGCTCGCGATCGCGGCGTCGGCTGCGATCGTCTTCCTGGGCCTCGCGGTCGGCTGGTGGCTGGTCTACGTGGGGATCGCGATGAGCGCGGTCGCCCTCGTCGGCTGGGTCTTCGAGTTCTCCCGCGGCCAGCACGCGCACTGACGCACCTCTTCCGGACGGCCCGATCCCCTCGCGGGGGTCGGGCCGTCCTGC
>VFQP010002492.1_pt1 | contig 20394 bp, 19 predicted proteins | sample 3512351 | NCBI WGS metagenome assembly VFQP01 (sample SAMN10412372, study PRJNA504923) | tailings metagenome | isolation source: Relicate 1 Philex TSF1 revegetated site | place: Philippines: Tuba, Benguet | collected 2017-08-29
TGGTGAATCCGTCGAACATCGCTCTGTCTCCTCAGCCTGCACGGCTCAATGGGTTCCGTAGGTTCAATGGCCATGCGCGGGGTCAGCCCCGCAAACGCCTGCGGGGAGTCTAGTCGCGAAACCGCTGGTTATAATTTCGCGAACTTCACTTCATTCGTGCATTTCGCTCACGAATTGCCCTCCGTGTGGCACTTCAGGCAAATCCCGGCATGGCAGGCACGAGATCCTGGCCACTACTTCGGCTGGTAGGTGACCCGGCGCAGGCAACGCCCTGCTCCTGTCATGGTCGTGCCGCGCAGGCCACGCACGGCTGCTACCCTTGAGGCTGTCGCCCATCGCAATTCAGACTCCCAATGCACACCCACAACCTGTCCGCGTGGACCCACTCCCACGTCTTTGATACCGGCAATCAGGCAGCCGAACGCGGCACGCGCCTGGTCATGTGGATCACGCTGGCCATGATGGCCATCGAGATCGCGGCCGGCCTCGGCTTCAACTCCATGGCACTGCTCGCCGACGGCTGGCACATGAGCTCGCACGCGGTGGCGATTGGCTTGTCGGCCTTCGCTTACGCGGCCGCACGGCGACTGGCCCAGGACGCACGATTCACGTTCGGCACATGGAAGATCGAAGTGCTGGCCGCGTTTGCCAGCGCGGTGTTCCTGCTCGGCGTGGCCGGCCTGATGGTGTTCGGATCGGTCGAGCGCCTGTTCAGCCCTGAACCGATCCACTACCAGCAGGCCATGGCCGTCACCGCCATCGGGCTGCTGGTCAACCTGGGTTGCGCACTGATCCTGGGCGGCGCGCATCAGCATGGACATGGACACGAGCATGGCCACGCGGGTCATGCGGACCACGGGCACGCTCATGGCCACGCACATGGTCACCATCACCATCACGACATCAACCTGCGCTCCGCATATCTGCATGTGGTCGCCGACGCGGCCACCTCCGTACTGGCCATCGTGGCCCTTGCGGGTGGCTGGTGGCTGGGCTGGAGCTGGCTGGACCCGGTAATGGGCCTGGTGGGCGCGGTCCTGGTCGGGCGCTGGGCTATCGGACTGATGCGCCAGAGCGGCACGGTGCTGCTCGATCGCGAGATGGACCACCCGGTGGTTGACGAGGTTCGGGAAGTGCTCGACCAGTTTGCCGACGGTGAAGAGGGCACGCGCGTGGCGGACCTGCACGTCTGGCGTGTCGGCCGCGAGCAATTTGCCTGCATTGCCAGCCTCGTCACGCATGACACATCGCTGACTCCGCAGCGCGTGCGGCAGGCACTATCGGTCCATGAGGAACTGGTGCACGTGAGCGTCGAGATCAATCATTGCGACGATGGCCCGGCACAACACCGGGCAACGCATCGTCATTGATCGCTGGCACCCCCTGGGCGACGCTCAGGGCAGCAGCAGGATGGCGCCGGTGGTCTCACGGCGCTCCGCTGCCTCATGGGCATGCGCCACATCGGCCAGCGGGAAGCGCGCGCCGACATCGACCTTCACATGTCCGGCTGCAATGGCATCGAACAGGTCTTTCGCGTTGGCGCGGAAGCGCGCCGCATCCGCGTTATGCGGAAATACCGACGGACGCGTCAGGAACAGGCAGCCCTTCTTGTTGAGCAACTCAGGCTCGATCGCCGGTGCCGGACCGGATGCCGCGCCGTACAACACCACCATGCCGAAGGTCTGCGCGCAATCCAGGGAGCCCAGGAACGTATCCTTGCCCACCGCATCGTAGACCACGGACACGCCGCGCCCATCGGTGGCATCACGAACCTGCCTGACCCAGTCGCCATGGCTGTAGTCGATGGCGATATCGCAGCCGGCGGCCCGCGCCCGTTCGCACTTGGCCGCGGACCCGGCCGTACCAATCACGCGGGCACCCAGCGCTTTGGCCCAGCCGCTGAGGATCTGCCCTACCCCACCGGCGGCGGCGTGCACGAGCACCGTGTCGCCCGGCTTCACGGCGTACGTATGGCGCACCAGATACTGCGCGGTCATGCCCTTGAAGATGGTTGCCGCCGCCTGCTCATCGCTGACGTTGTCAGGCAACTTGACGAGCTTGTCGACAGCAACATTGCGACCTTCCGCGTACGCGCCAAGCCCGGCATTCATGTAGGCCACGCGATCGCCTGCCTTGACATCGCTTACGCCTTCGCCAACCGCCTCGACCACACCCGCTGCCTCGAACCCCAACCCGGTGCCGGCCGGCAGCGGATAAGTACCGCGGCGCTGGTAAATGTCGATGAAGTTGAAACCAATCGCGGTATGCCGTACGCGCGCCTCGCCAGCCGCCGGCGGTGGCAGCTCAACCGGTTCCAGCCGCATTACCTGCGGCAAACCGAATTCGTGTAGTCGGACAGCACGGACAGTCGTCGGCATGGGGTCTCCTCGATGCACTGGCAGAAAATGGAGCCCCGATTATTGACGCTTTCAGGATTTCTTGCCGAAGCTCACATCAACTCCGCACTCATGCAGAGGGCGCTGGTATTGCGCAGGCGTTGGAACTCCTGGCTTTCCAATACCGCGGTCGGCAGTTTCGACGCGTGGATCAATGAAAAACCATAACGCGCGAAATAGCTTGGACAGGTTGAGGTCAGCAGCACCGCGCGACGGCTGCCATTGGCGCGCGCGCGCATCATTACCGCATTCACGAGATGGCTCGCCACACCCTGGTCGCGCCATTCGCGCAGCACCGCCACGGAGCGGACAATGGCCGTATCGCCGAACAGTTCGGCACAGGCGCAACCGACCAGTTGCGATTCCAGTATTGCCACGTGGAATTCGCCGACCAGGCGCGGCAAATCGTCCACCGGCAGACCACACCGCTCCAGCACGGTGCCGATGGCAGGCGCATCCGACGGCTGAGCCATGCGGATTCGCAGATCTTTAATCATTTGGAGCCTCTGTTTCTCTCATCACGTTGCGACGGATATGCCATGGAAGCCCTGCATGGTGAAACCTGATACGTCGATCACCGATTTAAGACACCGGTCGTCGTACGACGACGTGCGCCAGGAGAGCGGTGGAATGCTGACGATTGGTGCACGCGCGCCCCACAGTATCGCAATTGGCCCCGAGTTTCCAGAGGGGAATCACCGAATGCGACGCGTCCCATGCGTGGGAAAAAACCGAGCATGAAATGCGCCAGGCCAACGCTCAGTATCGGTGCGATACGTGACGGAAATACGAAGCGGGAATAAAGCCGACACAGGCGGCAGGAATGAAGCGGAAAGATGGAGGCGGGGATACGGAATCGAACCGTCGTAAACGGCTTTGCAGGCCGTCGCATAACCACTCTGCCACCCCGCCCCGGGATGACGGCCCGAGCGGGCCGTTCAGTGGTGCGGGGCGCAGTGTAGCCGAAGTGGAAAAAACCTGCAGAGGACGGAAATTTGCGCCAGCTACTCGTCCACGCCGCCCATGGCGGACTGGAGGTAATTCTGCACGCCGACCTTGCCCACCAGCTCCAGTTGCGTCTGCAGCCAGTCGATATGGTCTTCGGTGTCCTCGAGGATATGGCTCACGATCTCGCGCGACACATAGTCGCCAACCGATTCGAAGTATTTGATCGCTTCCTTGCAGCTGGCCTGCGACGTCTGTTCCAGCTTCAGATCACAACCAAGCATCTCCTCGGTGTTCTCGCCAATCATCAGCTTGTCCAGGTCCTGCAGGTTGGGCAGGCCATCGAGCATCAGGATGCGTTCGATCAGCTTGTCCGCATGCTTCATTTCCTCGATCGACTCTTCATACTCGTGCTTGCCCAGCGCCTTGAGGCCCCAATGGCCATACATGCGGGCGTGTAAAAAATACTGGTTGATCGCGGTCAGCTCGTGCTTGAGTTGGCCATTCAGCAGTTGAATTACCTTCTTGTCGGCTTTCATGACATTCATTCCCGAAGCGCAGCAGCGATGATTTTCATGGTAATTCGCCAACCCGGAAGGTCAAGCCCGGCGCGGCTTTCCGGACGATGACCGCACCCTGATGATGAGTGTGCGAGTGATATTGATTTCGATTCAGAAAATCAGCCAGAATAAAAGCGCCTGCATGAGGCGCTTTTATTTTTCGGGCTTCCAGCTACCTGATATTCGCCGGCTTATTCACCGCTGGCGCGATAACGGTTGCGCAGGTCGCGGATCAGATCGTGGTTGCGCAGCACACCCTGATACTGGCGCTCGATCAGCGCACGGATATCGAAGCTCAGGTCCGTTTCCTGCAGCGCGTCGGCGTACTTTTTCTTGGCGACGTCCTCGCCCTTCTCGGTCTCTTCAAGGATGGCCAGATCGGTACGGTCCGTCACCGCGGTGCGCAAGCTGATCCAGCCGCGATGCAGCGCCCCGGACACGCTGCCATGGTCCTCCGGCTTGCCGCCCAGGGCGGTTACCTGGCCCTGGAGTTCACGAACTGCAGCACCGATTTCCGTTGCGCGGCTCGAAAACAGTGTCTTGAGTTCCGGGTTCTTGGCATCCTCCGCGGCCTTGCGAAAGCCCTCTTCCCCGTCGCGCGAGACTTCGATCAGGTCGTTCAGTACAGACACATTGTTGTCAGCCATTGCGGACTCCTCTTGTCTCATCGGGGCGTGGCGCGCAATTGCTGCCTGATGCGACACGCCATGGAACATTCCGCGAGCCGCCGGTGCGGCGCGCGGGCCTTGGTTCCACGATAGAAGAGTGGCCCCGCCAATACTGTCGGGGGGCCTCGCAAGCCGCTGTCGGTCTATACCTACATGGGACCGACAGGTGCCGGACCAGTGCCGGCCTAGTCGAACAGGTGACCCATGCGCGACCGCTTGGTCGCCAGATACTTCTCGTTCTCGGAATTGGCGGGAACGATATGGCGCATCTGCTCGGTCACCTTGATGCCGGCGTCTTCGAGTGCGCGGATCTTGATGGGGTTGTTGCTCATGAGCCGGACCGATGTCACGCCCCATTGCCGCAGGAAATCGGCCGCAAAAGCATAAGTACGCGCGTCGATGGCCTGGCCGAGCGCAAGGTTGGCGTCCACCGTATCGAGTCCGCCATCCTGCAACGCATAGGCGCGGATCTTGTTCGACAGGCCGATACCCCGGCCCTCATGACCACGCAAATAAAGCAGGACACCGCGGCCTTCCTCGGCGATCTTCTTCATGCCCAGGTCCAGTTGCTCGCCGCAGTCGCAGCGGCAAGACCCGAACACGTCGCCCGTCAAACACTCGGAATGCAGGCGCACGAGCACGTTCTCGCCCGAGATATCGCCCATCGACAGGGCCAGGTGTTCAGTTCCGGTATCCATGCCCTGGAAGGCATGGGCGGTGAATTCGCCATAGCGGGTCGGCAGCCGGGCGGAGCCGATCAGCTCACTTTCTAGGTCTTTCATATGGTATGCATTTGCTGGAGGCGCCATGGTGCCCGTGGGGCATGATGCTGGCACGGGACAGGCGCGCCACGTGGCGCCGATTGGGAGAGGCGCCGACGCGGCATGCCGGCAAGGATACCGCGAAATGGAATCCGCCACCCGATGTGGGGTTACCGGGCGGTAAGTCGGGCACGCCTGGATGTGCGATTTGCGCTTCACTCAGTCCGCCACAAAGGTGCCGCTGGCATGCGAACGCCGCAATCTCCATTGCGGTTCCGGTACTGCTAGCCTTGCGCCAACGCTTCAAGCACCGGCAGGTTGCCTTCGCCAAAGCCGTGATGCCCATCGCGCTGGACAATCTCGAAGAAGAACTCGCCTGCTTCGCGCTTTGCGAATGCCTGCAGGAAGCGTTCGTGGCTGCCGTTGGGGCGCACTGCGCCATCGATCAGGATGCCGTAGCGCCGTAGCGCCTCGAGGTCGAGGCCGTGGCCGGGCAGGCGTGTATCGACCGACTCGTAGTAGGCGGCAGGCGGCTGGACAAACGTCACGTCGTTGCGCGCGAGTGCGGCCGCGCTGGCGACCAGGTCGTCAGTGGCCAGCGCGATATGCTGGATGCCTTCGCCGTGTGCATCGGACAGGTAGTGGCGCATCTGGTCATGGCGCGCGGTACCTTTCTCGTACAACGGTATGCGAATCCGGCCACACGGTGACAGCAGCACGCGAGACTCGCTGGCCAGCTGCCAGCGCGGATTGACCTCGTGGATCTCACGGAAGCCAAGTACGCGTCGATAAAAATCGAGCCATTCATCGAGGTGGCCCGCATCGACAGCCTGCGTCAGATGGTCGACACGCAGCAGGCCGGCATCGGCGGAAGTCGCGGCGGCAGGCAGTGGCCGGAAGTCAACGTCGTAGATCGAGATGTCCCCCACGTCGCCGGGCCGCCCCTCCTTGCCGCGCCAGCGGTCGATGAAATAGATCACTGACTGGCCAATGCCCTGGATCGCGGGAATATTCAGTTCCATCGGCCCGACCGTGCCTCCCTCGAACGGCCACGCGCCTGCCTCCACCGCCTGCGCATAGGCCGCGGCGGCATCCTGCACGCGCAGTCCGACCGCACAGATCGACAAGCCGTATTCCGACGCGTAGCGCATGGCGAACGAATCGGGCTCCGCGTCGACGATGAAGTTCATCTCGCCCTGGCGAAAGAGCCGCACGGCCTTGTGGCGATGCTGGGCAATCGCGGCAAAGCCGAAGCGTTCGAATGTGCGTCCGAGCTGGGCAGGATCCGGCGATGCGAATTCGATGAATTCGTAGCCCTGGATGCCAAGCGGGTTATCCCACGTCTGGAATCCATCGGCGCTTGGCACGAAGGCGTTTGCGGCGACGTTGGTCATGGTCTGTCTCACGAAAAAGGGGGCATCGGGATCATGCCCCGGACGCGGCCATACCACCGCTCCGTAGAAACCCGTGCTCCGAGCATTGATCGCGCATCAGCGTTCATCAATCGCGCAAAGTTATGCGCGCTACGCTTGGCCTGCAGCCCTTGCGGCATCTACTGTTACGTCATGACAGGTTGCCGCACCGACGACCGCCAACTACCAATCGACCCCGGAATCCACATGATCAATGGCAAGACGCTCCTCATCGCGCACCTCGGTTTTCCGACCGAATCATTCAAGGCGCCGATGATCTACAACCCCTGGTTCGAGAAGCAGGGCATCAATGCCGTGGTAGTGCCGATGGGCGTGCAGGCCGACGACTACCCCGCGTTTTTTCGCTCGCTGTTCCGCCTGACCAATATCCGTGGCGCGCTCGTCACGATGCCTCACAAGGTCACCACGGTCGGGCTGGTCGATGAACTGACGCCCACTGCAAGCATCGCCGGCGCGTGCAATGCCGTGCTGTTGCGCGACGATGGCAAGCTCGTGGGCGACCAGTTCGACGGCGCGGGCTTCGTCAACGGCATTCGCCGCAAGGGCTGCCAGCTCGACGGTGCGCGCGCCATGGTGTCCGGCTGCGGCGGCGTGGGATCAGCCATTGCGGCATCGCTGGCCGCGGCGGGCGTGGCCGAACTGGCACTTTATGACACCCGCGATGCCACCGCACTGGCCTTGCGCGAGCGCTTGGCCGAGCACTACCCGGCGCTACGCGTGTCCACGGGTTCCAACGACCCGCATGGCTACGGCGTGGTGGTCAATGCCACGCCGCTCGGCATGAATGCGGGCGATCCGTTGCCGTTCGACGTTGCGCGCATCGCGCCCGACGCGATGGTTGGCGAAGTGGTCATGAAGTCCGAATACACCCCACTGCTGCAGGCGGCCGCGGCGCGCGGCTGCAAGGTGCAGGTCGGCACCGACATGCTGTTCGAGATGATTCCGGCCTACCTGTCGTTCTTCGGATTCGGCACCGCCACACCCGATGCGCTGCGGGAGGTTGCAACGATCCGCTACTGACCCCCGCAGATCCGCTTCACAGATTGCATACACATAAATCACCCATCCCGGTGGAGACAGACAAATGACTACGACTCACAAGCCGCTGGCCGCGCCCCCTGCCATGAACGGCTCCATGTTCGACAAGATCCGCGGGAGCCTGGCGATTGGCAAGGTCCGCTGGGGCATGCTGGCGCTGGTGTTCTTTGCCACCACGCTCAACTACATCGACCGTGCCGCACTGGGCGTGCTGCAACCCGTGCTGGCCAAGGCAATGTCGTGGACCGCGCAGGACTACGCCAATATCAATTTCTGGTTCCAGGTAGGCTATGCAATCGGCTTCGCGCTGCAGGGCCGCTTTATCGACATGGTGGGCGTCAAGCGCGCGTTTGCGCTGGCCGTGCTGCTCTGGAGCATCGCGTGCGGCGCGCACGCGTTTGCGGCCAGCGCGGTCGGCTTCATGATCTGCCGCTTCTTCCTGGGCTTGACCGAAGCGGCCAACTATCCGGCCTGCGTCAAGACCACACGCATGTGGTTTCCCGCTGGCGAGCGGGCCATGGCTACCGGCATCTTCAACGCAGGTACCAACGTAGGCGCAATGATCACCCCGGTGATGCTGCCGCTGATACTGCAGGCATGGGGCTGGCAGGCGGCGTTCCTGGTAATCGGCGCGCTGGGTGCGATCTGGCTGGTGTTCTGGTGGCTCAAGTATGCAAACCCGGAACAGCATCCCACCGTCAGCGCCAATGAACTCGCCTATGTGACCAAGGATGCCGAGCCCGCGCCGCACCGCATTCCGTATTCGCGCATTCTGCGCATGCGTGGTACCTGGGCGTTTGCGCTGGCCTACGCCATCACCGCGCCGGTGTTCTGGTTCTATCTCTACTGGCTGCCGCCATTCCTGAACCAGCAGTACCAGCTTGGCATCAGCGTGACGCAGATGGGCATCCCGCTGATCGTGATCTACCTGTCGGCCGATGTCGGCAGCGTAGGCGGCGGTGCACTGTCGTCGTGGCTGATCAGCCAGGGCATGCAGGCCGTAAAGGCCCGGTTGCTGTCGATGCTGATCTTTGCCCTGTGCATCGCATCGATCGTGTTCGCGGCCGGCGCCAGCAGCCTGTGGACCGCAGTGGCGGCCATCTCGGTGGCCATCGGTGCGCACCAGGCGTGGACCGCCAATATCTGGAGCATGGTGATGGACTACACGCCCAGGCACGTCATCAGCTCGGTGTTTGGCTTCGGCGGCATGATCGGCGCGATTGGCGGCATGTTCATGACGCAACTGGTGGGCTACGTCCTGACTACCACCCACAACAACTACGCGGTCCTGTTCACGATGATTCCCTGCGCATACTTCATTGCGCTGGCCTGGATGTTCCTGATGGCTCCACGCGAGGTCCCCGCGGAATAACGCCCCGCTTGTCTCGCACGGAACCGGAACAACAACCTACAGGGAATCTGCACACCATGAAGAAGCAACTGATGACGCTGCTCGCGCTCGGCGCGGGCAGTGCGGGGGCGATCGCCCAGACGACGGGTGGCGTGACGCTCTACGGGCTGGTGGATACCACCATTCGCTACAGCACCCACGAAGACGCCGCCGGCCATGGCAAGGCGCAAATGACCGATGGCGTGCTGACCGGCAGCCGCTGGGGCCTGCGCGGCACCGAGGATCTTGGCAACAACCTCAAGGCGTGGTTCATCCTCGAATCGGGTTTCAACCCCGATGTCGGCACCAGTCAGCAAGGTGGCCGGCTGTTCGGCCGCACCGCGGTGATCGGGCTCGATGGCGACTATGGCAAGCTGGCACTGGGACGCCAGTACACGCTGGCTCACGAGGTGCTGTCGTCATATGAAGCCATGGCGTTTGCCAACAACTCGATCGTCGGCTACCAGGGCGGCAACTACACGGGCCTGCGCTATGACAACACGCTCAAGTACATCAAGTCCTTCGGTGGCCTGCAGGTAGCCGGTGCCTACACGTTTGGCGAAGTTCCGGGCAGCATCAAGAACAGCTCGGCCGCCGCCGGTTCGCTGGCCTACAGCTACGGCGCGTGGGAAGTGGGTGCGGTCTACCAGCAGACGCAGAACGTCACGTCGGCATTCTTCGGCGCCGTGCCCGCAGCGCAGGCCAGCAAGCAGACTGTGTGGGGTGTGGGTGGCACGTACAAGGCCGCGCGCGGACAGTATTACCTGGGCTATACGAACAACCGGCTCGATGTAGCCGACTATCGCAACAATGTCGGCTATATCGGCGCACGCTATCCGATCACCGATGCGTTGAGTTTTATCGGCACCTTGCAGTACGACTGGTTGCGCCACGCAGGTCAGGGCGGCAAGCGACTTACCACGGCCGGCATGCTCGACTACGCATTCAGCAAACGCAGCGACATCTATATCGAAGTCGACTACACCCATCTGCAGGGACAATGGATCGCACTGAACAGCTCGCCGAATTTCTCCAACAGCGGCAATACCTACGGTAACGCCACACGCCTCGGCGTGATGGCTGGCATACGGCACAAGTTCTGATCGTGCCAGGCCAGCCCGGCAGCAGCACGCCGGGCAAAATGGCCACCGCTCCTACAGCACGCGCATGATCGACAACGCGGTGTCCTGCAGCACATGCAGGACACGGCCCAGCGCCTGCTCCACAGTCTCTTCGCCAATCTGCATGTTGACCGACAGCGCGGCAATCACCCGCCCGTGCCGGTCGCGTAGCGGCACAGCCACGCCGCGCACGCCAATCTGCAACTGCTGCTCCACCACCGCATAACCCTGGGAGCCAGCCTTGCGTATTTCCTGCAGCAGCCTGCCGTGCTGGAGGATCGTAAAAGGCGTGTAGGGTGCGAGCACCACCTTCTCGAGCCACTCGCGCACATTCTCCTCGGGCAACGACGCCAGCATCATCACGCCGGCCGACGCCAGCGGCGCGGGCACGCGCGCGCCCAGCACGAAGCCGGTACTCATCACGCGGCTGGTGCTGGTGCGCGAGATAAAGACCAGCTCCCAGCCATCGAGCACGCTCAGGTAGGCGGCCTCGCCCAATGCCGCCGTGATCTGCTGCAGGAATGGCTGCACGGTACGCGGCAGCCGCGCCGAATCGAAATAGGACCAGCCCACTTTCAGCACGCGTGGCGTCAGGCTGAACAGCGTGCCTTCGCTGGTGGTATAGCCCAGGTGTTCAAGTGTCAGCAGGTAGCGCCGCGCCGCCGTGCGGGTCAGGCCCGTCAGTTGCGCGGCCTGCGTCGGGGTCAGGCGCGGATGATCGTTGTCGAAGGCTTCCAGTATGGCCAGCCCCTTTTCCAGTCCGGCGATCCAGTCGCGCCGGTTCATCGGTTCGTCATTCATGGCGTAAACCCGCATTTTGCGCGGCAGTCGATCCTGATGGCGCGATTGTCGCACGCTACGGGGCGAATAGTGGTTGTTGTGGCAACGACCGACTTCTAACCTAGGGTCATTGCAGCCGCCGCCCTGTACACACCATGTCAGCTTCCAGCCTTCACCCCACCTCGATCGCAACCGTTTCCCTGTCCGGCACCCTGCCGCAGAAGCTTGAAGCCGCGGCGGCAGCCGGGTTCGATGGCGTGGAGATCTTTGCCAAGGACCTGGAGGACTTCGCCGGCTCGCCAGCCGATATCCGCAAGCTGGCGGCAAGCCTGCACCTGGAGATCGTGCTGTACCAGCCGTTCCGTGATTTCGAGGCCATGCCCGCCGAACAGTTTGCGGCCAATATGGCGCGTGCCACGCAGGCATTCGAGGTGATGGAGCAACTGGGCACGGACCTGATACTGGCCTGCAGCAACGTGCAGGACACCGCCATCGACGACCCGGAGCGTGCTGCCGCCGACCTGTGGCGGATGGCCGAAGCCGCCGCGCAACGCGGCATGCGCGTGGGCTACGAGGCGCTCGCGTGGGGCCGCCACGTCAGGCACTGGCGGCAGGCCTGGGACATCGTCCAGCGCGCCGCCCACCCTGCCCTGGGGCTGATCCTCGACAGCTTCCACACGCTGGCGCTGGGCGCCTCGCAAGGCGAAGCACTGGCCGATTCGCTGCGCGGCATCGACGCAATTCCCGCCGACCGCCTGTTCTTCGTCCAACTGGCCGATGCGCCCCGTATGGCGCTCGATGTGCTGTCATGGAGCCGCCATCACCGCAATTTCCCGGGCCAGGGCGAGCTTGCAGTGACCGACTTCACACGCGCCGTGCTGAAGACCGGCTATACCGGCCCGCTCTCGCTGGAAATCTTCAACGACGTATTCCGCGTCACGCCACCGCTGCCGGTGGCCCGCGATGGACTGCACGCGCTGCAGTGGGTCGAGGATCATGCCGCCGGCGTAGCCCTGCGTGCATGAATCCACGGATCGTGGCGTCAACATGACAAAGGCCGCCCGGAAGGGGCGGCCTTTGTTCATTGGCTCATTGGTTCAGTGCAGTTGCGCGGCAATTACTCCACGGTCACCGACTTGGCCAGGTTGCGCGGCTTGTCGACATCGGTGCCACGCGCGCAGGCCGTGTGATAGGCCAGCAACTGCAGCGGCACCACATGCAGGATGGGCGACAGCGCGCCGTAGTGCTCGGGCATGCGGATCACCTGGATACCATCCGACGACTGGATATGCGTGTCGGCATCGGCAAACACGTACAGGCGGCCGCCACGCGCGCGCACTTCCTGGATATTGGACTTCAGCTTTTCCAGCAGCGCATCGTTCGGCGCCACGGTCACCACCGGCATCGCCTCGGTCACCAGGGCCAGCGGGCCATGCTTGAGCTCGCCGGCCGGGTAGGCCTCGGCGTGGATATACGAGATTTCCTTGAGCTTGAGCGCGCCTTCGAGGGCAATCGGATAGTGCAGGCCACGACCCAGGAACAGCGCGTTCTCGCGACGTGCAAAATCTTCGGACCACGCGATGATCTGCGGCTCCAGTGCCAGCACACCGTGCAGCGCAGCGGGCAGGTGGCGCAGGTTGGTCAGGGCATCCGCTTCCTGCGCCTCGCTCAGGTGGCCACGCACCTTGGCCAGCGCCAGCGTCAGCATGTACAGCGCCGCCAGTTGCGTCGTGAATGCCTTGGTCGACGCCACGCCGATCTCGGTACCGGCACGCGTGAGGAAACGCAGTTCGGTCTCGCGCACCATCGCGCTCGTAGCCACGTTGCAGACCGCCAGCGTATGCGTATGGCCCAGCGCACGTGCGTGGCGCAATGCGGCCATGGTGTCGGCGGTTTCGCCCGACTGCGAGATCACCACCACCAGCGCGCGCGGATTCGGCACCGTGTCGCGGTAGCGATACTCGCTGGCCACTTCCACCTGGGTCGGGATCTTCGCGATCGATTCCAGCCAGTACTTGGCCGTGCAGCCCGAGTAGTAGCTGGTGCCGCAGGCCAGGATCAGGATGCTGTCGATCCCGGCAAATACCTGCTCGGCGGTGTCGCCAAACAGCTCCGGCGAGATCGCGGCAATGCCTTCCAGCGTGTCGCCCAGCGCACGCGGTTGCTCGAAGATTTCCTTCTGCATGAAGTGGCGGTACGGACCGAGGTCCACCGCGGCGGCGTGCGCTTCCACCACGCGCTCTTCACGCTGCACTTCGTGATCATGCACGTCGCGGATCGTCGCGCCGGCGCGCGTGAGTTCCACGACGTCGCCTTCTTCCAGATAAATGATGCGGTTCGCGGTACCGGCCACGGCCAGCGCGTCCGATGCCAGGAACGACTCGTCAGTGCCCAGCGCCACCACCAGCGGCGAACCGGCACGCGCGCCCACCACCACATCGGGCTGGTCCTTGGCCACCACGGCAATCGCATAGGCGCCGTGCAGGCGCTTGGTCACCGCGCGCACCGATCCGAACAGGTCGCCACGCGTGGCGCTGCTCGGATACGTGTAGGCCTGGTGCACCAGGTGGGCCACGACTTCGGTATCGGTCTGCGATTCAAAGCCGTAGCCAACCGCGCGCAGTTCGTCGCGCAACGGCTCATAGTTCTCGATGATGCCGTTGTGCACGAGCGCGATGGTCTCGTCCGAGAAATGCGGGTGCGCATTGACCGTGTCGGGCTTGCCGTGCGTGGCCCAGCGCGTGTGCGCAATGCCGATCTGGCCGCCCAGGCCGGACGACTGTGTCTGCGTATCCAGATCGGCCACGCGCGACACCGTGCGCGCGCGCTCCAGGATCGCATCACGCACCACGGCTACACCGCACGAGTCATAGCCGCGGTATTCCAGGCGACGCAGCCCTTCGATCAGGACGGGAACGATATTGCGGTGAGAAACCGCGCCGACGATGCCACACATGCTGTGAACCCCTTATTTTTTCGGTTGCTTGACCGGACGCTGCCAGGCATCGATGGTCATCTGCTTTGCGCGCGACAACGTGAGCTTGTCGGCCGGCGCTTCCTTGGTCAACGTGGTACCGGCACCGATGGTCGCCCCGCGACGCACGGTCACTGGCGCCACCAGTTGCGTATCGGAGCCGATGAACACATCGTCCTCGATGACGGTGCGGTGCTTGTTCACGCCGTCATAGTTGCAGGTGATGGTACCCGCGCCAATGTTTACGCGCTGCCCCACCGTGGTATCGCCCACATAGGCCAGGTGATTGGCCTTGCTATGGTCGGCGATCTGGCTGTTCTTGATCTCGACGAAGTTGCCGATGTGCACATCCTGGCCCAGTTCGGTACCGGGCCGCAGCCGCGCATACGGGCCGATACGGCCGTCCGGCCCGATCTTTGCTTCTTCGAAATGGCAGAACGGTTGCACGCGTGCGCCAGCGCCTACGGTGGTGTTGCGGATCACGCAGTGCGCACCGATGTGCACGCCATCCTCCAGGTGTACCTGGCCTTCGAATACGCAGCCCACATCGATGGTCACGTCGCGCCCGCAGGTCAGTTGGCCGCGCACATCGATGCGTGCCGGATCCAGCAGCGTGACGCCCGCTTCAAGCAGGCGTTGGGCGATATTGCGTTGGTGGATGCGCTCGACTTCCGCGAGCTGGACCTTGCTGTTGACGCCCAGCGTCTCCCACAGCTCGGCCGGCTGGGCCGACACGATTTCCACGCCGTCGCCGGCGGCGCGCTCGATGGTGTCGGTCAGGTAGTACTCACCCTGCGCGTTGTCGTTGCGCAGCGTGGACAACCAGCGGCGCAGATGCGCCGTCGGGCAGACGATGATGCCGGTGTTGATCTCACGGATCGCGCGCACTTCCTCGCTGGCATCCTTCTGCTCGACGATACGGACGATATTGCCGGCGGCATCGCGAACGATGCGGCCGTATCCGGTAGGATCGGGCATCTCGACCGTCAGGACGCCCAGGCGCTCATTGCCGGCGGCCTGCACGAGATGCGCGAGCGTGGCGGCGGACGTCAGCGGCACGTCGCCATAGAGCACCAGCGTGGGCTGGCCGTCATCGAGCAGCGGCAGCGCCTGCATCACGGCGTGGCCGGTACCGAGTTGCTGCGCCTGCTCGGCGAAGGCAACATCGTCGGTAGCCACGGCTTCGCGCACGCGCTCGGCACCGTGGCCAACCACCACGACGAGTCGCGATGGCGACAGCGTGCGGGCGGTGTCGAGCACGTGGGACAGCATCGAGCGGCCGGCAACCGGGTGCAGTACCTTGGGCAACGCGGAGTTCATGCGCTTGCCCATGCCCGCGGCAAGAATGACGATATTCACAAGGAGGTTCCTAAGTGAGTGTGTCTGACAGAAAACTGAAGAATCCGGTCCTGGAAGCACTGCGACCGATGTGGCCAAACCGTTGCCACGATTGGGCTGGCGGGCGATTCGCCGGCCCCGGAAACATGCGCGCCGATTCTAGCATGCGCCCCCATGCCGCATTGGGTCGATCACTTGGCGTTACGGTTGTTCACATTTGGTCACGACGCGTTTTTGCATGGTTTGCAGCATTTACCATCATTGCGGCGTTGGGCGGATGCAACGCCATGAAGCTCGGCTACCAGCAGGGCGACAAGCTGGCCTACTGGTGGGTAGACCGCTATGTGGATGTCTCGGATGCGCAGGAACCGCCGACCAAGGAGGCCATAGCGCGCTTTTTTGCCTGGCATCGGCGTGCCCAGCTTCCCGAGATTGCCGGCGTACTGACCCGGGTCAAGGGTGAAGTGGCCGGCCCGGTGGACGCGGGAATGATCCGCCAGGTGCAGCAGGACACCAACCGGCTGGGCCGGCAGGCGTTCGAGAATGCCATTCCCGACCTGGCCGACCTGACACTGACGCTGACGCCCGACCAGCTCAAGCGCATGGAAAGCAAGTTTGCCGAGAGCAATGCGAAATATCGCAAGGAATTCCTGAAGCCGGATCCCGCGGCCCGCACCGAGGCGCGCTTCGACAAGATCATGGATTACTCCAAGCTGATCTATGGCAGCTTCTCAAGGGAACAAGAGCAAACGATCCGTGACGCGATGGGTCCGTATATGCAGGGTGCCGAGGCCCGCTATGCGGAGCGCGTAAAACGGCAGCAGGAATGGGTCGGGCTGGCACGCGAGATATCGACCACGCGCCCTCCCAAGGCGCAGATCATTGGCAGCGACCGGGCACCGGCGAACAACGCAGCACTGCGGCCGGTGTGGACCTGACTGTCAAGATCGCAAACCTGACCACGCCCGAGCAAAAGGCCCACGCGGTGGACCGCTTCCAGAAATGGATCGATGACACGCGATCGTTGATGCGGGACGGCGGCGGATCGTCGCAGGCGGCAAAGTAGCCCCCGCCGCGCCCATACCGCCTACCGCCGCTCAGGTCGCTGCTCAGGTCGCGGATTGCGAGGCTTGCTCGCCAGCCTTCTGCAGCTTGTCGAACCGCACGAATTCCATGCGGTTGGCATCGACACTGCCGGTAAACGTCAGTGCCTGCTGCGTATAGGTGGTCTCACCAAACAGCGATGCTTCATCGACCTTGGCCAGGCCCGTGGCCAGCCCCGTGAACGGGAACAGGTCCGTATCGGCCAGGTGCGACGGCACCACGTTGCGCAATGCCGCGAAGATGTTGTCGATACGGCCCGGGTTCTCACGCTCCATGGCCTGCAGCATCTCGTTCACCTTCTTGCGCTGCAGGTTTTCCTGCGAGCCGCACAGGTTGCACGGGATGATCGGGAATTCCATCGCACGCGCATACGACGCGATGTCCTTCTCCGCGCAATAGGCCAGCGGGCGAATCACGATGTGCTGGCCGTCGTCGGTGGCCAGCTTCGGCGGCATCGCCTTCATCTTGCCGCCAAAGAACATGTTCAGGAAGAACGTGTTGACGATGTCGTCGCGATGATGGCCCAGCGCAATCTTGTTGGCGCCAAGCTCCTTGGCCGTGCGGTAAATCACGCCACGGCGCAGGCGCGAGCACAGCGAGCACGTGGTCTTGCCCTCGGGCACCTTTTCCTTGACGATCGAGTACGTGTCCGCCTCGACAATCAGGTATTCCACGCCAAGCGACTTCAGGTACGCGGGCAGGATGTGCTCGGGAAACCCGGGCTGCTTCTGGTCCAGGTTCATTGCGATCAGCTTGAACTGGATTGGCGCGCGCTTCTGCAGCGCCATCAGGACCGACAGCATCGTGTACGAGTCCTTGCCGCCGCTCATGCAAACCAGCACGGTATCGCCGTCCTCGATCATGCCGAAGTCGCCGATGGCCTTGCCGGTCAGCGACTGCAGGCGGGTTTCAAGGCGGTAGAAATTAGCGGAATGACTCATAAGACACACCTGTAACGGGAGCGGGCGCTGAACAATGGCCCGGTCACCCGAAAGAAAAGCCGGAATTGACGGGGCGATATTCTACTGGACCGGCCCGTCGGGCGCTTTTCCGGCTCAGGCCTGCTTGATATGGAATACCTCGACGCCCACCGACTCGCAATCGGGATAGACGTCGGGCTTCTCGGTCGATACACGCACGGCACGCACCTTCGGATGCTGCAGCATCGCGTGCGCAACGTCGTCGCACAGCGTTTCCTGCAGGTGGATATGGCCCTTGGCCATGCGCGCGGCAACCGTATTGCGCATGAAGTCGTAGTCCACCACTTCCTCAAGCTTGTCGGCATGGGGCGTGGTCTCGGCCAGCGATACGAACAGGTCGATATTCACCAGCACGCGCTGTTCACCCTTTTTCTCGAATTCGTGCACGCCGATGTTGATCTGCACTTCGTAGTTGCGCAGGAACATGCGACGGCAGTCGTGCAGGCTGGGATGGGAAAGGGCGGCAAATGTCATGGCAGGGGCAATCAGGTTACGGCTTCATTCAGTCAGGAACATCACGTCGCGGGCCAGCGGCATCAGGTGCTGGCCACCGTCGACGTACAGCGTGGTGCCGGTCACGGCGCGCGCCACGGCCAGGTAGGCCACGGCCTGCGCAATATCGTCCGGGGTCGACGATTTGCCAAGCGGGGTCATGCCATGTGCACGGACAAAGCCCGGGTCGGACTGGTCGCCGGACACCAGCGTAATGCCGGGGGCCACGCCCACCACACGCAGGCGCGGCGCCAGCGCCTGCGCCAGCTGCACCGTGGCGGTCTGCAGCGCGGACTTCGACAGCGTGTACGACAGGAAGTCCGGATTCAGGTTGTTGAGCTTCTGGTCCAGCAGGTTGATCACCACGCCGCGCTGCTCGGTCTCGTTGCCATCGGCACCAAGCGCCTTGTGCATCTCTCTGGCCAGCAGCAGCGGGGCGGCAACATTGGTGCGCATATGCGTATCGAGCGAACCATACGAGAAGCTGGTTGCCACATCGTACTGGAACAGCGACGCATTGTTGACCAGGCACGACGGCACGCCGAGCGCATCGATACAGCTGGCAATCAGCCTGGAGGTGGCGGCTTCGTCGGACAGGTCGGCTTGCAGCACCGCCGCACGGCGTCCCAGCTTGCCGATCTGTGCGGCCAGCGCGTCGGCTTCATCGCGCGAGCGGTTGCAGTGGACGGCCACGTCCCAGCCCTGCGCGGCAAGTTCGAGCGCGATGGCCCGGCCCAGCCGGCGTGCGCCACCGGTAACCAGCGCTACGCCGCGCGAGCCACCGGATTGGGCGCCAGCGGCGCCCTGATTCATTGAGTCTGGCATTGCTACAATTCGCGGTATGCAGAAAGTCGCTAGTCTACCCCTTCCCCCCGCCGATGCGCTCGACGCGTCGACCGCCCTTTCCACTGTCATTGGCGACGCCATCGCGGCCGCTGGCGGCTGGATCGGCTTTGATCGCTATATGTCGCGCGCGCTCTATGCCCCGCGCCTGGGCTACTACAGCGGCGGCGCCGCCAAGTTCGGCCGCGACGCCAGCGACGGCAGCGACTTCATCACCGCCCCCGAACTGACGCCGTTTTTCGCGCGTACGCTGGCCCGCCAGCTGGCGCCACTGATCGGCATGAACCTGCCGCGCGTGATGGAATTCGGTGCCGGCACGGGTCGCCTGGCTGCCGACCTGCTACTGGCGCTGGAAGCCGAGGCGGCGCTACCCGAGACGTACTACATCGTCGAACTGTCCGGTGAACTGCGCACGCGCCAGCAAGACACGCTGACGCAACGCGCCCCGCACCTGGCCGGCCGCGTAACATGGCTCGACGAACTGCCCGACCGCTTCGAAGGCGTGATCGTCGGCAACGAGGTGCTCGACGCCATGCCGGTTCGGCTGTTCGCGCGCAACGGCGGCATATGGCACGAACGCGGCGTGGCGCGCCACGACGGCGCCTTTGCATTCGAAGACCGGCCGCTCGACGACGCAGCCGTTCCCGCGGCATTGAAAGACGTGCCCGGGGATCATGACGTAGTCACCGAGACGCATGCCGAAGCGGAAGGTTTTACACGCGCAATCGGCGCCATGCTGGAGCGTGGCGCGGCGTTCTTTATCGACTATGGTTTTCCTGCGTCAGAGTACTACCACCCGCAACGCGTGGGCGGCACGCTGATGTGCCACTACCGCCATCATGCGCATCCGGATCCGTTCCTGTATCCGGGCCTGCAGGACATCACCGCGCATGTGAACTTCAGCGGCATTGCCCAGGCGGCGGTTGAAGCAGGACTGACGGTGGCGGGATTTGCCTCGCAGGCACGCTTCCTGATGAATGCCGGCATTACCGATCTGATGATGTCGCTGGACCCATCCGACGCGCGCGCGTTCCTGCCGCAAGCCAATGCCGTGCAGAAGCTGTTGAGCGAAGCGGAGATGGGAGAGCTGTTCAAGGTCATGGCCCTGACCCGCGACCTCGACGATGCGTTGCCGCTGGCGGGCTTTGCGCGCGGCGACCGAACCTTTGCCCTCTGAGCACCAATCATGCTGCGCTGGACCCTGACCATCTTCCTGTGCGTGATCGTGCTGTCGTCTTCGCTGCCATGGCTGCAGAAGATCGGGCTGGGGCGCTTGCCCGGCGACGTCCGCTTCAGGCTGTTCGGCAGGGAATATGTCCTGCCGTTCGCGTCGACGATCCTGTTGTCGCTGGTGGCATTGATGATCGGGAAAATCCTGTAGCTTCCTGTAGCTGGCTGCATCCCGCCTGTTTGCCTTACTACTCCGATAATCCCAGCCGCTCCGCGACCGCTGCCACCCGCGCCTGGTGCACGCGATCCTTGATCAGTTCGACCTTGTCCGCGCACGCTTTCGCAATCGCGCCCGCATCGACCGACGCCGCGGCATCGCGTGCGGCCATCAATCGCCCGGT